>OBWI01000958.1_pt1 | contig 12637 bp, 8 predicted proteins | sample 1495201 | NCBI WGS metagenome assembly OBWI01 (sample SAMEA2580050, study PRJEB22360) | human gut metagenome | biome: human gut; feature: human-associated habitat; material: faeces | place: Denmark | collected 2008/2010
AATTTACCAGCCAGAAGTGCATTATCAAGAGATACATTGCTAATACACCATTTATCTTTCAATCCCCTTTTAAATTTATGGTTTTTCCTCAAAAACGGCCTGCTGGTCATCAGCCTTCAGGTTACCTATCATAGAGGTTTAATCCTTATTCAGAGTCACCCGTGCACGAAATATTCAACATGCTGCTGGCGGTCTTCGATCGGGCAGCGTTAATGCTTATCTGCCTGTTCTTTCTCATCCGTATCCGCCTGTTTCGCGAACTGTTGCACAAGTCGGCGCACTCCCCAAAAGAATTGCTCGCCGTTACCGCCATTTTCTCGCTGTTCGCCCTGTTCAGCACCTGGTCCGGCGTTCCCGTAGAAGGCTCGCTGGTGAACGTACGTATTATCGCGGTGATGTCCGGCGGGATTCTGTTTGGCCCGTGGGTAGGCATCATTACCGGCGTGATTGCGGGTATTCACCGGTATTTAATTGATATCGGCGGCGTGACGGCGATCCCCTGCTTTATCACCAGCATTCTGGCGGGTTGTATATCAGGCTGGATAAACCTGAAAATCCCCAAAGCACAGCGCTGGCGCGTCGGTATTCTCGGCGGCATGTTGTGTGAGACGTTGACCATGATTCTGGTAATTGTCTGGGCACCAACTACCGCGTTGGGGATCGATATCGTCTCTAAAATCGGCATTCCAATGATCCTCGGTAGCGTCTGTATCGGCTTTATTGTGCTTCTGGTGCAAAGCGTTGAGGGCGAAAAAGAGGCCAGCGCCGCGCGGCAGGCCAAGCTGGCGCTGGATATCGCCAACAAAACGCTACCTCTGTTTCGCCATGTCAATAGCGAGTCATTACGCAAAGTTTGTGAAATTATTCGCGATGACATTCACGCCGATGCGGTGGCGATTACCAATACCGATCATGTGCTGGCCTATGTTGGCGTGGGTGAACATAACTATCAGAATGGCGATGACTTCATTAGCCCGACTACCCGTCAGGCGATGAATTACGGAAAAATCATCATTAAAAACAATGATGAAGCCCACCGCACACCAGAGATTCATTCCATGCTGGTGATCCCATTGTGGGAGAAAGGCGTTGTGACCGGAACGCTGAAAATTTACTACTGCCACGCGCATCAGATCACCTCGTCATTACAGGAAATGGCGGTCGGTCTGTCGCAAATCATCTCCACCCAACTGGAGGTTTCACGCGCCGAGCAGCTACGTGAAATGGCAAATAAGGCAGAGCTTCGCGCCCTGCAAAGCAAAATTAATCCCCATTTCCTGTTTAACGCTTTGAACGCTATTTCATCATCAATCCGTCTGAATCCGGATACTGCTCGCCAGCTGATCTTTAATCTGTCGCGTTATCTGCGCTATAACATTGAATTAAAAGACGATGAGCAAATCGATATCAAAAAAGAGCTGTATCAAATTAAAGACTATATTGCCATTGAGCAGGCCCGCTTTGGCGACAAGCTGACGGTTATCTATGATATTGATGAAGAGGTGAATTGCTGCATTCCCAGCCTGCTGATCCAGCCGTTGGTGGAGAATGCCATTGTCCACGGTATTCAGCCTTGCAAAGGTAAAGGCGTTGTCACCATCAGCGTTGCAGAGTGCGGCAATCGGGTACGCATTGCGGTGCGGGATACCGGGCACGGCATCGATCCAAAGGTGATTGAGCGGGTCGAAGCGAATGAAATGCCGGGCAATAAAATTGGCCTGCTGAATGTTCATCATCGCGTGAAGTTATTGTATGGCGAGGGGCTGCATATCCGCCGCCTGGAACCAGGAACGGAAATTGCGTTTTACATTCCTAACCAACGCACCCCAGTCGCCTCACAGGCTACGTTATTGCTTTGAGCCGGAGTGATATTGTGAAAGTCATCATTGTTGAAGACGAATTCCTGGCACAACAGGAACTGAGCTGGCTAATTAAAGAGCACAGCCAGATGGAGATTGTCGGCACCTTTGACGACGGTCTGGACGTGTTGAAGTTTTTGCAGCATAACCGCGTCGACGCCATTTTTCTGGATATCAATATTCCGTCGCTGGATGGCGTGTTGCTGGCGCAAAACATCAGCCAGTTCGCCCATAAACCGTTTATTGTGTTCATCACCGCGTGGAAAGAACATGCGGTAGAAGCGTTTGAACTGGAGGCGTTTGACTACATTCTCAAACCGTATCAGGAGTCACGTATTACCGGGATGCTGCAAAAACTGGAAGCGGCCTGGCAACAACAGCAGACCAGCAGTACGCCTGCCGCGACGGTAACGCGTGAGAATGACACCATTAATCTGGTGAAAGATGAGCGAATAATCGTCACGCCAATTAACGATATCTATTACGCCGAAGCGCACGAGAAAATGACCTTTGTCTATACGCGGCGTGAATCCTACGTAATGCCGATGAACATTACCGAATTTTGCAGCAAACTGCCGCCGTCGCATTTTTTCCGCTGCCATCGCTCATTTTGTGTCAATCTGAACAAAATACGCGAAATCGAACCGTGGTTTAATAACACCTACATTCTGCGACTGAAAGATCTGGATTTTGAAGTGCCGGTCAGCCGCAGCAAAGTGAAAGAATTTCGCCAGTTAATGCATCTTTAATCGGGAACTTTCATGAAAGCACCAGGCTTGCCCGCCGATCAACAATTTTTCGCCGATCTGTTCAGCGGCCTGGTGCTTAACCCGCAACTACTGGGGCGTGTCTGGTTTGCCAGCCAGCCAGCCTCGTTACCGGTGGGCAGTTTATGTATTGATTTTCCCCGTCTGGATATCGTGCTGCGCGGCGAATACGGCAACCTGCTGGAAGCAAAGCAGCAGCGAATGGTGGAAGGAGAAATGCTGTTTATTCCGGCACGCGCGGCTAATTTACCGATCAACAACAAACCGGTGATGCTGTTAAGCCTGGTGTTCGCACCGACCTGGCTTGGGTTATCGTTTTACGATAGCCGCACCACGTCGTTGTTGCATCCTGCTCGCCAGATCCAGCTTCCCAGCCTGCAACGCGGTGAAGGTGAAGCGATGCTTACCGCCCTCACCCATCTTAGCCGTTCGCCGCTGGAGCAGAATATCATTCAGCCACTGGTGTTAAGTTTGCTGCATCTTTGCCGTAACGTGGTGAATATGCCGCCGGGCAATTCGCAGCCGCGCGGCGATTTTCTCTATCACAGCATTTGTAACTGGGTTCAGGATAATTATGCCCAGCCGCTCACCCGCGAGAGCGTGGCGCAGTTTTTTAATATCACGCCCAATCATCTGTCAAAACTGTTTGCTCAGCATGGAACGATGCGTTTTATCGAGTATGTGCGTTGGGTGCGAATGGCGAAGGCGAGGATGATTTTGCAGAAATATCATCTGTCAATTCATGAAGTGGCACAGCGTTGCGGTTTTCCGGATAGCGACTATTTTTGTCGCGTTTTCCGGCGTCAGTTTGGTCTGACGCCGGGAGAGTACAGCGCCCGTTTTCAGGGCTAACGTCAGAAGGTTAATTCTGTTTCCAGCAGCGTCAGGATACTTTGTGCATCTTGCGCGGCAAACAACGACTGGCGGAAGTTTTTATTCACCAGTTTACGCGCCAGCTGCGAGAAGACTTTCACATGATTCATCCCTTCGTTAGCACCCAGCGTCAGCATGATCACCAGTTCGACTTCGCCCATTTCTGACTGCCAGTCAATCGGTTTCGCCAGCCGGGCAATGCTGATACTGGAATGACGGATCCACTGAGATTTGGTGTGCGGGATCGCTACGCCAAAACCAACGCCGGTGGTAACAATCTCTTCCCGCTGCCAGACATCTTCTTCCAGCTCAAACGGATGTTCAGTGCGCCCGTTAACGCCGAGGTTGCCGCACAGGAACTGGATCGCCTGCTCTTTATTGCTAAAATCCTGATCAACAAAGATATTCTCCAGCGCCAGCAGTGGGCGAACGTCTTCTTCCGGCGTAAAGGCGGTGAGTAACGCTTCAATTTCCTGCGCACTGCGGCATTCACATGCCTGACGCGCCAGTTCCCGACACGCCTCGCTATCCAGTTGACGAAGCTGGCTTTTCACCGCCGGAATACGCGGGCTACTCATACTCAGCTCATCCAGGCCCAGCCCAAGCAGTAGCGGCAGATAACGGCTTTCACCGCCCAGTTCACCGCAAATGCCTACCCATTTGCCCCGCTGATGCGCAGTGGTAACTATTTGCTGCAACATGCGCAGGAACGATGGCGTAATCGGGTTATATAGCGGCGATACGCGCGGGTTATTACGATCGACCGCATACAGATACTGGGTCATATCGTTGGAGCCGATACTGAAGAAATCGACCTCATCGCAGAAGTGGTCGATGATGTAGCACACCGACGGAACTTCCACCATGATCCCAAGCGTAATCGTCTCTGCATGACGCAGGCCATCGCGCTTAAGCTCAACGATCGCTTTTTGGATCTCGCCTTTCACCCATAAGATCTGATCGAGGCTGTGAACCATCGGGATCATCAACTGGGCGTTGCCGAAACTGGCGGCGCGCAAAATGGCCCGCAGTTGAGTGCGGAACAGGCCAGCAAATTCCGGGTAAATACGTACCGCGCGATAGCCGAGGAACGGGTTCTCTTCCTGGGGAATATTCAGATAAGGAATGCTTTTATCGCCGCCGATGTCCATCGTGCGGAAGATAATCGGCTTGTCGCCCGCCGCCAGTAGCACCTGCTGGTAGGCTTCAAATTGCTCCTGCTCGTCCGGCGCGCTGTCGCGATCCATATAGAGCATTTCGGTACGGAACAGCCCGACACCTTCCGCGCCGTTGGCAAACGCGCCTGGCGCTTCCAGAGCGGTGCCGATATTCGCCGCAATATCAATACGCTTGTTATCACGGGAATAGGCCAGCTGCGCGGCAGCCTGCGCCTGTTGTTTTTGGCGTTTATCCGCCAGCGTCTGCGCGACCTGATAATAACCGCTCACCGCGTCATTCGGGTTAATCGCCAGCACGCCGCACTGGGCGTCAAGCACCGCCGGTTGCCCGGCATAACGGGCAATCGCATCCAGCGGCAGGCCGCTCAGTACCGGGATCGCCGAGGCGCGCGCCAGAATCAGGGTATGCGAGGTGCGCCCAGTTTTCTCCAGAATCATGCCTGCAAGATTTTTTAAATCGAGGCTCAAAAACTGGCTTGGGGTTAAATCCTCGGCTACCAGAATAGTCGGTTTTTCCAGCACCAGATTGTTGCGCGGCTTCAGTTCCGGCCAGGTGATATGCAGCAACTGTTCGCTAATATCGCGAATGTCGCTAACACGTTCGCGCAGATAATCACTGGCAGAAGCAGAAAGTTTGGCGCAAACCTGCTCCATATTGCTGATGATCGCCGCCCCCAGCCCTTGATGCTGTTCTGTCATCAGACGACGGATATTGCCCGCGAATTCATCATCCTGAATCAGCGACAAATGGGCGCTGAGGATAGTTTTGCTTTCGCCGTCACGCTCACGCAATTGCTGGTTCAGTTGCTCGGCAAGCGTTGCCAGGCTGTGCTCCAGCCGGGTGGAATCTTGCGCACTGGCGGGGATTGCCCGATAACTGTCGAGGCTGTCGCTTTGTAACAGGGTCAGCGTACCCACGCCGACGCCGCTTGCCAGCACATTGCCGTACAGTAAATCCGGGTTAAGGCGGCTTAATGAACGCGGCAGCGGATGCGCCGTCAGTTCTGCCTGCGTCGGCTGAACGCTGTCGCTGTCGATAAAGCGCACTAGGATGTACTCTTCCAGCACGCGCCGCGCCTGCTCTTCATCGCTGCCGCTAATGTTCAGGCTGCAACTGTCATTAAATAAGGTGCCAGTTCCAATCAACGCCAGCGAGCTTTTAGCATCGGCCTTTGCGTTCTGGCGATGGTTGAAAAAGGTGATTTCGCTTTGCCACTGGCTGCACTGTTCTTTAAGTTCCCACGCCGGACGAGCATGTAGACCGTTAGGCAAAGGACAGAGAAATTGAATCGTTAACATAACCGCTCCGGGTTAATCAGGAGATCATCTGAAATCCGTCAGTTGAACAACCGTCTCACGGGTAAGACGTTGAATAAGGGCAGATAAAAGTTGCTCCATCTGCAAAATGTCGCGGCAATCGGCAATCGATGCCGCGCAATGTCCGTGGCGGGTGGCAGGCCCCATTACCACTGTGGGTACGCCAGTACCGGTTAAGTGCACCGCTCCGCCGTCCGTGCCGCCGTTGCTGAACATATCTGCCTGCAACGGTACGCCAATTTCAGCCGCCACGGTTTCGATCCAGGCGGTAAGTTTTGGCGGCGCAATCAGTGACTTGTCGCTTAACACCAGCATCGGGCCGTTACCAATCTGGCGATGGTTAGCCGCGCCATAATCAAAGTTTTTCGCCCAGCAGGCGGTATCCAGCACAATGGCGACGTCCGGCGACACCGCGCGGGTAGCGGTTTGCCCACCGCGTAATCCCACCTCTTCGCTGGAACTTGCCACCAGCCACACCTCCGCAGGCAGTTCGGCATCGTGCAGCTCACGTAGTAACGTCACCAGCAGATAGCAACCGAGGCGATCATCAAAGGCTTTCCCCATCACCCGCTGGTGAGGGAGAACCTGAAAAGTTGTATCAAAGGTGACGCGATCGCCTGGACGAATTCCCGCCTGCATCACTTCGTCATACGAGCGCGCACCAATGTCCACGCGCATGGCGCTGACGTCATTCCCCTGCCGGTCGCCGTCAAGCAGGCCTGGAATTTTGCACTCTTCACGGGTGGTGATGCGCACCGGCTGCAGCTGGCGGGCAGCCATGCGCACGTTGCCAACCGGCAGCACATCAATTGCCCCTTCGCGGGAGATGCTACGCACCATAAATCCCACTTCGTCCATATGGGCGCAGATCATCACCTTCGGACCTGTCGATTCATTGAGGCGGATCAGCACCGATCCCAGACCATCAAATCGCACTTCTTTTTGCAGGCGATCCGCTTCTTCCAGCAGGATCTGCCGCACTTCCTGTTCCGAGGAGGCGATCGCATCTGCCTCGCTCAACGCTTTTAATAGCGATAAATCCATTATGCCTCTCCCGTGAGCAACACTGTTTTCGGCATGGCGTAGAGCACTTCTGCGCCTTGCGGGGTAACCAGCACAACATCTTCGATGCGCACGCCCCCTTGCCCTGGCAAATAAATCCCCGGCTCCACGGTCAGTAACATGCCTGGCTGTAGCGTCGTGGTGTCCCGCGGTGAAAAACGCGGATCTTCATGAACTTCAATGCCGATAGCATGACCGGTGTTATGACCGAAATAGTGGCTAAAACCTGCCTCGGTAATCACTTGGCGCGCGGCATCGTCAACCTGCTGGCAGCGCACGCCGGGGCGAATTGCAGAGATTGCTGCGAGCTGTGCCTGCAGGACAATCTGGTAGACGTTAAACAGCGGGTGAGATTCGGCGCTCACCCCTTCGCCATTCACCAGCAAGGTGCGCGTCATATCAGAGCAGTAGCACTGATACAGCGCACCAAAATCGAGAGTGACAAACTCGCCCGCTGCAACAATCTTGTCGCTGGCTTTGCCGTGCGGCAGCGCCCCGCGCCAGCCGCTGGCGACAATGGTGTCAAAAGAGGCTTTTTCTGCGCCCTGCTGGCGCATAAACCACTCCAGTTCAGCGGCTATCTCGCGCTCGCTCATCCCCGCCTGAATAAAGCGGCGAATATGCTCCGCTCCGCGATCGGCAATCCCACAGGCGAGGCGGATTATCTCCACCTCCTCTGGCGTTTTGATTTGCCGCAGCACATCCGGCGTGGCGCTAACCAGTTTCGCATTGAGTTCAGACTTCCAGCGGTGCGCGGTTTCCCAACTCACCTGCTGGCCTTCAAAACCGAGCGTTTGCAACTGCTCATCGGCAATGATTTGATTGACGATAGTGGTAAGCGTGTTCGTCGCGTCAAGCAAATGCAGCTGGTAGCCTTGCGCACGGGCTTCCACCTCAACGAAATAGCGCGAATCTACCAGAATGTGCGCACTTTCACGGCTAATAACCACATAGCCTGATCCGGTGGAGATCCCCAGATGCGGCTGTTTGTTCTGCCGTGAGGAGAGAAGCACAGCATCCAGTTGTTGCGCCTTAAGCCAGTCGCGCAGCGAAGCGAGTAATGTCATCTGGATTTTCCTTCTTACAGGCTATCGATTAACAATTTGCCTTTACGGAACATCATCAGACGCAGGAACACCACCATCAGCGCAGTTATGACTGCCCCCAGCGCGATCCCCGCCATATAGACGCCCAGGTTAGTGACCAGCGGCCATGCCCAGATAGCGGATTCCGGGAACCATTGCACTGCGCCCAGCCAGACAGCGGCGGTTGAGCCGACAATCGCGCCGACCATATACGACGGAATGGCGGTGATGGGGCTTTCCAGCGCAAACGGAATCGCACCCTCACTAATCCCCATAAAGGCAAGGAACATCGCGGTCTTACCCTGCGGATAAAGCTGAGCATTGAACAGGCGTTTGCCGGTTAAACGACGGTCGATAATGGTCGCCAGCCCCAGACCAATCGGCGGAATAACGATAGCGATAGAACGCGCGGTAACCGGTAATACGTGGTCGGTGGTAAAGCTGAAGGCAACGAAACCTGCCGCTTTGTTGATTGGGCCACCAAGGTCGATTGCGGTCGCCGCGGCGATCCCCATCGCATACATTAGCGCGCCCTTCTCACCTGCGGCAGTCAGCACGGCACGAATACCGCCGTTGATCCAGCCACCAAATGGGGTGATGACGTAGTACATCGCCAGCATGACAAAAATGGCGGAAAGAATCGGTAGCAAAAATGTGGTTTTGAACGCTAACAGGAAATCCGGTAACTGGATTTTCTGGTTCATCCATTTCACAAGGTAACCGGCAACGATAGAAATAATCAGCGCACCAATGAAGGTGGACGGCACCGGCGAAGAGGTCGCCCATTGCATAGTGCTGGGATCGAAGTTCAGCAGTTGCGTCGGCTGGGGAGACATCAAGCCGCCGATAAAACCAGCCGGGTGCCGACCTTTGCCACCGATAGAGTTCGCCACAAAAGCAGCAAACATCGGAATGGCAAAACCAAACAACACGCCGCCGAAAGACTGCGACAGCCAGGCAAATTTCAGTAAGGAGAGGTCGAAACCGGAGAATTTCCCGCTATTAAGAGCATCCATGATGCCGATCTCAGCAGGAATTTTAAGCCAGCTATAAGCAATCAGCTGGCTGAAAGCGAGGATCACACCGCCCATAATTAAGGTCGGCACCATGCGTGAAATCCCTGACATCACATGCTGCGGGAGTTCACCCCAGAAGCTGCTTTTAGAGGCCTGCGGATTCTTAACTGCCGCTGCCGCACCGGATGCGCCAGGCACAACGGTTGCACTGCGTTTTTTAATGGCCATAACAATTATCCCTGTCGAATATTACTGTTGTTCAGAGGCAATCATCTCTTCGATTTCTTTGATGATGCCTACAGCGTTTTTAATTTCGTCCTGCAAAGTGATTTCATAAACGTCGCGTGATTCGAAACGTTCGTTATCTTCCGGGGTAACTGCCACGGAATGGATGATGATGGTCGCTTCGGCGATATCCTGCGCCGTCAGGCGATTCTGGATGCCGTCCGCGCCCTGGGTTTCAATTTTCACTTCATAACCGGCTTCTACCGCCGCTTCTTCCAGCGCCTGAGCGGCCATAAAAGTGTGAGCCAGGCCCATCGGGCAGGCACATAAGGCAATCAGTTTCTTACTCATCGTTAATTCCTCGTTCAGTGATAGTTGACGAGTGAAATTATGAACGTGCAAAACAAATCGCCGTTACCAGACAAATAATGCATTTACTGGAGAATTAATCCCGCTGTATGGAAGTGTGACGCAGGTCGGCCTTGTGAGGGGACACAAAGAAAAATTGAATTAACTGTATGATTTAAAAGATTATCGGGAGAGTTACCTCCCGATATAACAGGAAGGATTTACAGAATGTGACCTAAGGTCTGGCGTAAATGTGCACCGGAACCGAGAAGACCCGGATTGTCATGGACGATGAGATACACCGGAATATCATGGACATATTCTTTAAAGCGCCCTTTATCTTCAAATGCGGCACGGAAACCAGAGGCTTTGAAGAACTCAAGGAAGCGCGGCACGATACCGCCCGCAATAAACACGCCGCCAAATGTCCCGAGATTGAGCGCCAGATTGCCGCCAAAACGGCCCATAATGACGCAAAACAGCGACAACGCGCGGCGGCAATCGGTGCAGCTGTCAGCCAGCGCGCGTTCGGTAATATCTTTTGGCTTGAGATTTTCTGGCAGGCGGTTGTCAGCTTTCACAATTGCGCGATACAAATTCACCAGCCCAGGGCCAGAAAGCACGCGCTCCGCCGAAACATGACCAATTTCCGCACGCAATATTTCGAGGATAATGGCCTCTTCTTCACTATTCGGCGCAAAATCAACGTGACCGCCTTCGCCCGGCAAGCTTACCCAACGCTTATCGACATGGACCAGATGCGCAACCCCAAGCCCTGTTCCGGCACCGTAAACCGCAATAGGTTTACCTTCTACCGGTTCTGCGCCACCAAACTGAATCAGATGCTCTTTTTTCAGCATCGGGATCGCCATCGATACAGCGGTAAAATCGTTAATAATTTCCAGATGGCTAAAACCGAGATTCTTTTTCATTTCGGCAATTGAGAACGCCCAGGTATGGTTGGTCATTGCCACCCAGTCACCGGTAATCGGGCAAGCGATGGCAATACAGCCGTCTTTCACCTCGACCTTATGTTCTTCAAGATAAACGCGAATGACCGCTTCGAGGCTGGGGTAATCAAGCCCTGAATAGGTCTTAGCCTGCGAGATTTCACCACTGGCAATATCACACAGAGCAAGACGTGCGTTGGTGCCGCCCACATCACCGACTAATGCATACTTTGTCATTCTTCAACTGCTCCGCTAAAGTCAAAATAATTCTTTCTCACACTGTAAATACCTGGGGGCATAACAACAACGCCGGAAAGGCAGGTTCCCTGTAAATATCGATCTGGGTCACACAATTACTTTATCGTTTCAGCACCAATTGCAGCGATGCCTTTTTGCAAGCTGGGCAAACTAAGTATCTGACCCCGCATAAGGAATAGAACATGCTCCATCCGCGAGCCAGAACCATGTTGTTATTATCGCTCCCCGCCGTGGCAATTGGGATTGCGTCCAGTCTTATTCTGATTGTGGTGATGAAAATCGCCTCGGTATTACAGAATTTGCTCTGGCAACGACTGCCGGGAACTCTGGGGATAGCCCAGGATTCACCTTTCTGGATCATCGGTGTATTAACGCTAACAGGTATTGCGGTGGGGTTGGTTATCCGCTTCAGCCAGGGTCATGCCGGACCAGACCCCGCCTGTGAACCGCTGATCGGCGCACCGGTTCCACCTTCCGCGCTACCAGGACTTATCGTAGCATTAATTCTCGGTCTTGCTGGCGGCGTCAGCCTGGGGCCCAGAACATCCGATCATGACCGTCAATATCGCCCTTGCCGTCGCCATTGGCGCTCGTCTGTTACCGCGCGTCAACCGAATGGAGTGGACTATTTTAGCCTCTGCCGGAACCATCGGCGCGCTGTTTGGTACACCTGTTGCGGCGGCGTTGATATTTTCGCAAACCTTAAATGGCAGTAGTGAAGTTCCGCTATGGGATCGTCTTTTTGCGCCATTAATGGCGGCAGCAGCTGGTGCACTTACTACCGGATTATTTTTCCATCCCCATTTTTCACTGCCCATTGCGCATTACGGACAGATGGAAATGACCGATATTCTCAGCGGTGCAATTGTCGCGGCGATTGCCATCGCAGCAGGAATGGTCGCCGTATGGTGCTTACCACGGTTGCACGCGATGATGAATCAAATGAAAAATCCGGTGTTCGTGCTGGGTATTGGCGGATTTATTCTCGGTATTCTGGGGGTTATTGGTGGACCAGTTTCGCTGTTTAAAGGGCTGGATGAGATGCAGCAGATGGTGGCAAATCAGGCTTTCAGCACCAGCGATTACTTTTTGCTGGCGGTAATTAAACTTGCCGCCCTGGTCGTTGCTGCCGCCAGTGGCTTTCGCGGTGGGCGAATCTTCCCGGCAGTGTTTGTCGGCGTGGCATTAGGGTTGATGCTGCATGAGCACGTACCCGCCGTACCAGCGGCAATAACCGTTTCTTGCGCTATTCTCGGCATCGTGCTGGTGGTAACACGCGATGGCTGGTTAAGTCTTTTTATGGCGGCGGTCGTTGTACCCAATACCACATTGCTACCGCTGCTCTGTATCGTCATGCTCCCGGCATGGCTGTTATTAGCAGGTAAGCCGATGATGATGGTCAATCGTCCGAAGCAACAGCCACCCCACGATAACGTTTAGCAAAAAATGCTCTCCTTTATGATTTAAGAGTTATGGCGATGATACGGGGCTTTACCTCCCCGTAATATTGCGTTAACAGGCCGCTGACGGCTTCGATCGTGAAGGAGAATAACAATGTTCAGGTCACTGTTTCTGGCGGCCGCCCTGATGGCATTTACCCCGCTTGCAGCAAACGCAGGTGAAATCACCCTACTGCCATCAATCAAATTACAAATTGGCGATCGCGATCATTACGGTAATTACTGGGACGGTGGTCACT
>OBWI01000976.1_pt1 | contig 12406 bp, 7 predicted proteins | sample 1495201 | NCBI WGS metagenome assembly OBWI01 (sample SAMEA2580050, study PRJEB22360) | human gut metagenome | biome: human gut; feature: human-associated habitat; material: faeces | place: Denmark | collected 2008/2010
CTTTCTTCTTCACTATAAATTTGGGCGGGCCTTCCATCATTCTTGACGTTATTTTCTAAAAAAATAGCCAGTCCGCTAATGAAAATGCGAACTGACTACTTAAGGCCATCGACAAACTTAGTGCTGTGACCTTTTTTATATTTTAAAAGGCGACTAGACGTTGAACAACCACTCCCACAGCGATTGAACTCATTGTCTAAGTGTTCTTTCATCGCCAGTCTGCTTCACATTTGCATGATAGGAATAACGAGACCCCCACGATCCGTTGATTTCTAGTTTCCTTACGACTGACTTATATGAAAGAATCCAGCACTTTTTTGAAGACCATAAACCTGAAATAATATCGTCTTTCGGTCTGTTCATGCTGCGCCGATTTCTCCGATGCGTCTACCCTTATCTCTAACTACCAAAACCTAGCAATAGCACTCTCACAACCGAGAACACAAAGCCACTTTTTTCATCACAATTGTCTCGCCTGCTAATCATCCCACATGGTTAACAGGTTAATACCAGTTACTTTGCATGACGCGCTTTACGAACGCCAGCGAACCCAAGAACAGCAATGATAGCCGCACCGGCTTCGGCTAAAAGAAGACCTGTTTGCCCTTCACCTGTAGCTGGATAAGCATGCTTGCCATTCTTCTGGGCCATCCGACTCATGGGTTGTGGATTGGTTGACTGAGTGGTTCCTAGTGGTGCCACGGCAGCACTTGAAGTTGAGGAGCTGGAAGTGCTTGATGATGCTGTGGTACCAGCACTCCAAGCTGAGGAACTTGTAGCACTAGAAGATGCTGAACTACCTGTACTTGAGGCTGATGAACTTGAAGCACTGGAGGATGCTGAACTGCCTGAACTTGAGGCTGACGAACTTGAAGCGCTAGAAGATGCTGAACTGCCTGCACTCGAGGCTGATGAACTTGAGGCACTGGAAGATGCCGAACTACCTGCACTCGAAGTTGAGGAACTTGAAGCACTAGAAGATGCTGAGCTGCCTGCACTCGAGGTTGATGAACTCGAAGCGCTGGAAGATGCTGAGCTGCCCGCACTTGAAGTTGAGGAACTTGAAGCGCTAGAAGATGCCGAACTGCCTGCACTTGAGGCTGATGAACTTGAGGCGCTAGAAGATGCTGAACTGCCTGCACTTGAAGCTGATGAGCCAGCGCCACTTGTCGGCTCTGGACCTGGATCTAGTTGTGAAACTTGTGCATCCAATTTCTTGATAAGTGCATCAACGGCAGCGTCCTGCTTTTGATTGTATTCCTTAATCATCTTTGGAATGGCAAATAATAATGTGTCATCATTAGTGATTTTAGCGTAAAGAACTTTTTGGGCATCAACGTAGGCTGAATAGGCGGTCTGGTACTCTTTTGTTTGCTGTGCTTTAAGATCGTCTAAGCTATTTTTAACTTTTGCAATCTTGAGATCGATTTGTTGATTATTGTCAGTTGCGCCGCTGATCTTATCAGGAACGGTGGCAGTATTTTCCCCTGAGAAGGTGTCGTAACTATCATTGTAGTTAAGAACCCAACCACCTCCCGCCGTTTTCTGATATGAAAAGCCACCTGCTTGAGCACCATCGCTTAATAGGATATTTCGATGCCCTTGATTTTGATCTGTATCATCATTGAACAATCCATTTATAGAGTCTGATTCTGATTGAAGCACTTCAATCATAGTCAGATCACCGGAACGTTTTCCTTTATAGTTTTGCTGATAAAAGGCTGGATCTTGACTTGCTAAGCATTCTCCTGCCCAGTGCCCGCCAAAAATGCGATCTAGAATTCCCGTATCGTGATGCATTTCTGTATCGCCAAGCATTGAATCGCCGCGCTCCTGCACGAGTGTCAGAAAACTAGTAGGAGAAGCAACAGGATCGAGTCCCAGTGCCTTACGATAGTTGTTAACTAACATCATGCCATATTGATTGACTTCCAGTTTTTGCGCTGCACTTAGTTTATTATTCTTAACGGTATCGGTAAGTGCCCAAGCTGGTGTATTGATATTATCAAGGTAATCACCGAGGGCCAGTGAACCACCTTCGTCATAATATGCCATGACTTCTTTGTCAGTCATATTAGCAACACTATTGGATTTTTCATTGCTGAATACAGGTAGGTTTTGAATTAGAAAATTACCGTTCCAAGTTTTTTGCTTTGCATCATCGGTTGTTGCAATGTTGGTCCAAGATCCCGTCTTAGCTACATAGTTAAGCGTCCCGCCATCTCCAACAGGAATATCGGGCGTTTGCCGCTGACTATTCAAATCCGCAATCGTCTTATCTGCCGCCTGACTAGCAACAGCATAACTACTTGCTTGAGACGACTGCATTGCTGCGAGGCTTGCGGACCCGCTTGCCTGAAGCTGATCGAATGCTGAACCATCTTTTTCTTTCTGTGCTTCAGCTTGCTGAGTAATCTGATCAGCATAAGAATTCTTTGCAGCTTCTGCCTGTGCTTTGGCCGCTGCCTCACTCGCTGCAGCGGATGACTTTGCCTGATCATATTTAGCCTTTTGAGCTTGCCACTCAGCTTGAGTCATACTAGATGAGGCAGAACTGGAACCGGGGTTGTTGGCCGTACTTGCAGCAGCGTATGTAGCAGCCGCTGAACTCGAACTCGCTTTGGCCGCATTCTGCGCTGCTGCTGAGCTAGCTACAGTATTATCTGCTTTCCCTGTTGCAGTTGCCTCTTCACTAGACTGAGGAGTTGCTATTCTTGATGCCTGCGATTCGTTTTGCTGACTTTGCTGGGCTACAGGCGTTTTTTGACTTGCACCACCATTTTTAGAAAGCGTCACATTGGCCACGCCTGACGTTGCAGCCTCAACAGGTTGTGCCGCAACGCCTAAAGTTGTCCCGCCAAAAAGTACGACAAACGCTGAAGCAACAACCCATTGACTCCCGCGTTTGTACATTTTCTTCTTGTCATTGACGACATGTTCTTTGAAGCGGTTATATAACATATTTACTCCTCCAATAGCATCAATATTGTATCTGCTAAAGCTTGGTACAAAACTTATTATATTTTTGTATTAGGAGTATTATGCCTATGCAATACGGCGCTTCTTGAGATGACTCGTCAAGCAAAGTATTTTACAACCTTTTTGATAGTTTCATATAAGTAATGAAACCCTTAACCCCGCTACCATCGCCACCACCCCCAGCAGCACAATCCCCAAATAATACCCAACAAACACGCGCCATTGCCGATTACGAATCAAAATAAACGCGTCTGCCATAAACGTTGAAAACGTCGTAAAGCCGCCGCAAAACCCGGTCAGCAACAACACCCGAAAAGCAGAAAATGCGGGCAAGCCAGCTAAAAATCCCGCCAAAAATGCCCCAAGCACATTAATCATCATTGTGGCAACCGGTTTTCCGGGCCACAGCCTCCGCCCTAACACCGTCAGTAAATACCGACAAACAGCTCCCACACCAGCACCAATTCCGACCAAAATTACCATGAGCTTTTATCCTTTCGTGGTAGCCTTTTTGCAACAAAGAATCCGCCTGCCGCTGCCATCAGTCCGCCGATAAGATTCAAGCTTAGCAACAGAAACGCATAGACCGCATGCGTTGCCACCAAATTAACAAAGTCCAGCATAAGCGTTGAAAAGGTCGTAAACCCACCGATCACCCCTGTTCCAATGCCTAACAACAGCCACTCTGGCAAGTCAAATCTCATGTCTAGCCCATAAGTCGTAAACGCCAGCAGAAAACTGCCCAATAAGTTCACAATTGTCGTACCCACCATGGTTTGACCGTCCATCGTGACTGAACTAAGGCCATATCGCATGACCCCGCCGATAAAACCACCGACAAATACTGCCAGCACCCAACTAAACCTTACTTGTTCCCGTTGTTGCATAGATTGCTCCTTTCTTCATCCGCGCGTTGCCGTACATGTGTCCAAAAAAAGACACCTACCCCGTTAATTACAAGGTAGGTGTCATCAACTTACGTATAGGCGAACACCATCGCCATTTAATTCATTGAAATTATATCAAATAATTGCATGGGAAAACAGCGCCGAGAAGTGATTGATTTTTCACTGTAGACAAACATGACGCAGATTAGCTTATACCCAGCTGACCGACCGCCAACCCCAAATACTTGCCACAGTAAAAAGCCCGCGCTGCAACAAACAGCCCGGACTTTTTACTTTCAGTCGAAGTCAGTGAATGCGCACTGACTTTCGGCTTTAAAATGGTACCCGCTTATCACGGGAAAGTCATTCAGTCGAAACTAAGAAAACATGGGAGTGTTGTCACTATCGACATGACTTAAAAACGCTATTTTGGAGAAATGACGTCAGCAGCATTATTTGATGTTGTCACAATGGTTAGTCTACCAAGTCAAACGAATGCTTGGTCACACAATATTATTGTGCCCCCAGAGTTGGTCGTAACCAAAGCCAGTCAGATCTTCAACTTTTGCTTTGACGACCGGATCAACATCCGCCATCTTGCCGCCTGCCTTCAAGCGATCGATTTCATCACGAAGGATCTTGTGATTTTGACGATCCAACTTGAAGAAGTAGGAAGTAACAAACGCGAGTAACAGCATTAACGTTGTACCAACTAACATCCAGATAATTAAACCGTTTATCGCAGTGGCACTTTGCGTCTTGGCGCCTTCATTGAATCCAAATGCTGATAAAACAATCCCGGTTAAAAATGGTGCCAGCGCGGAAGTTGTCTTCCGCGCAAAAGTCATAATACCGGCAAAGATACCTTCGCGCCGTTGCTTGGTGACCATTTCGTCCACATCAGGAATGAACGTGTAAATAGTCCATGGCACATAGCCGGTACCGGAGTTTGAAATGCCCCAAGTTACCTGAAGTGCATATAAGGTCATGATGCCCCAGCTAGTCGCAGCTGCTTGACCATAGTACAAACCGGCGTAGCAAGCAACCGTGAAGAACATCATTGCATACATAATCCGCAATAACTTGGAAGGTCCAAGTTTGCTCATGATCTTTGGCCATACCAAGTTACATGGGATCCCGATAATGGAACCAAACGTCAAAATATTGGAAGCTTCAGTCGGATTGCTCTGCATGGCATAGACAATGTAAAAGACATAGGTTGCCCCGACAATATCACGTGCTGTAAATGAACTCAGATAAATAACTAAGTGAAGTGCAAAGGATTTAATCCGGAAGACCGAACCCATATCCTTAATCATGTTCCAAAGCGATACTAAAGGATTTTCGCCTTTATTACTACTTTCTTCAATAATAGCTTTACGTTCTTCCGGCGTTCCATCCGTCTCACGTTCAAAGGTTGAGAAGTACGTCAAGCCAATGGCAAGAATGAAGATGATAGCAAGAATGATCCCGATGGTTAAGAATGCGTTTGGATTATTTTTACCCATAATGGCAAAGACGCGACCTGGCAGCCATGAAGCAAGGAAGGTTGCTAAAGCTGACCAAAGCATCCGCGAACTGGATAAACGTGACTTCATATCATAATCATCTGTCATTTCAGCGGCCAGCGTTTCATATGGAATCATAACCAACGCTGTGAACGCTTCCATGAGCAGGTATGTGAAAAGATAAAACCAGAAGCCCATATGTGAAATCCAGATAATGACATAGATAAACATCAGCGGAATGGAAATTAGCAGGAAGAATCTTCTGCGGCCAAACTTCCGTCCTAATTTAGTTGCACCGAAGTGATCCGTTAAGTAACCCATCAAAGGACTAATAAAGGAATCAGCCACACGTGCAATCGCAAGGATCGTACCTCTAAGCACTGGAGATAACCCGCCAAAGGATGTGTAGAAAAACAACATCCATGTGGAGGCAACGGTTAGGGCCCCATTACCAAATAAATCTGCGGCACCGTAACCAATAACATTACGCCACCTGACTTTTCTCTTCACGATGAAAACCTCCCATTTAATTAGCAACAAATAGTGATTCGGTTCTTTTCGTAAACGTTTACAAAAATGAGGTTAACACCACTTTCGTAAAATCGCTATCTAAATTTGACTATTTTAGTAAAACCAGCGCGATTGCTAATGATATGTCCCAAAATAAGGACATATCTACAGAATCAGAATTTATTTTGGCCTTCGAACGTTCTTCATGTCTTCGTCGCTTATCAATACCATTATACAAATCGGAATCACCTATTTGTGTTCTTGATCGTTGCATATGCTGTTGTAGATTTTTGTGAAATTTACAGCAAACGAAAAATAATATCTAGACCAGTTTTGTAAATGATGACTCTTTTCCTTTGTATATTCAAAATTTCGTGACGTCCATCTAATCGATTCAGTGGTACTTTTAACGCATCTTTATTAGCAAAATGTTTTTTAGGGACATCAATCTAGCAAGTTTGGGACAAATCTCCATCTATGAAAAGGCAAGATTTGAAGCAATAACTGATATCACGCATTTCATAACTTCATATTAAAAGCGACTTTTAGTAAACGCTTAAATACCATATTGCATTTTCAATTTTTAAAAAGTACGCTAAAAAAAAGAACGTTTTACTTAAAAAGGAGCTAATTAGGCATGCCAAATATAACACCATCGTTACTCGCGCCGGATCATCTGCGCGTTAACTTGCAACATTTTGCTTATAATATTCAAGCGCAACCGCATTTCAGCTGGTGGAACCACAGCAATCGTTCTGGGGCGTCGCAAAGTGCGTATCAGCTTACGGTCTTTCAACGCCTTCAGGATCGCCAGGATCACAACTATTTGTACGATAGTGGCTGGGTAACGAGTTCGAATAATACCGCGGTGACGGCTGCAAAGTTATCCGATCAACTCGTGCCTGGTCAATTGTATTATTGGCAAGTTCGCATCAAAGACAACGCCGGAAATATCAGTGACTTCTCCCAGCCTGCCAAACTGATCTGTGCCGATCCGTCGCTACCGGTTAAGCATGGCATCTGGCGCCAACCTCAACCCAAAACGGCCCAAGAGCTGGCACACATCGGTCAGGTTGTCTTTTTGCGCAGCCCTCAACTCAAGATCAATCCGAGCGAGGTTGATACTGCTGTCATTGTTGCGATGGCCCGGGGTAATGAACCGGTTTTTGCTCAAAGTTTCGATCTTTATCTCAATGGTCATTGTCTGGGGGTTGGCTCGGCTCGCCAACAGGAACACGATCATGGAACAGAAAAAACGGCTATTTACTACAACGTTTATGAAGCTACCGATTTTTTGCAAGACGGGGCGAATACCGTTGCAGCCTTGGCCACTGCAAGTTCAGATAAGCAGGCATTCTGGTGTCAGCTGATCCTGTATAAACATGACGGAACGAAAGAAGTTGCCACGACCACTGACAACACCTGGCGCGCATTAGATGGCAGCAGTGCCTTTGGCGATTATGGCGTTAAGATCAGAACTCAATATTTCGGTATGGTCAGTGAAAATATCGACATGCGTTACTATCCTCAGAACTGGACCAGCAGCGCATTTGATGATCATGACTGGCCGCTTGCATGGCAGAATCCTCACCAAATGATTGCCGACAATGAAGTACTGGTGCCATATCGAAGCGAAAATACCGAACGAGTGGAAGTGCATGATCGCAATAAACGGGTGGTCACTTTTTCCGATCAAAACTATCTGTTGGACTTGGGCAAAGAGATCATTGGCGGGCTAAAGGTCAATCTGTTCAGTGCCTTCGATCAGCGTGTCACCGTGATGATGGGTGAACAACTAAATGAAGACGGCCACGTCCGGCATGAGATGGCGTGCGGACCTGATTACATCGAAAACTGGACGCTTGTAAAAGGACAGAATCAATTCACCACTTTACAAATGAAAAACTTCCGCTATGTTGAACTGGTAGGATTTGAAGGTGATTTGCCGCTTGATGCCATTAATGGTTGGGCCATGCAACAAGCATTTCCGGATAATGAGAGCCAGTTTGATAGTGACAGTGAGTTGTTAAATCGTGAGTACGAGTTGTCGAAGTATACGATCAAGGCGACGAATCAGGATGTTTTTGTCGACTCACAAGCACGCGAACGCCGGCCGTATGAAGGCGATCTCCTTGTCAATGCCAATACGAGTTACAGCGTCTCCTCAAACTACTCACTGGCTCGGCATTCTCTGGATTATTTAATTGACAATCCAACCTGGCCCGAAGATTACAAACTGTTCGCAATTGAAATGGCTTGGCTTGATTATCTCTATACCGGTGATGATGATTTACTGCAGACTCGTTACACTGACCTGCAGTACAAGCTAAATCGCGGTAAGTCCGCAGAAAGTTTTGACGGCGCATCGCAGAGTTTCACTGGTTCGCTGAAGAACAGCCAAGGTGTCGACAATTTTGACGCTGCAGTTGGCTTGGTCACCAACGATGGGCTGGTGGACTGGCCGATTTCCGAACGTGACGGCTTTGTGGAAGGTACTTATAATACGCCATTTAACGCGATTTTCCATGGTGCTTACGCGACGATGGCCAAAATTGCGCGTGTCCTTCATCATCCTGATGACGCTGACCGTTACCAGAAACGAGCGGAAATCATTAAGACGAATCTGATTGATAAATTATATGACCCGCAAACAGGCCGGTTCTTCGATTCGTTAAACGCGGATCTATCTGTTAATCGCCATACATCACATCACGCGTCTGCTTACGCGCTTTGCTATGGCGTTTATACTGATCAGGATATGGCCGATCGATTAAGTCATTTTGTCGCCAATGATGGTCATTTTGTCGGTAGTATCTACTTTATCTACTTCATGCTCAAAGGACTCTTTGAAGCCGGTCACGCAGCCGACGCCATCACGCTGTTGACCGACCCTGACAACCACAAGGATCATAAGTCATTTGCGGCGATTTTAGACAGCTTAAAAGCAACCATTGCCCCGGAAGCCTGGAGTAATGCGTACAAGCCAAATCTCACCTTATCCCATCCGTGGGGCGCCACTCCCGGCTTAACGATTGTGCAAGGGGTCTTTGGCATCGTGCCGCTCGCGCCTGGATTTACAACCTTCAGAGTCAAAGTTCGCCCTGGCAATTTGAAGCACTTAGATCTCACGACGCCATCAGTCAAGGGACTTATCACCCTGCATTATCGTCACGAGCCAACACACCAGACGCTTGACGTAACCGTGCCAATGAATACCACCGCAAAAGTCGAACTACCTGACGATGCCCAAGCCATTGTCGTTCACGACCAGTACGGAAAAGACTGGACCGCTTCGATCGAACATGACCACGACACCTTAACCATCCCCATGGGTCGCTATCAGATTCAATATCAAGCTTAGTGTCTACCAATCTTAAGTTTTCACGACTTTTGTCAATTTTACATTAAACAAAAACCAGCTAGGCAGCACTTTGCTGTCAAGCTGGTTTTTATAGTTGTTGCAGACTGAATCATCTAGCTGGTTTTAATTGGAATCGCTGACCAGGGTTGTCTTCATATCAACCTTCGTCGTGATAACCCCATCCTGATAAAACACATCGGCAATGGCGTTTTCTTCTGCCACAATGCTACTGTTGGCACTAATCAGTGTCATGGAATAGGTGCGCCGTTCTACCATCTTTTTAATCACTTCATCGTAGAGATTCAGGGTTTTACTGAGCATCGCAATGAGTTGCGTATGATGGCTATTGGCCCAAGTCATATCGTCATTTAGTTCAGTCGTCAGTAACTTACTTAATGATGTATGGGTCTTGGCATAGCTCTGGGTTGAAATCAGGAAATCACGGTTCTTGGTCAAACCGGTGCCGTTGGTCAACAGCTTAGCACCTTGATTGACTTGGGCCGTTGACGTGTATGGATCCCAGGTAACCCATGCATCGACACTGCCTTTAGCAAATGCAACCGAGGCCGAGCTTTGATCCATGTTCACCAGTTTCACATCACTGGTGCTGAGTCCGGCTTTCTTGAGTGCCTGGATGATAAGGTACTGGGCGGCAGTGCCTTTTTGATACGCAATGGTCTTGCCCTTTAATTGCTCAAGACTGGTGATGCCGCTATTTTTACCAACCAAAATACCACTACCATATTCTTTGGTGGCCCCAGCGGCAATTAGTGCAATGTCCGTGCCAGTTGCTTTGGCAGTTACAGGCGGCGTATCCCCGACCCGCGCATAGTCGATGGCACCGCTTTTAAGTGCCGTCATCAAGGCTGCCCCGTCAGAGAACTCCTTGAACTCAACCTGATAGCCTTTTGCTTTCAACTTTTTGGCTAATTCGCCGCGCTGCCGGGCAATGTCGACAGGATCGGCTTTTTGATAGCCAATCGTGACGGTCTCAAGGTTGCTCGATGCCGTGGTGGTTTGCGTATAACCGTAAACCGCCACGCTCAGCCAAGCGACTAAGCCCACTAACAATAAAACCAGTCGTAACTTACGCTTCATATAGCTTCCCGCCTTGCATTAGTTGTTTGCGGAGTTTCGGCCGTAGTACCTTACCAGTAGCATTCACCGGAAAAGCTTTGACAAAAACGACTTCGGTTGGGCATTCATAAGCGGCTAAATGTCGACGGGCAAAATTGAGTAAATCAAGCTTGGCCTTTTGCGGATCCTCCGTGGCGTCTTGGCGAATCACAACGGCTGTGACCGCTTCACCGTATAAGTTATCCGGTAAGCCGATAACCGCCACTTGGGCAACCCAGTCTAGTTCGTTTAGGACATTTTCGACTTTGGCCGGGGCTACTTTTTCACCACCGCGATTGATCATTTCTTTGCGCCGGCCTTTGACAAACAGATAGCCGTCTTGATCCAGATATCCGAGGTCACCGGTTAGAAACCAGCCATTTTCAAAAGATTCCGGGTGCGGCTCAAGGTAATCATGAATAACGTGATCACCGCGCAGAACGATTTCGCCTTCAACAAATGGCTTTTTGGTAAAGGTGCCATCTGCTAATTTGATTCGCAACTCAGTCCCCACCGGCTTACCGGCTGAACCGATTTTCGGGGCATGAATCGGATTAAGTGTACTTTGACTAGCCGTCTCAGTCATGCCGTAGCCTTCCAGAACCTGAGTATGAAAATGCGATTGAAAGGCGACCAGTTTATCTTCTGGCAGTGCAAAGGAAGAGCTGCGGACAAAGCGTAAATGAATGTTGCTGTGATAAGCCGCTAACGCCTGTTGATTCATCAGCAAGATTGAAATGATCGTCGGAACCACCGAGACCCATGTGACATGATTGGTTTCGATCGTCGGCCAGAATCCCGAGGCGGAAAACTTCGGCGCAATCACCAGCTTGCCGCCTGACAACCTGGTAGCAAGTACCGAGATGACCTGGGCATTAATATGAAACATCGGCATGACCACCATCGCGGTATCATCCGGCGATAGTGCGTGACTCTTGGCATCATGAAGCGCAGCATTTAACAACATCCGGTGCGTCAAGCCGACTCGTTTAGGTTTGCCCGTGGTCCCGGAAGTGTTGAGGATCAATGCCAAGTCGTCTTCTTGCGGTCGTGCTTGAGGCGCATTAATCCGATAAGCCAACTGACTGGCATCAGTCAGGATTGCCAACTCAGGAATGGTATGCAGCTGTAGCTTCTCCCATGGAACTAGCGGGGCTTCTAAGGCTTTACCCACAGTCGGTAACGTGATAACCGCTTGATAGTGGTAAGTTTCCCATTCCGTCAGCAATTCCGGTAGCGGGGTTTTGGCAGCGATCGGATGGGCAACAGCCCCAATTTCCCAGAGCGCCTGATTAAGCGGTAAAAAGACCGGCGAATTCGGTAAAGCAATTAAGACTTGGTCGCCTGCGCCAATTTTCTGCTCAGCAAACTGATCACGTAACGCGGCTACATCTTCTTCCAAATCGCGTCCGGTGTACCAAGTATTGGCCTCAACGGATTTGACTAATGGGTAATCACGATGATTGATGAGATTCTGAGATAACTGATCGGTGAGTTTGCTCATGATTCAGGACTCCTTTCGTAGCTAACAACAATGACTGCGGACGGCCAATGAGCCATCCAAACGGGGAAACTTTGTAACAAAACCAAGCGATGGCAAAGGAAATGCCGAGAATGCTGAGATAACCCAGTGGCAACAGCAGCATTAACATGAGATTACTAAGATGAACCAGTCCCAAGACACCACCTAATAGCGTGATGGCAATGGTTTGGCAAAGATAGACACCAAACGAAACTTGTGCGCCATGACCAACCAAACGAGCAAACCAGTGCGTTGGCTGTTTGGCGTGCCACCTGGCATATTTTTGACCAAGGATGGCGACAAAGGCAATCATCACCACGTCATATACCAACATATACGGCTGATGAGGTGAAACTGCAGCACTGTGAGTCAGTCCAAGAATCTGTTTGTTGAAGCCATAAAGGCCAACTGTTCCTAGACTGAGAACCTGTCTAGCATCTGCTGAATCTGGTAGAATGGTGGAAAACCGACTGAGGAGTTTGTCATGCCAGATTATCCAAGCAATATTTCTCGAGCGCAATTT
>OBWI01000983.1_pt1 | contig 12326 bp, 8 predicted proteins | sample 1495201 | NCBI WGS metagenome assembly OBWI01 (sample SAMEA2580050, study PRJEB22360) | human gut metagenome | biome: human gut; feature: human-associated habitat; material: faeces | place: Denmark | collected 2008/2010
AAACATCTATGAAAAATCTCCGGAAGATATGCATTGGAGAATTGCCAATGAAGTGGCACGCATCGAATCGAAGTATCCGAATGCTTTAACAGCAAAAGAGCTGTACGATCTATTGGATCACTTCAAATACATTGTTCCACAAGGTAGCCCGATGACTGGAATCGGTAACGACTATCAAGTTGCTTCCCTATCCAATTGTTTTGTTATCGGTGTAGATGGTGCTGCCGACTCTTATGGTGCTATCATTAAAATTGACGAAGAGCAAGTACAACTGATGAAAAGACGTGGAGGAGTGGGCCATGACCTATCCCATATCCGTCCGAAAGGTTCTCCCGTTAAAAATTCAGCATTAACTTCAACAGGTCTTGTGCCATTCATGGAACGTTATTCCAATTCGACCCGTGAAGTAGCTCAAGATGGACGTCGCGGAGCACTCATGCTAAGTGTATCTATCAAACATCCGGACTCAGAAGCTTTCATCGATGCAAAAATGACAGAAGGAAAAGTAACCGGAGCAAATGTTTCCGTGAAATTAGACGATGCTTTCATGCAGGCTGCTGTTGACGGAAAGCCATACTTACAACAATATCCTATTGATTCTTCCGACCCTACATTTACAAAAGAAATAGATGCTTCTACTTTATGGAAGAAGATCGTTCACAATGCATGGAAATCAGCAGAACCGGGTGTTCTGTTCTGGGATACAATAATTCGCGAATCCGTACCGGATTGTTACGCAGATTTAGGTTACCGGACCGTTTCCACGAATCCATGTGGCGAGATACCTCTATGTCCTTACGACTCATGCCGTCTCTTGGCAATCAATTTGTATTCATATGTAGTAAATCCGTTTAAACCGAATGCTTATTTCGATTTTGATCTGTTTAAGAAACATGTGGCATTAGCTCAACGTATCATGGATGACATCATCGACCTCGAACTGGAGAAAATCGAACGCATCATGCACAAGATTGATGAGGATCCGGAAAACGACGAAGTGAAGCGGGCAGAACGTGTACTCTGGGAAAAGATATATAAGAAGAGCGGTCAAGGTCGCCGTACAGGTGTAGGTATCACTGCAGAAGGTGATATGCTCGCAGCATTAGGATTACGCTACGGAACAGAAGAGGCTACCGAATTCTCAGAAAAAGTACATAAGACAGTAGCTCTTGGCGCTTATCGTTCTTCTGTAGAAATGGCGAAGGAGCGTGGTGCTTTCGAAATATATGATAACAAACGCGAGCAGAACAATCCGTTCATCCAACGTTTGGCAGAAGCCGACCCTGAGCTATATGAAGAAATGAAAAAATACGGACGACGCAACATTGCCTGCCTGACTATCGCTCCCACCGGAACAACCAGCCTGATGACTCAGACAACTTCTGGCATTGAACCGGTATTCTTGCCAGTTTACAAACGTAGAAGAAAAGTGAATCCGAATGACACAAATGTTCATGTCGACTTTGTTGATGAAACAGGAGATGCATTCGAAGAGTATATTGTATTCCACCACAAGTTTGTCACATGGATGGAAGCCAATGGATACGATCCGTCCAAACGCTATTCTCAGGAAGAGATTGACGAATTAGTAGCCAAGTCTCCTTATTATAAAGCTACTTCCAACGATGTCGACTGGTTGATGAAAGTAAAGATGCAGGGAAGAATCCAAAAATGGGTAGACCATTCCATCAGCGTAACCATTAATCTGCCGAATGACGTAGACGAGGATCTGGTAAACCGTTTATATGTGGAAGCATGGAAATCCGGTTGTAAAGGTTGTACCGTATACCGTGACGGCTCCCGTTCCGGTGTACTTATCTCAACCAAATCTGACAAAAACAAGAAAGAGGAACTTCCTCCTTGCAAACCGCCTACGGTCGTAGAAGTGCGTCCACGAATATTAGAAGCAGATGTTGTACGTTTCCAGAATAACAAAGAAAAATGGGTGGCTTTCGTTGGCCTGCTAGATGGACATCCTTATGAAATCTTCACCGGTCTGCAAGATGACGATGAAGGTATTTTATTACCTAAGAGCGTGACTAGCGGACGTATCATCAAAAATATAGATGAAGACGGAACGAAGCGTTACGACTTCCAATTTGAAAACAAGCGCGGATATAAGACGACTATTGAAGGATTGTCTGAGAAGTTCAATAAAGAATATTGGAACTACGCCAAATTGATTTCCGGAGTACTCCGTTACCGAATGCCAATAGAACAAGTTATTAAACTGGTAGGTTCTTTGCAACTGAACAGTGAAAATATCAATACTTGGAAAAACGGTGTAGAACGCGCTCTGAAGAAATACATCCAGGATGGAACCGAAGCAAAAGGCAAGAAATGTCCGAACTGTGGCAATGAAACTCTCGTTTATCAGGAAGGATGTCTGATTTGTACCACTTGCGGGGCTTCCAGATGTGGATAAACATTCTATAATATATGATCTTATCATTTAATATCGAATACCGTACCAATTGGGGGGAGGAAGTCAAGCTTGCAGGCTTATCGACGGAATCCACCCCAATGTACACTACAGACGGTATATATTGGACGGCAGAAGTGGAACTGGAAGTTCCTCAAGAAGGATTGACTATCCATTATAGCTACCAGATAGAACAAAACGGAATCGTCATCCGCAAAGAATGGAACAATTTTCCACGATGCCTTTTTCTATCCGGTACTCCTAGAAAAAAGTATAGAATCAATGATTGCTGGAAAAATATCCCGGAGCAACTATACCTTTACAGTTCTGCCTTTACAGAAGCATTATTATCACATCCCGAAAGGGTAGACATTCCGCAAGGGTATAAGAAAGGGCTAATAATAAAAGCTTATGCCCCGCGCATCAACAAAGATTATTGTCTGGCCATTTGCGGCAATCAGAAAGCACTAGGTAACTGGGATCCGGAAAAAGCCGTTTTAATGAGTGACTCCAATTTCCCCGAATGGCAGGTGGAGCTAGATGCAAGCAAGCTCAAATATCCTTTGGAATATAAATTTATCCTTTGCCATAAACAGGAAAGAAAAATTGATTGCTGGGAGAAAAACCCTAATCGTTATCTGGCAGACCCGGAAATAAAGACGAACGAGACACTCGTGATTTCCGACCGATATGTCTATTTTGATATTCCAATGTGGAAAGGTGCAGGAATTGCCATCCCCGTATTTTCTCTGAAATCAGAAAAAAGTTTTGGAGTAGGTGATTTCGGTGATCTGAAACTCATGATCGATTGGGCGGTAAACACACATCAGAAGGTCATCCAAATTCTACCGATTAATGACACGACCATGACCCATACATGGACGGACTCTTATCCCTACAACAGTATTTCCATCTATGCTTTTCATCCGATGTATGCGGATATAAAGCAAATGGGAACACTGAAAGACAAAGAAGCAGCCTCTAGGTTCAATCAGAAACAACAAGAACTGAATAATCTTACAACTATTGATTATGAGGCTGTAAACCGGGCTAAATGGGAATTCTTCCATCTGATATTCCAGCAAGAAGGGGAAAAAGTATTGGCTTCCGAGAAATTCAAGGAGTTCTTCGAAACTAACAAAGAATGGTTGCGACCTTACGCAGTCTTCAGCTATCTGCGTGATGCTTACCGGACCTCCGACTTCCGTGAATGGCCGAGACATTCTGTATACGATGCACAGGAGATAGAAAAGATGTGTCAACCGGAAACGGTAGATTATCCCCACATCGCATTATACTACTATATTCAATATCATCTGCATCTGCAATTATTGGCTGCGACAAAATATGCTCGTGAAAATGGGGTCGTACTAAAGGGAGACATACCTATTGGCATTAGCCGCAACAGTGTGGAAGCCTGGACAGAACCTCATTACTTCAATCTCAACGGACAAGCAGGCGCTCCTCCCGACGACTTCTCGGTCAACGGACAAAATTGGGGATTCCCTACTTACAATTGGGATGTAATGGAAAAGGACGGATATCGCTGGTGGATGAAAAGATTCCAGAAAATGGCCGAATATTTCGATGCTTACCGAATTGACCATATTCTCGGTTTCTTCCGTATTTGGGAAATACCGATGAATGCCGTACATGGATTGTTAGGACAATTCGTTCCCTCCCTACCGATGAGTAGAGAAGAGATAGAAAATTATGGTTTCACATTCCGAGAAGAATACCTGTCTCCATTCATTCATGAATCATTTCTCGGACAGGTGTTTGGACCTTATGTCAATCTCGTAAAACAAGATTTTCTCCAGTTAGTGGACAAATCCGGTATTTACCGTATGAGACCTGGCTTTGAGACACAACAAGAAGTCAAACAATTCTTTGCCGGTAAAAATGACGAAAACAGTATCTGGGTCCGTGATGGATTATATTCTTTAATCAGTAATGTACTGTTTATTCCGGACAATAAGGAACAAGGAAAGTACCATCCCCGTATCGGAGCGCAACGTGATTTCATTTTCCGTTCGTTGAGCGAAGAAGACAAGAATGCTTTCAACAAATTATACAACCAGTATTATTATCATCGCCACAACGACTTTTGGTACCAACAGGCCATGAAAAAGTTACCTCAATTGACACAATCTACCCGTATGTTGGTATGTGGCGAAGATTTAGGAATGATTCCCGCTTGTGTGTCCTCCGTAATGAACGAGTTACGTATTCTTAGTTTGGAAATTCAACGAATGCCAAAGGACCCGTCGTATGAGTTCGGACATTTAAATGAATATCCATACCGATCTGTGTGCACCATTTCCACTCATGATATGTCTACTCTACGTGGGTGGTGGGAAGAAGATTATCAACAGACCCAACGTTATTACAATACAATGTTAGGACATTATGGCACAGCTCCTGCCATTGCAACTCCGGAACTTTGTGAAGAGATTGTACGCAATCACCTCAACAGTAATTCTATTCTCTGCATACTGTCTTTTCAAGATTGGTTGTCAGTTGATGGAAAATGGAGAAATCCTAATGTGGAAGAAGAACGAATCAACGTTCCATCCAATCCACGAAATTATTGGCGATATCGGATGCATATCACATTAGAGCAACTGATGAAAGCCAAAGAACTGAATAGCAAGATAAGTGAATTAATACAATACACAGGAAGAAACCCGGAGAAATAATTTGACTTCTATCTATATTAAACACGGATTATACAAATTCATTTTTAAATCTGTATAATCCGTGTAAACAGATTATTAAAAGAATGAAAGAGACCCCGAGTAAACGTATTGATTTTGTAGACTTAACTAAAGGAGTCTGCATCATTCTCGTAGTCATGACACATATTGGTGGAGCTTTCGAGCAACTCGATAGGGGCTCTATGTTATCCTGTTTCCGTATGCCACTGTATTTTTTTATATCAGGAGTTTTCTTTAAACCATACGAAGCTTTATCAGGATTCATTCTTCGGAAAATAAACAAGTTGATTATCCCTTTTCTTTTCTTCTATCTAAGTGCATTCCTCCTTAAATACATCATTTGGAAAATAGCACCGGGAGTATTCCATTTACCTGTATCATGGAAAGAACTTTTGATAGTATTTCATGGACATGACCTTATCAAATTCAATCCGCCGATCTGGTTTCTAGTAGCCTTATTCAACTGCAATATCCTGTTTTATCTAGTCCATTTCCTAAGAAATAAATATCTGCCTGCCATGTTTGCTCTTACCTTATTGATCGGGTGTACAGGATTTTATCTAGGTAAAGCACAAATAACACTCCCTCTCTATCTCGATATTGCCATGACGGCTCTCCCTTTCTATGTAGCAGGATTCTGGATTCGTAGATATAACTTCTTCTTATTTCCACATCACCGTTTTGATAAGTTAATTCCGCTTTTCGTTTTGTTGGCATTGTTAGTCATGCATTTTACTGCTACTACATTGGGAATGAGAACAAACAACTACTCCGGGAATATCTTTCAAGTATACATCGCTGCATTCGCTGGAATATTTATGATTATGCTACTTTGCAAAAAAGTGGAAAGAGTAAAAATTATTTCTTATCTAGGAAGGTACTCTATCATCACCCTAAGCATACACGGTCCCATACTCCATTTTCTAGAGCCATTGATAGCACGCTACATTCATAATAGTTGGGCACAAGCAACAATGCTTTTGTTCATAACATTAAGTATATGTATTCTACTCACCCCCCTCTTTCTGAAAGTAATCCCGCAAATGGTTGCACAGAAGGACTTGTTAAAAATTAAACAGATTCATACTAAATAATAAATAGTATATGAAAATAAATAAAAGCTATATCTTTTTGAAAGGGATTCGATTTTACGCCTACCATGGAGTAGCCCCACAAGAGAATTTGATTGGTAATGAGTATATTATCGACCTAAAACTAGGTGTTGACATCAGCAAGGCAATGCAGACAGACGAAGTGACAGATACCGTAAACTATGCTGAGGTATATAACGTTATAAAAACAGAAATGGATATTCCATCCAAATTACTTGAACATGTAGGGAAACGAATTGTGAAGAAACTATTCAAACAATTCGCTACTATTGAAGACATTGATCTGTTTCTATCCAAACGAAACCCACCGATGGGGGCAGACATAGAATCGGCAGGAATAGAGCTCCATTGTAGCAGAAAATAAAAACGGACACGTCTGCCATTCCGAACCAATCAAGAATAACAGACGTGGCAATAAATTATGGTAAAAGTTCTATTGGTAGCTTATAATCTTTTCTTTTTCCTTCTATTCACAGATTCCACAGCTTCCGTTACCACAGGCTTATTCTGGAAACGTTTTGTATAACTGGAATAGTCAGGATGGATACGTTCGTAGTCAGGATCCATAAACAACGGGCTGGAAATAATATGATCCGCTGTTGAACGGTTACAGCAAAATACGATATTTTCCACACCGGCCAAACGAGTCAAAGCTTTTACATCTGTATCATGAGGTTGCAAAGTCATAGGATCAGTAAAAAAGAAAAGATAATCAATCTGCCCATCGACAATACGTGATCCCATCTGCTGATCACCGCCTAATGGACCGGATTTCAGTATTGTAAAATCCCATTCTACATCAGGATGTTTTTCTTTCAATGCTTCCAGTATTAGTGTCCCGGTAGTACCTGTACAATAGAATTTATTTCCCATCAACAATTCTGAATTCCACAACACCCACTCGATAAGATCTTTCTTCATCGCATCATGTGCCACCAGCCCGATGCCCCTTCTAACCTTTGCTTCCATTTCGTTATTCTTTTAAGTCCGACAATTGAGAGAATCGTTTGCATCCTCTCGCGTAAAACTGCCACAAGATACTACTTTTTATCTGTTCAGGTATTAAATTCAAAGTTTTTTTTCTTAGGTTCTCTTCTCTTAATGAAGAAAATGACGGACAAATCCGTTTATATTCGTCCCGTGCGCAAATCACTGCGCGAGCATTGTCCCAATCCCCTTTCAGAAAGAAAGTAAGTGCCGCCACATAATCCAAACAAGTCCGAATACGCATCACTTTATTTAACTCCTCCTGCGGAAGATTCTTATAAAGCATGACAAGATTATTGCGGAAATTAAGAAAAGTCTTACGAGGATTCTCTTTTTTAAGCGTGGCTCCTCCAACATGATAGACTACACTTTGCGGAATGCAGACAATCCCACGTCCTCGAGAACGGAGTCGCCAACACAGATCTATTTCTTCCATGTGTGCAAAAAAGCGTCCATCCAGCCCTCCGACATCCAGATAATCCATACGACGAATAAACAAAGCAGCTCCTGTTGCCCAAAAAACTGGAATCACCGTATCGTATTGCCCTTCATCTTTTTCGACCGCTCCCATGATACGTCCCCGACAAAAAGGATAACCGTACTTATCTATAAATCCGCCTGCCGCTCCTGCATATTCAAAAAATTCCTTTTGGCGCTGACTTCGTATCTTCGGTTGGCAAGCAGCCACTTCGGGATGCTTATCAAGATAAGCAATCATCGGTTTCAACCAATGTTCCGTCACTTCAACATCCGAATTTAGAAGAACGACATACTCTGCATCTACTTGTCGCAAAGCCAAATTATATCCGTCCGCAAAGCCATGATTCTGTTCGAGTAAAATCATTCGGACGGATGGAAACTCCTGCTGAATCATAGTTACCGAGTCGTCCGTAGACCCATTATCAGCCACACAGATTTCTACTTCTTTCCCCTCCGAATACTGAATAACAGATGGAAGGAAAGTACGAAGCATATCACATCCGTTCCAATTCAGAATGACGACTGATACTTTCATCTCTTATCTTTTCTCTTAATAAGTTCCTGTTCTTTTTGTTCGCATTCCTTCTTCGTAAATTTCCAGCGCTTATGCGACCACAACCAATAAGCAGGTTCTCTACGAATGGTCTGTTCCAGTTCATGGGCAAACATATCCGTAATTTCTCCTTCGACTGTCTCTTTGGGAGCTTCAGTCATCAATTTAAACTCAGCCTCACAATATCCCCTACGTGTCTTCGTCAGTTCACAATAAAAGACAGGGAAGTTCATTATTTTTGCAATACGTTCAGCTCCATTCAAGAAAGCAGTCTCCTGCCCCATAAAAGTAGTCCAATACCGATCACCACTAGGCCATTGGTCTGTAATCAGACCTACTACCATATTTTTTCCTTCACGCTTCAATTTGATAATTTCACGTGCAGTAGAATGTTTAGGAATATTATATCCACCGAAACGGGAACGAATCTGCTTAAACAGTTCATTCAGATATTTATCCTTCAATGGTTTGTAAACTTGTACAGGTACATCGCCAGGCTTCATGACCGATCCCATTCCAATCAGCCATTCATAGTTGGCATAATGGGGAATCATCACAATAATACCTCCATACTTTTCCGTCAATTCCAAATATTGTTCTGTATTCTTATAAATCATCCTTTGGCAAAGATCTTCAGCGGACATATGCAACAGTTTCAGGTCCTCTAGCATATAATCCGAAAGATAACGATAAAATTTACGTTCTATCTGTAATCTTTCCGCCTCAGTCTTCTCCGGAAACGACTTTTCCAGATTTTCCCGAACTACCTTCCGGCGATATCTCCACACATGATACATCAACAGATAATTGAAATCCGAAAGCACATACAATACCCGGAACGGAAGAGCTGAAAACAGCCACATTCCACCATATACCAGCCAATAGATAAGTTTAGATTTCATACTTATATCAGAATTGTGCCTTTAAGCGCTGTCTTGTCCCCATTAAAATCTCCCAAACGCACGTTGACCACTTGATTATCCAATGAGTTATCACTTCCCACTTCTACACGAATATAATTCTTCGTAAATCCGTGCATCGGAGTATTCCCCTTCGACTTTTCCAACAACACCGACATCGTCTGTCCGATATGGCGCGCATAAAAAGCCTGTGTTTTCTCATCCGAAAGTGCCAACAGCCGTTGACTGCGTTGATGCTTTTCTTCCGGAGACACCACATAATCTATTTTCAAGGCTTGCGTTCCGGGACGCTCGGAATAACTGAACACGTGCAATTGGGTCACGTCCAATCCGGAAATAAACCGATAAGCTTGCTCAAAAAACTCCGCAGTCTCGCCACGAGTACCCACAATCACATCCACGCCAATGAAAGCATCCGGCATAACCTCTTTGATTTTCTTCACCTTCGATGCAAAAAGAGCCGTATCATAACGACGACGCATCAATTTCAAAACTTCATCACACCCAGACTGCAAAGGAATATGGAAATGTGGCATAAAACTACGGGAATGGGATACAAACTCAATAATTTCATCCGTAAGCAGATTCGGTTCAATGGAAGATATACGATAACGCTCGATTCCTTCTATCTGATCCAACGCTTGCACCAAATCAAAGAAAGTCTCTCCCGTCGTCTTACCAAAATCACCGATATTCACCCCAGTCAAGACTATCTCTTTACCACCTTCCGCTGCAGCTTGCCGAGCCTGTTCGACCATAGAAGCAATAGTTCCGTTACGACTCCTCCCCCTTGCAAACGGAATGGTACAATATGAACAGAAGTAATCGCAGCCATCCTGTACTTTCAGAAAAAAACGAGTACGGTCTCCCCGTGAACACGAAGGAGAAAACGAACGAATATCTTTCGTTGCAGTAGTTATAGCCTCTCCTTTTTCATGTTTCTGCAAATTTCCCAGATACTGCAGCAGTTCACCTTTCTGCTCCGCCCCCAGCACTACATCTACTCCATCAATCTTTGCCACGTCGCCGGGCTTCAATTGCGCATAACATCCGGTCACTACCACAAAAGCACCGGGATGCTGCTTTACCAGACGATGAATGGCTTGCCGGCATTTTTTATCCGCCATCTCCGTCACCGAACAGGTATTTACCACACAGATATCTGCTTTCTCTCCTTTGCGCGCAGTCCGAACTCCTGCCTCACGCAGGATTTTACCGATAGTTGAAGTCTCTGAAAAATTTAATTTGCAGCCTAAAGTATAATAAACGGCTGTCTTATTTTGAAATACAGTGGTATCTATCATAAGCTGTTATAAACACATTAACTTTGCAAAGTTACACATTATTATCAGTAAAACACTTTAGGATACGAAAGTTTATTCCTATTTTTGCACAATTCACTAAAAAACGTGCAATGATTAAAGAGAATTTCATTAAACTATACGAAAATAGTTTTCGTGAGAATTGGGATCTGCCTTGTTATACTGATTATGGAGAAGATACCCAATATACATACGGTGAGGTAGCTGAAAAAATCGCCCGTTTACATCTGTTATTCAAACATTGTAGCCTTCGCAGAGGAGATAAGATTTCAGTTATCGGCAAAAATAACGCTCATTGGTGCATCGCCTATATGGCAACGATCACATACGGAGCAATCATTGTCCCTATCCTTCAAGATTTTACGCCTAATGACGTTCATCATATCGTCAATCATTCCGAATCTGTATTCCTGTTCACCAGCGACAGCATTTGGGAGAATCTGGAAGAGGAAAAATTAACGGGGCTACGGGGAGTATTCTCATTGACTGATTTCCGGTGTCTTTATCAACGTGACGGGGAAACCATACAGAAGTTTCTGAAAAATACCGATAAAGAGATGCATGCTTTGTATCCGAAAGGATTTACCCGTGAAGATGTTCAGTACACCACTTTATCCAATGACAAAGTGATGCTGTTAAATTACACTTCCGGAACCACCGGTTTCAGTAAGGGTGTGATGCTGACAGGAAACAATCTTGCCGGCAATGTCACTTTCGGTATTCGTACCGAACTCCTTAAAAAAGGGGATAAAGTGCTGTCTTTCCTTCCCCTCGCCCACGCATACGGTTGCGCATTTGACTTTCTGACAGCAACGGCTGTCGGCACCCATGTCACTTTGCTTGGCAAAACGCCTTCTCCTAAAATTATAATGAAGGCTTTTGAGGAAGTGAAACCTAACCTTATTATTACCGTCCCGTTAGTGATTGAAAAGATATATAAGAATATTATCCAGCCACTCATTAATAAAAAAGGTATGAAGTGGGCACTCAATATTCCTCTGCTCGACACCCAAATCTACAACCAGATACGTAAAAGACTGATTGATGCACTGGGGGGACGGTTTAAAGAGATCATTATCGGTGGCGCCGCTATGGATAAGGAAGTAGAAGAATTCTTCTACAAAATCAAATTTCCTTTTACGATCGGTTATGGAATGACGGAATGTGGCCCGCTTATCAGCTATGCCCCCTGGGATGAATTTGTACTAGGTTCTTCCGGAAAGATTCTAGATATAATGGAAGCACGTATCTATAAGGAAACCCCGGAAGCAGAAACCGGAGAAATCCAGGTTCGGGGAGAAAATGTGATGGTGGGCTACTACAAGAACCAGGAAGCAACGCAGGAAGTATTCACGCAGGACGGCTGGCTACGTACGGGTGACCTCGGTTCCATGGACAGCAACGGAAATATTTTCATCCGGGGACGACTCAAGACTATGATCTTAAGCTCTAGCGGACAGAATATCTTCCCCGAAGAGTTGGAAACCAAACTGAATAACCTGCCTTTCATTCTCGAAAGTCTTGTTATCGAACGCAATAAAAAATTAGTGGCACTTGTTTATGCCGATTACGAAGCGTTGGATTCTCTCGGATTAAATAATCCGGATAACCTGAAAACAATCATGGATGAAAATCTTAAGAATCTGAACAGCAACGTAGCCGCTTATGAGAAAATCAGCAAGATCCAACTCTATCCTACTGAATTTGAAAAAACGCCCAAAAGAAGCATAAAAAGATACTTATATAACAGTATTGCTGTCGATTAGCATGTTCTAAAACATATAAAAAGGGGAGAAAAGTGCCCAGTTACAAA
>OBWI01001011.1_pt1 | contig 12016 bp, 9 predicted proteins | sample 1495201 | NCBI WGS metagenome assembly OBWI01 (sample SAMEA2580050, study PRJEB22360) | human gut metagenome | biome: human gut; feature: human-associated habitat; material: faeces | place: Denmark | collected 2008/2010
GCGCCTTCTCCGCCCGCCCGGGCCCCCCCCCCCACCCGCTGGCCCCGCCGTCAGAGCGTCTTCGCCCCCATCTTTGACGCTGCCATCGCCGACGGCTACAAGCGCCTCATGGCCCCCTCGCTGGAGCGCGAGGCGCGCGCCAAGCTCACCGTCCGCGCCCAGACCGAGGCCATCAACGTTTTTGCCAAGAATCTCGAGGGCCTGCTCTCGGCCCGCCCCGTCCGCGGCGCCCGCGTGCTCGCGCTCGACCCGGGCTACCGTACTGGCTGCAAGGTCGCCGTCATGGACGAGACCGGCAAGCTACTCGACCACGGCGTGGTCTACCCAACCAAGCCGCGCCACGACGTCGCCGGCACCAAGCGCGAGCTCGCCCGCCTCGTCAAGAAGGACGGCGTCAACACCATCGTCATCGGCAACGGCACCGCCAGCCGCGAGACCGAGGAAGTTGTCTCGGAGTTCATTGCCGAGCAGGCGCCCAGCCTTCGCTACACCATCGTCAACGAGGCCGGCGCATCGGTGTACTCCGCCTCCGAGCTCGCCAGCCAGGAATATCCCGACCTGGACGTCACCGTGCGTGGCGCCATGAGCCTGGGCCGCCGTCTGCAAGACCCGCTGGCAGAGCTCGTTAAGATTCCGCCCCAGTCCATCGGCGTGGGCCAATACCAGCACGACCTTGACCAGGCCGAGCTTTCGCGCACGTTGGGCCATGTGGTGGAAGACGACGTCAACCGCGTGGGCGTCGACGTCAACACCGCGAGCGCGAGCCTGCTGGGATACGTATCGGGCATCACGCCGAGCGTGGCCAAAAACATCGTGGCCTACCGCGAGGAAAACGGCGCCTTTACCGATCGCCGCCAGCTTAAGAAGGTCCCCAAACTGGGACCCAAGGCATATCTCAACGCCGCGGGCTTCCTGCGCATTAGCGGCGGCAAGAACCCGCTCGATGCGACAAGCGTCCACCCCGAGAGCTATGAGGTAGCCACGTCCGTCCTGGAGCGAGCCGGCGTTAAGGCCAGCGAGCTCAGCCGCGGCGGCGTGCCCGACATCGAGCGTCGTCTGGGCAGCGTCTCGGCACTGGCAAGCGACCTGGGCTGCGGCACCCTGACGCTCATCGACATTGTCAACGAGCTCAAGAAGCCCGGCCGCGACCCGCGCGACGACGCGCCCGAGGTGGTCTTTAGCCGCTCGGCGCTTTCCATCGACGACCTGGAACCCGGCATGGAACTCAAGGGCACGGTGCGCAACGTTGTGGACTTTGGCGCCTTCGTCGACGTGGGCGTGCACCAGGACGGCCTCGTACACATCTCCAAGCTGGCCAACCGCTTTGTCAAGCACCCGAGCGACGTGGTGCGCGTCGGCGACACGGTCAAGGTGTGGGTCGAAAAGGTCGATCGCGACCGCAAGAAGATCTCCCTCACCATGGTGCAGGGAAAGTAACAGCAAAGGACGAACCACCGCTGCCCATCGTCGAACTTGCAAGTTTTTCTCATCCAATGGGAAAACTTGCAGATACCGCAACAAAACTTTCGCTTGCATATGGGCGTCGAGTTGCTAAACACTTTACCTATGTTTATCAAGGCGTGAGCTGCGGACTTTTATCTTCTCGGCGAACGGTTTTGCAGTTTTACCATTTTTTATCGACACCCCAGCGGCAAAACGTTTTTGCTGATCATCGCGGTTGATTCCGTTCGCGGCGCAGAGACAGCGCTTCACCGGTACGTTTTCACAACCACTCCAAAACAAAAAGCGGTGACGCCTCATTCGAGACGTCACCGCTTCCGTGTAGGAGCCGGTTATCGGAGCTCCATCCGATTAGGGCTTAACGTACGCCTGGATTACTCTTCCTCAACGTGATTGATCACGGCACCCTTGGTGTGGATGAAGTTGGGGACGAAGGCGACGACCAGAAGGACAGCGAGAATCGCGTAGACACCGGTGGTACCGAAGGCCTCGGCAGCGCGGCCGAGCGTAATACCAATGACGGAGAAATCGAAGTCGCCGAACGTAGTGTTCTTGAAGCCAAAGACGTCAAGAACGGGCAGGAGCAGAGCCGGGGCAAAGGTGATGAGCAGGCCGTTGACGAAAGCACCAAGAGCTGCGCCCTTGCGACCGCCGGTAGCATTGCCGTAGATGCCTGCGGTAGCACCGCAGAAGAAGTGGGGAACCATGCCCGGGATGATGAAGATGCCCAGGGTAGCGCCCACGATGAACATACCGACCACGCCACCGATAAAGGAAGCGACAAAGCCGAGGATGACGGCGGTGGGAGCATAGGGGAAGAAGACGGCACAGTCGACGGCGGGGATGGCGCCGGGGATCAGCTTGTTGGAGATGCCCTGGAAAGCCGGGACCAGGTCGGCAAGGATCATACGAACGCCGTTGTAGACGATAGTGACACCGACGGCGAAGGACAGGGCACAGGTCAGGGCGTAGACGATTACATTGTCGCCGCCAGCGGTCTTGGTAACGACCGCAGGATCTGCGATGTAAGCGGCAAAAGCGGTAACCAGGTAGAAGAAGGCCATGGTAAGAGCCGTGGAGATGGTGGTGTCGCGCAGGAAGGAGAACTTCTCGGGGACCTCGATCTTCTCGGTGCTGTTCTCCTCGGCGTCCTTAGCAAAAAGCGTACCGACTGCAGCGGAGATGTAATAGGCGAGTGAACCGAAGTGGCCCATGGCGATTTCATCGCCATCGGTAACCTTCTCGGTGAAACGCTGACCAACGGCGGGAAGCATAGCGCTCACGAGGCCCAGGAACATGCCGCCCACGATGACAAGCTGGACATCCTGGAAGCCAGATGCCTGCAGAACGGCAGACAGCAGGCAAGCCATGAACATGCTGTGATGGCCCGTCAGGAAGATGTACTTAAACTTGGTAAAGCGGGCAATGATAATGTTCACGACGTAGCCGAGAATCAGGATCATCATGGTCTGAACGCCGAGGACGCTCTGAGCCATCGAAACGACGACCTCGTTGTTGGGCACGACGCCGGTGATGTGGAAACCGGTCTCGATGAAGGTACCCAGCGGAGCAAGGTTCTCCTGAACAACGGCAGCGCCGGCAGACAGCATGATGTAACCAAGAATGGGCTTCAGGGTTCCCGTCATCACCTTGTGGGCAGGACGCTTAAGCGCGACAAGGCCCACAAAGGCAAACAGACCCATGATCCACGCTGGCTTGGTCAGAATCGATTGGATAAACTCAAGTATGGGAAGGATGGCTTGCATCTGCGCTTCCTTTCTCTCTAACGTGGGCGCGTTTCCCTCTTCCACAGGGAACCGCCCTTTTTCGTGCCGCTTTAGGCGTTCGCGGCAGCCGCCTTGATTGCCTCGAGGGCGTCTTCGCGGATCTTCTTCTTGTTCACATAGCTGCGAACGATCACAACGTTGCCGTGGAGCTCGGGGGCGAGCTCCTTAACGGTGATGAACAGATCCGGATTTGCGGAAGAAGCACCGTTCAGGTCCATAGACTCAACGTCGGCCTTGATGCCCTCCTCCTCGCAAAGCTCCTCGACTTTGCCAGCGAGCATCAGGCTAGACCCGATGCCGTTTCCGCATACGGTGATGATATGCATGGCAACCTTCCTCTCCTACACGTGACGGTTTTCCGTCTATCCAAAAGCGGCGACGCATCGCCGTGCCATTAAGGCCTAAAAGAATGAACGCATGGTCTCCAAAACCTGCTCGGGCGTATCGCATGCGCTGAGCTTGGCAACGCAGTCCTCGTCCTCGAACATCTGCGAAAGCTCCGCCAAGCAGCCAAGATGGGCCTTGGGGTCGGGCGCGCAAATACCCACGAGCACGTGAACCGGATCGAAATCCTCGTGTCCAAACGCAACGGCAGGGTCAAGCGTGACGATACAGATTCCCGCTTCACTCACATTGCCATCTGCCTGAGCGTGGGGCATGGCGATGCCCTCTTCCAAGACCATATAGGGGCCGAATTTGTGAACCGATGAAATCATGGCGTCAACATAGCTCTGGTCGCATTTGCCAGCGTCTACGAGCAACTTACCGCATGCCCTGATCGCTTCCTCCCAGTCGGAGGCCTCGACGTGGCAGGCAACAAGCTCGGGTTTAAGAAGATCGGTCAGCATGCTCGTCCCCTACTCCTCGGGCAAGATATGAAAACCAAGCGCCTGAACGTCGCGGGCAAAGCCCTTGACCGTATCAAGCGAGTACTCAAGCAAATCTTTCCCGAAATTCTTGCGCTTGGCAAGAATGGCATTGGGGACCGTAATGATCTGGCATCCAACAGACTCCGCCTGGAAGATATTGAGGACCTCGCGCGTAGACGCCCAGAGAACCTCGGCAGCAGGCTTAACGGCAGCCTTCTTTACGGACTCCGCCATGAGGGGCAGCGGATCGACGCCGGTATCGGCAATGCGACCGGCAAAGATGGACAGAATAGAGGGGGTCTCGGCAGAAACGGCATCGACGAACTCGTCGACCTGCTCGGGCGTGAAGATAGTGGTGACATTCACCTTGATGCCGTCGGCAGAAAGGCGCTTGACCAACGCGGCAGTGGACTCGCCCTTGGTGTTGAGCGCCGGGATCTTAACGTAGACATTGTCTGCCCAGGTTGCGATCTCGCGAGCCTCGGCCTCCATACCAGCCTCGTCATCAGCGAAAACCTCAAAAGAGACCGACACATCGGTAATGTGCTCAAGAACCGTCTTGGCAAAAGCGCGGTAGTCAGTCACGCCGCCGGCCTTCATAAGGGAGGGATTGGTCGTGAAGCCCTGAACGTTACCGTTGTCGTGCATGTCAAGCATGCCCTCGAGGTTAGCGCCGTCGGCAAACACTTTGATCGCCATGTTCGGTCCTTTCTCACCTTGCATTATTGCTATCGAAAGCCTTTTTCTTTGTTTCAAAAGCTCTACGGTTTTCTTTTATAAACTATTTCAAAAGTTATCGAAAGCTCAATTGTCGACTTTCCATGAACGGTCGAATATCGGGTGTGAACGTACTTCTTTTGGGCGGCGCCTTCAGAACAAGACCCTCTACACGCTATTTAAGTGCAAACTATCTGCTACGCATGCATTTGGGACATGCCATTCCGTTCATTTGATTCATTCGATTTTGCCTTGTTCTTTTCATATCGATACGTTATATTTCGATTACGAAAGGCGCGTCTTTTGCCTTTCGTTCAAAAGGAGCGGCATATGGCATCTACTTCAGACCTTTCACCGGCCGAGCGTCAGCGATTTATTATGAACTGGCTGGCCGAAAAGCCAAATATCTCGGTATCCGACATCGTTCGCCGTTTTTCGGTTTCGGAAGTCACCGCACGACACGACCTCGTCTCACTGGAATCCGAAGGCAGGCTGCGTCGCGTACGCGGTGGAGCGGTATCGCTTTCTCGCTCCAACGCAATCTCGTATCCCGAGGAGCGCATCAATGTCCAAGTCGAGGCCAAGGAGGCCATCGCCGCAACCGCAGCAACTCTTGTTGATGATGGCGATGTTCTGGTAATTGATATCGGCACCACAGGCTTTTACTTCGCTAAGGCCCTCATGGACAAGCGTGGGATCACCATTATCACCGGCGATCTTGCAATCGCGAACTATGCCAGCTTCAATCTCCCCAATGCTTCGGTAGTGCTGCTGGGCGGCTCCGTGCGCAAGGGTCACCTCTATCTCGCGGGCGCACTAACGCTCGACTGCATGAGCAAACTACATGCCGACAAGGCGTTTGTCAGTGCCGACGGATTCCACCCCGACCACGGTTTTACCGTCGAGCACGACTTCTCAGCCATGATCAAGCATATGTACCTGACCAACTCAAACCAGGGTTACATGATGGTTGACCAGGGAAAGTTCAACAAGACCAGTTTTTATCAGTCCGCGCAGATCGATGACCTCGATGGCATCATCGTTGATGGAGACGACGAGGGTATCATGACGGCGGCGATCGAGAGCAGTCGCAGTCATCCCAAGCTCTATATTGCAAAATAGCTCAAATGGCCGGGTCGCCCCCCACTGCGGGCGACCCGGCCATTTATTAAATCAACCCAAAGTGGCGCATGGCGGTGACAGTGCCGTCGTGTGCGACATCGTCGGTCACGTAGTCGGCGACCACCTTGACCTCGGGCATGGCGTTGCCCATGGCGACAGCCGTCTCGACGGCAGCGAGCATGCCCAGGTCGTTGCCCGAATCGCCGAAGCCAAAGGTGCGCGCGTTGCCGGTGCGACCCAGGTACTCCAGCGCTCGCGCCACGCCCACGCCCTTGTCAATGCCCTTGGGGCTCAGCTCGCGATTCTGGCCACCGGTGTTGCAGACCTCAAAATAGCGCTCGATAAAGCCGTCATCGTTGGCTACGCGAGCCAAACTGGGCACATTGAGGCATACCTTGCCCACGCGCAGACTGCCGTCGACGCGCATTTCCTCGGCGCTGTGCACCACAGAAGTGCCGATCAGAGACGACCGCTCAACACCCGCGGGTTCCAGGGCAAAAGTAGCCACGTTGGTCTCGAAAAAGGCCTCAATCCCTGCCGCGGCCATACGGCGTGCAAGCTCCTCGACAACGTCCTCGTCAAAGCAGTCCTCGTGTACCACGCGGCCCTCGACCTCGAGCGTGGCTCCCGCCATGGCAACGACACCCGCGGGGTCGAGCGCACGCAGGCTATCGGCGATGAGCCACAAAGGGCGACCCGTGCAGATAAACGCCTTGTGCCCCACATCGCGCAGGCGACGAAACGCCTCGATGACCGCCCGCGAGGGACGAACCGCCGAAAAGTCCTTATCGGTCATATCGTCGGGATCGAACGACGTCAGCGTGCCGTCCACGTCAAAAAAGAGCACGGCGGAATCGGGGCACGCATCAATCATATGGGTTCCTTTCGAGGATAAGGGCAAACGAAGCATCCATCATATAATGGAGCGACGCAACCAGAGAGGTCACCCATGGAATTTTACGCAAGCTGCCCCGAGGGCTTTGAGTCCGCACTCGCCGATGAGCTTAAACGCCTCGGGCTTTCGCATGTTCGCCGGCTGAAGGGGCGCGCCACGTTTGAGGGCGAGCTCGAAGAAGGCTACCGCGCCTGTCTGTGGTCGCGTCTGGCGAGCCGCGTGTTTGCGGTGCTCGGGCGCTTTGAGGCGCAGGACGCCGACGAGCTGTACGATAGCGTTTACGACATCGCCTGGGAGAACATCGTCCGCCCCGGCGCCACCATTTCCATCACCGCCCGCGGCGTGACCGAGCAGCTGCGCAACACGCGCTTCTCGGCCCTGCGCGCCAAGGACGCGCTGTGCGACCGTCTGGCCGAGGCCACGGGCCGTCGCGCCGATGTCGACGCCGCCGACCCCGATGTTCACCTGCTGCTTTCGTTGCGTCAGCGTCGCGCGAGCATTAGCCTGGACCTTTCGGGCGACCCGCTGTTCAAACGCCTGCCGCCCGCAGCGACCCGCGCCGGCGAGGGCACGCACGTGCTGCGCCCCGACTACGCCGCCCTGGTGCTCGCACAGGTCGGCTGGACCGCACTGTGCGAGCGCGAGCTGACGGCCGACGATTACGAGAACGAGGCCCTGCCCACGCTGATCGACGCCTCGTGCGCCGGCGGCGGCCTGCTGCTGGAGGCCGTGAATATCCTGACTGACCGTGCACCGGGCGCCGCCCGCGACCACTGGGGCTTTGAGGGCTGGCAGTTGCACGACGCCGCTCTGTGGGGGCAGTTGCTTGCCGAGGCACGCGAGCGCGAGGCGGCAGCACGCGAGCGCCAAGCACGCATTGTGGCCGTAGACATCGACCCCGCCGCCCGCAAGACCGCCGAGCGCATGGTCAAGTGCGCCGGCTACAAGCGTTTTGTCGATTTCTGCGCCGCCAAGTCCGCCACCGTACTGGACCACGCGGGCGCCGTCGCCGGTGCCGCCGTGGTCGCGGATACGACCGAGACACCACTTTCGCTCATGCACGACGCCATGACGCTGGTCGGCGAGCTGCGCCGCGCGCCCGAGCTTGCCGCGGCGCCGGTCGCCGCGCTCACCCGCGATGGATTGCTGGCCCGCGCGCTCCACGCCGAGCCCGAGTGCTCGATCGCCGTCATGCCCAACAATGAAGAGGCAACTATTGAGGTTTGGCCCTCGCTCGATCACGCCGCCGTGGCATTTGAAGCTGCGACCAGTGCAGGTGCTGAAGGCGAGACTGCAGATGTCGACAACGCCAATGATGAAGGCAGCACCGCTCCCGCCATGTCCGAGCCCGCCGCCACGCTCGACCTGGGCGACGGCAAGCCGCTGCCCGTGCTCATCCCCGAGTCGGAGCAGTTCGCCAACCGCCTGCGCAAGAATGCCCGTCTGCGCCGCAAGTGGGCCAAGCGCGAGGGCGTGAGCTGCTACCGCGTCTACGATGCCGACCTGCCCGATTACTCCGCCGCCATCGATCTGTACGAGGGCTGCCCGCAGACGCCGGGCCGCTGGCTCGTCATCGCCGAATACGCCGCGCCCAAGACCATCGACCCCGCGCTGGCCCAGGCCCGCATGCTCGACATCTTGGCCATCTCGCCGCGCATCCTTGATGTTCCGGCCGAGCACGTGCACGCCAAGGCCCGCATGCGCTCACGTGGCGGCTCGCAGTACGGTAAGCAGGGCGCCGGCAAGGGCGGCTCGGGCGAGCGCGCCAACATCGCGCGCCGTCGCCTGCCGCTCATCGAAGAGGGTGGACTCACCTTTGCCGTCAACTTTGACGACTATTTGGATGTGGGCATCTTCCTGGATCATCGCGTCACGCGCAACCTGGTGCGCGAGCACGCCAAGCAGGCACGCCGCTTCCTCAATCTGTTCGCCTATACCGGCACCGCCACCTGCTATGCGGCCGACGGCGGCGTCGAGGAAACCGTGACAGTCGACCTTTCCAACACCTACCTGGACTGGGCCGAGCGCAATATGCGCCAGAACGGCTTTGTTGGTCCGCAGCATCATTTTGTGCGCGACGACGTGCTCGCCTGGATTCGCGACCAGCGCCAGACGCGCAACCGCTGGGACTTGATCTTTGTCGACCCGCCCACGTTTTCGAACTCGTCCAAGATGGGCCGCCGCACCTGGGATGTCCAGCGCGACCATGTTGAGCTTTTGGCCGGCGTATCTCGCCTGCTTGCACAGGGCGGACATGCCATCTTTAGCTGCAACCTGCGCGGCTTCCGCCCCGAAACGCGCAAGCTCGCGCGCGCGGGCGTCGTGCTGGAGGACATTACGGCACAGACCATCCCCGAGGACTTCGCGCGCAACCAGAAGGTGCACCACTGCTATATCGTGCGCCGACTGCCCATCGAGGACGCCATGGCCGAGGTCGGCTTTAGCGCCGAGGAGATTGCCGAGCGAACCGAGGAGCTGCGCAACCCCGAGGCGCGCAAGCCTCGTGCAGCAGCGCCCGCGCCCACGCAGGCCGGCAACGGCAAATCAAACTTTGCCGGCAAACCCTCCCCTGCCGGCAAGTCCAAAAAGAAGAAGTTCTACGCCAGCAAGCCCAAGGGCAAATAACAAAGTTGCGGTGGAATACGGACTGTTTTACCTGGAATTAGGCAAATATAGACCGTATTTCACCGCAACTCATAGTGGGATGGCGGACGCCGTCCTACCCTTGGGTGACCAGGCGATAGCCGATACCCACGTGCGTTTGGATATAGCGCGGATGCGCGGGGTCGGACTCAATCTTCTTGCGCAGCGTGCCCATAAAGACGCGCAGGCTCGCCAGGTCGCTCTTGGTTGCCGTGCCCCAAATCTCGTGCAGGATAAACTGGTGCGTCAGTACCTTGTCGGCGTTGTGCGCCAGCAGGCACAGGAGCTTATACTCGATCGGCGTCAGATGCAGTTCCTCGCCATCCATCGTGGCGATGCCGGCATCAAAATCGATATGCAGCTCACCGGTATCGAACGAGCCCTCGGAGACAACGCCGCCCGTCTGCGCATACGAAAGGCGCCTGAGCGTCGTGCGAATGCGCGCGAGCAGTTCCTCGACCGAAAACGGCTTGGTCAGGTAGTCGTCGGCACCGGCATCGAGCGCGCGGATCTTGTCCGCGTCCTCGCTGCGCGCCGAGACCACAATGATCGGCATGCCCGACCATGTGCGCACCGACTCCACCACCTTGACGCCGTCCATATCGGGCAGGCCCAGATCGAGCAGCACAATGCTCGGCGCCTGCGATGAGGCGGCGGCGATGGCGGCATGGGCGGTCTCCACAGCCATATGACGCAAGCCGTGCGCCTCGAGCGCGGCAACAATAAGATTGCGAACGGCGGGGTCGTCCTCAACGACCAAGATGAGCGGTTTTACGGCAGAGTTCGGCACAGCGCTACTCCTTATCAAACGAAACGTCGGCGGCGGGAAGTTCAATCGTAAAGACCGAACCGTGCGGGTCCGCCGCGGCAACCTCTATGCTACCGCCATGTGCCAACGCAATGGAACGGCAGAGCGAAAGACCCAGGCCAACGCTGCGGTGGCTGTCGGCCAGACCATGGTTGGCGGTATAGAACGACTCAAAGATGCGCTCGCGGTCCTCGGGCGCAATGCCCGGACCGTCATCGGCAACCGAGCACGCCACGCGTCCATCGTCGACGCTAATCGAAATCATGATATGCGAGCCTGCGGGCGTATAGGTGATGGCGTTGTTCACCAGATTGACCACCAGCTGCACCATCAGGCGCGCATCGACGTTGACGAGCGCCGGCTCATCGCACGCCACCACCTTAAGGTCGTGCTCGCGCACGGCAGGGTTCACGTGGCGCAGCGCCTCCTCGACGATATCGTCCATGAGCTCGAGCGTGGTCGACAGGCGCATACCGCCACCCTCGAGCTTGGTGATGGCGAGCAGATTCTCGACGGTGGCGTTGAGCCACAGCGCATCCGAGCGAATGGATAGAAGCAGGCCGCGGCGCGTCTGGGCATCGAGCACCGCGGTGCCGGTCGAGCCCTGGTCGAGCAGCACGTCGGCATTGCCCGAAATACTGGTGAGCGGCGTGCGCAGATCATGCGAGATGGAGCGCAGCAGGTTGGCGCGCAGCTGTTCGTTTTTGGCGAGCACCGCCGCTTCCTCGCGGGCCTCCATGGCGCGGGCGCGGTCGAGCGCCAGCTCGCCTTCGCTCACGATGGCATCGGCAAGCGTCCGCTCCTCGTGCGTCAGCACGTCGGGCTCGGCAACGATAGCCAGCACGCCCACCACCGAGGCGGGGTCGCCCGAGCGGACGAAGCCGTCGCCCGTGCGAACCGTCAGGTATATACCGTAGAACGCCGAGCCACCATAGGTGGCATCGAGCGGCGTTCCCACATAGGCGGACGCCGAGAGCCGCGGCGGCATCTGCGGCGCCAGTTCGTGCACCGGCGCGGCATCGCCCACGGCCGTGTATGTCGCACGCGGCAGCAGGTCATCGCCCTCGGCGTCGGCGCTGTACCACACGACCGGGCAGCCCGAAAGACGCGCCAGCTGCGTGGCCATGGCGTGAACGATCTGCTGCTCGTCGGCGCAGCGCTGCAGCATGCGGTTGGTCTCGAGCACCATATGCGTGCGACGGTCGCTGGCGGCAGCCTGCGCCAAGGCCCGGCGCAGGGCCAACGCAATCGAGCTCGACACAAGCGAGACCACAAACATGATGAAGAACATGCCGGGATAGACACGGTCGATAAACGACAGCGAGCAGCGCGGGTCGACAAACAAGAAGTTGTAGAGTGCCACGGCGACAGCCGAGCTCAGCAGGCAATACAGGCGACTCCAGGTAAAGAATGCGCACAGCTGAACGGCGAACACATAGACGATCATGATGCTCGGCGCGAGACCCGGATGGTCGAGCAGCGCGCCCACAATCGTCGCCGCGGCCAGCAGCCCCACCGATACGCAGGCGTCATACAGAGGAGTGCGGCGCGTCAGCGTTGTGCGCCGCCACCAAAAGCTATCGGCAATATCGCCGTCCGTACGGACGTCCATCAGCGCCCCGCCCCTCTCTCAAAAACAAAAACCACCACAAAGGGACAGTGAACTGCGCCCCGAAACTTGGACTGAACAAATAGCGACTACGCCGCAAGGGCC
>OBWI01001023.1_pt1 | contig 11869 bp, 10 predicted proteins | sample 1495201 | NCBI WGS metagenome assembly OBWI01 (sample SAMEA2580050, study PRJEB22360) | human gut metagenome | biome: human gut; feature: human-associated habitat; material: faeces | place: Denmark | collected 2008/2010
GCAACATCGGTTGCGACCAGTACGTTTACGCGACCTTCGGTCAAACGCTTGATCGCTTCGTTACGCTTGCCCTGTACCATCTCACCTTCGAGATAGCAGTTGTTGATGCCAGCTTCGCGCAGCCAGTTTGCCAGCTCATGCACACGCTCACGCTTACGCACAAACACAATTGAGCGGGTCGCTTCCGGCTGTTTTAACAGATGCACCAGCAACGCGGTTTTATGCTCAAGATCATCGGCGCGGTAATACCACTGATGAATTTTTTTGCGCTCACGGGTGGAGGGATTGGCAGAAACTTCCACCGGATCTTCCAGCAGACGCTCGGCAAAGTCCTGAATCGCATCGCCTTCCAGCGTTGCCGAAAAGAGCAGGGTCTGTTTACGCCAGCGCGTTTCGCCAGCAATATGTTCGATATCCTGAGCGAAGCCCATATCCAGCATACGGTCTGCTTCGTCGAGGATCAGCGTTTCAACCGCGCGGCAATCGAAGTTCTCTTCTTTTATGTATTGCAGCAGACGTCCGGTCGTGGCGACCACGATGTCCTGATTTTCGCTGAACACTTCCGCGTGGTTCATATAGGCTACGCCGCCGGTGATGGTGGCGATATCCAGATGCGTATGTTTCGCCAGTTCGCGGGCATGATCGGCCACCTGCATCGCCAGCTCGCGAGTTGGGGTGAGGATCAAAATACGCGGCGGACCGGATTTCTTACGCGGGAAATCGAGCAGGTGCTGCAACGCTGGCAGCAGATACGCCGCCGTTTTACCGGTGCCTGTCGGCGCAGAACCGAGTACATCACGGCCATCGAGCGCAGGCGGAATGGCGGCAGCCTGAATGGCGGTCGGGCGAGTGAAACCTTTATCCTGGAGGGCTTCCAGCAGGCTTTCGTCGAGTTCAAGTTCGGAAAAAGTCGTTACAGTCATGTTCTACCTCTGTGTGGGGCGCTGATTATAGACGTTACGGCTGGAATCTTCATCTGTTTGTATGGATATCGCTTCTCGGGGATTGTTGTCATCGGTTGCTATCGCCGTTTTTCCTGCAAGGTTTTATTTTCATGTCACAGTCTACATCCGTGCTTCGTCGTAATGGATTTACTTTTAAACAGTTTTTTGTTGCTCACGATCGCTGTGCGATGAAAGTGGGAACGGATGGTATTTTATTGGGCGCATGGGCACCGGTGGCTGGGGTAAAACGTTGCCTTGATATCGGCGCGGGTAGCGGGTTGCTGGCATTAATGCTGGCGCAGCGAACCGATGACAGCGTGATGATTGATGCAGTTGAACTGGAAAGCGAAGCTGCCGCGCAGGCGCAGGAAAATATCAACCAGTCCCCGTGGGCAGAGCGGATTAACGTCCATACGGCGGATATTCAGCAGTGGATCACACAGCAGACAGTACGCTTCGATTTAATCATCAGTAACCCACCTTACTATCAGCAGGGAGTAGAGTGCTCGACACCTCAACGGGAACAGGCTCGCTATACCACTACGCTTGATCACCCATCGTTGCTGACCTGTGCGGCGGAGTGCATTACCGAAGAGGGATTTTTCTGCGTAGTGCTGCCAGAGCAGATTGGTAATGGTTTTACGGAGCTGGCATTAAGCATGGGCTGGCATTTACGTTTGCGGACGGATGTGGCGGAAAACGAAGCGCGACTGCCGCATCGGGTGCTGCTGGCATTCTCCCCGCAGGCGGGAGAATGCTTTAGCGATCGCTTAGTCATTCGTGGGCCAGACCAGAACTATTCCGAAGCGTATACGGCGCTGACCCAGGCTTTTTATCTGTTTATGTAATGATTGCCGGGGGAAAGGATCGACGGACCGGAATGGGTGAGCAGTTCCGGATAATCCAGCGTGAAATGTAACCCCCGACTCTCTTTACGCATCATTGCACAGCGAACAATCAACTCGGCAACCTGTACCAGATTACGCAGCTCCAGCAAATTATTTGAGACGCGGAAATGGGCGTAATATTCGTCTATTTCTTGTTGGAGCATGGTTATCCGCCGCAGGGCGCGTTCCAGGCGCTTCGTTGTGCGCACAATGCCAACGTAATCCCACATAAACAGCCGTAGCTCGTGCCAGTTATGCTGAATTACTACCCGTTCGTCAGGGTTCTCAACGCGGCTTTCATCCCACGGCGGTAACGTACTGACGCCGTGGGCATCAGGCATACGTCTGGTGATATCTTCTGCCGCCGACCAGCCATAGACCAGACACTCCAGCAATGAATTCGAGGCCATGCGGTTAGCGCCGTGTAAGCCGGTATAACTCACCTCGCCAATGGCATACAAGCCCTCGACGTCCGTACGCCCATGATCATCAACCATTACACCACCGCAGGTATAATGTGCAGCAGGCACAATCGGTACCGGTTCTTGTGTGAGATCAATCCCCAGCCCGAGCAATTTTTCATAAATCATCGGGAAATGCTGGCGAATAAAATCGGCGGGCTTATGGCTGATGTCGAGGAACATACAATCTGCGCCGAGGCGTTTCATTTCATGGTCAATGGCGCGGGCGACAATATCGCGCGGGGCCAGTTCGCCGCGCTCATCAAAATCGGGCATAAAACGCGTGCCATCCGGGCGCTTGAGATAAGCGCCTTCGCCGCGCAGTGCTTCAGTTAACAGGAAATTGCGTGCCTGTGGGTGATACAGTGCGGTAGGGTGGAACTGATTAAATTCGAGATTGGCAACCCGACAGCCTGCGCGCCACGCCATAGCAATGCCATCGCCAGAAGAAATATCCGGATTGGTGGTGTACTGATAAACCTTCGACGCACCGCCGGTTGCCAGTACCACTGCTTTTGCGTGGCAGGTTTCCACCGTTTCTTTATTTCGGTTCCATACCCACGCGCCAACAACCCGTCGCGTGCCCGGCAGGCCAATTTTGTCAGAGACAATCAGATCAACCGCGTTGCTGCGCTCCAGCACACGAATATTCGGATGGTTCTGCGCCTTGCTCACCAGCGTGGATTGTACTTCTCTACCGGTGGCGTCGGCGGCATGAAGAATACGACGGTGACTATGTCCACCTTCACGGGTCAGATGGTAGCTTTCTTCGCCATTCGGTTGAACGTGGGTATCAAACAAAACCCCCTGGTCAATTAACCATTGCACACAGGATCGTGCATTGCTGGCGACAAATTCAACTGCATGGCGATCGCAAATACCAGCCCCGGCAATCAATGTGTCTTCCACATGCGAGTCAATGCTGTCAGTTTCATCAAACACGGCGGCAATACCGCCCTGGGCATAAAATGTTGAACCTTCCGTTACCGGGCCTTTACTTAGAACGATGACCTGATGCTGGTCAGCCAGGCGTAGCGCCAGTGAAAGTCCGGCTGCGCCGCTACCAATAATCAACACGTCACATGAATGTTCAGGGAGAGTATTCATTTTCTTTGTTTAATTTACTAAACACGGTTTGGTCAGCATAGCATCATGTTGTGCGAATAAACACCTGCTATTTTAATATTTGTTACAGTTGCTAAACACGCTGATGCAGGGCGGCGAGAAAAAGAGAAGTTACTGGCTGGTGGAGGATTAGGTGGTGAAATAAAAAGGCCGTTGGGTTACTCTTCAGGCAGTTAAATGGGCATTTCTACACAGATAATGCGATGTTCAGATTCTGTAGACTTATAATGATAGATAATGATCCGTCTACAGCATGACAAACAAAAACAGATGCGTTACGGAACTTTACAAAAACGAGACACTCTAACCCTTTGCTTGCTCAAATTGCAGCTAATGGAGTGGCGTTTCGATAGCGCGTGGAAATTTGGTTTGGGGAGACTTTACCTCGGATGAGCGAGCAGTTAACGGACCAGGTCCTGGTTGAACGGGTCCAGAAGGGAGATCAGAAAGCCTTTAACTTACTGGTAGTGCGTTATCAGCATAAAGTGGCGAGTCTGGTTTCCCGCTATGTGCCGTCGGGTGATGTTCCCGATGTGGTACAAGAAGCTTTTATTAAAGCCTATCGTGCGCTGGATTCGTTCCGGGGAGATAGCGCTTTTTATACATGGCTGTATCGGATTGCTGTAAATACAGCGAAAAATTACCTGGTTGCTCAGGGGCGTCGTCCACCTTCCAGTGATGTGGATGCCATTGAAGCTGAAAACTTCGAAAGTGGCGGCGCGTTGAAAGAAATTTCGAACCCTGAGAACTTAATGTTGTCAGAAGAACTGAGACAGATAGTTTTCCGAACTATTGAGTCCCTCCCGGAAGATTTGCGCATGGCAATAACCTTGCGGGAGCTGGATGGCCTGAGCTATGAAGAGATAGCCGCTATCATGGATTGTCCGGTAGGTACGGTGCGTTCACGTATCTTCCGAGCGAGGGAAGCTATTGATAACAAAGTTCAACCGCTTATCAGGCGTTGACGATAGCGGGATACTGGATAAGGGTATTAGGCATGCAGAAAGAACAACTTTCCGCTTTAATGGATGGCGAAACGCTGGATAGTGAGCTGCTTAACGAACTGGCTCATAACCCAGAAATGCAGAAAACCTGGGAAAGCTATCACTTAATCCGTGACTCAATGCGGGGTGATACTCCCGAGGTCCTCCATTTCGATATCTCTTCACGCGTGATGGCCGCCATTGAAGAAGAGCCAGTACGTCAACCGGCGACATTGATCCCGGAAGCCCAGCCTGCGCCGCATCAATGGCAGAAAATGCCATTCTGGCAGAAAGTACGTCCGTGGGCGGCACAGCTTACCCAAATGGGCGTAGCAGCATGCGTATCGCTTGCAGTTATCGTTGGCGTCCAGCACTATAATGGACAATCTGAAACGTCCCAGCAGCCCGAAACGCCGGTATTTAATACACTGCCGATGATGGGTAAAGCCAGCCCGGTAAGCCTGGGAGTACCTTCTGAAGCGACCGCAAACAATGGTCAACAGCAGCAGGTACAGGAGCAGCGTCGTCGCATTAATGCAATGTTGCAGGATTACGAACTGCAACGCCGACTCCACTCTGAACAGCTTCAGTTTGAGCAGGCGCAAACCCAGCAAGCCGCTGTACAGGTGCCAGGAATTCAAACTTTAGGAACGCAATCGCAGTAATGAAGCAACTTTGGTTTGCCATGTCATTAGTGACAGGTAGCCTGTTATTCTCTGTTAACGCCTCGGCCACTCCCGCGTCCGGGGCGTTATTACAGCAGATGAACCTGGCCAGTCAGTCACTGAATTACGAGCTGTCATTCATCAGCATCAATAAACAGGGTGTTGAGTCTCTGCGTTATCGACATGCACGCCTCGATAACCGTCCTCTTGCACAATTGTTGCAAATGGATGGCCCGCGCCGGGAAGTGGTACAGCGTGGCAATGAAATCAGCTATTTTGAACCGGGACTTGAACCGTTCACGCTTAATGGCGATTACATTGTTGATTCTCTGCCATCGCTCATCTATACCGATTTCAAACGCCTTTCTCCTTACTACGACTTTATCTCCGTCGGGCGCACGCGTATTGCTGATCGTCTTTGCGAAGTCATTCGCGTGGTTGCCCGAGATGGTACACGCTACAGCTACATCGTGTGGATGGACACCGAATCGAAATTACCGATGCGGGTTGATCTCCTTGATCGCGATGGTGAAACGCTGGAACAATTTCGCGTGATTGCTTTTAACGTCAATCAGGATATCAGCAGCAGTATGCAGACGCTGGCGAAGGCAAATTTGCCGCCGTTGCTTTCTGTTCCTGTAGGTGAAAAAGCTAAATTCAGCTGGACGCCAACTTGGTTGCCACAGGGTTTTAGCGAAGTTTCCAGTAGTCGACGTCCGCTACCGACGATGGACAACATGCCTATCGAATCACGTCTCTATTCCGACGGATTATTCAGCTTCTCGGTAAACGTTAACCGCGCTACGCCATCGAGCACCGATCAGATGTTGCGCACCGGACGCAGAACCGTCAGTACAAGCGTACGTGATAACGCCGAAATCACCATTGTCGGTGAACTGCCGCCGCAAACGGCGAAACGCATTGCCGAGAATATTAAGTTCGGGGCAGCGCAATGATCAAAGAGTGGGCTACCGTCGTCTCCTGGCAAAACGGGCAGGCGCTGGTCAGTTGTGATGTTAAAGCTTCATGCAGCAGCTGCGCTTCACGCGCCGGTTGCGGTAGCCGCGTGTTAAATAAACTTGGCCCGCAAACCACGCATACCATTGTCGTACCCTGTGATGAGCCGTTAGTGCCGGGGCAAAAAGTGGAATTGGGGATCGCCGAAGGCAGCCTGCTTAGCTCCGCATTACTGGTTTATATGTCGCCGCTGGTGGGATTATTCCTCATCGCTTCGCTATTTCAGCTACTCTTTGCTTCTGACGTCGCAGCATTATGTGGTGCGGTCCTCGGCGGTATTGGCGGGTTCCTGATTGCGCGCGGCTACTCGCGTAAGTTTGCTGCCCGGGCAGAATGGCAACCGATCATCTTAAGCGTGGCATTGCCGCCTGGCCTTGTGCGATTTGAAACATCTTCGGAAGACGCGAGCCAGTGATTTCACTGGCTTTGTTGCATTTTGCATAACAAATGCGAGGACGTTTCCAGATACCACAATCCATACGGTATGAACATTTCCTCGCCTCAATGTTGTAGTGTAGAATGCGGCGTTTCTATTAATACAGACGTTAAGCTCAGAACAGCGACTTCTAAAAGCCTGGTTAACCGGGCATTAAGGCACAATAATCATACTTTATGAAGAATATACGTAACTTTTCGATCATAGCTCACATTGACCACGGTAAATCGACGCTGTCTGACCGTATTATCCAGATCTGCGGTGGCCTGTCTGACCGTGAAATGGAGGCGCAGGTTCTCGATTCCATGGATCTTGAGCGTGAGCGTGGCATAACCATCAAAGCGCAAAGCGTGACGCTGGACTACAAAGCGTCTGACGGCGAAACCTATCAGCTGAACTTTATCGACACCCCGGGCCACGTTGACTTCTCCTATGAAGTTTCCCGTTCGCTGGCTGCCTGTGAAGGTGCATTGCTGGTGGTCGACGCCGGGCAGGGCGTAGAAGCGCAAACCCTGGCAAACTGCTACACCGCCATGGAAATGGATCTCGAAGTGGTGCCGGTACTGAACAAGATTGACCTGCCGGCAGCCGATCCTGAACGCGTGGCGGAAGAAATTGAAGATATCGTCGGCATCGACGCCACCGACGCGGTGCGCTGTTCAGCGAAAACCGGCGTTGGCGTGCAGGACGTTCTCGAACGTCTGGTGCGCGACATTCCGCCGCCGGAAGGCGATCCGGAAGGCCCGTTGCAGGCACTAATTATCGACTCATGGTTCGACAACTACCTGGGCGTTGTTTCACTTATCCGTATTAAAAACGGCACCCTGCGTAAGGGCGACAAAGTGAAAGTCATGAGTACCGGGCAGACCTATAACGCCGACCGTCTGGGCATCTTCACGCCGAAACAGGTTGACCGCACTGAACTGAAATGTGGCGAAGTAGGCTGGCTGGTATGTGCGATTAAAGATATCCACGGCGCTCCAGTCGGCGATACCTTAACGCTGGCGCGTAATCCGGCAGAAAAGGCGCTGCCTGGCTTTAAGAAAGTCAAACCGCAGGTATACGCCGGTCTGTTCCCGGTAAGTTCCGACGACTATGAAGCCTTCCGTGACGCGCTGGGTAAACTCAGCCTGAACGATGCTTCACTGTTCTATGAGCCGGAAAGCTCCAGCGCGCTGGGCTTTGGTTTCCGCTGCGGCTTCCTCGGCCTGCTGCACATGGAGATCATCCAGGAACGTCTGGAACGTGAATACGATCTGGATCTGATCACCACTGCGCCGACCGTAGTGTATGAAGTTGAAACCACGTCAAGAGAAGTTATTTACGTCGACAGTCCATCCAAGCTGCCAGCGGTAAATAACATCTACGAACTGCGCGAGCCGATTGCCGAATGTCACATGCTGCTGCCGCAGGCATATCTCGGCAACGTTATTACGCTGTGCGTAGAAAAACGCGGCGTGCAGACCAATATGGTTTACCACGGTAATCAGGTGGCGCTGACGTACGAGATCCCGATGGCGGAAGTGGTGCTCGACTTCTTCGATCGCCTGAAATCTACCTCGCGTGGTTATGCGTCTCTGGATTACAACTTCAAACGCTTCCAGGCGTCCGACATGGTACGTGTAGACGTATTAATCAACGGTGAACGTGTTGATGCGTTGGCGCTGATCACCCACCGTGATAATTCGCAAAACCGCGGTCGCGAGTTGGTGGAGAAGATGAAAGATCTGATCCCACGCCAGCAGTTTGATATCGCCATTCAGGCAGCGATTGGTACGCACATTATTGCGCGATCCACCGTGAAACAGCTGCGTAAAAACGTACTGGCTAAATGTTATGGCGGCGATATCAGCCGTAAGAAAAAGCTGCTGCAGAAGCAGAAAGAAGGTAAGAAACGCATGAAGCAGATCGGTAACGTCGAGCTGCCGCAGGAAGCGTTCCTCGCCATTCTGCACGTCGGCAAAGACAACAAATAACCCTTAGGAGTTGGCATGGCGAATATGTTTGCCCTGATTCTGGTGATTGCCACACTGGTGACGGGCATTTTATGGTGCGTGGATAAATTCTTTTTCGCACCTAAACGGCGGGAACGTCAGGCAGCGGCGCAGGCGGCTGCCGGTGACTCACTGGATAAAGCAACCCTGAAAAAGGTTGCGCCGAAGCCTGGCTGGCTGGAAACCGGCGCTTCTGTTTTTCCGGTGCTGGCTATCGTATTGATTGTACGTTCGTTTATTTATGAACCGTTCCAGATCCCGTCAGGTTCGATGATGCCGACTCTGTTAATCGGTGATTTTATTCTGGTAGAGAAGTTTGCTTATGGCATTAAAGATCCTATCTACCAGAAAACGCTGATCGAAACCGGTCATCCGAAACGCGGCGATATCGTGGTCTTTAAATATCCGGAAGATCCAAAGCTTGATTACATCAAGCGCGCGGTGGGTTTACCGGGCGATAAAGTCACTTACGATCCGGTCTCAAAAGAGCTGACGATTCAACCGGGATGCAGTTCCGGCCAGGCGTGTGAAAACGCGCTGCCGGTCACCTACTCAAACGTGGAACCGAGCGATTTCGTTCAGACCTTCTCACGCCGTAATGGTGGGGAAGCGACCAGCGGATTCTTTGAAGTGCCGAAAAACGAAACCAAAGAAAATGGAATTCGTCTTTCCGAGCGTAAAGAGACACTGGGTGATGTGACGCACCGAATTCTGACAGTGCCGATTGCGCAGGATCAGGTGGGGATGTATTACCAGCAGCCAGGGCAACAACTGGCAACCTGGATTGTTCCTCCGGGACAATACTTCATGATGGGCGACAACCGCGACAACAGCGCGGACAGCCGTTATTGGGGGGTTGTGCCTGAAGCGAATCTGGTCGGTCGGGCAACGGCTATCTGGATGAGCTTCGATAAGCAAGAAGGCGAATGGCCGACTGGTGTGCGCTTAAGTCGCATTGGCGGCATCCATTAATAGCTCATCTTCGTTCACGTTGTCGCCGTTATGGCGACAACGTGAATTATTTATGAGATAAATCTCCCGTGGCTAACGACATCCCCCGTCGTTGTGTATAGAATATTCCCCCGAAGTTTAAGGTTGGCACCTCCAGGTTGCCACGGCACACGAAACAGCGTTGGTCCCCATATACCGGTAAACTGAAACTGCAGCGAAGCAGTTAGCAGAGCCATGTATATCAGGTCTGTTTCGTGTGCTGAATTGTTGACGCATTTATTTATTGGTATCGCATGAACCCCATCGTAATTAATCGGCTTCAACGGAAGCTGGGCTACACTTTTAATCATCAGGAACTGTTGCAGCAGGCATTAACTCATCGTAGTGCCAGCAGTAAACATAACGAGCGTTTAGAATTTTTAGGCGACTCTATTCTGAGCTACGTTATCGCCAATGCGCTTTATCACCGTTTCCCTCGTGTGGATGAAGGCGATATGAGCCGGATGCGCGCCACGCTGGTCCGTGGCAATACGCTGGCAGAACTGGCGCGCGAATTTGAGTTAGGCGAGTGCTTACGTTTAGGGCCAGGTGAACTTAAAAGCGGTGGATTTCGTCGTGAGTCAATTCTCGCCGACACCGTCGAAGCATTAATTGGTGGCGTATTCCTCGACAGTGATATTCAAACCGTCGAGAAATTAATCCTCAACTGGTATCAAACTCGTTTGGACGAAATTAGCCCAGGCGATAAACAAAAAGATCCGAAAACGCGCTTGCAAGAATATTTGCAGGGTCGCCATCTGCCGCTGCCGACTTATCTGGTAGTCCAGGTACGTGGCGAAGCGCACGATCAGGAATTTACTATCCACTGCCAGGTCAGCGGCCTGAGTGAACCGGTGGTTGGCACAGGTTCAAGCCGTCGTAAGGCTGAGCAGGCTGCCGCCGAACAGGCGTTGAAAAAACTGGAGCTGGAATGAGCATCGATAAAAGTTACTGCGGATTTATTGCCATCGTCGGACGTCCGAACGTTGGCAAATCCACATTGTTGAACAAACTGCTGGGGCAGAAGATCTCCATCACCTCCCGCAAAGCGCAAACAACTCGTCACCGCATTGTGGGGATCCATACTGAAGGCGCGTATCAGGCGATCTACGTTGATACCCCTGGCCTGCATATGGAAGAAAAACGCGCTATTAACCGCCTGATGAACAAAGCGGCGAGCAGCTCTATTGGCGACGTTGAGCTGGTGATTTTTGTCGTTGAAGGCACCCGCTGGACGCCGGACGACGAAATGGTGCTCAACAAACTGCGCGATGGCAAAGCGCCGGTGATCCTCGCGGTGAACAAAGTGGATAACGTGCAGGAAAAAGCCGATCTGCTGCCGCACTTACAGTTCCTGGCAAGTCAGATGAACTTCCTCGATATCGTGCCGATCTCTGCTGAAACCGGGCTGAATGTCGACACTATCGCAGCAATCGTGCGTAAGCATCTCCCTGAAGCGACCCATCACTTCCCGGAAGATTACATCACCGATCGCTCACAGCGTTTTATGGCGTCTGAAATCATCCGCGAAAAACTGATGCGTTTCCTCGGCGCCGAACTGCCGTACTCCGTGACCGTGGAGATCGAACGTTTCGTCTCTAACGAACGCGGTGGTTATGACATCAATGGTTTGATTCTCGTTGAGCGTGAAGGGCAGAAGAAGATGGTTATTGGCAACAAAGGGGCCAAGATCAAAACCATCGGGATTGAAGCGCGTAAAGACATGCAGGAAATGTTCGAAGCGCCTGTCCACCTTGAACTGTGGGTAAAAGTGAAATCCGGTTGGGCCGACGACGAACGCGCACTGCGCAGTCTCGGTTACGTTGACGATCTTTAAGAGTCACTCCGATGGAAGGCTGGCAGCGCGCATTTGTCCTGCATAGTCGCCCGTGGAGCGAAACCAGCCTGATGCTGGACGTCTTCACGGAGGAATCGGGTCGCGTGCGTCTGGTTGCCAAAGGCGCACGCTCTAAACGCTCTACTCTGAAAGGTGCATTACAGCCTTTCACCCCTCTCTTGCTACGTTTCGGCGGGCGTGGCGAAGTCAAAACGCTGCGCAGTGCTGAAGCTGTCTCGCTGGCGCTGCCATTAAGCGGTATCACGCTTTACAGCGGTCTGTACATCAACGAACTTCTCTCCCGCGTACTGGAATACGAGACGCGCTTCTCTGAACTCTTTTTCGATTACTTGCACTGCATTCAGTCTCTTGCAGGTGCCACTGGTACGCCAGAACCCGCGCTGCGCCGCTTTGAACTGGCACTGCTCGGGCATCTGGGCTATGGCGTCAATTTTACCCATTGTGCGGGTAGCGGCGAGCCGGTAGATGACACCATGACGTATCGTTATCGCGAAGAAAAAGGGTTTATC
>OBWI01001050.1_pt1 | contig 11653 bp, 7 predicted proteins | sample 1495201 | NCBI WGS metagenome assembly OBWI01 (sample SAMEA2580050, study PRJEB22360) | human gut metagenome | biome: human gut; feature: human-associated habitat; material: faeces | place: Denmark | collected 2008/2010
CCTGCAATCCGGGAAACCGGACCAGGAAAAAACTTGCAGGCCATAACAGTATCTACGTGATTCCTGCAATTTATTGAATTTGTTGGCCGGATAAGGCATTTACGCCGCATCCGGCATGAACAAAGCTTACTTTGTCTGCAATCTGAATCGGGGCTATCGTGCCCAGTTTATTCTTTACTGCCAGCCGTAACGACGGCTATAAAATCCTTTCACCAACTGAGTTAATGTCATATACCCTGCCAGAATCGCAACCAGCCACGGGAAATAGCTTAACGGCAGCGCCTGCAGCTGCAGATAACTGGCCAGCGGTGAAAACGGCAATGCGATCCCGACAATCATCACGATCACGGTCATGATCATTAACGGCCACGATGCACAGCTCTGAATAAACGGCACACGGCGGGTGCGGATCATATGCACAATCAGCGTTTGCGACAGTAAGCCCACCACAAACCATCCCGACTGGAACAGCGTTTGCGTTTCCGGCGTGTTGGCATGGAATACCCACCACATCAGGCAAAACGTCAGAATATCGAAGATCGAGCTGATCGGTCCGAAGAAGATCATAAAGCGCCCCAGATCCGCCGGATTCCAACGCTGCGGCTTTTGAATTTGCTCGTCGTCGACGTTATCAAACGGGATCGCCACCTGTGACACATCATACAGCAGGTTCTGAATAAGCAAGTGTAACGGCAACATCGGCAGGAAGGGCAAGAAAGCACTCGCCACCAGCACGCTGAACACATTACCGAAGTTGGAGCTCGCCGTCATTTTGATGTATTTCAGCATGTTGGCGAAAGTGCGACGTCCTTCAATAACCCCCTCTTCCAGCACCATCAGGCTTTTTTCCAGCAGGATGATATCAGCCGCTTCACGGGCAATATCTACCGCGCCGTCCACAGAAATGCCGATATCCGCAGCGCGTAAGGCGGGCGCATCATTAATACCATCGCCCATAAAGCCAACCACATGCCCTTCGCGCTTCAGTAAGGTCACAATGCGTTCTTTATGCATCGGCGTCAGGCGGGCAAACAGCGTGGTGCGCTGTGCGAGATTTGCCAGTTCGTCGTCAGATAGCGTTTCAATATCACTACCAATGACCACCTCTCCCGCGTCCAGCCCCACTTCATGGCACACTTTCGCTGCAACTAACTCACTGTCGCCAGTAAGGATTTTTACGGTGATTCCACTCGCTTTTAATGCCTTCAGTGCCGGAGCGGTTGTCTCTTTTGGCGGATCAAGGAAAGCAATATATCCTTCGAGGATCAGGTCGGATTCATCCGCCCGCTGGTAATCTCCTTCACGCGCTGGCAGGTATTTCGTCGCCACCGCAACCACGCGCAGCCCCTGACGATTAAGCGTATCAGTAACCCGCTTAATCTTACGCAGCATGATGTCATCGAGCGGCACAATCTCGCCATTGTGACGCACCTGCGAACACACATTGAGGATTTCCTGCAATGCACCTTTGCAAACCAGCTGATGGTGCTCGGTATTTTCTGCCACTACCACCGACATCCGGCGACGCTCGAAATCAAACGGAATCTCATCAATTTTTTGCCAACGACTGGCCAGCGAGCGCGCTGACTCTTCATCCGTACCTTCGAGCACCGCTGTATCGAGCAGGTTTTTAAGTCCGGTCTGATAATGACTGTTCAACCACGCGCTATGCAGCACGCGTTCGCTGGTTTTACCGGAGATATCGGTATGATTCTCCAGCACAATTTTGTCCTGTGTCAGAGTGCCAGTTTTATCAGTGCACAGAATATCCATTGCGCCAAAGTTCTGAATAGCATCCAGATGTTTGACGATCACTTTCTGTTTCGACAGCTTTACTGCGCCGCGCGCCAGCGTCGAGGTAACAATCATCGGCAACATTTCCGGCGTTAAGCCTACCGCGACCGAAAGCGCAAACAGTGCCGCTTCCCACCAGTCGCCTTTGGTGTAACCGTTGATAAGCAACACCACCGGAGCCATCACCAGCATAAAGCGAATCAGCAGCATACTGACGCGGCTGATCCCCTGCTGAAAGGCATTCGGCTCGCTTTCCTGCTCACTAACACGCCCCGCCAGTTGACCAAACCAGGTATTGGCTCCTGTAGCAATCACCATTGCTTGTGCCGTGCCGCTCACCACGGTGGTGCCCATAAAACACAGGGTGTCACACTCCAGCGGATTGCTGTGCTCCGGCTGGCGAGTGGTAGCGGCTTTTTCCACGGGCAGAGACTCACCGGTTAACGACGCCTGAGCGACGAACAGATCCCGCGCCTGCAAGATACGTAAATCTGCCGGGATCATATCCCCCGCCGCCAGTTTTATAATATCGCCGGGCACCAGCTGGTCGATCGGGATCTCCAGCCAGCCATTTTCGCCTTTGTCGTTAATTACGCGCAGCACCGTCGCGGTATTGCTGACCATCGCTTTCAGGGCATCTGCCGCTTTAGTGGAACGTGCTTCCTGAATAAAGTTCAGCAACGTAGAAATAGCGACCATTAGCGCGATAACGCCCGCGGCAAATAAATCTTCCGTGGCGTAAGAAATAGCGCCGAGAATGGTGAGTAAAATATTAAAGGGGTTGCGATAGCAGACCCATAAATGTACCCACCACGGCGACGGTTGTTGTGCGGGTAATTTATTTTCACCATGTTGTTCGCGGGCAGATTCCACTTCCGCCTGATTTAACCCTTCCGGATGGGTGTCGAACGTTTTCCATAATTCTTCTTCGGGCATCACCGCCATTTTCAGGCAATGCGCACTTAAGGACGGCGGGACCGCCGTATTCACTGTCTGCTGCGCGCCAGGCAATGGATCGCGATGAACCAGACGGGAAGGTAAATGGCGAATGAGCCGGGTAAAAATTTCTTTAAACATAAGGAGTCCCTCCGCACTGTCTGAAACAGTACAGAAATGTCTTCAGGCGTGGCGAAGCCTTACCTGAAGGTAATAAAGCTGAGCAGGGACGTTAAAACGTCACGGCCTTACGCATCCGGTAACGCCGTGAAAAGACGGGCTTACCGGAAAAGTTTTAATCTCCGTCGAGGGAGAGGCGTGGGATCAGGTTCCATATAACCTCCGGTAAGTGAATAAAGCGCCGCAAATAATAAGGAGAATCCAATAATTTTCGTAGCATCTATGGCGATATAATACCTGCTGGCAACTAAACCAACGATAAACCAGACTTTACCCATTGCTGAATGCACGGGTAAAGTTAGGCTCAAATAATTAAACAACACGTTACGGGACAACAGGATGCAAAATCGGCTGACCATCAAAGACATCGCGCGCTTAAGCGGCGTGGGGAAATCTACGGTTTCCCGGGTGCTGAATAACGAAAGCGGCGTGAGCCAGCGCACCCGCGAGCGTGTTGAAGCAGTGATGAATCAGCATGGATTTTCCCCTTCCCGCTCTGCGCGCGCTATGCGTGGGCAAAGCGATAAAGTGGTCGCCATCATTGTTACCCGTCTGGATTCGTTGTCAGAAAATCTCGCCGTTCAAACCATGCTGCCAGCGTTCTATGAACAAGGTTACGACCCAATCATGATGGAAAGTCAGTTTTCCCCACAATTAGTTGCCGAACATTTGGGGGTCCTAAAACGGCGTAATATCGACGGCGTAGTGCTGTTCGGTTTTACTGGCATAACAGAAGAAATGTTAGCCCACTGGCAGTCATCGCTGGTTCTACTGGCGCGTGACGCAAAAGGCTTTGCTTCGGTCTGTTATGACGACGAAGGGGCAATCAAGATCCTGATGCAACGGCTGTATGACCAGGGGCATCGTAATATCAGTTATCTCGGCGTGCCGCATAGTGACGTGACAACCGGTAAGCGACGTCACGAAGCCTACCTGGCGTTCTGCAAAGCGCATAAACTGCATCCCGTTGCCGCTCTGCCAGGGCTTGCTATGAAGCAAGGCTATGAGAACGTGGCAAAAGTGATTACGCCTGAAACTACTGCGTTACTGTGCGCAACCGACACGCTGGCACTTGGCGCAAGTAAATACCTGCAAGAGCAACGCATCGACACCTTGCAACTGGCGAGCGTCGGTAATACACCGTTAATGAAATTCCTCCATCCGGAGATCGTCACCGTAGATCCCGGTTACGCCGAAGCTGGACGCCAGGCGGCCTGCCAATTGATCGCACAGGTAACCGGGCGCAGCGAACCGCAACAAATCATCATCCCCGCCACCCTGTCCTGATCGTTTCCTGAACGATAAATTGTGATCTTCGCTGCGTTTCGGGAACGTTCCCGTTTTTAAATTTTTCCGCGCAATATATTCTGCAGCCAACCAAAAATGTCATCTGCCATGGGGCTTTATGATGAGCAAAATAAACCAAACGGATATCGATCGGTTGATTGAACTGGTCGGCGGGCGCGGCAATATTGCGACAGTGAGCCACTGTATTACTCGCCTGCGCTTTGTCCTCAACCAACCGGCCAATGCCAGACCGAAAGAAATTGAGCAACTCCCCATGGTGAAAGGCTGTTTCACCAATGCCGGGCAATTTCAGGTGGTGATTGGCACCAATGTGGGTGATTACTATCAAGCACTAATAGCGTCAACCGGACAGGCGCAGGTTGATAAAGAGCAGGTAAAAAAAGCCGCCCGGCAGAATATGAAATGGCATGAGCAGTTGATCTCTCATTTCGCGGAGATCTTCTTCCCGTTGCTGCCCGCGTTGATTAGCGGCGGTTTGATCCTCGGTTTTCGCAATGTGATCGGCGATTTGCCCATGAGCAACGGTCAAACGCTGGCGCAAATGTACCCTTCCCTGCAAACGATCTACGATTTTCTGTGGTTGATCGGTGAAGCGATCTTCTTCTACCTGCCGGTCGGGATTTGCTGGTCAGCGGTGAAAAAAATGGGCGGCACGCCGATCCTCGGTATCGTGCTTGGCGTGACACTGGTTTCTCCACAGCTGATGAACGCTTATCTGCTCGGGCAGCAGCTGCCGGAAGTGTGGGACTTTGGCATGTTCAGCATCGCCAAAGTAGGCTATCAGGCGCAGGTGATCCCGGCACTGTTAGCCGGACTGGCGCTGGGCGTTATTGAAACTCGCCTTAAACGCATCGTGCCGGATTACCTCTATCTGGTGGTGGTACCCGTCTGTTCGCTGATCCTCGCGGTGTTCCTCGCCCATGCGCTGATTGGTCCGTTTGGTCGCATGATTGGCGATGGCGTTGCCTTTGCGGTACGTCACCTGATGACCGGCAGCTTTGCTCCGATTGGTGCGGCATTGTTTGGCTTCCTGTACGCGCCGCTGGTGATCACCGGCGTACACCAGACCACCCTTGCTATTGATTTGCAGATGATTCAAAGCATGGGTGGCACGCCAGTGTGGCCGCTGATTGCGCTGTCGAATATCGCTCAGGGCTCCGCCGTGATAGGCATTATCATTTCCAGCCGCAAGCACAATGAACGCGAGATCTCCGTGCCTGCCGCTATCTCCGCCTGGCTTGGGGTCACTGAGCCTGCAATGTACGGCATCAACCTGAAATATCGCTTCCCGATGCTGTGCGCGATGATTGGTTCTGGTCTGGCAGGATTGCTATGCGGCCTGAACGGCGTTATGGCGAATGGCATCGGCGTAGGCGGCCTGCCGGGAATTCTCTCGATTCAACCGAGCTACTGGCAGGTGTTTGCGCTGGCAATGGCTATCGCCATCATCATCCCGATTGTACTCACCTCGTTTATCTACCAGCGGAAATACCGCCTGGGTACGCTGGACATTGTTTAATTTTCTTCGGGGCGCAATTGCGCCCCCTCGCATTTGCAGGAATAACGTAATGACTAATCTTCCCCACTGGTGGCAAAACGGCGTTATCTACCAGATTTATCCAAAGAGTTTTCAGGACACCACGGGTAGCGGCACCGGCGATTTACGTGGCGTTATCCAACGCCTGGACTATCTGCATAAACTGGGCGTTGATGCCATCTGGCTAACCCCCTTTTATGTCTCTCCCCAGGTCGATAACGGTTACGATGTAGCGAACTATACGGCGATTGATCCCACCTACGGCACGCTGGACGATTTTGACGAACTGGTGACGCAGGCAAAATCGCGCGGGATTCGTATCATTCTCGATATGGTGTTTAACCATACCTCTACCCAACATGCCTGGTTTCGCGAGGCGCTGAACAAAGAAAGCCCTTACCGCCAGTTTTATATCTGGCGCGATGGTGAACCAGAAACGCCACCGAACAACTGGCGTTCAAAATTTGGCGGTAGTGCGTGGCGCTGGCATGCGGAAAGCGAACAGTACTATTTGCATCTCTTTGCACCAGAGCAGGCGGATCTCAACTGGGAGAATCCAGCGGTACGCGCAGAGCTGAAAAAAGTCTGTGAATTCTGGGCCGATCGTGGGGTCGACGGGTTGCGCCTGGATGTGGTGAATCTGATCTCCAAAGACCCGCGTTTCCCTGAAGACCTGGATGGCGACGGGCGTCGCTTCTACACCGACGGACCACGAGCACACGAGTTTTTGCACGAGATGAACCGCGATGTGTTTACGCCACGCGGGTTAATGACCGTAGGTGAAATGTCCTCCACCAGCCTTGAGCATTGCCAGCGATACGCGGCTCTGACAGGCAGTGAATTGTCGATGACCTTTAATTTTCATCACCTGAAGGTCGATTATCCCGGTGGTGAAAAATGGACGCTGGCTAAACCTGACTTTGTGGCGTTGAAAACATTGTTCCGCCACTGGCAACAAGGAATGCACAACGTGGCATGGAATGCCTTGTTCTGGTGTAACCACGATCAGCCGCGCATTGTTTCTCGCTTTGGTGATGAAGGTGAATACCGCGTGCCTGCGGCAAAAATGCTGGCGATGGTGCTGCATGGCATGCAGGGAACGCCGTATATCTACCAGGGCGAAGAGATTGGCATGACCAACCCGCATTTCACGCGCATTACTGACTATCGCGACGTGGAGAGCCTCAATATGTTTGCCGAGCTGCGCAACGATGGGCGTGATGCCGACGAGTTATTGGCAATCCTCGCCAGTAAATCCCGTGACAACAGCCGCACGCCCATGCAATGGAGCAACGGCGATAATGCCGGGTTTACGGCTGGCGAACCGTGGATTGGTCTGGGCGATAACTATCAACAAATCAACGTAGAAGCCGCGCTGGCCGATGACTCCTCGGTGTTTTACACCTACCAAAAGTTAATCGCACTGCGTAAGCAAGAAGCCATCCTGACATGGGGCAATTACCAGGATCTGCTGCCAAACAGCCCTGTATTGTGGTGCTATCGCCGTGAATGGAAGGGGCAAACCTTGCTGGTCATTGCCAACCTTAGCCGTGAGATCCAACCCTGGCAGCCAGGGCAAATGCGCGGCAACTGGCAGCTTGTGATGCATAACTACGAAGAAGCCTCACCACAACCCTGTGCCATGACTTTACGGCCTTTTGAGGCTGTCTGGTGGTTACAGAAGTAAATCTTCGCTAAGCCCCGGTAATGCCTGTCATTCCGGGGTTTTGTCTGTCAGCATGTTGTTTTTGTTGATTTTTAAACCAGCAAATTCATTAAAAAATTTACATATCGCTGTAGCGCCCGTCATCCGTACGCTCTGCTTTTTACTTTGAGCTACATCAAAAAAAGTTAAAACATCCTTGATGCAAAGCACTATATATAGACTTTAAAATGCGTCCCAACCCAATATGTTGTATTAATCGACTATAATTGCTACTACAGCTCCCCACGAAAAAGGTGCGGCGTTGTGGATAAGCGGATGGCGATTGCGGAAAGCACCGGAAAACGAAACGAAAAAACCGGAAAACGCCTTTCCCAATTTCTGTGGATAACCTGTTCTTAAAAACATGGAGCGATCATGACACCGCATGTGATGAAACGAGACGGCTGCAAAGTGCCGTTTAAATCAGAGCGCATCAAAGAAGCGATTCTGCGTGCAGCTAAAGCAGCGGAAGTCGATGATGCCGATTATTGCGCCACTGTTGCCGCGGTTGTCAGCGAGCAGATGCAGGGCCGCAACCAGGTGGATATCAACGAGATCCAGACCGCAGTTGAAAACCAGCTGATGTCGGGTCCATACAAACAACTGGCTCGTGCTTACATCGAGTACCGTCACGATCGCGACATTGAACGTGAAAAACGCGGTCGCCTGAACCAGGAGATCCGTGGTCTGGTCGAGCAGACCAACTCCTCGTTACTCAACGAAAACGCCAACAAAGACAGCAAGGTGATTCCAACCCAGCGCGACCTGCTGGCCGGGATCGTGGCTAAACACTATGCACGCCAGCACCTGCTGCCGCGTGACGTGGTGCAGGCACATGAGCGTGGCGATATTCACTATCACGATCTCGATTACTCGCCGTTCTTCCCGATGTTCAACTGCATGTTGATCGACCTGAAAGGCATGCTGACCCAGGGCTTTAAAATGGGGAACGCCGAGATTGAACCGCCGAAGTCGATCTCTACGGCAACCGCGGTAACTGCGCAGATTATTGCTCAGGTCGCCAGCCATATTTATGGCGGCACCACCATTAACCGTATCGATGAAGTGCTGGCGCCGTTTGTTACCGCCAGCTACAACAAACATCGCAAGACCGCAGAAGAGTGGAACATCCCGGACGCCGAAGGCTACGCAAACTCTCGTACCATCAAAGAGTGCTACGATGCCTTCCAGTCGCTGGAGTACGAAGTAAACACCCTGCACACCGCCAACGGTCAGACGCCGTTTGTAACCTTTGGTTTTGGTCTGGGCACCAGCTGGGAATCGCGCCTGATTCAGGAATCGATCCTGCGTAACCGTATCGCAGGCCTCGGTAAAAACCGTAAAACTGCGGTGTTCCCGAAACTGGTGTTTGCGATTCGCGATGGTCTGAACCATAAAAAAGGCGATCCGAACTACGACATCAAACAGCTGGCGCTGGAGTGCGCAAGCAAGCGCATGTATCCGGATATCCTGAACTACGATCAGGTAGTGAAAGTCACCGGTTCGTTTAAAACCCCGATGGGCTGCCGCAGCTTCCTCGGCGTGTGGGAAAATGAAAACGGCGAGCAGATCCACGATGGTCGTAACAACCTCGGCGTGATCAGCCTGAACCTGCCGCGTATTGCTCTGGAAGCAAAAGGCGATGAAGCCACCTTCTGGAAGCTGCTGGATGAACGTCTGGTGCTGGCACGTAAGGCGCTGATGACCCGTATCGCTCGTCTCGAAGGCGTGAAAGCGCGCGTGGCCCCGATCCTCTATATGGAAGGTGCTTGTGGCGTACGTCTGAATGCTGACGATGATGTTTCTGAAATATTCAAAAACGGTCGTGCGTCTATTTCGCTGGGTTACATCGGCATCCACGAAACCATTAACGCGCTGTTCGGCGGCGAGCATGTTTACGACAACGAGCAGCTTCGCGCGAAAGGTATCGCCATTGTTGAACGTCTGCGCCAGGCAGTGGATCAGTGGAAAGAAGAAACGGGTTATGGTTTCAGTCTCTACAGCACGCCGAGTGAAAACCTGTGCGACCGCTTCTGCCGTCTCGATACTGCTGAGTTTGGCGTGGTGTCGGGCGTGACCGATAAAGGTTACTACACCAACAGTTTCCACCTTGATGTGGAGAAGAAGGTGAACCCGTACGACAAGATCGACTTTGAAGCGCCTTACCCGCCGCTGGCGAACGGTGGTTTCATTTGCTACGGCGAGTATCCAAACATTCAGCACAACCTGAAAGCGCTGGAAGATGTCTGGGATTACAGCTATCAGCATGTACCGTATTACGGCACCAATACACCGATTGATGAGTGCTACGAGTGTGGCTTTACCGGTGAGTTCGAGTGCACCAGCAAAGGCTTCACTTGCCCGAAATGTGGTAACCATGACGCCTCCCGTGTGTCGGTAACTCGCCGCGTGTGCGGATATTTAGGTAGCCCGGATGCACGTCCGTTTAACGCTGGTAAGCAGGAAGAAGTTAAGCGCCGCGTTAAACATTTGGGGAATGGGCAGATAGGTTAATCTTCACTCTGCGCTAAGCAAATGCCGGATGCGGCGTAAACGCCTTATCCGGCCTACATTTGGCAACGGCTGTAGGCCTGATAAGACGCGACAGCGTCGCATCAGGCATTGATTACCGGATGCAGCCTACACGCGGACTGATAAGCCAGGCGAAATAATGAATTATCATCAGTACTATCCTGTCGACATCGTCAACGGCCCCGGCACTCGCTGCACCCTGTTTGTCTCCGGGTGTGTTCATGAATGCCCCGGTTGCTATAACAAAAGCACATGGCGGGTAAATTCTGGTCAGCCATTTACCAAAGCAATGGAAGACAAGATCATTAAAGATCTGAATGACACTCGTATCAAACGCCAGGGGATTTCCCTCTCCGGCGGCGATCCGCTGCATCCGCAAAACGTGCCGGATATTCTGAAACTGGTAAAACGCATCCGCGCCGAGTGTCCGGGTAAAGACATCTGGGTGTGGACAGGCTATAAACTCGACGAACTCAACGCTGCGCAAATGCAGGTTGTTGATTTGATTAACGTGCTGGTCGACGGCAAATTTGTGCAGGATTTAAAAGACCCTTCCCTGATCTGGCGCGGCAGCAGCAATCAGGTGGTGCATCATTTGCGATGATAAGTTCCCTGTTACCTGAGTGCAGGCAACAGGGAAATGAGGAATTAACGATACTTCTGGTGATAGGCGTTGCGGGTCGTTTTCAGTTGCTCTGCAGCAGCCTGCGCTTCTTTTACTTTACCTTCATTTGCCAGCTTCAGCGCGTCGTCAATCTGACCGACCAGAATGTCGAAACCGTGGCGGAAATCTTTCATTTCCGGGCTGTCCGGTGATTTATCTTCGAGCTTCGGCGGCGTTGCTTTTTGCGCATCCAGCGCTGCGGCGCGCATCATCGTTAACGCGTCTTTGACTTGCGCCGCGTTATCCGCTTTTTCGATCACTTTTAAATTGTCGTTGAGGGTTTCCATATTGTCTTCAAGATCAGCGGCAAACGACGCAGAACTGAATACCAACGAGGAGACTGCAAGAATAGCTAACAGGCTTTTACGCATTGCTCACTTCCTTTTTTATTTACACTTCATCCTTCACACTGCCTCATCGACGGCTACGCTCATTCGCCCGGGTCACGTACTGCGAGTACGCTCCCCGGCCCTCATTCACTTTCCGTCTCGATGCAGTGCGAATGATTTTGTGTAATTTTTTAGTTTATAGCGCGGCAGGTCGCGCCAGTTTTTTACTGCCCGGCGATTTTCATCTCCGGCAACAGCACAGAACCACACTGTATATTACTGCGTGTTTCAATATCGTTACCGACGGTGACAATATTGCGCCACATATCTTTTAAATTACCTGCGATGGTGATTTCACTAACGGGATACTGAATTTCGCCATTCTCTACCCAGAAGCCCGCTGCACCACGGGAATAATCACCGGTAATGGCACTCACGCCCTGGCCCATCAGCTCCGTCACCACCAGCCCGGTGCCCATCTCTTTGAGCATTTGTTCGAAGCTTAGCCCTTGTCCGGCAATCCGCCAGTTGTGAATACCGCCCGCATGTCCGGTGCTTTTCAGCCCCAGTTTCCGCGCCGAGTAGCTGGTCAGCAGCCACTGAGTCAGGATGCCATCTTTAATAATATCGCGACGCTCGGTGCGCACACCTTCGCTGTCGAATGGCGT
>OBWI01001064.1_pt1 | contig 11503 bp, 8 predicted proteins | sample 1495201 | NCBI WGS metagenome assembly OBWI01 (sample SAMEA2580050, study PRJEB22360) | human gut metagenome | biome: human gut; feature: human-associated habitat; material: faeces | place: Denmark | collected 2008/2010
TGAAAGCATTCAGGCTGATATATTCGATCACATATTTGCGATTGTCGAAGAGTTTGGTCTGCGACTTCATCAGTCGCCAACCGGCAATGATATTCGCTCTCTGGCGGGTGCATTTAAGCAGTAATTAAAAAAACCGCTCTCATCGAATGGATGAGAGCGGACATCGTTTTGTCGGATGTAGCGTGAATGCCTTATTTCCGACGCAGCGTTTTAAATGCCACAAACAGGAATACAATCCACACCGGCAGCAGGATCGCTGACAAGCGCATATCATCCATCGTGCACATCAGCAGCAAAATCATGCCGAGGAAGGCAATGCAAAGATAGTTGCCGAACGGATAGAGCAGCGCCTTAAACTGTGTTTCACGCCCCTGACGTCGCATCGCTGCACGAAAACGCAGATGCGCCAGACAGATCATAATCCAGTTCAACAGCAGCGTTGCTACCACCAGCGCCATCAGCAGACCAAACGCTTTTTGCGGCAGCAGATAGTTGATTAATACCACCAGCGAAGTGATCGCTCCGGAAAGCATCAGCGAGTTAATCGGCACACCGCGACGGCTGACGCGAGTCAAAAACTTCGGCGCATTACCCTGCACAGAAAGGCCAAACAGCATGCGGCTGTTAGAGTAAACCCCGCTGTTATACACTGACAGCGATGCTACCAGAATGACGAAGTTCAGCGCAGAAGCTACCACGTTGCTGTCGAGATTATGGAAAATCATCACAAACGGGCTACTGTTGGATTTCACTTCCACCCACGGATAGAGCGCCAGTAAAACCACCAGTGAACCGATGTAAAACAGCAGGATGCGATACACCACCTGATTTACCGCTTTTGGAATGCTTTTTTCCGGATCGCGCGCTTCAGCGGCAGTAATCCCAATCAGCTCCAGACCGCCGAAGGAGAACATAATTACCGCCAGCGACAAAATCAGCCCATTCCAGCCGGTGGCAAAGAAACCACCGTAGCGCCAGAGGTTGTCGATACTGGCTTTCTCGCCGCCGTGACCAGAAAACAGCAGCCACAGGCCAAAGCCGATCATACCGATGATCGCCAGCACTTTAATCAGCGCAAACCAGAACTCGGTTTCACCATATAAGCGCACGTTCACCAGGTTAACGGCGTTGATGATAATAAAGAAGGCGGCAGCCCAAATCCACGTTGGAACATCCGGGAACCAGTACTGCATATAGATGCCCGCAGCGGTCAGCTCTGCCATTCCCACCAGCACGAACATTACCCAGTAGTTCCAGCCAGAGAGGAAGCCCGCAAACGGTCCCCAGTATTTATAGGCAAAGTGGGCAAATGAACCGGATACCGGCTCTTCGACCACCATCTCGCCAAGCTGGCGCATAATCAGGAAAGCGATGATCCCGGCGACGCCGTAGCCCAGCAATACAGCCGGACCCGCCATCTGAATCGCCGGGCCAATGCCAAGAAACAGACCAGTACCAATTGCGCCACCCAGCGCAATCAGTTGAATATGACGGTTATGTAATCCGCGATGAAGCGTCGGCTCTTGATTCGACGCAGTATCTTCCGATACGGTTGACGCGTTTTTCACGCCTTTCCCCTGTGTGTCTTTTTTGTTGAGGGGCACCTTTTAACATTTAGTGCCCATCGTCGCAAGACACAATCCACACGGTTAAACGGGGTATCCTGCTTTTATTTCCGTACCCGATGTCGGTGCAGCCACATCAGCTTATACGCCGCCGGGATAATAAACAGCGACAGCAAAGGTGCGGTGATCATGCCGCCAATCATCGGTGCGGCAATCCGGCTCATCACCTCTGAACCAGCCCCCGTTCCCCACAGAATCGGCAGCAGACCGGCGATAATCACCGCCACCGTCATCGCTTTCGGGCGCACGCGCAGGACCGCGCCGTGATATAACGCCTCATCCAGCTTCTGCTCGCTGAATGTTTGTGGATTATTCAACGACGGCTCGGCCTCTATGGCGTGACGTAAATACATCAGCATCACCACGCCAAATTCGGCGGCGACCCCGGCGAGGGCGATAAAGCCAGTGCCCGTCGCCACGGAAAGATGAAAGCCCATCCACCACAGCAACCAGATGCCGCCCACCAGCGCAAACGGTACGCTGCTGATAATCAGCAACGCTTCGCCCACCCGACGGAACGCCAGATACAACAGCACGAAGATAATCATCAACGTCATCGGCACCATGAGTTTAAGCTTATGGTTGGCGCGCTCCAGTAGCTCGAACTGCCCGGAGAATGCCACGCTGGTGCCCGGTTTTAACTGCACTTTTTCAGCTATCGCTTTTTGCAAATCGTGAACCACCGACACCATGTCACGATCGCGGGCATCGATATAAATCCAGCTCGTCGGGCGCGCATTCTCGGTTTTCAGCATCGACGGTCCGGTAGAGACTTTAACGTCGGCCACGTCTGCCAGGGTGATTTGCTGCTTCATCGGCGTCAGGATCGGCAACTGGCGCAGTGCCTGCGGACTATCGCGCCAGCTTTGCGGATAACGCAGATTAATGGGATAACGGGCAATCCCTTCCACCGTTTCGCCAACCATCGCCCCGCCCACCGTAGAAGTCACAAACAACTGCACATCCGCCACCGTCATACCGTAACGCGCGGCTTTTTCACGGTTAATCTCAACGTTGATATAGCGCCCACCTTCCAGCCGCTCGGCAAGAGCAGAAGCTACGCCTGGCACCGTTCGCGCCACTTCTTCAATTTGCTCAGCCATCGCGTCGATATCCGCCAGCACAGTGCCGGAAACTTTAATGCCGATGGGGCTTTTAATGCCGGTTGAGAGCATATCGATACGGTTACGAATTGGCGGCACCCACAGATTCGCCAGCCCCGGCAGACGCACGGTGTTATCCAGTTCCTCAATGATTTTGTCCATCGTCATGCCTGGCCGCCACTGCTCCTGCGGCTTAAGCTGGATGGTCGTTTCTACCATCTCCAGCGGAGCAGAATCGGTGGCGGTTTCCGCTTTCCCGGTTTTGCCAAATACCCGCGCCACTTCAGGTACGCTCATAATTAGCTTGTCGGTTTTTTGCAGCATACTCGCCGCCTCTGCTGCGGAAATCCCCGGCAGCGTCGATGGCATATACAACAAGTCGCCTTCATTGATCTGCGGTAAAAATTCCCCGCCAACTTTATTGAGCGGCCAGAGAACCGTCAGCACCGAAAGCGCTGCCACCAGCAGCGTGGTTTTCGGCCAGTGCAGTACTTTCAGCAACAGCGGATGATAAACACGAATCAAAAAGCGATTGAGCGGGTTACTGCTTTCCGGCGGAATTTTGCCACGGATCCAGTACCCCATCAGGATAGGGATCACTACGATCGCCAGCAGCGCCGCGCCCGCCATCGCATAGGTTTTAGTGAACGCCAACGGGCCAAACAGACGCCCTTCCTGCCCTTCCAGGGTGAAGATCGGGATAAACGACAACGTGATAATCAGCAGACTGATAAATAGCGCCGGACCCACTTCAACAGATGCATCGGTGATCACCTGCCAGCGCGTTTTATTATCCAGCGTGGCGTCAGGATGCTGGTGCTGCCACTCTTCCAGCCGTTTATGTGCATTTTCGATCATGACGATAGCGGCATCGACCATCGCCCCGACGGCAATCGCAATGCCGCCCAACGACATAATATTGGCATTCAGTCCCTGGAAGTGCATGACAATAAAAGCAATACACAACCCCAGCGGCAACGAAATAATCGCCACCAGCGCCGAGCGCACATGCCAGAGAAACAGCGCACAGACTACCGCCACCACAATAAACTCTTCCAGCAACTTGCCGCTGAGGTTGTCGATGGCGCGGTCAATGAGCTGGCTGCGATCGTATGTTGTAACTATCTCCACGCCTTCCGGCAGACTACTTTTCAGCGTTTCCAGTTTGTCCTTCACGGCGGCGATCACTTCTCGGGCGTTTTTGCCGGATCGCAGGATCACCACCCCGCCCGCCACTTCGCCTTCGCCGTTTAGTTCGGCAATGCCCCGGCGCATCTCTGGGCCAATCTGGACCTTCGCAACATCGCGCAGATAAACGGGCACGCCATTTTCACTGGCTTTTAAAACGATGTGATTAAAGTCGTCGAGCGTTTGCAGATAGCCGCTGGCGCGCACCATATATTCCGCTTCCGCCAGTTCGATCGACGAACCGCCCGCTTCCTGGTTTGAAGCATCCAGCGCGCTTTTTACTTCGGCTAGACTGATGCCATATTGCGCCAGGCGCTGGGGATCGATAACCACCTGATACTCTTTCACCACGCCGCCCACCGACGCCACTTCCGCAACGTCAGGGATGGTTTTTAGCTCATATTTGAGAAACCAGTCCTGCAATGAGCGTAAATCGGCCAGATCGTGCTTACCGCTGCGATCCACCAGTGCATATTCATAGATCCAGCCAACACCCGTGGCATCTGGTCCCAGCTCGGCGCTGACTCCCGCAGGCAGCTTACCCTGTACCTGGTTGAGGTACTCCAGCACCCGCGAACGCGCCCAGTACGGATCGGTACCATCTTCGAAAATGACATACACATAAGAGTCTCCAAACTGCGAGAAACCGCGCACAGTCTTCGCGCCAGGCACCGACAACATGGTGGTGGTTAGCGGATAAGTCACCTGATTTTCAACGATTTGCGGTGCCTGACCGGGATAGCTGGTTTTAATAATCACCTGCACATCGGAGAGATCCGGCAGCGCATCCACTGGCGTGTTAATGATGGTCCAGGTGCCCCAGATGCTCAGAAACAACGCGCCCATCAGCACCAAAAAACGGTTCGCCACCGAGCGACGAATAATCCATTCAATCATTGGTTATTCCCTCAATGCGCATTGGTAGCACTTTCAGAGCGCATCCGCTCCAGTGCGCCAGAAATATTGGCTTCGGAATCAATCAGGAACAGGCCGCTGGAAACCACCTTTTCACCTTCCGCCAGACCAGAGTGTAACGCGGTGACGCCTTGCGATGCCTGGAAAACAGCAACGCGTTTCGGTACAAAGCGCCCGTCGGCATCAACGGTAATCACCCGCTGTTCGCTGCCGGTATCAATCAGCGCTTGTGACGGAATGAGCAGCATCGGTTCGCTGGCGGTGTTGAGTTGCAACCAGGCGTTCATGCCCGGTTTTAGCGCCTCGTCGGCGTTGTCGACTTCCAGACGCAGCTGCAGCGTGCGGGTCGCGGCATCCACACCAGGTAGCAGCGTCCATTTGCGGATGGTGAGTGTTTTATCCGGTCGCGCCGGAACGGTGAGGGTAAACTGCGAGGCATCTTTCACCAGCCAGGCGATGGACTCCGGGATCGCAGCAGTGACCCACACCGGGTCCATACCCTGAATTTTCGCGACCACGTTATCTTTGGCGATATTCATTCCCGCGCGCAGATCAAACGCGGTGATCACGCCATCAATGGGCGCTTTGAGCGTAAAGCGAGTCTGGATTTTTTGCGTGGCGATCAGGCGGCGAATATCCGCCTCCGGCATTCCCGCCAGTCGCAGCCGCTCAAGAATGCCTTCAGTCTGGGTCGCCGTACCGCCGGTTTCGCGCAGCAGTAAATACTCACTCTGCGCTTCCACCCAGTCAGGAATGGTCAGGTCGAGAAGCGGTGTGCCCTTTTGTACTTTATCGCCCACGGTAAGCGGATACACCTTGTCGATAAACCCGGCAGCGCGAGCCTGCACAATGGCATACTGATACTCGTTGTAACTGACATTCGCCGGGAAACTCTGGGCAAAAGTCAGCGGCCCGCGCGTGACGGTAGCCGTTTTCACCCCCAGATTCTGCGTCTGAGTCGGGTCAATGCGCACACCAGACGCAGAACTCTCTTCATCGGCATATTTCGGCACCAGATCCATATCCATAAACGGCGATTTACCTGGTTTATCGAACCGCGTATTGGGGTACATCGGGTCGTACCAGAATAAGATTTTACGTTCTGCGGTCGACGTTTTTTCTGCGGGTGGTTCAGCCTTTGCAAACCAGGTAAAACCTGCCGCAGAAATAATACCGCCCGCGATCATGCTGCCGATAATAAGCGCGATTTTTTTCATCTCATTAAACCTGGGTTACTGGCTGACTTTAATATCCTGTAATAAAGAAAGGTTGCCCTGCTGGACAAAATTAAACGCCACTTTGTCGCCAGTTTTAATTTCACTCATTTTCGTCTGCGGAGTGATGGTAAAGCGCATGGTCATCTCCGGCCAGTTCACGGCAGCAATCGGATCGTGATGGATGGTGATTTTTTTGCTTTCCAGATCAATACCCTTTACCACGCCAGTGGCGCTAATAACCTGCGGTTGTACTTCGCTCATGGTTTCATGATGATGTTCGTTAGCCTGGGCATTAAAGCCAATAACGGTAAACAGACTGAACATTGCGACTTGCAGTGCTTTTTTCATTTATTCTCTCCTGGAGTTAAAAATTACTACTGCCAACCGCCACCAAGTGCGGTATATAAAGAAATTTCGTTAACCTGACGGGCATAATTCAGGTCAAGTAAAGTTTGTCGGGTTGCAAATAAAGAGCGCTCGGCATCCAGCACTTCCAGATAACTTACCGCGCCGTGCTGATATAATGCCCGTGCCCGTTGCAGGGTAATTTGCAGCGACGCCAGATAACGCTGCTGGGCGCTAATTTGATCGTTCAGGCTTTGACGTAATGCCAGCGCATCTGCCACTTCTTTAAAGGCGTTCTGGATTTTCTGTTCATAATTCACCACCGACTGCTGCTGGCGAATTTCGGCGATATCCAGATTGGCCTGGTTGCGTCCGGCATTAAAAATGGGGATCTCAATTTTGGGTATAAAATTCCACATCCCGCTGCTGGCGTTAAATAATGAGGATAGATCGCTACTGGCGGTTGATATTCCACTGGTCAGGCTGATAGAGGGGAAAAATGCCGCACGCGCAGCACCAATATTAGCATTAGCCGCCATTAACGCGTGTTCAGCTTCCATAATATCCGGGCGCTGCAATAAGATTTGCGACGACAATCCCGCCGGTAATTTAACGCTTTGCAGGCTGTCGCTGTTTACTGTCTGCGCTTGCGGCAGCTTGCCGTAGCTTCCCAATAACAGTTGCAATGCATTATTCGCCTGCGCCAGTTCCCCCTGACGTTTAGCGATGTCGCTGCGGGTACTTTCAATCACCCCGCGAGCCTGTTCCAGCGCCAGAACATTACTGCTACCTGTCAACAGTTGTTTTTCGACAAACGCATATGACTGCTGATAATTACGCAGCGTTTCTTCGGCTATTTGCAATTGCGCATACGCTAGCTGCTGATTGAAATAACTTTGCGCGACATTAGAAACCAGCAAAATATGCACCGCGCGCTGGGCTTCCTCAGTGGCTAAATAATTTTGGCGCTCGGCTTCGCTCATGTTCTTTAAGCGACCGAAAAAATCGAGATCAAAGCTGGCGTTAAGGCCGGTCGAAAACTCCCGTGTCGTGGCGGTATTCCCTTTAAGATTACCGCTCCAGCTGCCGCTGCCCTCGCCATTGAGCTGTGGGTAGCGGTCGGCATCGGTCAGACGATATTGCGCCCGCGCTTCCTGCACTTTCAGCGTCGCCATGCGCAAATCCCGGTTATTCACCAGCGCCTCGCTAATCAGCGTCTTTACCTGATTATCAACAAAAAAGGTGCGCCAGCCCGCGTTCTGGTAGTTATCTGCTGCGTTAACCAAGCCGTTCTGGCTGAGTGAGAACTGCTGCGGCACGGGCATTGCCGGACGCTGATAATCCGGTGCCAGTGAACAACCGGTTAGCGCAAGGGCCACACAAAATGGCAGAAGTTTACAAGGAGACATAGGCTCATAATTTCTGGTGATTTTATACCGCCAACTTTACTCGCCAGGCTCTGATTTTCCGGTGACAGGAAAATGACAAAATTGTCATTTTGCCAATAAGCGATTGCCATCTGATCCCGCTACTCTAGAATTGCCCGGGCAACATGCGGAGGAAAAATGAAACTGTTGATTGTCGAAGATGAAAAGAAAACCGGAGAATACTTGACCAAAGGGTTAACCGAAGCCGGTTTTGTGGTCGATTTGGCCGACAACGGGCTGAATGGCTACCATCTGGCGATGACCGGTGATTATGATCTGATAATCCTCGATATTATGCTGCCGGACGTGAACGGCTGGGATATCGTGCGCATGTTACGCTCCGCCAATAAAGGGATGCCGATTCTGTTGCTTACCGCGCTTGGCACCATTGAACATCGCGTCAAGGGGCTGGAGTTGGGGGCAGATGACTACCTGATGAAACCATTCGCTTTTGCTGAACTGCTGGCGCGGGTGCGCACTCTCCTGCGGCGCGGGGCGGCGGTAATTATCGAAAGTCAGTTTCAGGTTGCCGACCTGATGGTCGATCTCGTCAGCCGCAAAGTCACCCGCAGCGGCACGCGCATCACTCTGACCAGTAAAGAGTTTACTCTGCTGGAGTTTTTTCTCCGCCATCAGGGCGAAGTGCTGCCCCGCTCGCTTATCGCCTCGCAGGTGTGGGACATGAATTTCGACAGCGACACTAACGCCATTGATGTGGCGGTGAAGCGGCTACGCGGCAAAATCGACAACGACTTTGAGCCGAAGCTGATTCAGACCGTGCGCGGCGTGGGCTATATGCTTGAGGTGCCGGATGGTCAGTAAGCCATTTCAGCGCCCGTTTTCGCTGGCAACCCGTCTGACCTTTTTTATCAGCCTGGCCACCATCGCGGCGTTTTTCGCCTTTGCATGGATCATGATCCACTCAGTGAAAGTGCATTTTGCCGAGCAGGATATTAATGATTTAAAAGAAATTAGCGCCACCCTTGAACGGGTACTTAATCATCCTGACGAGACGCAAGCCCGACGCTTAATGACGCTGGAAGATATCGTCAGTGGTTATTCCAACGTGTTGATTTCCCTGGCAGATAGCCACGGCAAAACGGTGTATCACTCCCCCGGTGCGCCGGATATCCGCGAGTTTACGCGTGACGCCATACCCGATAAAGACGCTCAGGGTGGCGAGGTGTATCTCCTTTCCGGCCCGACGATTATGATGCCAGGCCACGGTCACGGGCATATGGAACACAGCAACTGGCGGATGATTAACTTACCGGTTGGCCCGCTGGTTGACGGCAAACCGATTTATACGCTCTACATCGCGCTTTCGATCGATTTTCATCTTCATTACATAAATGATTTGATGAATAAACTTATTATGACCGCATCGGTAATCAGCATCCTGATCGTCTTTATCGTGCTGTTGGCGGTACATAAAGGTCACGCGCCGATCCGCAGCGTCAGCCGTCAAATCCAGAATATCACCTCGAAAGATCTCGACGTTCGCCTTGACCCGCAGACCGTGCCCATTGAGCTGGAACAGCTGGTACTGTCGTTCAACCATATGATCGAGCGTATTGAGGATGTCTTTACCCGCCAGTCCAATTTCTCAGCGGATATCGCTCACGAAATTCGCACGCCGATTACCAAAAATTGTCGAATTATTAACGTAGGTTATCGCGTCTAGTGAATCCACGTTCTTTCATGTCGTTATGTATCCCCCGCTTTCATTTATCGCTATCCTTTTTCTATCCTTTTAGGCTAAATTAACCAGCATCTGGAACCAGCCAGGGGGATTCGATGACGTCAGGTAAAACCAATCTCTTTCGCTTCACCAAGTCAGCTATTAACCAGATCCCGCCATCGCCAAAGGGCAAACAGCTTGAATATCTTGATACACAGGTTAAGGGGTTGCGTCTCCGCGTGGGATCAACGGGAAAAAAGACGTTTGTTATTGTCAGGAACGGCAAGGAGGGATTTATCAGGGTCAAGGTTGGAAACTTTCCTGATATGTCCGTTGAAACAGCGAGAGCGGTCGCCCTGAAGAAGCTGGGTGATCTCTCATTAACGCGAAAGAATCCGAACAAAGAGAAAAAAGCAGCCGAAGAAAGTAACGAAGAAACCAACGAACAACGCAACGTAACGCTGAGGGAGGCGCTCAATCAGTATCTGGATCTGAGGGGCGAGCGCATCAGCGAGACTACAGCCAAACAATACACGTCCTTGCTGTCCAATTTTTCGCGTGACTGGTTTGATCTTCCTTTGGCGAAAATATCAAGGCGCAATCACTGACGGATCGGTATGGTTTGGTTCGCCGGAACAGAAAAACAAAAAGAACGTAGCGAAAGGAAGCAAGGCGCAGGCTGATTTGTGGGGGCGAGTACTGAGGGCCGTCTACCGGTTTGCGTATGATTATTACAGGGATGACGAGGAGAAAAGACTACTACCAGAACCGCCAACAGAGGCGCTGACATCACAAAGACAATGGAACGGATCGAAAAGGAAAACAACACGAATAAGAAACCACGAGATTGGGCGATGGTACAGGGCGGTTAATGCTGTTCTTTGTGAGGCTGAGGCTATCAGCGACTTTACTGCTATGTCGGTGTGTGATGCGCTGATTTCTTCACTGTTTACAGGAATGAGAAAGGGCGAGGTTCTCGGCCTCACATGGAATAACGTAGATCTTGAAGGTGGATATATCCGGCTACAAGACACAAAAAACAAAAGAGATACAGAAATACCTATAACCCAAACGATGCGGGAAATAATTACGCGTCGTGATAAGTGGCGGATATATGCCAGTGATTACGTATATCCTTCATTCTGTGGGGAGAAGATAGAAAACCCAAGAAGAACGATTATTCAGATTATGGATAAAACAACAATTATTGACGGCGAATATAAAGCGCCTGTTAAATTTTGTTTTCATGACCTCCGCCGGACCTTTGCCAGCATTGCCGAGCTAAGCGGCGTAGGGATGTATACAATAAAAAAACTCATGAATCACAAATCTGGGCAAGGTGCAGATGTCACAATTGGCTATATTAATATGACAGCTGACGAATTATTACAGCCATCCCAAATTATCGAAAAGAGAATATTAAAGGAAATTGGCATAGCAGATAATAAAAACAACGTTAATATAGATGAGTTTTTAGGGAAACTGTCTCCAGAAGAAATACTGCTTATTAAAAGCAAGTTATCAACTATATAACGCATAAGGTGAAGGTATGACAACTAACAACAACTTAATTAACAGATTTAACCTGATTATGAAAGCTACCTCACCTTTACGCAAAAAACTCGACAGCGCAAAAAAAGCCCTTGATGTGCTTGAACCATCTCGCATACAAGTCGAGGCTTTAACCTTATGGAATAATAACGAAAAAACCAAATCAAATTTATGGTATTTTGAAAACGAGATTCTGGAATACTCTGAACCAACAGATCAAAGGGTTTTACATTTTTTAATAACTAAACTCAATGAACTGAAGAGTAACAAAACAGCAGCAAATAAATTTTTTAAAGATTGCATTTATATCGCATTGAAAAGAGAGCGTGAAAGAAGTATTGATGATGAGGCATTACGTCGTTTTATTTCTACTAATGAGTTAGAGGCAGTTTATTTTCTATTAAACAGAAATATATCACCCCGTGAATCACAAATAATAATATCTTATTTG
>OBWI01001085.1_pt1 | contig 11202 bp, 8 predicted proteins | sample 1495201 | NCBI WGS metagenome assembly OBWI01 (sample SAMEA2580050, study PRJEB22360) | human gut metagenome | biome: human gut; feature: human-associated habitat; material: faeces | place: Denmark | collected 2008/2010
CAGTCGAATACCCCGCCCCCCCGCCCAGCGTGCGCGCCGCCATGAACGTCCTTGCGGGCGAGGCGGGCCCGAGGACCTTCATCCTGGGCGACATGGGCGAGATCGGCGACAGCGCCGAAGAAGCCCACCGCGAGGCCGGCGAGTACGCCAGATCGCTCGGCATCGACGCCCTCTACGCCTGCGGTCCGCTTTCCCGTCATGCGGCGGAGGCCTTCGGCGAAGGCGGCCGCTGGTTCGAGACCAGAGACGCCCTCATCGAGGCACTCAAGGGTCTCAGGGGGACGGCGACCGTCAAGGCGAGCCACTTCATGGGCTTTGCGGCCGTCGTGCGCGCCCTGCAGGACAACGAAGAATAAACCCAGCAATCCAAGAACAAAGAGAGCCTGAGCCTTCAGGCTTTGCAACATGCTTCTAGAACTTTTCCGCTCTCTGGCCGACGGTTTCCCGGCCCTCAACGTCTTCAACTACCTGACGCTGCGCGCGGTGCTTGCCGCGCTCACCTCCATGGGGATCGGGTTTGCGCTCGGTCCCTGGATGATCGCCCGCCTTAAGAACCTGCATTTCGGACAGGCCGTGCGCACCGACGGGCCCAAGACCCATCTCGTCAAGGACGGCACGCCGACGATGGGCGGCGCGCTCATTCTCTTCGCCATCACGGTTTCGACTCTGCTCTGGGCCGATCTCTCCAACCGCTTCATCTGGGTCGTGCTCTTCGTGACGCTCGGCTACGGCTCCATCGGCTGGATCGACGACTACCGCAAGGTCGTGCACCACAATCCCAAGGGCATGAGCGCGAGGGAGAAGTTCTCGTGGCAGTCCGTGATCGGCCTTGCCGCAGCCTTCTACCTTGTATTTGCGCTTTCCGTTCCTGCGGGCGGAACGCTCACCGAGACGATTGCGGGTTGGGTCGAGGCTGGCTTCCCGCTCGACATCTCGAGCAACCTTCACCTTCTCATCCCGTGCTTCAAGGACATCGCCCTTCCGCTCGGCCTGGTGGGCTTCATGGTCTTCACGTATGTGGTGATCGTCGGCAGCTCCAACGCCGTGAACCTCACCGACGGCCTCGACGGTCTTGCCATCCTTCCGAGCGTCATGGTGGGCGGTGCGCTGGGCATCTTCGCCTACGTCGTGGGACGTCCCGACTATGCGGGCTATCTGATCTTTCCCTACATTCCGGGGGCGGGCGAACTCGTCGTGATCGCAGGGGGCCTGCTCGGCGCAGGTCTCGCGTTCCTCTGGTACAACGCCCATCCCGCCCAGGTCTTCATGGGCGACGTGGGCGCGCTGGCGCTCGGCGGCTGCCTCGGCACCATGGCCGTCATCACCCGTCAGGAACTCGTGCTCGCCGTCATGGGCGGCATCTTCGTCGTGGAGACGCTCTCCGTCATGATTCAGACGGTCTACTTCCGCCTCTCCCACGGCAAGCGCATCTTCCTGATGGCTCCCGTCCATCATCACTTCGAGCTCAAGGGCTGGAAGGAGACCCAGGTCGTCACGCGCTTCTGGATCATCACGATGATCCTCGTGCTCATCGGCCTTTCGACGCTCAAGATCCGCTGACGGGCAGGGCGTTCCGCGGGGTTTGAAAAGGACAGTTTGATCATGAAGCAGGAAGTTGACAAGAAGACCGCCCTCATCGTTGGGCTCGGCGCCTCTGGGCTCGCCTGTGCGCATCATCTCGGTCGCCGCGGATGGAAAATCCGCGCGGCCGACACGCGCGAGGCGCCCGCCGGTGCGCAAAGGCTCGGGGCCGAGATGCCCGATGCGGAAATCCGCACGGGCGGCCTGCCCGAATCGCTCCTCGACGGCGTTTCGCTCGTCGTGATGTCCCCCGGGCTTTCCACCCGCTTCGGTGCGGCTGCACCGCTTGTCGCGAGCGCCAGGGCCCGCGACATTGAGGTCGTGGGCGAGATCGAACTCTTCGCCAGAGCGCTCGCAGACCTTGAGGCCCGCACGGGTTACCGCCCCGTCGTAATCGGCGTGACCGGCACGAACGGCAAGACGACCACGACGACGCTGGTCACGAAGATGGCCGCCGAGGGCGGCCGTCGTGCGACGGCTGCGGGCAACATCGGCCCCAACGCCGTGACCGAGCTCGACAAGGCGCTCGATGCAGGCGTTCTGCCCGAGGTCTGGGTGCTTGAGCTCTCGAGCTTTCAGCTCGACACGACGTCGAGCCTCAAGTGCGTATCCGCAGCTGTTCTGAACGTCACCGAGGACCACCTTGATTGGCACGGCGACATGAAGGCCTACGCCGAGGCGAAGGGGCGCATCTTCAAGCAGGACACCGTTCGCGTCGTCAATCGCGAGGACGCCGAGACGCTCCGTCTTGCACAGGGAGGTCCCGTGCGCACGTTCGGCGGCGGTGAGCCCGTCAAGGCGGGCGAATACGGCCTCGCCAGAGGGGCTGACGGCCTGCTGTGGCTTTCCAGGCTTGATGAGGGCGCGTCTGAGCCCACGCTCTTCTGCCCTGAAAAGTCGCTTCTCATTGCCGGCCGCCACAACGCGATGAACGCACTTGCCGCGCTCGCCCTCATCGAGGCTGCAGGCCTGCCCGTCGGACCTGCGCTCGCCGCGCTTGCCGCGTACGGGGGCGAGCCGCATCGAGTCGAGCGCGTGCTCGATTGTGACGGCGTTACCTTCATCGACGACTCGAAGGGCACCAACGTGGGCGCTGTGGCCGCTGCCGTTAAGGGCTTCGCAGCTCAGGGCCGCCGCATCCTCATCATTCTCGGCGGAGACGGCAAGGGGCAGGATTTCTCGCCTCTGGTCGAAGCCCTGAAAGGCACGGCTGGCGCCGTCGCCCTCATCGGGCGCGACGCGCCCCTGATCGAGGAGGCGCTTTCCGCTACGGGCATTCCCATGGCGCGTCAGACGACGCTTGAGGAAGCCGTGTACTGGCTCTGGGCAAGGCATGCGCAGGGAGACGTGCTTCTTCTCTCGCCCGCCTGCGCCTCCTGGGACATGTTCAGGGACTATGCCGAGCGAAGCGCCCGATTCATTGCCTGTGCCCGCGCGATTGCGGCCGAGGAGCAGGCGTGCTGAGCTTCGGACGGAAAAAGAAGAAGGAGGACTGGCAGACGCAGGGGCGCGCCGTCGCGACGCTCAAGGAGCGTGCGAACGCGAGCCTTGAGGTGATCATCTGCGTGGCCGCACTGCTCGGCATCGGCACCGTCATGGTGTACTCCGCCACGTCCGTCTTTGCCGACAACTCCCGTTACGGCGTCGACGCGCTCTACTTCGTCATGAAGCATCTGCAGAGCATCGTCGTCGGTGTCTGCGCGGGCTGGATCGTCACGAAGATTCCGATGAGCTTCTGGCAGCGCTACGCGCTCTGGGTGTTCTTCGGGGCGCTCATCCTGCTGGTGTGCGTGTTGCTGCCGGGCGTCGGCAAAACCGTCAACGGCGCGAAGCGCTGGATCAGTCTGGGCGTGATGAACCTACAGGTCTCGGAAATCATGAAGGTCGCGGCTCTGATCATGGCTGCATGGTTCGCCGTGATGAGGCAGGAATACATGCATTCCTTCCAGAAGGGCTTCATCCCGATGGCGTTCGCCATGGTGGCCATTGCGGCCCTCATCATTCAGCAGCCCGACCTCGGGGCCATGGTGGTCATCGTCGCCGAAATCATGGGCGTGCTGTTTTTAGGCGGCCTCTCCTTTAAAATCTTCACTTTTGTGATCTCGGTCGTCGTGGGCTTCGTCTTCTGGATGATCATCGACACGCCGTGGCGCTTGGGCAGAATCTTTGCATACTGGGATCCTTGGGCTCCCGAGCACGTGCTCGACAAGGCTTACCAGCTGTCGCACTCCCTGATCGCATTCGGACGCGGAGAACTCTTCGGCGTGGGCCTCGGCGGCTCGGTCGAGAAGCTCTACTACCTTCCCGAGGCGCACACCGACTTCATCATGGCGGTGATCGCCGAGGAGACGGGCTTCGTGGGCGTCTGCCTCGTTCTCTTCATTTACTATTGGCTTATTAGGCATGCGTTCGAGATCGGACGCGTGTCGATCAAATTGGAAAGATTCTTTCAGGGTCTTCTTGCGCAGGGCATCGGCGTATGGTTCGGCGTGCAGGTCTTCATTAACGTGGGCGTGGCCTCGGGGCTACTGCCGACCAAGGGTCTGACGCTTCCCTTCGTGAGCTTCGGGGGCAGCGCCTTGCTCTCGGGCCTCATCGCCATCGGCCTGCTGCTGCGCGTTGACAAGGAAAACAGAATGCTGATGCGCGGAGGTCAGGTGTGAGCACGGATTCGAAACATTTGGTGATTCTTGCGGCCGGTACGGGCGGTCACGTGATGCCCGGCCTTGCCGTGGCGAAGGTCATGGCCAGCAGGGGATGGAAGATCTCCTGGGTCGGCACGGTCGCAGGCATGGAGCGCGGGCTCGTGGAGCGCCACGGCATTCCGTTCCACGCACTCGACTTTCAGGGCGTGCGCGGCCGCGGTCCGCTCGGCGCGATCAAGGGCGGCTTCAAGCTGATCGGCGCATTCTTCGCGTCGATGAAGCTTCTCAATGAGCTAAAGCCCGACGCCGTCTTCTCGACGGGCGGCTACGTCGCCGTGCCGTTCGGCTTTGCCGCTCACCGCAGGAAGCTTCCGCTCGTGATGATGAACTGCGATGCGGACCTGCTGATGTCCACCAATACGCTACTTCCCTTCTGCGACGCGCTCGCCTGCGGCTTTGCCGGCGGCGCGAGGACGTTTGCGAAGGAAAAGGGCCGCACGACGGGCAACCCCGTTCGTGAGGAGATCGTCGCCGTCTCACCCCCGCAGGACCGCATGGCGAACCGCACGGGGCCGCTGCGCGTCTTCATCTTCGGCGGCAGCCTCGGCGCCCAGGTCTTCAACGACAACATGCCCGCCGTCTTTGCGGCCATTCCGCAGGAGCAGCGTCCGATCATCGTTCATCAGACGGGCAAGGACCGCGACGCGCCCGTGCGCGAGGCCTATGAAAAGCTCGGCGTCAAGGCCGAGGTCGTTCCCTTCATCAACGACATGGCGGCCCGATACGAGGACTGCGACGTGGTGATCTGCCGCGCGGGCGCGACGAGCGTCTCCGAGCTTTGCGCGGCGGGCGTGGCGAGCATTCTCGTTCCGTTCGTCGCCAAGACGACGGCGCATCAGACGGGCAACGCGAAGTACATGGTCGAGCGTCATGCCGCGATCATGGTGCCGCAGCCCGAGTTTACGGTCGAGCGCATGGCCGAACTCATCTCGGGGCTCACCCGCGACCATCTGCTTGAGCTTGCGAAGAACGCCCGTGCGACGGCGTGTCCGCAGGCCGCCGAGGCCGTGGCGAACCTCATCGTCGAAACCGTCGCCCGCAGGACGGGAGCGCAGGACGCCAAGTAAAGGATTGACGGGCGGGATCCCTTTCCCGCCCTCTGAGGAGATTCAAGCGTGAAGTTTTTGGTCAACCATCTGCATTTCGTCGGCATCGGCGGTGCGGGCATGAGCGGCATCGCAGAGGTGATGCTCAATCTCGGCTACGTCGTGAGCGGCTCGGACCTCTCGAAGAGCGCCGTCACCGAGCGCCTGCAGTCGCTCGGTGCGCGCGTCTTCTGTGGCCACGACAAAAAGCACATCCGCGGCGCGGACGCCGTGGTGATTTCGTCGGCGGTGCATGAGGACAACCCGGAGGTCGTCGCCGCCCGTGAGCTCGGCATTCCCGTCGTGCCGCGCGCCGTGATGCTCGCCGAACTGATGCGTCTTCGCCGCGGAATCGCAATTGCGGGCGCCCACGGAAAGACTACGACCACGTCGCTCACTGCGTCGCTGCTCGCCGCAGGCGATCTTGATCCGACCTTCGTGATCGGCGGCCGTCTCAACAGCGCGGGTGCGAACGCCAGGCTCGGCACGGGCGAATTCCTCGTCGCCGAGGCGGATGAGTCGGACGCGTCATTCCTCAACCTCACACCCGTGATTTCCGCCGTCACCAACATCGACGAAGATCACATGGACACGTACGGCCACAGCTTCGAGAACCTGAAGTCCGCCTTCGTCGACTTCCTCGAGAGGCTCCCGTTTTACGGCGTGGCCGTGCTCTGCGCCGATGACGAGCATGTGCTCGAGATTCGTCCGCGCGTGACCAAGCCCGTGATTCTCTACGGTCTGTCGGCCGACGCTCAGGTGCGCGCGATCGACGTGCGCGCCGTCGGCACGCAGATGGCCTTCACGATCCTGAGGCCCGATCATCCGCCGCTTCCCGTCGTACTCAACCTGCCAGGCATCCACAACGTGAGGAATGCTCTGGCCGCCGTGGCGATCGCCACCGTGGTGGGCGTCTCCGACGAGGCCATTGTTCGTGGCCTCTCGGAATTCCGCGGCGTGGGCCGCCGCTTCACGCAATACGGCGACATTCCCGTGCGTGCCGCCGACGGAAGTGTGACGGGCCACTACAAGCTCATCGACGACTACGGTCATCATCCCCATGAAATGGCGGCGACGCTTGCCGCCGTGCGCGGCGTCTGGCCCGAAAAGCGCGTCATCGTCGCTTTCCAGCCGCATCGCTACACGCGCACCCGCGACTGCTTCGAGCAGTTCGTCGACGTGCTCGAGGACATCGACGGGCTAGTGCTCGCCGAGGTCTACCCTGCGGGCGAAGCTCTGATCGAAGGGGCGGACAGCGAGCATCTTGCCGCAGCCATTGCCGCCAAGGGCTTCCACCGACCCGTCGTCGTGCCCGTCGAGGGCGTGGCCGATGCGATCGCGGGCATGGTGCGCGACGGCGACGTCGTCATCACCATGGGCGCAGGCTCCATCGGTAGGGTCGCGCCTGCGATCGCCGACGGCGCGAAGTGACGCGGGAACTTTGAATTGAATCGAATGAATTGAACGGAAAGGATTAGTGAAGATGGAAAACTTAGGTCGTGTCGTGCTGCTGATGGGCGGCGTTTCCTCCGAGCGCGAGGTCTCTCTGATGTCCGGCGAAGGCGTCCACAAGGCGCTCGTGTCGAAGGGCGTTGACGTCCTCAAGTTCGACCCGAAGACGGACAGCCTTGAGACGCTTGAAAAGGGTGGCTTCGACCGCGCGTTCATCGCGCTGCACGGCCGTCTCGGCGAGGACGGCACCATTCAGGGCGTGCTCAACTATCTCGGCATCCCGTATACGGGGCCGGGCGTTACGGCGAGCGCCATGGCCATCGACAAGGATCTGACGAAGCGCGTGTGGCGCAGTGCGGGCATTCCCGTGCCCGAGGGCGTCATGATTGATCCGAAGGCGGACGACGCCGTGCTTGAAGAGGCCATTGCGTGTCTCGGCGCGACGGGTCTCGTGGTCAAGCCCGCTCACGACGGTTCCTCGATCGGCGTCACCAAGCTCGCCGAGCCGACCGTCGCCGCCCTCAGAAAGGCGCTTGAGGACGCTGCGGGCGTCCGCGGCGACGAGGTGCTTGTCGAGGAGTACATCCACGGCAGGGAGTTCACGGTCGCCGTGCTTGACGGTCGTGCGCTTCCCGTGATTGAGATCCGCGCTCCTGAAGGCGACTACGACTTCAACAACAAGTACTTCGGCGACGCAGTGCACTACGACTGCCCCGCGAAGCTCGAAGACGAAGCGGCCGCGACGCTCGGCTCGCTCTGCGAACGTGCGTTTGCCGCCGTAGGCGCACGCGGCTGGTCCCGCATCGACGCGCTGCAGCGCGCCGACGGCTCCTTCGCGCTGCTCGAGATCAATACGTCGCCCGGCATGACGCCTCATTCGCTCGTGCCGATGGCGGCCCGTGCGGTCGGCATGGATTATGCCGACCTGTGCCTCAAGGTTCTGTCGCTCGCCCGCTGCGACTGAGCGCGGGAGCGGATGACAGACGGAGTTTCGCAGGATGAAGGCTGAGAGTCCCGAAAACCCCGCGGAGGCCGTCACGCCTGAAGAGGCGATCGAGCGGCGTGCTCTGGCGCGTGCGCAGGAGGAGGCCCGCGAGGCCCGCCGCGCAAGCCTGCGCTTCTGGACGAAGACGGTCTGCGGTCTGGCTGCGGCGGCCGTCGTTGTGCTTGGCGCAGGCCGTGCGGCCGATGCGGTGATGCATCTGCCCGTCTTCGACTTCTCGACTCTGGAGGTCGAGGGGGATGTTGCGCGCGTGCCCGTCGAGCGCGTGAAGCAGGCGGTGGAGCCCGTCATTCGGGGCAACTTCTTCACCGAGGATCTCGACGAGGTCCGCAGGGCGGCCGAGACGGTGCCTTGGGTGAAGCGTGCCGTGGTGAGGAGAGTCTGGCCCGACGGCCTTCGCATTGCCGTCGAAACCTACAGCGCCTTCGCGGTCTATGAGGACGGTCGTCTTGTCGATCCAGACGGCGTGCTCTTTTCCGCCAATCCCGACGAGCGCGACAACCCGTCCGATCCGCTGCCCAACTTCTACGGTCCTGCAGGACAGACCGCTCAGATCGCCCGATACTACAGGGAGTTCTCCCGCGCGTTGAGCTCCATCGGCGCGACGGTGACGGACGTCGCCTGCAGCGATCGCGGCGGCTGGAGCCTCGTGATGGCTTCGGGCGACATTCCCGCAACGCGCGTGGAACTCGGCAGGGAGGACGCAGGCACGAACATCGTGGCGAAGGTTGCCGATCTGGCGGCGGCCTACCCGAGGGTCGTCGAGCTGATGGACGGACCGCCCGCCTCCATCGACCTGCGCTATGACAGGGCGTTTGCGGCCACGCTTCCCGACCGCGAAGCCATTCGAAAACTGCGGGAAGCCGAACAGAGAACGGATACGGATGTCCCGGACGAAGAGCCTGGGAGCGCACAGCACGATGAACAACCCGAATGATTATCTTGTCGGTCTCGACATCGGCTCCCACAAGGTGCTGTGCGTCGTTGCGCTCCCGTCGCCCAAGGGCGAGGGGCTCTACCGCATCTGCGGCTACAGCTTCAGGGATTCGCACGGCGTTCGAAACGGCATCGTGACGGATCTCAATGCCGCCGTCGACGACATCAAGGCGGCGGTGCGCGAGGCGCGCTCCGCAGGCAATCTTCCCGAGCTTTCGAATGCTTGGGTCGCCATCGGCGGCTCCTCGCTCACGAGCGAGAACTGCCTGGGTACGGCCGTCGTGCGAGGCAATGAGGTGAAGCCCGCGGACGTCGAGGCGGCGGAAAACAATGCGCGCGAGCACAGCCTGCGTCAGGGCAAGCAGCTCATCAAGATGATCCCGCAGGGCTATTCGTGCGGCGATACGTTTTCGCAGACGCCGGTCGGTCTGGTGGGCGACAAGGTGACGGCCTACTATCATGCCGTTTACGGCTCCGTGAAGAACGCCGAGAACATGAAGCGCAGCTTGCTGCGTTCCGGCATCGAACTTGCGGGATATGAGCCTCATCCGATCGCCGCCGCGCTTGCGGTGAGTACGGAAAGCGACCGCTACAACGGCACGCTCGTCCTCGACATGGGGGCAGAGACGACGTCGATGACGCTGGTGTACGAGCACAGGACGCTTCTGACGGCCGTCCGTCCCTTCGGGTCGGAATTCTTCACGCGCGACCTGAGCACGATCTTCGGCGTGTCGCTCGACCAAGCCGAAGAGCTCAAGATCCGCTTCGGAAGCTGCAGCATGGACGGCGTGCTGCCGGGCGAAAGCGTCCGCCCCTCGCTGGAGGATGTGCGCGGCACGCCGCTCTGCTCGCGAAGCCTGATCGTGCAGACCCTGTACGAGCGCGCGAAGGAGTTCTTCCGCATCTATCGCGACGTCATCGAGAAGGCGGGCCATCTCGACAAGGTCCATGCCGTGATCATCACGGGCGGAGGCGCGAACCTTCGCGCCATCGACGAAGTTGCGCGAGACGTGTTTGGAGTTCCCGTGCGCATTGGTGCGCCGCTCTGCTTTGATGAGAAGAATGCTCTCTCCATGAGGCCGAACGCCAGCGTTGCCGCAGGCCTGTTGATGGCGGCCGACAAGACGAGGGCCGCAGGCGACAGCCGAAGCTACAGAACGCCGTCTCTCCTGAACCTTTCGGGAAGGATAAGAACCGTGTTTTTCGGGGACTACTGAGCCCGCCTGCCGAAGCTGTTCGAGGCGGCTCCGGCAAGCAGAAAAGCCAAAAGTCCGCCATAATTAAAAAATTCGACATTTTGGGGTAGAAAATGCCTTTTGAGATCCTGCAGGAACTTGATCCTCTGAACACCGTCATCAAGGTGATCGGCGTGGGCGGCGGCGGTGGCAATGCCGTCGAGCACATGATCACGCATGGTGCGAAGGGCATCGAATTTATCGCCGCGAACACGGACCATCAGGCCCTGTCTCGTTCGCGTGCGCACGTGAACATCCAGCTCGGCTCCACGGGCCTCGGCGCTGGTGCCAGGCCTGAAGTCGGCGCGGCCGCAGCTCAGGAAAAGCGCGAGCAGGTGGCCGAGGCCATCCGCGGCGCGCATCTGCTCTTCATCACCGCTGGCATGGGCGGCGGCACGGGAACGGGCGCTGCTCCCGTCATCGCCGAGATCGCCAAGGAAATGGGCATCCTCACGGTTGCCGTCGTCACGAAGCCCTTCAGCTTCGAAGGCGGCCGTCGCATGCGTTGCGCGGAAAAGGGCATCGAGAACCTCAAGGACAAGGTCGACTCGATGATCGTGATTCTCAACGAGAAGCTCGAGAGCGAATGCCCCCCGAACGCCACGATGAAGGAATGCTTTGAAATGAGCAACGAAGTGCTCTACAAGGCATGCGTGGGCATTGCGGAAATCATCCACACGCCTGGCACCATCAACGTCGACTTCGAGGACCTGAAGACGGTCATGAGCGAACGCGGCACGGCCATCATCGGTCTGGCGTCCGCCTCCGGTCCGGACCGCGCCCGCGTGGCTGCGGAAAAGGCCATCGCCTGTCCGCTTCTCGAAGGTGCGAACCTCCAGGGCGCCCGCGGCCTGCTCGCCTACTTCACGGGCAACGAGTCGGTCACGCTTGCCGAAATCAAGGAGGCCATGGCGGTGCTCAACACCTTCGTCCACAAGAGCGCCATCGTGATCTTCGGCTCCGCCATCTCCGAGGAGATGGGCGACGAGATCCGCGTGACCCTCGTGGCGACCGGCCTCGACCGTCCGCTCGATGCGAACGAACCCGGCTCGGGCGTTCAGGCTCCCGCAGTCTTCAACGCCTCGTCCGAAGCCCCCGCTGGCCTTCAGACCCCGGTCTTCGGCCAGACGCTGGAGGCCCCTGCGCCCGAACCCGCCGCTCAGCAGGGGGATGCCGCGGTTGACGTGTCCAAGTTCGTCATTCCG
>OBWI01001089.1_pt1 | contig 11166 bp, 8 predicted proteins | sample 1495201 | NCBI WGS metagenome assembly OBWI01 (sample SAMEA2580050, study PRJEB22360) | human gut metagenome | biome: human gut; feature: human-associated habitat; material: faeces | place: Denmark | collected 2008/2010
TGCAATCCACCGATTTTATTAGCCATAAGTGTTACAAAAATGCTTGACCACAACAATAGTTATGGGTATATGAATGTAGCATATGGCATAATGCAGGTGATTTCATGGTTCATCTTTTTGTTTGGTGTGATTAACCTTATCAATACAACACTTTCCAATCAATATTCGCGGAGACAAGAAAATAGCGTGCTGCGTTCGGTTGGGTTAGCTCCAAAACAATTGACACAAATGGCTGTATGGGAAGGAATGGGGTATGTAGTTAGCAGTATTTTGCTTATGCTTGCCATTGGGCTACCAATTACTCTTCTGGTATGGAGAAAATTTAGTATCAGTGCTTACGCTGGACAAATCCTTCCTTACGAATTTCCATGGTTGCAGATGGGAGTATATGTAGTAGTACTTGTGACAGTAGAGTTCATTTTGTCTGTTTGGACAATCCGCAGGCAGAAAAAACAATCCCTGATTGAACAAATGCGGGCAATGGAATAAGAGAAAAATGCTTTTGCTGAAAAGTGTGGAACATTTTGGCAAAAGCATTTTTTTATGGAAAACATTTTTTCCTGAAAGAAAATAGGATATAATCAATCTATGTTTTGAAATGATATTATCAGAAAAACTGTATTTAGGACATTTCTGCAACATTTGAGGTTTAAAATAGCGATAAGTTTAGAAGATGGGAAAGGAAGAATCTGGATTGAGGAAAATTTTAATTGTAGAAGATGATAAAGTACTAAATAAAACACTGGCTTATAATCTTACTGCGGATGGTTATGAAGTAACTTCTGCATACAGTTTTCTGGATGCAGTAGAACGATTGAAAGAGAGTGAATTTGATATCGCTCTGTTGGATATTAATCTGCCGGATGGGAACGGTCTGCATTTATGTGATGAAATCAGAGGAAGAGGGCAGCATACCTATATTATGTTTATCACAGCAAATGATAAAGAAGGCGATATGCTGAAAGGCTATGAAGCCGGATGCACAGATTATATTACAAAACCATTTTCGGTGATGGTTCTCTGCAAAAAGGTAGCAGCTGTTTTTGCAAATATGGAATTGCGGACACCAAAGCATGATGTATTTGAGGATGAAGTTTTGAAAATTGACTTTTCCGAGCAGAGTGCGGTTTTGGAAGGAAAAGTGATAGATTTTACACCAAAAGAATACCGTACCTTATTTTTATTTGTAAAAAATCCGCACATTATATTAACAAAGCGGCAACTGATTGAGAAACTGTGGGATATTGATGGGGATTTTGTAGATGAGCATACGCTTACTACCATCATCAGCCGGATTCGCAAAAAGATTGAAACAGATGAGCGAAAATATATTAAAACTGCTTATGGAATGGGGTATCAATGGATAGGCGGTGAATCACGATGAAATTACAGAATTTATCCACTAGAGCTTTTCTGCGGCTGATCGTTGGAGGTGCTTCGATGACATCGATTCTTTTGTTGTTCATCCTTTATGCCTTCACAAAAGATATAAGGATGATACTTGGTGGTTTCAGCGTGATGATCCTTCTGTTTCTATGGGGTGCAGTCTTTTTGCATTATTTCCAGAAGAAACTATCGGTATTTACAGATGGACTATGCCGAACATTAGATGAAATGATGGACAGTACCGTTCGTCCGCAAATAAATTATGAAGCAGAAACACTGTTAGCACGCATCAGCCATCGTCTGGAAAGATTGTATCATGTAATGCAGGAAACCCGGCATAAAGTAGAAGAAGAAAAAGCAGAATTACAGTCTTTGGTATCTGATATTTCGCATCAGACCAAAACACCGATAGCAAATCTAAAAATGCTCAATGACACGATGTTGACCAGAAGAATTACTGATGAGACACGTAAGGAATTTTTACATGCTACTGCCAGTCAGTTAGATAAATTGGACTTTTTGATTCAGGGAATGGTGAAAACATCACGATTGGAAACTGGTGTGATTACCTTGGAAAAGAAAGAAACAGCCATTGCGGATACACTTGTAGATGCGATAAATGGGGTTCTTGCTCCTATGGAAAGAAAGCATCTTCATTTATCCGTAAATTGTCCTGAAAATTTAACGGTTGCACATGACAGCCGCTGGACCTCAGAAGCATTGTTTAATCTTTTAGACAATGCAGTAAAATATACTCCGGAAGGCGGTGACATTCACGTAACAGTACAGGACTGGGAGATGTATTTGGAAATTGCCGTAACGGATACGGGAAGAGGCATTCCGGAAAGTGTCCAGGCAACAATTTTCAAACGATTTTATCGGGAAGAAGCTGTACATGATGTGGATGGGATTGGAATAGGATTATACCTTGCACGTGAGATTATCACTATGCAAGGTGGCTATATTACAGTTGAATCAGAGGTGAGAAAAGGCTCAACTTTCTCTATATTTCTTCCTCAAAGATAATGAAGCGGCGGTCTGTTTACTCAGACTGCCTTTTTTGAAAAATATTTTAGAAAAAAAGAATTTTAGGACATTTCTGCAACATTTGACCTTTACCATATACTCATCAAACAAAGAAAGGAAGTAGTGATTATGACAATTTTACAGACAAAGGATTTAAAAAAATATTATGGCACAGAACCTAATATAACTCGTGCTTTAGATGGTGTAAATTTTTCTGTTGAGCAGGGAGAATTTGTAGCAGTGGTAGGAACTTCGGGTTCTGGAAAATCCACGTTGCTTCACATGATGGGAGGATTGGATACTCCAACATCAGGAAGTGTAGTTGTAGCAGGGAAGGAACTGGCTAAAATGAATGATGAACAACTTACTATTTTTCGCAGGAGGAATATCGGTTTTATCTTCCAAAATTACAATCTGGTTCCGATTTTAAATGTCTATGAAAACATTGTTCTTCCGGTAGAGCTAGATGGAGATACCGTAGATCAGAAATTTATGGATGAAGTTGTTACTATGCTGGGATTGGAAGATAAGCTGAAAAGTATGCCAAATAATCTTTCAGGTGGTCAGCAGCAGAGAGTGGCGATTGCAAGAGCCTTGGTTGCTAAACCTGCAATTGTGTTGGCCGATGAACCTACAGGGGCCTTAGACAGCCATTCATCTCAGATGCTTTTATCCACCATGCAGAGTATGAATGAAAATCTGAGAGCCACCATTCTGATGGTAACACATGATGCGTTTACGGCAAGCTATGCCAATCGGATTTTGTTCCTGCGTGATGGCGTAATTTTTACGGAAATCTTAAAAGGAAAGGACACCCGGAAGGTATTTTTTGATAAGATTCTGAATGTTCTTACCATGATGGGAGGCGGGGTAAGTGATGTATATTAAGCTTGCAATACAAAATATGAAAAAAAGCATACGAAATTATGTGATTTATTTTGTTACCATTACTTTGACTGCTGCTATGATGTATTCCTTTCTAGCGCTTGGATTTTCAAAAGAGGTTCTCACTATGTCTGAAAATATATCCATGCTGACATCAGGTATATTGGGAATGTCCGTTCTTGTAGCATTGATTGCATCTTTTGTAATCAGCTATGCAATACGCTTTATGCTGGAAGAACGGAAAAAGGAATTTGCCACCTATGAGTTACTGGGTATGGAAACTTCAAATATTCAAAAACTGTTTTTTATTGAAAATGGTGTGATTGGAATGGCTGCATTTTTTATAGGAACTTTTTTGGGAGTTGGACTTTCCGGAGTGCTGGTGCAGATCATCAATCATATTTTTGAGATGTCACATGCCTATCGTATTTCTTTTTCCATAAAGGCGTTTGCAACAGCTTTTATATTTTTTATGTTTATGTACGGTATCGGAATACTACGTGCAGCAAAGGTGATCCGCAGACGTAAAATTGTAGATATGCTCTATGATCATCAGAAAAACGAAAACGGAAAGAAGCATTCCTTAAGATTTCATATTACGCTGATTATTTTATCCATCTTATGTATCTTTACCGGAGGCTGTTTCCTGGCAAAAGGATTATCAGTTCAAACCAATGTATTCTATTTTTGGATGACTGGCGCTGTGATTTTGACAGCAACAGGAATATACGAAATGTATCGTAATTTACCAATTTTGCTGTTAAGACTTTTGAATAAAAGTAAGCGCAGAAAATATAAGGACATCAACCTGTTTTATTTTGGACAGATTGGAAGAAAAGTAGATTCTGCCGGAAAGCTTATGGCAATTATCGCAATCCTTTTAACGGTATCTTTAAGTACGATGTTTGCAGGTCTTTCTATGGGAGCAGGATATAAGGCGAATATGGAAGCGTATTATCCGTATGATGCGGGAGTTGCCCTGGATGCCCCGCTGACGAAAAAATCCATGGAGCCAATGATAGAATTTACCAGACAGCAATGCAAGGTAGAAGATGAACTGATTTATTATCTTTATGGAACAGATACGTATCCGGTGGAAGCCCTAGCCTTATCCGATTATAATCATTTACGTTGTATGCTTGGATTAAAGCCTGTAAGCCTGTCTGCAAATGAATTTTTCATTCACTGTGATACATGGAATTATGTAGAGAAGATTCAAAAAGCGTTAGAGCAGAAAAGCAAAATTACATTAGCTGGAAATGTTCTTGAAATTGCAGAAACAGCAATTCATACAGAACCCATGGAACAATATCAAATGGCAGGTACAAGAGGATATGCTCTGGTAGTACCTGATCAAGTGGCAAACCAGCTTTCCGGTGAAAAAATTCGTTTAGTTATGAAATTGGAAAATGGAGGATATCCGGAGTTAAAACACGAATTGAAGAAGTTTTTGCATGACCCGAATGCATGGATGCCGGAGCTTCAAGATGGAAAAAGTTTACCAGAACAGGTAACCATGGGCGTAACTGTAAAGGCATGGGGCGTTGAAAACTCTTTAACCGGATTTGCGGCAATTTCTTTTTGTGGCTTATATTTAAGTATTATTTTTATTATTTTATCTTCTACAATATTAGCTTTTGAACAACTTTCAAAAATAGACTATAATCGACGTAATTATCAGATTTTGGATAAAATGGGAGTAGCACAAAAAACAAGAAGAAACCTTATAAAAAAAGAAGTAGGGGTTCTGTTTTTCATTCCGGCGATTCTTCCAATGATCATAATGATATTTCTGATTGCAGGAGCAAATCAAGTATTTGGAGAAGCAATCTTGCAGGAAAATTTATTCTTGACATACGGAATCGTTACATTGGCAGTATTTGGCGGAATTTATTTGCTATATTATTGGGCTACAACCTCTGTTTTTCAATATGCAGTCTTAAAAAAGGAACTTTATAGATGACAGAATTGTAAGATCAAGGAGATGACATAGAAGTATGTATTTGAAGCTGGCATTGAAAAATATGAAACAATCTACAAAAGATTATCTCATTTATATGATAACTTTGGTTTTATCGGTAGCAATGTTTTACGGATTTTTTTCTATTGTAAGCCCTTACTACAGTAATATGCTTCCAATAAGTATTCACATGGAAATTCTGAATAAAGCTATGAGGATTGCTGTTCCGGCGGTAGGAATATTGATACTTTTTTTAGTTTCCTATGTAAACCGTTATATGCTAAAGCGAAAACAAAAAGAGTTTGCACTTCAGACAATTATTGGTATGGAACAAAGAACAGTAGCATGGATTTTCTTTTTGGAGAACCTAATGATTGGAGCACTCGCTCTTATACTAGGAATTTTATCAGGTACTATACTATCTCAACTGATTAATGCAGCTGTACTTAAGGCATTTAAACAAGAATTTAAACTATATTTTATGCTATTTCCAGATACTGTATTATGGACGGTATGTTTTTTTGGAATTATCTTTTTCATAACTGGTTTAAAAAATGTTCGTACCATACGAAAAATGAAAATTATCGACATGATTCAGAATAGTCAGAAAGGCACACAATTTTTAAATCTTCATCAGCAGTTTGGAAAATCCAGTTGGTGTGTGGCGGCTTTATCAGCCGTGATTTTAATAATGCTTTCTCCGATTGTATCTATAAAGAACATAAATATTACTCTATGGATGAAAATTGGTGGGACGATCATAACTGCTTTAGGAAATTGCATACTTGTTTGTTGGTTCTTCATGGACAGAAGAAAGAAGAGAACAGGGAGTCTTCCATTGCTTTGCCTTACAATTTCTTGTATGTTGAATGGAATATTTTTACTTTTGCTGAATTCTTTTTTTGAAACATTGGTGCAGAAAGGAATTGCATTGCAGGCTTATGTTACTATGCCTCCATTGATAGCATTGTTTTTCATTCTCTTTGCTGTTATAAGTTTTTTTGGTAATTTAACATGGATTATAGTAAAAGCAACAGAGAAAAATCGCTGTTTTCATTATAATAATTTGTTTTTTGTAGGTCAATTAAAAAGCCGGTTGGGGAATTGCTCAAAAACAATGGGAATTATTACGGTAATAATGCTTTCCGCCATTGTGCTGTTTGTATGGTTCCCTATAATGGCTGTGCGAATTCATTCTTATCAGCAGGTAATGTCGGCTTTTGATGTGCAGCTTGGAACGATGTATACAGCGGATTTAAAAAACTTTCCTACTGGAACCTTGGATTATGAGTATATAAAAAAATATCTGGAGAAAAAAGGATATCCCATTACTTTAGAAGCACAAATTGAGCTGTTTTCTTTAGGAGAAGAAAAATTACAATCGAAAAATAAATTTCCAGTCCTAGCTGTTTCTGTATCTGATTATAACGCAATCCGGAAATTATCTAATCTCCCGGAAATTCAATTAAAGGAAGATGAATATGGAATTGCGTGGGATCACAAAACACAGGAAAAAACGATTCAGGATTTAGATAAAACGGAGCATAAGATAAAAGTAGAAAATCAAAATCTTAGCAAGGCAAAAAAATCAGATTATAGAGAAAAAAAGGGAATCGGACTTTTTACAAGCAAGACAGAAGGAGTATATATTATTCCAGACAAGTATTGTCGGAAACTGCCTCTAGCAGTAACATTTTTTGCTGCAAATTCAGAGAAATCCCTTTCATATGAAACAGCAAAATTGTTTGAAAAAGATATGGAAATATATCAGAAAAGTTTAAATAGATTTTCAGAAGAACAATTATATATCCGTCTGCAGACGTTACAAGAAAATGAAGGAATTTCCAATATGCTGTTACTATCACTAATAGGTTCATATAGTGCAATGGTTCTGATTGTAATGGGATTGACAATGCTGTCAATCCAACAAATGACAGATGCAGTTGAACAAAAACAGAGATTTCAAATAATTGAAAAAATGGGAGTGGATCGAACAACTCGAAACCTATACATTCGTCAACAGATGATGTTTTGGTTCGGCTTACCTGTTGGTGTCGCTGTAGTCGGAAGTGTGGGAACTTTGGCTTTTCTCATTTATAATACCTATAAAGAAATTATTGCTTATCTTACAATATCAGAGATCTTACAGATTTGTGGAGGGGTATATGTCGCATTTGCAATGATTTTATTGGGCTATTCTTCTGCGACCTACTATTTATTCAAAAGAAATATGACATATAGAGTTATATAATCCTCAGTTTTTTCTTCTATGTTTGTAGCAGAAAGAATGTAATAAAATACAATATTTTTAGAGATTAGGACATTTCTGTATTTATAATGCTTCCAATAAGTATTCACATGAGAATTCTAAATAAAGCTATAAGGACGGTAGGGATATTGATACTTTTTTAGTCTCCTATGTAAACCGTTATATGCTAAAGCAATAGCAAAAAGCTGATAGACAAAGCAAGCACTAAAAAATCAGCCCGTCACCCAAACAGTGTGCAGAAACCTACATGAGAAAAGCGGTCATGCTTCTTGGCGTGACCGCAAATTAAACTTAAGATTTAGCTGTTTTCTTTCGTTTTATCAGAAGAACTACAAAGAAACAAATCAAAGCAATGTTCACAAAAGAAATTATAATGCTTCCTTCCATTTTATAAATACCACCAGACAACAAAGCATTTCCACTAAATGTAGTATTAAACAGATGTGGATAATCTTCAGCTAAAGATACACCGCCCAAAATAATAGATCCTACACTATTCCACAAAAAGTGCATAAGAATTGAAGTTAATAGAGTATGCGTGTATTCTAAAACAATGGTCATCAAAAGGCTCATAGTTAAGACATTTAATACTGGAATTATTCCAGCTTCAAATGCGCCACCATGCATAAAAGTAAATAGAGCTGTTGATATAATCGTTGCAGCAATTATATTATGTTTCGCTTTTATCATCTGGTACAAATAACCACGAACAAGCAGTTCTTGCATTATGGTGTTAATAAAAGCGGACAAAATCCATAACCATAGCATAGAAACAACATTGACCTGCGTTACTTTTAATACGCCAAATAATGACATAATGCAGAAAGAAAGCCCCAACCAAGCCATTCCGGAAATGATACCTATAAGACAATTTCTGAAAGGGCTGGACAAGGCGAAAATCCTTACATTTTTCTTCTCTATAAACCAGAATAAAATACTTACCCCAATAATACAGAGAAACGGAATTAGCTCGGCCGCAAACCTCCAAATTGCAGGATTTTCAAAATCTGGTACAGGTATAAAACTGACAAGTAACGCCCAACCAACAAAATACAACAATACTTTTGTTGTTGTTATCAAAATTTTTTTCATTCGAATCACTCCTTTGAAAGCTATTACTATATTTAAGTCAGCTACAAATTATACCACACCAATGTAAATTTTACTATATCGGAATGCGAAAAATTGTGGAAATGGGCAGTGTCTCTCAAAAGACGCATGACGAATAACAATCTGGCAATAGCTATCATGGGTATAGCGGTATGTTCTTGATAGGCTTCCTATTCAGTCATAGAAACGTTCTCTTTCTTCAATTATGGGAAGGGGCGGCAGCACTTTTTGCTGTCGCCCTTTGATTACCTACCAACAAGGACAGGCTCGGCTGGATCATTATTTCTCAAAGACCGTAATACAGTTTGATTGCCTTAGCAATATATTCTGCGCACCCTGCCCCGTATTGTTTATCTGTAACCTCAGCTAATTTTTCATTAGATGAATATTCTTTTGCTAAATCAATCAAGATGTTTCTTGCATTGTTAAGCATAAACATTGTTTTATAATTCTCTGCAAGCATTTCAACAGCGGAATGTGCCATCTCCATATTGCCTGTTTCTTTTGCTGCCATAAATTGCTTATAGATTTTGGCATTTTCATCTTGCCCCTGCTTTATTTCTTCGACACTCCCTGTTGACTGCATGACTGCTTCCATTACCTTTTCTTTGCTGCCATACCACTTCAATAAGTCTGCGGTTGCTCGCTCATTTGCAAAGCCGGAAATCAAATACTCTTTGTACTTTTCCATACTCCCGTATTTTTGCACCTGTTCATCAAGGCTTTCTTTCGACATACATGACAAAATATGGTTTACCATTTTCTGTACTTCTTCATTGCCAAATGCTCCAAAACTCATAGTATTAACTCCTTTCATTACGTCTGTTATCAACTCAATAATTCCATTTAGTCGATTTCGTTTTTGCTCCAATAAAGACTTTTGAGCCAACAAAGCCCGCTCTTTATCATAATTAGGGTTATCCATGATTTTTTTGATATCTATCAATGGGATTTCCAATTCTCTAAAGAACATAATTTCTTGCAATTTTTCTAATGCTTTGTTGTCATAAAGCCGATAACCAGCTTCCGTTAATTCCGTTGGCTTTAATAGACCGATTTCATCATAATATCTTAACGTTCTTATACTTATTCCGGTTATCTCAGACACGTCCTTTACAGTTTTCATTATTTCCTCCTTTCGATTCAATCGTAAACCGTTACGCAACGAGAGAGTCAATAGTATTTTTAATTTTATCACATTTTTTTGTAGCGGAATAGTGAACTGCTATCTATCAGTCTTTGTGTTACTTTACTACACATGAACATTTCTTCTATGTTTGTAGCAGAAAAAGGTAATAAACCACAATATTTTTTGAAATTAGGACATTTCTGTGACATTTGTATTTTACAATATGACTATAGAAAGTAGGTGTCGTTATGAAAAAGAATCATGAGGTTGTTGGAGTGGTTATTGACGCAATTCAACAAAATGATACGCTGAAATTTTTATCAGCCATATTAGAATGTACAATTAAAGATTTTGATAAGATAACTTACAATGAAAACAGCACAGTAGAAGACTATCTGTCTACCTTTCCCATATTTCAAAATGATGTATTTTCGATGCAGGCAATGTTAGAACTTGCAGGTTTGAAAGGAACAGAAAACCATTCTATCAAAGAGTTGACAATTGGTGAGAAAAAATTACTGCTATTGATAACTCTTATTGTTGATACATCAAAACAATATTTGCTTCAAAATTTATTTCAGAATATGCAGGAGCCAGAAGTGAAATGTGCCACTGAATTATTAAAAGAAATGTCAACATATACGGATATTATTTTGGTTAGTTCATCAACGTATGGATATGAAATATGTGACAGGATGATTTACTGGCCGGATGATCATAGAATAGATGATGGCGAATACCATATTTCACGAAATAAGATTAAAGAAATGTGTATCATGCCCACCTTTATTATGAAGGAAATAATAAAAGTGATAAAAGAAAACCAAACTACAGATATAGCAATACCACTTTGGAGAGTAGTTCCGGGAGAATATGAAGAATACGCATATCAGGTATTAAATTCAAATGCAGATAAGGAAAGATTTGACTATCCATATATATCACATAGACCTTTCCGATACGGTGATGTTTATTGGATTATGGAACATCAATTACAGGAATTGGAAGTAAATGGGAATAGGTGCTTTGAAGAAGCACATTTTATACCGGACGAAGCAATAATTCATGCGAAGTGTAGCGAATATTTCTTCAGATGTTGTAAAGAAGCAAAAAGGATTTTTTATGACTATGCAAAAAATCATGTAGAGGAACTGTAAGGAATTTGATAAACTGGAATAGTACTGAAAAACTTTCTTGTAATAAATCCTCCTTGTCTAGTAAATTAAAAAACTATTAATAAATTCTTTCCATTTTCTTAAATATAGCAATGTATAATGAATGATAAAATCGATATTACTATTAGAAACTATTATGAGCATGTTGGACCAACAAACTTTCTATAATTACTAGTATAACGAATATTAAATAATTGCTATATTAAATTGATACTGCTTCCTCTTC
>OBWI01001109.1_pt1:0-2500 | contig 10946 bp, 9 predicted proteins | sample 1495201 | NCBI WGS metagenome assembly OBWI01 (sample SAMEA2580050, study PRJEB22360) | human gut metagenome | biome: human gut; feature: human-associated habitat; material: faeces | place: Denmark | collected 2008/2010
TTTTTTGTATGGGAAAAAATACATAGTAATTTTTTTGTATGGTGTATTATGTAATATTTTTTTGTATGGCAATTTTTTTGTATGGTATTTTTTTGTATGGGAAAAAACCCTAACATTTTTTGTATGGTGATTTTTTTGTATGGCAATTTTTATTGTGTGGCAATTTTTTTGTATGGTGTTTTTTCTTGTGTTCGATCCCAGCTTCTCCTTATTTATACACCCTCTGGTTCTCCCCCTTTTTGTTAGACACCACCCAACTTTATCACCATCACTGGATAGAGCAGGGTCGATTACCCTTGGTTCATGCAAAAAAAAAATATACGTTACTAAAAAAAAATAGATTGCAGCACAATAGTTTCGCGTATGGTCTCCCACTACACTACTCGGTATTGCTCTTAGCAGCTTAACTACGGTTGATCGAACGGGGAACGGTGCTTTCTGCTAGATATGGCCGCAACCGAAAAAATAAAAAAATGCGAACCTTATCTGCTGTCTCTCACGTGACCAAATTCACTTTTAGGGCTCTAGCCCCACAACCACCAAAGTGTATGTGCTGTCGCTGCAGGGGAGGGGTAATCGGGGTGCCCAAATTGTGTGGAGCCATTTTTTGAGCCGGAAAGTTGGGTGGCTGTGGCACAAAACGGGAATATGTATGTCCGGGTGGCCAGTTGACTGGGTTGTAGCAGTGCTGCAGCTACGAATGTTAGAGACAAAATGTAGTCCAGGACCGGCCAGACGCAGTGTGCGTGCTGGTTGTGCAATTATACTAGCACATCTAGGTGTTTTAGGAAGAAACGTCCACCACCAAAAAATTAATTTCCAAATATTGGCACTTTTATTACACCAGTGGTGTTACACAGCCCCCAAAACACTATCCCGGTTGTTAGATTGAAGTTTGTCTAACAAAAATTGGAAGTTCTATTTTTTACTTTTTGTACAAAATTTGGCAAGAAAATTGGAGTAAAATATTTTTATATAAATTTCAAACTAAAAATATCCAAAACATAAAATAATACACAAAATGAGATGTTCTATTTAGCCAAACCAACCATTACGGGTGTGTTGTTTGGTGTTGTCTGACCATGGGTATACCATTTGTTAGTGTATGGCTGCACTGTTTTATGTTTTTCGATTTTTCCACATAAAAGGAGTACTCCTATACTAATAACAAACACTCCACTATAATTGGCAACCACAATTATGCCTGGGGAAATATTTTCCACTCCGAGTGTACATACATTTTTGGTGTGTTGTTGGTGGTTGAAAATTGGGTGGGTCACGTGCATTTAATTAGGGTTAGGGCTACGGTTTGTGTGCAGTACCACGTTCAAATTGAGGCTCTCTGGTATAACTTGCACTACCTCATCGCTACCCCACATTTTTTGCCTGGTATAATTTGCACTACCTCATCGCTACCCCAGATTTTTTTTTGGTATGATCTACACGTCCTCATCGCTACCCCAGATTTTTTTTCTGGTGCGCCGGACACGCCCTCCGGTCCGCACCGAAAACCGGGGTAATCTCCGTCGGAGATACACATCCGCGGACACAAAATCAGATGAGCTACCACCGAAAATTTCGAAATTTCAAAAACTCAAAATCCCTAAAACCAAACTATCCAGAGATTATTGCCATGCCCTGAGGATGAGTTTAGTTTTTTAAAAATTAAAAAATGTCCAAAACTGGTTGTGCTGTATAGGAGGGGTAAGAATTTGCCATTCTGCCCCTTTGGGTGGGTCAGTCAAAAAAAGAGGTATCACTCTGGTTCAAACGGGAAACAACAGAAAATGGGATAAAAATAATCTCCAGACCAAACTTAGTAGTAACAGCCATTTTAGTTGTACTGGTATACCCTACACAAGTTGTCCATTTTGTATGGGGAAGGGGAATTTAGACAAAAAATTTTTTTGAATTTCGCTAAGTGTCAAGACCCGCAAAAGTCACCTTTTTTCGTTTTCAACTATGGCAGAGGCTCACCTTTTGTCTGCTGCACAGCCAAATTGATTTTGTGGGTGCGCACTGGAAAAACAGTTTGTTAGTGGACACGTTTTTCCAGTGTGAAACTGCGCTCGGAGGTACTATATGCGAAAGCAGAAAAGACAATTGCAAGAATACAGAGAGTTCTTCTCTGGGCTATTGCAATGTGTTTAAGGCCAAGTCGACGAGTGGGGAGAGTCTGGAAGTGATATACACATCACGACCTACTTTATACGCTACGTTCGGCATGGGCGAGCCACTTTGCGGTGGCAAGCCTGAACAGTCCCACACCAGATATCTAACGATTCTGTGTATGGGCACTGATGGATTTAGTGGATTACTAGCTGATAGCAAGTATTGAAAACTAAAACCGACTCGGGGGTATGCCTTGGCAAGTAGCCGGAGTAAAATCTGTGACTTTGCCGAGTGTAACTCCCTCCATGGTTGGCGATGTTCGACGTGCGCGGCAGTTCTTGTCGTTGCACAGTCGCACGGACACCACACCGGGAGAATCTTAAGAGGG
>OBWI01001119.1_pt1 | contig 10874 bp, 6 predicted proteins | sample 1495201 | NCBI WGS metagenome assembly OBWI01 (sample SAMEA2580050, study PRJEB22360) | human gut metagenome | biome: human gut; feature: human-associated habitat; material: faeces | place: Denmark | collected 2008/2010
GTGATTAATGCTCCGAAAGAACTGTTTGTAGCTGAGACGACCGCCCATTATGCCTATGCCGAACAGTGGAGCGCAGCCTGGAACTGGGTAATGAATTTCTTGAAAAATAAATCGAAAAACGAATAATATACTAATACCATAAACTAATAGATAAATGAAAACAGGTAAGAAATTAAACCTATGTTTATTGTTGCTGATTGCTTTTGCTGGAAGCGTTGCGGCACAAGAGCTGATAACGAATGTATATGGCCGTGACATCCATTCGCTGAATGGTAAATGGAATGCCATCATCGACCTGTACGACCAGGGACAACGGATGAAAATCTATGAGAACCGGCAACCGGAAGGAAATATTGATTTCTACGAATACGCATTCGAAGGCGGGTTGCGTCTTAACGTTCCGGGAGATTGGAACTCCCAGTCGCCCGAACTGAAATATTACGAAGGAACTGTATGGTATGCCCGTCACTTTGACGCCAAACGCTTGGCAGACAAACGCCAGTTTCTTTATTTCGGCGCTGTCAGCTATCGTTGTAAAGTCTACCTGAATGGAAAAGAAATAGCGGAGCACGAAGGCGGTTTTACTCCTTTCCAAGTGGAAGTGACAGACCTGTTGAAAGACGGTGACAACTTCCTGGCGGTAGAAGTAAACAACCGCCGCACCAAAGACGCCATTCCCGCTCTGGCATTCGATTGGTGGAACTATGGCGGCATCACAAGAGATGTGCTGTTGGTGAAAACTCCCCGGACATTTATAGAAGATTATTTCGTCCAATTGGATAAAAATGCTTCCGACCGGATAATTGCCCGCGTGCGTCTTTCTGATAAAAAAGCAGGTGAGAAAGTAACAGTTGCCATCCCCGAACTCAAAATCAACGCGGAGCTCACCACCGACGCAGAAGGAAAGGCGGAAACCGTATTGAACGCGAAGAAGCTGCAACGCTGGTCGCCGGAAGAACCGAAACTCTATGGCGTGACTGTATCTTCAAGTGCCGACCGTGTGGAAGAGCAAATCGGCTTCCGCAATATCACCGTGAAAGGAACTGATATTTACCTGAACGGGAAGCCGACATTTATGTGCTGTATCTCTTTTCACGAAGAAATCCCGCAACGTATGGGACGTGCTTTCTCGGAAGCCGATGCGGCCATGTTGCTGAATGAAGCGAAAGCGCTTGGCGTGAACATGATTCGCCTGGCTCATTATCCGCAGAATGAGTACACGGTACGCCTAGCGGAAAAGATGGGCTTCCTTCTCTGGCAGGAGATTCCCATTTGGCAAGGCATTGACTTTACAGACAATGATACCCGTAAGAAAGCGCAGAGGATGCTTTCTGAAATGATTAAGCGTGATCAGAACCGCTGCGCGGTAGGTTATTGGGGTATCGCCAATGAAACACAGCCTTCCAAAGAACGGAATGAATTCCTTACTTCCCTGCTCGAAACGGGAAAGCAACTGGACACTACCCGCCTGTATGTTGCCGCTTTCGACCTTGTGCACTTCAATAGCGAAAAACAGCGTTTTGTAATGGAAGATTCTTTTACTTCCCAACTGGACGTCGTAGCTATCAATAAATATATGGGCTGGTATCATCCGTGGCCTGTGGAACCGAAAGACGCTATATGGGAAGTAGTGACGGACAAACCGTTGATTATCTCGGAATTTGGCGGCGAAGCATTGTACGGTCAGTCCGGTGATGAGAATGTAGTCAGTTCTTGGAGTGAGGAATACCAGGCACGTCTGTATAGGGATAATATCCGTATGTTCGACAATATCCCGAACCTGCGTGGCGTATCTCCCTGGATTCTGTTCGACTTCCGTTCCCCATTCCGTTTCCACCCCACCAATCAGGATGGCTGGAACCGCAAAGGGCTCATATCCGACCAAGGTATGCGTAAGAAAGCGTGGTATCTGATGAGAGATTATTACATGAAAAAGAGAAATAACCGATAAGTTTAGTTATATTTGAATGTGATGAAGCAATATAAGATTGTAGTGATTTGTATGTGCATACTGCTCCTTCTTGCCGGAGGAGTGTATGCGCAGCAAAAAACGGTCAGGATACTTGCCATCGGCAACAGCTTCTCCCAAGATGCCGTGGAGCAATATCTGCATGAACTTGCCGAAGCCGAAGGCATTTCAACCATAATCGGCAATATGTTTATTGGCGGCTGTTCCCTGGAACGTCATGTGAAAAATGCCCGTGACAATGCTCCTGCCTATGCCTACCGGAAAATTGGTACGGATGGAAAGAAACGGGAAAAAGGCAAGATGTCTTTGGAAGCGGTGCTGGCAGATGAAGACTGGGATTACGTCAGCCTGCAACAGGCAAGTCCTTTTTCGGGAATGTACGAGACGTATGAAGCCTCTTTGCCGGAACTGATAGAATATGTAAAAGCACGCCTTCCAAAGAAAACAAAGCTGATGCTGCACCAAACCTGGGCATATGCGTCTACTTCCAAGCATAGTGGATTTAAAAACTACAACTGCAATCAACTGACCATGTATCAGGCCATTGCCGATGCAGTGAAGAAGGCGGCTAAAGTGAATAAGATAAAGATTGTCATCCCTTCGGGCACTGCCATACAGAATGCCCGTACTTCTTTTATCGGCGACCATCTGAACAGGGACGGCTATCATCTGGATGTGAAGGTTGGACGTTATACCGCTGCCTGCACCTGGTTCGAACGAATCTTCAAACACAATGTAGTCGGGAATCCTTATGCTCCGGAAGGGTTGGATGAGGCGCGGAAAGCTGTTGCCCAGAAAGCTGCCCATGCAGCAGTAAAGCATCCGTATAAAGTGACTGACTTGTTTATTACTAACTAACCGACGAAGATGCAAATGAGAAAAAAAGCATTAGTTTACGGAATCTGTTTGCTAGGTACGGTATGTACCCTTTCAGCAAAGGATAAAAAAGGGGATGCATTATATAAAGACGCAAAGGCTCCGATTGAGAAACGCGTAGACGACTTGTTATCCCGCATGACTCTGGAAGAGAAAGTGATGCAGTTGAACCAATATACCTTGGGACGGAACAACAACGTGAATAATGTAGGCGAAGAGGTAAAGAAAGTGCCGGCGGAAATCGGTTCTCTGATTTACTTCGAGACAAATCCCGAACTGCGTAATAATATGCAGAAGAAAGCGATGGAGGAATCCCGCTTGGGTATTCCTATTATTTTCGGTTATGACGCGATTCATGGATTCCGTACCGTGTATCCTATTTCGTTGGCGCAGGCTTGTTCCTGGAACCCGGATTTGGTGGAACAGGCGTGTGCCGTATCTGCGCAGGAAGCCCGTATGTCGGGAGTGGACTGGACGTTCTCGCCGATGATTGACGTAGCACGTGATCCTCGTTGGGGACGTGTGGCGGAAGGCTATGGCGAAGACCCTTATGCGAACGGAGTGTTCGGCGCAGCTTCTGTCAGAGGGTATCAAGGTGATAATATGTCGGCAGAAAACCGTGTGGCAGCTTGTCTGAAACATTATGTAGGCTACGGGGCATCCGAAGCCGGACGTGATTATGTTTATACCGAAATCTCCAAACAAACTCTTTGGGATACTTATCTGCTCCCTTATAAAATGGGGGTGAAAGCCGGTGCGGCAACTCTGATGAGTTCTTTTAATGATATCAGCGGTGTACCGGGTTCGGCAAACCCTTATACTATGACCGAGATATTAAAGAACCGTTGGAGACATGACGGTTTTATCGTTTCCGACTGGGGAGCTATAGAACAGCTAAAAAATCAGGGATTGGCAGCAACCAAAAAGGAAGCAGCCCGGCATGCGTTTACCGCCGGTCTTGAAATGGATATGATGTCTCATGCTTATGACCGTCATTTGCAGGAGTTGGTAGAAGAAGGCAAGGTATCAATGGCTCAAGTGGATGAAGCTGTCCGCCGTGTCTTACTTCTGAAATTCCGTCTCGGCTTGTTTGAGCGTCCTTATACTCCGGTTACAACTGAGAAAGAACGTTTCTTACGTCCGCAAAGCATGGATATTGCCGCCCGTCTTGCGGCCGAATCCATGGTATTGCTGAAAAACGAAAACAACGTTTTACCGCTGACAGATAAAAAGAAGATTGCCGTGATAGGTCCTATGGCAAAAAATGGCTGGGACTTGTTAGGCTCCTGGCGTGGTCACGGAAAGGATACCGATGTGGTAATGCTTTATGATGGTCTGGCTGCTGAATTTGCAGGAAAAGCCGAACTGCGTTACGCATTAGGTTGCAATACACAAGGAGATAACCGCGAAGGATTTGCAGAAGCATTGGAAGCTGCACGCTGGTCTGATGTTGTTGTTCTTTGCTTGGGCGAGATGATGACTTGGAGCGGAGAGAATGCTTCCCGTTCTTCCATCGCACTACCACAGATGCAGGAAGAACTGGCAAAAGAACTGAAGAAAGTCGGCAAGCCTGTCGTACTGATATTGGTCAACGGTCGTCCGTTGGAATTGAACCGTCTGGAACCGGTTTCTGATGCCATACTGGAAATCTGGCAGCCGGGTGTGAATGGCGCACTGCCGATGGCGGGGATATTGTCCGGACGTATTAATCCTTCCGGTAAACTTGCCATGACCTTCCCTTATTCGACGGGGCAGATTCCTATTTATTATAACCGCCGTAAGAGCGGACGTGGACATCAGGGATTTTATAAAGATATCACAAGTGACCCGTTATATCCTTTCGGTCACGGACTGAGCTACACAGAATTCAAGTATGGCACTGTTACTCCTTCTGCCACTAAAGTGAAGCGTGGCGAGAAGCTCTCGGCGGAAGTGACTGTCACCAATATCGGTGCCCGTGACGGAGCAGAAACTGTCCACTGGTTTATTTCCGACCCGTATTGCTCGATTACCCGTCCTGTAAAAGAACTGAAACACTTTGAAAAGCAGCTTATCAAAGCCGGAGAAACGAAAACTTTCCGTTTCGACATAGACTTGGAACGTGATTTCGGATTTGTCAATGAGGACGGTAAACGATTCCTCGAAGCTGGAGAATACAATATTCACGTACAGGGACAGACCGTTAAAATAGAATTGATAGACTAAAGAAAGTTGAACTGACAGACTAAAAATATAAAGAACGAAGTGTATCAAAAGCTGATAGCCAAATTGGTTTTTGACACATCCTATATTAACACATACCACCATGAAAAAGAAAATAGGTATCATAAGCCTGTGCATGCTTGCATGCAGCATCCTGACCAGTGCACAGACAATTACTCCTCAAGTAGAACAACGCGCAAAGGAGATTGTATCAAAAATGACTTTGCAAGAGAAAATAGATTATATCTCCGGATATACGAGTTTTTCTTTACGTGCGATTCCCCGTTTGGGAATCCCTGAAATACGTCTTGCCGACGGCCCGCAGGGAATCCGTAACCATGCACCTAAAAGCACCCTTTATCCGTCCGGCATCCTTTCCGCTTCTACCTGGAATCGTGACTTGCTTTATAAGTTAGGGCAAGGCTTGGGGCAGGACACCAAGGCAAGAGGCGTTAATATCCTGCTTGGGCCGGGCGTGAATATCTATCGCGCTCCGTTGTGCGGCCGTAACTTTGAATATTTCGGTGAAGACCCTTACTTGACGGGTGAGACAGCCAAGCAATATATTCTTGGCGTGCAATCGGAAGGAGTCATTGCGACCATCAAGCACTTTGCCGCCAACAACCAGGAGTGGAGCCGCCATCATGCGAGTTCGGACATAGACGAGCGTACTTTGCATGAGATTTATTTCCCGGCTTTCCGCAAGGCTGTACAGGAAGCGAACGTGAGTGCTGTGATGAACAGCTACAATCTCCTGAACGGTGTCCATGCCACTGAACACAAATGGCTGAATATTGATGTCTTGCGCAATCTTTGGGGCTTCAAAGGTATTCTGATGTCGGACTGGACTTCGGTATATTCCGCTATCGGAGCAGCTAACGCTGGACTTGACCTCGAAATGCCCAAAGGGCGTTTCATGAATGCCGACAATCTTATCCCCGCTATCAAAACGGGCACGGTGACCGAAGAAACCATTAACCTGAAAGTACAACATATCTTGCAGACTTTAATAGCTTATGGAATGTTGGATAAGGAACAGAAAGACAGTAATATTCCGTTGGATAATCCATTCTCTCGCCAGACAGCTTTAGAACTGGCACGCGAGGGAGTAGTATTGTTGAAGAATGAAGCAAACTTGCTCCCGTTGAAAGGAAAAACAGCCGTAATGGGTCCTAATGCAGATTTGATACCTACCGGTGGCGGCAGTGGTTTTGTCACTCCTTTTTCTACCATTTCAGTGGCTCAAGGCTTGAAAGAACTGAAGAAAAAGAATCTGGTATTATTGACGGATGATGTGATTTATGAAGATATTATCAATGAGTTTTATACTGACGTCAATCGTCAGGTGAAAGGCTTCAAGGCTGAATACTTTAAGAACAAGACGCTTTCGGGACAGCCGGAAGTAATACGCACGGAATCCTCTGTTGATTATGACTGGGGATATGGAGCACCTTTGGACGGCTTTCCGACAGATGGCTTCTCTGTCCGTTGGACAGCCTGCTACATGCCACAAACTGATGGTCAGTTGAAACTTCATATCGGTGGTGATGACGGTTATCGTCTGTTTGTGAATGACAAGCATATTACGGGAGATTGGGGAAATCATTCATACTCTAGCCGTGAAGTTGAACTGCCGGTTGAGGGTGGTAAGGAATACCGTTTCCGGATTGAATTCTTTGATAATATTTCTTCGGGCATCATTCGTTTTAATGCTTATAGCCTTAATGAGATGAAACTTCGTCAAGGATTGGCAAAGGTGGATAATGTTGTGTTCTGCACAGGTTTCAATAGTAATACCGAAGGCGAAGGCTTTGACCGTCCGTTTGCTTTGCTTCGGTATCAGGAATTGTTTATCAAAAAGATTGCCTCTATGCACCCTAATGTCGTGGTTGTGCTGAACGCCGGTGGCGGTGTGGATTTCACCGGTTGGTATGATGCCGCAAAAGCTATTCTTATGGCTTGGTATCCTGGACAGGAAGGCGGACAAGCGATAGCTGAAATCCTGACCGGCAAGATTTCTCCAAGCGGAAAGCTACCGATTTCTATCGAAAAGAAATGGGAAGATAATCCGGTGCATGGTAGTTATTACGAGAACTTAAAGGCAGAGATTAAACGTGTAGATTATTCCGAAGGTGTTTTTGTCGGTTATCGTGGATACGACCGTTCGGGAAAAGAACCTTTCTATCCGTTTGGCTACGGTTTGTCCTATACTACTTTCGCTTATAGTAATATAGCTGCGGAGAAAACGGGTGAGCATCAGGTTACCGTTAGCTTTGATCTCGAGAATACAGGGAAGATGGATGCCTCGGAAGTGGCACAAGTGTATGTACATGATGTACAGTCCTCTGTCCCCCGTCCCTTGAAAGAATTGAAAGGATATGAAAAGGTTTTCTTGCAGAAAGGGGAGAAGAAGCGGATTTCTGTTGTGCTGAATGAGGATGCATTCGCTTATTACGATATGAATCAGCACCGCTTTGTAGTGGAAAAAGGCGAGTTTGAGATTCTTGTAGGCCCGGCTTCTAATCAATTACCTTTGAAAGCTACGGTTGAACTTTCCGGTTCATACTCGTTCTAATTTCCTCGTAAAGTCACATTTGATCTGTCTTAAAACAGGCTTATTTGATAAGAAAAACATAATAGAACCTCATCTCCCCAAAAAGATGGGTTATCTTGGAAAATGACAAAGGCGTAGAAAGAGAATTACTTCTCAATCTACGCCTTTATCTTTCTACGGATAGTGTGATTATTTTACTTCCCAAATGTCATTAGTCATCAAAAGCTCCTCGAAATTATGGTATTTCTTTTTGCTTTTTACTTCTTCGATTTGTGCTTCTACCGCATCATTATAAGTCGGGGCGTCTACATCGCGGATGACACCAAGTGCGATGGGGAAGTCAGGGCCTTCCATCAAGGCGAGTTTTAACTGGAGTGTGTTGTCCAGGCAGTGTGCATCATGTATCAGAATATCTCTTTCTGTGATACCGTTCTCGCCTAGTTTCACAACTTTCAGCCCAAAACCTTCCTGCATTAATCCGAACTCCTTGTTTTCACCGAATAACATCGGTTTGCCATGTTCCAAATAAATTGCATTTTTTGCACGCCCTTCCTTGTTATATACGGAGTTGTGTGTACCATCATTGAAGATGACGCAGTTCTGTAAAATCTCGCAGACAGCAGTGCCCTTATGATTATAGGCAGCTTTCAATATATCTATTGTACCGGGAGCGTCTGTGGCAACAGCACGTGCGAAAAAATGTCCGCGTGCGCCAAAACATAGTTCAGCTGGATTGAACGGGTCTTCTACGGTGCCGTAGGGAGAAGACTTGCTGACAAAACCACGCGGTGAAGTGGGTGAGTATTGTCCTTTAGTCAGACCATAGATACGGTTGTTGAGCAAGATCATGTTGATGTCGATATTGCGTCGGTTGGCATGAATGAAATGGTTACCTCCGATAGCAAGACCGTCACCGTCACCGCTTACCTGCCATACGGTTAGTTTGGGATTGGCGACTTTGCACCCTGTCGCGATAGCGGCAGGCCGACCCGGAATTTTATTCATGCCGTATGTATTCATATAGTGAGGAAGGCGGCTGGAACAACCGATACCGGAAATTACTGCCGTATCCCATGGAGCGACACCGATTTCTGCCATAGCCTTGTGTAACGAAGCCAGGAAAAAGTGGTCACCACATCCCGGACACCAGCGTGGCTGTCCTTTTTTAAAGTCTTTAGCTGTATATTCGCTCATAATTTCTTGATTTTACTTGTTGATAATCTCAGTGAATGCATTGACTAGTTCATTGACAACAAAGGGCTGTCCTTTCACTTGGTTGAACTGATAAGGAACGAAACCGTCCACCTTCATACGGAGATATCCGGCAAACTGTCCCATATTTTGCTCGGCTACCACCACTTTTTTGTATTTCTTCATCAAGGCTGCCGTATTCTTTGGAAGAGGATTGATGAACTTAAAGTGTGCTAATGCTACTTTTTTACCATTAGCACGGAGTTCGTCCATAGCGGCGTGTAAATGTCCATAAGTACCTCCGAAACCTACAATCAGCAATTCGGCATCTTCCTTGTAGCCTTCAACTTCTACGTCAGGTACTTCGATATTGGAAATTTTCTGCTGGCGTAATCGCGTCATCAAGTCATGGTTTTCCGGATCAGTTGAGATAGCTCCTGTCTTGTTGTCTTTTTCAAGACCTCCTAATACATGAGTGAATCCTTCTGTACCCGGAACTGCCCAATAACGAACGCCTGTCTGCGGGTCCCGTTGATACGGTGTCCAGGTTTCAGACATTTCCGGGCGTACGTAAGGAGGATTGATAGCAGGATAATCAGCCAATTTAGGCAATTTCCATGCACCAGAACCATTGGCAACAAATGCGTCTGTCAACAACACGACCGGAGTCATGTGTTCCAAAGCGATCTTAGCAGCCATATAGGCTGAGTCAAAACAGTCTGTAGGGGATGTTGCAGCAATGACAGGCATAGGGCTTTCACCGTTACGACCGAAGAGAACTTGCAACAGGTCTGTTTGTTCCGATTTGGTCGGTAGACCGGTAGCGGGACCGCCACGTTGTACATCCAATACGACCAATGGCAATTCCATGATAACGGCCAAGTTCATGGCTTCTGATTTCAAACAGATACCAGGTCCTGAAGTGGAAGTAACAGCTAATGCACCGGCGTATGAAGCACCGATAGCAGAAGCACAACCGGCAATCTCATCTTCACATTGCACGGTGGTTACGCCCAATGATTTATGTTTTGAGAGTTCATGCAGTACATCTGTTGCAGGAGTGATAGGGTAAGACCCTAAATAGAGTTTCAGTCCGGCTTTCTCTGCAGCTGCGATGAATCCGTATGCAGTCGCTTTATTTCCGGTGATATCCATATATTTTCCGGGAACGGCTGCTTTACTTTCAATCTTATATGTATGTGCTACGGAAGCGTGTGTGTTGTGTCCGTAATCATATCCGGCACGAACAACTTTGATATTTGCTTCCGCTATTTCCGGTTTCTTGGAGAATTTCTCGCGGATAAAGTCTTCCGCTATGTTAAGGTCGCGGTTGAACAACCAGCATACCAGTCCTACGGCAAACATATTACGGCATTTCAGCATGGACTTATTATCCATTCCCGTATCTGCCAAACAGTCTTTTACCATCTGCGAGATAGGTGCTGCAATCACGTCCTGCTTGATACCCATTTCTTCAATAGGATTATCGGTGGTGAATGCCGCTTTATCTAAATCTGATTTTTGAAAGGCGTCTGTGTCGATGATGATACAGGCGGTGGATTTTGCGAATTTATATTGTGTTTTCAATGCGGCGGCATTCATAGCTACCAATACGTCGCATTTGTCTCCCGGAGTATAAACTTTTTCTGCACCGATGTGTACCTGAAAACCGGAAACACCGGTTAGCGAACCTTGCGGTGCGCGGATGTCTGCCGGATAGTCGGGGAATGTACTGATGTCATTGCCAATCGTAGCCGACACGGTCGAGAAGATGTTGCCGGCCAACTGCATACCGTCACCGGAGTCGCCGGAGAAACGTACTACTACTTCCTCCAATTCTTTAACCATCATTTCGTCTGCCATAACTTTAATTACTATATTTAATTTAAAAACTGATTTTACTTTCAATTTGTGAGCGCAAAGGTCGGAAAGTTAATCGAATTATCAAAATAAAACGTACTTTATTGTCCTATTGACGCAAAATATTTGAAATATCTGGAAGGAACCTGTATTTTTATTCTTGTTAAATCAACAGAAACCGTTATCTTTGCAAGCAAATTTATAACGGCCTTGTAGTTCAAC
>OBWI01001132.1_pt1 | contig 10619 bp, 11 predicted proteins | sample 1495201 | NCBI WGS metagenome assembly OBWI01 (sample SAMEA2580050, study PRJEB22360) | human gut metagenome | biome: human gut; feature: human-associated habitat; material: faeces | place: Denmark | collected 2008/2010
GCGAGTAGTCACCGCGATCGACGACGCGATCGTCCATCTGTCGCGACACGGCGCTACCGCCGTGCGCCTGGCCGGTGGCGCGGACGCGGTCGTCACCGGCATCGGGAACGGAGCCGGCATAGCGGTTGCGAATCTCCCTTGCGTAGCCGCGGCGCGCAAGGAGCTCGTCGCGAACCGCGGGATCTTCGAGCTACTTCACTTCAAACCTTAAGAGCCTTCTCTCTGGCAGATCGGTCATCTTCATCGTATAAGTCCCAGGAAAAGCCTTCTCAAAACGGACGGTCTCGTAACCTTCGAAATAGTCGTTGGTGTTTTGCATCATGAATGGGACGAACAACTCGTTCTCCGCCCCAACCTGTACAGCAAACGCAGCAGAGCCGCCCAGAGCCGGCATTGCCTGCGTTATCAGATCGGTATTGACCACAAAGTCATAGTTTGGTGCAGACTCCGGCACCAAATGCCAAACATACGTTTTGATTCCGCCTTCGACATTGTCCTTATTCCTGACACGCATCTTTACGGCGATAACACACGTGATGTCGGCGTCCTTCAATTTCGTTTTCGTATCCACGATGCCATATTTTGAATAATCATCATGCGCACGCTTGAGATACTCGCGCGGCGTGAGCAGCTCTGCCCCGTCTATGCAAAACGAATACCCGTCAGTCGCCACATCCTTCGACCCCAGAAACGCCCCATCCATCGAGAGCCATTCGCCCTCCGCATAATATTTCTCAGGAATGACCGTCCGGTTCCCGTTAACGACGCTTACCCTCATGACCGCAAGGCCGGTAGCAGCACAGCCGAAAAGAGCAAGCACCGCCCTTCTTGTCCACAGGGTCTTCTTCATCGCGCTCACGACCTTTCCCGAACTTTCACAACGGCACCGTCGCGCATGCAGTAAACCCGATCGGCCAGCTCCTCGAGCACCTCTCCGTCATGGCTGGACAGAATAACCTCGCGACCCGTTGATGCCGCCATCGCCACAACGCGCTTGAGTATTTCCACGCCCGTTTCGTCGAGGGCATTTGTTGGCTCATCGAGAACAAGTAGCTTCGGCTTTTCCATAATTGCCGCAGCTATCCCCAGACGTTGCTTCATCCCAAGCGAGTATGCTCGGAACTTCTTTTTTTCGTCTGCATCGAGCCCCACGAGCCGCAGGGCAGAGCGAATGTCCTCGGGGGTGGCAACGCCCTTGATCTGAGCGATGAGCTCCAAATTATCGTAGCCAGACAGATATCCCAAAAAGGAAGGCGCCTCGATCAACATCCCCAGACTCGGCGGGAACGAGATGTCCACCCCAAGCCTTTGGCCATCGATAGAGATTTCGCCTTCGGTAGGCTTGATCAATCCGCAGACCGCTCGCATAAGCATGGTCTTACCGGAACCGTTTATCCCCTGAAGCCCAACCACAGTCCCAGGGTCAACCTCGATGGACACGTTGCGCAGAACATCGTTTTCGCCCATGCGCTTCGATACGTCCCTAACGATCACGCTCATATCTTGTCCCCCTTTTCTATAAGGTCGGCCCTTCGAAACCACAGTCCACCCAGCGATAGGCATAACGACATAATCACAATTGAAAACAAGCCACTCGAGCCCGCCGCGATTCCCTCTTTGACAATTCCGCCCCAGCGCAACAGCATCAAGGCGTTACCCAATAGCGCCCAATGCCGTGCATATGCCGAGCAGATCAGGTAGCTCATTAAAACCACAAACGAGACCGACGGCCCAAGTACAAAGCCAATCACTGCCTGCGCAAACGCAAGCGCCTCGAAAGCAAATAAGAGACCTGTGAAAAACGGCAGCGCATCTGCCTCGGCAGCTTTGAGAAACCACGGCGCCAAATTAGCCAGCTGAAGCGACTCGCCATGAATGACCGCGCTGAACGAGGGGCTCACCACCAAGCTCCAAATCACAACAGAGCAAACCACCACGAGCAGTGAAAATGCCGTTACCGCCGCCACTGAGATAAAACGCGAGGCCCACCAAAGGGTTCTTGCCCGGCATCGAACAAGTGCTTGCAAACCAAACCCGTGCAACGATTCGGTCGGATAATCGAGTGTTGTATAGAGAATAAGCAGAATGAGGAATAGCCACCCTAACGGAGGCACAAACATGACCCCGGGCCTAGGCTCAAACGGAGCGGATCCGGCAAACACGAGCGCAAGATTATCCGCAAACCCCAAGGTATCCGTCCTGACCCCATACACAGAAGACAATCCGTAGGCGTACACCAAGTTCGCAACGGTCACTGCCGCAACCGCAATAAAAGTAACGATGTTCTTCTTCAAAACGGTCCTCAGGTCCGCGGCGACCAGCCTAAACAGCATCAGACCACCTCGCGCCTTTTTAAGAATCTCGCGGAAATCAAAGAAAAGACGAACAGCAAAATGATTTCCGCAAACCCCGCTCGAATGTCGGGCCAGTTATTTAGTGATTCCGACCTGATGCTGTTAAGAATGTTGCAGTTAAAGCCGACGCATGAAAGGACGCTAAAAATCCAGTCGTTAACAAAGTGCCATGCAACCATAATCAGATATGGAACGACCATCGCCTTGATTCTGCTGCGAAACACAACCGACAGACCGGTCACGGCCATGGATAGAACCCCCAGCGCCACCGCATCGAACAGCGTATAAACCAGCACGTATAACAGAGGCCGGGAATAAAACAGGCCAGAAAAATAGCTATGCAGATAGAGTCCGACGTAAGTCGATTCGTCGACTCGGGGGAGATACGCGGGAAACAGCATGGAGACAATCAGGAAGTTCACGAGTAGCGGAATAGCCGTGACCGCAAACGCAGAGAGGAAAGCAGACAGCATCTTCACGTTCACATATGCATTTCTAGAAACACGCGTGCAGATCTGTGCCTCGTAACCGCTCAAACGCTCGGACAGGCATGACCACGACCCGGCCAACATGGCAAGCAACGGCAGCGCATAGAAAAACACCGACGCTAGCAACGGCGCGTTCGCGCTCACAACGATCCAGTTACCAAAGCTACTTTCACGCGTTTGGCCGAGGTATGTCTGAGACTGCAGACCAATGCCGTAGCCAAAAGATAACAGCTGCTTGCGCTCGGCCTCGAGTGTCCACCACGCCTCGATGGCAGCTGCCATCGAAATGGCAGTCGCCAAAATAAGAGCCAACGCAAATATAGGATTGCCAAATATCTTGGACAGCTCGTGCCGTATTAGATTTCTATTCAAATGTCATCATCCTCCCATTGGCCGGGCCGAGCAGCAACGCTCGGCCCGGCCCTAATCACAACAAGAAGCTGCGGATTGGCTAGGAGGGAAGTTTGTTAAAATGGCCAAAGCAATCGGGGCTCCACTTTCCATAGACCGTGCCGTATCCGGACTCGGCCCATGCGGTCAGACGAGCATGACTGCGTTTGTTCTCACGGACGAGGTTGTATATCTCCCATTCATGCTCATGGTTGGAGCGATACACGCCCTGCGTGCAATTCATGTTGCCCGTTCCTCTATTGTCATAGGCGCCGTCCACGTACAAACGTAACGGCTTTCCCGAATAGCCCATAATCCAAATGTAAACTGAAGATGAGTCGTGCTTCGAGCGATAGCCAGTTGCGCTCGTGCCGGAACATTGAAAAGCGAAATCTGTATCCTTGTTGTTCTTACATGTGGCAATTCCAGCATCTGCGCTTTGCGAAATGCTCGAAACCTGGGAAGTGTCGAACTCCTCTTGAGCAAATGATGCGGCAGGTGCACCCATCGACAAGCCCGCAACAATCGCCAAGCCGACTCCGATTCGAGCAATAGCGCTCCTTGGCTTAATCATGGCCTTCTCCAATCAAAAGCGGTTAACAATGCGTCGACGCACGGCAACCTTTGCATGAATAGAGAAAGATGTCTGTAAACACCCGCTATTGAGTTGATCGCTCAGGCGTTTACACGTTATCTACCCGTGATAACAATGAAACAAGCTCCGCTTTATTCTTGATCCTCAACTGGCGGTAAGAAGCAGACCGCAGTGCTTGCACCGTAGATGCAGCGTAACCGACATCCTCCGCAATAGCCTTTGTCGTTGCGCCCTCTGCCGTCATCAGCAAGATTTGCGACTGAACATCGGAAAGGGAGCGCGACGTAAGCAGGGCCAGTTGGCGCACGTGGGCCGTTTCGGTGGACCCGTTCGCGCGGTACTCCAAGACAGCCTTCTCGTCCTCAACCGAGCGGGCGAGCGCGATGTGCGTGACGAACATGGGCACAGACCAGCAGACGATCACCGTTGCCACGACGACATTGACAGCCGAACTTTGCCCCAGCAACGACGCAAGGAACAGAGGCTCGAAAACCGTCAGATCCTGCACCATGTTGAGCAAGACAACCCAGACAGGAGCCGCCGCCCCAAAGCAAAGCATCCATATCCCAAGCATTTTGCGCTGCGGACAGCTACGCAGCACTATGTATGTGAGCAACATCCCCGTCAGCACCGCGAACCCATGGATTCGCCCCCTAGTGGCCGCATGGATTAAAGTAGCCGCACCTATTGACACCAACGGCACGATAGCCCGGACACGGGCATGCACCTTAAACGGACGCAGCCCAACAGCGAGCGAGACCGTAGATGCCACGCCGCACAGCAGGACCGGCGCAGCCATCAACGGATCGCATATACACCTCCATGCCGCGATATAGACAAAAGACCATTCCACGGCAGACAGCACCGCCCATACGCACGGGCTTCCGAGCCCAATCGCCCCATCCGTTCTAGTCAGCGCAACTTCACGATTCAGTTTTTCACCCGCGTAGTGCAGCGACAGAAGCAGTCCGAGACCCAATGCATAGCTTGCGAGAGAAAAGGCGACTGCCCGCGAAACACCGGATCCCCAATCGCTATCCTCCATTACCAAGGGGCCCGCCGCAAGGAGGATAAAAAATGTTGTGAGCAGGTATCGAAACAGCCGGCGCGTCCGAACTGATGTCAACATATCACCAGCATGCCGCTGCAGCAGACCAGGCCCTGTAGCATCACCCTCACCCGCAAACAATGCCACGAGCTCGCGTGAGCCCGCAACCGATGCCTTCCCGTATGCTCGGTGAAGCGTTGTTCGCACCGTCGATGGCTTCGTACCCGTCTCCCTGGCAATTTCCGCCGGCGTTTTCCCTTTGAGCAGCAGTCGAACAAACTGCTCTTCTCGAGGCGACAGGGCAGGGGAAAACACCCCCGCATCGAATGGGTCGGACGTGCGAGGGGTATCCGAATTGTTGTCCCGTTTCTCCCTTAGCAATGTGCATACGAAGGCGGCAACAGCAATAGCGGACCCCATCGACAGTGATGCAATGACTGCGGCATCGCTTGCAAAGTATGCCACCTCGACAGCCGGAACAAGGCCAATGGGAACTGCTACAAGCACAGAACGGGCAAACACGTCGCCCTGCCCCCGACCAAAGGCGCGGGGACAGCAAAGCAGCGGGACCGCAGCCAATACGAGATAGACCAGCGGAATTAAAAGCACGAGGCCAATTGATGCGGCCGTTACAGAGGGCATCCCCCATGGCTCGGGAACGACTCTCCATGAAATTCGACAGCAAAACAGCAGGCAAGACAGGACAACTATTGTTTCTGCAAAAAGCGTGCTCTGCGATCGGCGGGTCCCCCTTTCGCCGTCCCGCGCCGCCCCCCGTATCAAAGGAGAGCCCGCCGTATCCCAAATTACATATGAGAGGAGCAACGACCCAGTGAAGCACAAGGCACACGAAACACGATGCAACAACCAGATTGGTGCAAACACGATTGGAATAGAATCTCCGCGAGCATAGAAGGCCAAGTCGACCCATTCGGGAACCACCGCAATAGCAGCAAGGAAAACACCGAAGACGCCAAGGCGACCCGGCCGTCTTATTTCTCTCCCCTTGCGGAGCGCAACACCATGACCAAACGCCGCGAGGCATGCGCCAAGGATAACGAGCCAGGTCATTGCACCTGATGCCAAGCCGATTGAAGATGAAAACCGGTGATAAGGGGTAACCGCCATTACGACGAGCGCAATGGCGAAAGCAGATGTGGCAGAACAGCGGGAAAAGAGCATATGACCTCCATAGCGTGTCATTATATCGCTCGGGCTGCTCGTTTATCTCCATGCTCACACCGGTCAACATCAACGATTCGAGCATACTCCAATCCGAACCAGATCACGGGCCAATTTTTCCGCAGCCCCCGCCCCAAAGCGGGATACGGTTTCCTTTTGAGCGCCGGTTCGGATAATCTCCCACTTTGAGCTCCAAGTTAGGCTCAAAGTGGGAGATTATCCACTCTCATTTTTCCGGCATGTGCCTTACCTGCGGCTCCGATGTGCGCCGAGCGAGAGCAAATAACTAGCGAGCCTTTCCGTCACGGTTGCCGCTCTTGTTGACAAAGATGTTGAGCTCCTTGGCCAATGGGACTCCTAATGTAAATAGATAAAAGCCGGGGACTTCCCCGACACTTGGAGGTAGCTAAATGAGCCGCCAATAACCTTTTAGCGTGCGCTGGCGTGAATACAAGAGAGGAGCGGTATAAAGCTGCTGTTGGTTGCTTCCCGACGTATCCTCGTGCTTATTGCCTTCTCGGTTTCGAAACTTTAAAACTATTCGAGTTTCGAAACCGAGAAGGAGCAGATGATGGCTTGGGTAGACCGTAACTCGTACATGGAGCGGCTTTGGGCACTCGAGGGCACCCGGAAACCCTCCTAGCGGAAAACCATCTACTTCATATCATCGCCCGCGCAGGAGTTCGAACTCACACAAATTGATCTGGACGCAAGCAAAGCCCCCAGCCCGCTCCGTGACCCATGGGAAAGCCACCTGAGACTACTCATTTCTCCTGCTAGCAATGAAGACTTACGACCTGGAGTTTTGCAAACAGCTTGAAAGCCACCTGCGTTGATTCACTTACGGTTGCAGCTGGCGGCTTGCGCGCTAAGGGGGGATTGAATTTCGAAGCGGGCGTTTTCGGCGTTATCGAGCCATCAAAGCCGTCCCGCCGCACCCTTGGGGACAAAAACGAAAACTCAAAGCCCTGAGTTTAAGGTGAGTTTTTGAAGCTGCCCCAGCTTCTGTTCCCGAGGGCGATGGGACGCGAAGTCGCGTCACGCGGCGGCACGCGTTGCGCGTCGATATCGAAGGTTGAGTGCAACTGGAGTGACGGGACGGCAGGATCGACGCTGTCGAGCGGGAGAAATAAAGCCCCTTCGCGAGGGAGGACGAATGTGGTCTCCTCCGTTTTTTTCTCGTACCTTATCATGCATGCCGTGATGTTTGAGCATATTAGATACACGCAAGCCGATGGCACTGTCTACCTGCATGAACGAGAAGAATGTGCCGTCCTGTTCCATCGGGAGAACAACGGCGTCGTGCTGATGGGGGTCGTGCGCCAGGCCGACGGTGGTCTCTTGCTTCGGGAACAAAACGCCAAAAGAATGCGCTTATAGTGGAGACATGCGGTCTCGGGTGCGCTCACGAGCGCTTTACGAGGACGTTTTACGAGCTAGGGCATCTGGCGATGATTTCTTTCGGTTGGAGCTTTTTCCACGGCCTGCTGGCAGTATTCCTGAGCTCGCGGACCGTGGGCAGGGTTGAAAACCACCCGGTATCGTCTTGGCCGGATCTCTCTTGGCATCTTCGGTCTTTCGAATCCTTTGGTTGGGTCGAAAGGGGAGCCGTACCCCGGATTTCGAGGCGCGGCGCCGGCTTCAGGTCGCGTTGCCGCCTATGGCTTTCGCTCGGGACGGGCGGTTATCTACGACTGCGCACAGGGACCGGAGAATCTTCATGGTGATAGTTGACGCCTAATACCTTGCATCGTATAGTATGCGTAGCACAGTATACGACGAAGGGAGGTGTGCGGATGGAGGCCCAGTTGAAGCGTGGCTTCCTGGAGGCCTGCGTGCTCGCGGCCGTCTCCGGCGAGGAGTCCTACGGCTACCAGATCGTGAAGGACGTGCCGGCGAGCATGGGGCTCACGGAGTCGACGCTCTACCCGCTGCTTAAGCGCCTGGAGAAGGCCGGATGCATCACGGCGCGCTCCGTCGAGCACAACGGGCGGCTGCGTCGGTACTATCGCATCACAGACGCCGGGCGTGCGCGCATCGAGGAGTTTCTGGCCGAGTGGCCGTCCGTACGGGAGATTTACGCATACGTTGAGGGGGCGCACCATGACGCGCGATGAGTTCCTGGGCCGGCTGGGCGAGCTGCTCGCCTGCCTGCCGGCCGAACAGATGGAGGAGACCAAGGCGTTTTACGCGGAGGCCATCGCCGACCGCATGGAGGACGGCATGAGCGAGGAGGAAGCCGTGGCCGCCATGGGCACGCCCGGCGAGGTGGCGGAGGCCACGCTCGACGACCTGCCCGCCGTGCCGCGCGTGATCGCGAGGACGCGCCGGCGCAGCACCGCGCTGCTGTGGGTGCTGACCATCGTGGGCTCCCCGGTGTGGGTGCCGCTGTTCGCCGCCTTCGCCGCCGTGGCCGTCACGGTCTATATCTGCATCTGGGTGCTGGCGCTCTGCGTGTGGATCGTCGCGGCGGCACTCGGGGGCGTGGGCGTAGTTGAGCTCCTGCTTGCCGTAAGCGGCGTCACCATCGGCCACTTCCCGTACGCCCTCGCCTCGGCGGGCGTGGGGTTCGGCCTCGTCGGCGTGGCGCTCTTCGTTGGTGCTGGCGCTTGGGCCGCCTCAAAACAAATCGCGCGCCTCTCGGCGCTCTGGGCGAGGAAGGCCGCCTCGCCCTTCTGGAAGGGCAAGGGCGAGAAGGGCGGCACTGCCGCGCACCTCGCGGCGTAGAAAGGAGCGAATACCATGACCAGCGCAAAGAAGATCTACCTCGCCGTGGCGGGCGGGCTCGTTGCCGCGGGCGTCGTCCTCGCGAGCATCGGCTTTATCGCCTCGGGCTTCGACCCGGCCGTATTCACGACCCAAATCGACATGCGCGACAGCACCATCGTGCTCGGCGGCGTCGAGGCGGACGACCCCGAGAGCATCCCGTTCGTCAGCCAGCTCGCCAATCTGGGCGAGATCGACACCTCCGACGTCGCGGACCCCGCCGCGCCCTAGGCGCAGCGAGCCCGGGCGGCCCGTCCGCCAAGCTGCGTAAGCCGGCGAAACCCGAACCTGGATTGGCTACGCTGATACGGACAGTTCCGTGAGGGACGCGAGAGACAGGACTCCGGGGCGATCTCCGAGGAGGGGTACCTCGACTGGAAGTGCGGGTTCAGTGGAGCATGAACCTAAACCCTGTCTCTCTTGCTTTTTCTGATTTGTTGAGAAGTCGGCATTTGGGGGCATTTTGGATAGCGAACAGTTCAAACAAGAAGTTGAGAAAATAGAACAAAGCCTGAGTGCCTTGAGAGTCGCCGAGCGCAATGCAGCGATTCCCTTCATGAACGGTGACTTTACCCAATGGGATCTATATCTGGCATCCTCCTCTGAGTATGCGATGAGACTGATAGACGGATTTATCTCCATGCTCGAGTCGAGGAATCTTGTTTGCGTCGCCCAGCTTCTCCGCGCGCAGGTTGGAGTCTGTCTGCGGACATTCGCGTTATTCGCCGCCGAAGACCAAGATGACTTTCTCAAGCAGATGTTTCAAGGTGTGCCTGTGAACAAGCTGAAAGATTTCTCGGGTGAGAAGATGTCCGATGGAAGACTTCAAGACTTACTCGAGAAGTTCGATCCAAAGGTAAAAGATGTATACAAGGTGACGTCTGGATTCGTCCACTTTTCTACTGATATTCTGCCGAGCATGGGTGCGCCTGGGGAGGGCTATGAGGTCGAGTTTAATTTTGGAGCCGAGTCCAACGAGAGAAACAATGTGCCTCTCGTGGAATGCGGCAAGGCGTTCTGCCACTATGTCGACCTGCATCTCCAGATGCTCCATAAGGTGATTGCTTCGGATGAATGGTATGCCGATCGATTCCGTATCGATTCCGATGGTCCTGCAGACGAAGCCTCGACAAGCGAGAAGGTTTAGGTCGAACGCATTGACGCTGCCTTGACAGCATCCCGATAAAACAACGAATGGGAGGTTCCCTGCGAAATGTGCGCCTCCGCCTCTTCTGCGCGGCGTTGGCTTGTTGCGAGAGCCGATTCCCGTTTCATCGCTTCTCTCGCTGATTCGCAAGCGCTTGCTGCGCCCTGGTGTTCATTGCCGGCGTTCTTGATGGAGATGAAGCTGATGATCAAGAAAGGGTCAAAATCGGGGATGCATCCCGTTTTAGGCCGAAAACTGGGACGCGTGGGCAGGAGCTATGCAAAGATAGCGGCTGTTGGCCTTGCGATCGGTCTTGCAATGGCGCTGTGCGCATCATTCGCGAAGTATAGGTACGAGCTGACTGCTTTCTGTTTAATGACTGTCAATCTCTTCTGCTATCTCCTTTCACTTTTACTCAGTAGTTATAGCTGAACGTTCTCAGATATATAAAATCATTCCTTCCATTTTCCGAAAGCCGTTTTATGAAATATCAGAAATAGCTAAACGAGTAATTGCACTCACTTCTGAATCTGATCCAATTGCGCTCCGACTTAAAGATTTCTGTTGTCAGGTTCATCTGCCGGATAATCATGTGGAACATAATCGACGTGATAACGCTTTTCAAGTTCCTCGATGAACCGGTCGACCT
>OBWI01001140.1_pt1 | contig 10538 bp, 13 predicted proteins | sample 1495201 | NCBI WGS metagenome assembly OBWI01 (sample SAMEA2580050, study PRJEB22360) | human gut metagenome | biome: human gut; feature: human-associated habitat; material: faeces | place: Denmark | collected 2008/2010
AAAATATCTGTAAGTCAACACCTTTAAGGAGATTAAGTATCATGAAAAACAAAATAATATTAAGCTCTGTAACGCTTCTATCTGCATTTATACTAGCAGCGTGCGGAAATAGAGAAAAGAAAACAAACGAAACTGTTGCAGCACCAACAACTGGAGTCGCTAAAGAAACTACAGCTGCATCAACGACAAAAGCTCAAACAACAACTCCTGGGTCTTCTTCTAGGGCAAAAGAAATATCCCTTGCAGATACTCAACGTATCGGAAATGAAAAATTTGGTTATATCAATATCCCTAAAGATTGGGTCGTAGACACTACTCGAAGTAGCAAAGCGCTCGAATATTTATCACCAGACAAAAACAATGCGTTAATAATGGACTCAAACACTAAAGATACTGTTAAACTTGGCCCCAACGAAACCTTTGACGCACAGTTACTTGCGGACCGTTCATATAGCTTCTGGGGAAAAGCCAAAAATCAAACTAGTATAGAAGGTGTAAAAGCTATATTTGCCGGTGGGGACGCTTTCTTAATAAAAGTAACAGTTAAAGATGGGAGTACTTTATACATATGGGTATTCCAAAAAGGCGATAAAGTATACACAATCACAATCGTAGGTTCAGAAGATATGATTAAAGCCTTAAGACCTGTTCTTGAGCAATCTTGGGGCCTAGATCCAAATACTCCAGGAAAATAATCCCTAATATACGAAAAGATACTGATTCGCATAATCAGTATCTTTCTTTATCCCTATACTCTGTGGCCAACTCTTCGCGTAATATCCCATACTTCATACTGCCAGAGTACTGACCTTGGTAGTAGCGGACTTTCCGAATTTGTCCTTCTTTTAGGAAGCCTAATTTCTTAGCAACAGCTATCATCTCACCCTTCCCATTCCAAGTTGTCATCCCAATATGTTCGAGCGCATCAGTTTCTCAGAAAATGATACCGCACTACACAAGTTCATTTTTTAGAATCTGTTTTTGCATCACGTGATTATCCGCATGCGTAACGATGCGAATATTCTCGTAATGGTCCTTGCAGTAATCACCGACAGCTTTCATGATTTCCTTAGCATTGGCGTCACTGGATTTACAGATCTGTCAATTTATATGTACCTACTGAAAAAGAGGCCAACAGCTTCCTTTTTCTTATTCACTAAATCTTAAAAAATAGCCATCTGGATCCAGAATTGCAAATTCATGAGGATAGATATACTGTTCACCAACACGAAATTCTCTTTTGGTCAAAGGACGATAAATAGGATAGTTGGATTCTAACAACTTCTGATAGAGCCTAGGGACATTCTCTATACCAAAGGAGATGTTGACTCCTCGACCGAATGGGTAGTTTAGTTCAGCTAGTTCCTCCTTACTCCCCTCCTCTAGCATTAGTTGGCAATCTTCAAGAGATAGGAAGAGAAAGTTTTCTTCTGGTCGTTCGTATTCGATGGTAAAACCCAACAAATCACAGTAGAAGGAACGGGACTGTTCTATATTTGAGACCATAAACTCGGGAATAACTGCATTGTAGTCCATAAAGCAAATCCTTAAAGTTCAATCTCCAAGACAATCGGTGTGTGGTCTTGGCGTGCGCCTGAGTCAATCATATCTGATTTAGTAACCTTATCTGCAATGCGGTTTGAGGTTAACCAATAGTCGATTCTCCAGCCTGTATTGTTGATTTTTGAAGTCTTGCTGCGTTGTGCCCACCAAGTGTAGCGTTCTGGAACATCACCATGGATATGGCGGAAGGTATCTGTAAATCCTTTGGCTAAAAGGTTGGTGAAGCCTTCACGTTCTTCGTCTGTGAAACCTGGTGAACGGCGGTTGCTGGCTGGGTTGGCAAGGTCGATTTCCTTGTGGGCAACGTTGTAGTCACCTGTAGCAAGGACAGGTTTTTGCTTATCAAGTTCAGCCAAGTACTCCGCATATTTGACATCCCAGACTTGACGTTCTTCCAAACGTTTGAGGCCATCACCAGCATTGGGAGTATAGACTTGTGTCACAAAGAAGCCATCAAATTCCAGAGTAATGATCCGACCTTCCAAATCCATGGTTGAAGGAGCTCCAATTTCAGGGAAAGTCACAATTGGAGTAAGCTCTTTTTTATAGAGGAACATGGTTCCAGCATAGCCTTTGCGAGCTGGTTCTTGAGAAGAGCGCCAGGTATTTTCATATTGCGGGAAGAGTTCTTCTAGTACTTCAAGGTGTTTTTTAGTAGGGCCCTTAGCTGAGAGCTTGGTTTCTTGGATAGCGATGATATCCGCATCTTCGGCCACCAAGGTTTGGAGGACGTCTTGTGATAATTTGGCACGCGCAGAATCGCTGGTCAATGCTGCGTTTAGGGAGTCGATATTCCATGAGATCAGTTTCATTGTATTTCCTTTTCTTGACAAAATAGATAATTTTATTATAACAAAAATTTAGTTTTTTTCTGATCTGAATGCCTTGAAATCTCCATTGAAATCATTTATAATAGTTTGAATTCACTGAATGAAAGGGTGTCCCCTATGAAATTTTACTCCTATGACTATGTATTGAGTCAGATCAGCCAGCAAAATTGGGTGACTATCGGGATCTCGATTTTTCTGATTGTACTGACTGGTTTTTTTGCGGTGAAAGCCTATCGGGAGAAACACGATAGCAAATTATCGATTATCTCCATTTTAACTCTGGTTGCGGTTGTCTTAATCGGGATCAGCAATTTCCAAATTAGTAAAAGTAATAACGACCAATTCCAACGTTCATTGCATTTTATTGAAGTGATTTCAAAGGAATTGAATGTTAAAAAAGAAACCATCTATGTCAATACTTCTGCAGCTACAGATGGAGCAATTCTAAAAGTTGGGAAGGATTACTATCGGGCGATCGCTGGATCGGATCCAGATAGCTACTTATTAGAAAAGATGAATCTGTATAAGACAGATGTAGAACTCGTGGAGGTCACCAAATGACATATAATTTTATTGAAATTTTTATCAAATTAGCGCTAGGTCTGATTTCATTGGTGTTTGTAATCAATGTGACCGGGAAAGGCAATCTTGCACCTAGTTCAGCGACTGACCAAATTCAAAACTATGTTCTTGGTGGGATTATTGGGGGTGTCATCTATAATAGTTCGATTACGATTCTCCAATATGTTGTCATTCTCTTGATGTGGACCATTTTAATTCTACTTTTGAAATGGCTCAATACCAACGTTCGTTTTATGAAACACTTGATCGATGGAAAACCAACGGTCATCATTAAAAATGGAAAGCTTGATCCAGAAGCTTGTCGTTCCAAAGGACTTTCTGCTTCAGATGTTGCCTTGAAATTACGTGGACAAGGGATTTTTCAATTGAAAGATGTGAAGCGCGCTGTGATTGAGCAAAATGGTCAATTGATTATCGTCCGTTCGGGAGATGAGAATCCAAAATATCCAATTATTACAGATGGCGTGGTTCAGCTTGAAATTTTGGAAACAATTGGGAAAAGTGAAGAGTGGTTGCTAGCTGAATTGAAAAAAGAAGGCTATGACAACGTTTTGGATATTTTCATTGCTGAGTATGACAAAGGAACGATCAACGTTGTGACCTATTAGTGAGGAGTCGAAAGACTCTTTTTCTATTGTGAAATGATAAAAAAATAATGTAAATTGCTCTTCCTTTTCTTGAGATACAGATCGAAAAATAGTAAAATGGAAGGTAAGTGTTACAGAGAATAGAAGGGCAAAAAGTTCATGAAGAAAAAAATACGGAAGTTTGAAAATCATTCGATTACACGCAGACTTTATCTGTTATTTAGTTTGATTTGTCTTCTTTTTTTGGTTCTGATTGCCCGGCTTGGTTATATGCAGATTACCCACCAAGCTTATTACACGGATAAATTAGCTAAGGCAACGAAAAAGACAGTCAAGCAAGGAAGTGTGCGAGGACAAATCTATGATGCCACTGGGAAACCCTTGGTAGAAAATATTGGAAAGCAAGTCTTGACCTTTACGCGGGATCGGAAAATGACGGCCCAAGAAATGAGAGAGACAGCTGGAAAACTCTTGCAGTATGTTGATGTAGAGAATCCCAAGGTGACTGAACGCCAGGAAGTGGACTATTATCTTGCCAATACCAAGGTATACAAAGAAGTGGTCGACCACCTGTCTGACAAAAAGAAATTTGATACTGATGGGAATCGTTTGCCGGAAGCCAAGATTTATCAAGCAGCCGTGGATAGTATTGACCCTTCAAAACTTGGCTATACAGACGATGAAAAAAAGATCATTTATCTTTACAGCCAGATGAATGCTGTGGAGAACTTTGCGACGGGGATTATTTCAACGCAGCCACTAGGGGCTGAACAAATCGCAACGATTGCTTCAGATAGTCAGAACCTTCCAGGTATTGCGATTACCACTAGCTGGGACCGTAAGGTTCTGGATACGCCCCTTGCTTCTATCATCGGAAGTGTCTCGACCGAGCAGGCTGGGCTTCCTGCCGAAGAGGTCGATCAGTATGTTAAAAAAGGCTATGCACTCAACGACCGTGTTGGAACCTCTTATCTCGAAAAGGAGTATGAGGATGTCCTTCAAGGAAAACGAAGTGAAAAAGAAATTCTCCTAGATAAAAATGGCAACATGGAAAAGGTGGTCGACATTGCAAAAGGAGCCAAAGGGGAGAACCTCAAGCTCTCGATTGACTTGGATTTCCAAAAAGGAGTGGAGGATATTCTTCGCTCTGCCTTTAGCTCTGAGTTACAAGCTGGAAATGCCACCTTCTCCGAAGGCGTCTACGCGGTTGCTTTAGAGCCTGATACGGGGAAAGTCCTTGCCATGGCTGGAATGAAACACCAAATCGGAAGTCAAGATCTATCAGCAGATGCTTTGGGAACTGTGACCAATGTTTTTGTCCCAGGTTCTGTAGTCAAAGGAGCCACCTTGTCTTCTGGTTGGGAAAATGGTGCCATTTCCGGCAATCAGGTGCTGACCGATCAGCCTATTGTTTTTGCAGGATCTGCTCCTATTAATTCTTGGTTCACCCAATACGGTAGCCGTTCCATCAATGCGGTGGAAGCTTTGGAATACTCTTCCAATACCTATATGGTCCAAATTGCTCTCAAGATGATGGGACAACCTTATCGTCCCAATATGACCTTGCAAGTGGATCAAGTCGATCCGGCCATGAAAAAATTGCGCTCAACATTTGCCGAGTATGGTCTAGGAACGTCAACGGGGATTGACCTTCCCAATGAATCGACAGGCTTTATTCCGAAAGAGTACACAGTTGGTAATTATTTGACCAATGCCTTTGGTCAGTTTGACAACTATACTCCAATGCAATTGGCCCAATATGCGGCAACGGTTGCCAATGATGGCAAGCGGGTTCGTCCTCATGTCGTCGAAGGCATCTATGACAATAATGCAGAAGGTAGCCTTGGTCAGTTGAAAAAGACGATCGAAACCAAAGAACTCAATCAGGTGCATATCTCGGCTGAAGATATGGCTTTGATCAAGCAAGGGTTCTACCAAGTGGCCAATGGGACGAGTGGGTTAACGACAGGGAAAACCGTTGGTCGTGGGGCCAGTGTGTCCATCAGTGCCAAGACTGGTACTGCCGAAACCTCTGTAGACGGTGGCAAGCAAGCTATCAATACCAATGTGGTGGCTTACGCCCCGTCAAACAACCCAAAGATTGCGGTCGCAGTGGTCTTTCCGCATAATACCAACCTCCAAGCGACCGTCAGCCATTCGATTACGCGCGACATTATCAATTTATACAATCAGAAACACCCTATGAATTAGAAAGGAAACTATGCTCTATCCAGCACCTATTGCAAAATTAATTGACAGCTATTCCAAGTTGCCAGGAATTGGGATCAAAACAGCGACCCGTCTTGCTTTTTATACCATTGGCATGTCGGATGATGATGTCAATGAATTTGCCAAAAACTTACTCAATGCCAAGCGAGAGCTAGGGTATTGTAGTATTTGTGGCAATTTGACCGATGAAGAGACTTGCGAGATTTGCCGAGACGAAACGCGAGATCCATCCATTCTTCTTGTTGTAGAAGATAGCCGAGATGTCTCTGCTATGGAAAATATCCAAGAATACCACGGTCGCTACCATGTCCTACACGGCTTGATCTCGCCCATGAATGGTGTGGGACCTGATGACATCAATCTCAAGAGTTTGCTTAGTCGCTTGATGGATGGGACAGTTACTGAGGTGATTGTTGCGACCAATGCGACGGCAGACGGGGAAGCAACGTCTATGTACATCTCACGCGTCCTCAAACCAGCTGGTATCAAGGTGACTCGTTTAGCACGGGGACTAGCAGTTGGAGCCAATATCGAGTATGCGGACGAGGTGACACTGCTCCGTGCGATCGAAAATCGGACAGAATTATAAGGGTCGTCCTTTCACAAGGACGGTCATTGTGGTATACTATCAAGTAAGAAATCAAGGGAACAATTAGGGAGAAACTATGAGTAAACAAGACTTAATCTTATTGTATGGTGGACGCAGTGCAGAGCGTAAAGTATCTGTTCTTTCAGCAGAAAGCGTGATGCGCGCGATTGATTACCAAGCATTTTCAGTTCAAACCTACTTTATTACGCAATCAGGAGATTTCATCCAGACGCAAGCTTTTGAAGAGAAGCCAGCGGATGATGAGAAATTGATGACCAATGAGACGATCGATTGGTCTAAAAAAGTGGCACCATCAGCGATTTACAAGGAAGGGGCGGTTGTTTTTCCGGTTCTTCACGGACCGATGGGGGAAGATGGTTCCATTCAAGGATTTTTAGAAGTCTTGAAAATGCCTTATGTTGGCTGTGGTATCCTAGCCTCTAGTGTAGCGATGGACAAGATCACGACCAAACGGGTCTTGGAATCTGCAGGGATTCCGCAAGTTCCTTATGTAGCTGTGGTAGAAGGCGATGACATAGATGAAAAAATTGCTACAATTGAAGCGACTCTCTCTTATCCAGTCTTTACCAAACCATCCAATATGGGTTCTAGCGTCGGAATTTCAAAAGCTGAAAACCAAACAGAGCTTCGGGCTGCTCTTGAGTTAGCCTTCAAATACGATAGCCGTGTCTTGGTAGAACAAGGAGTCAATGCGCGTGAAATCGAAGTTGGTCTTCTTGGAAACTATGATATGAAAAGTACCTTGCCAGGTGAAGTTGTCAAAGATGTGGCCTTCTATGATTATGAAGCCAAATACATTGACAATAAAATTACTATGGCCATTCCTGCTCCATTAGATCCAGAAGTTGTGACAACCATGCGGACGAATGCTGAAAAAGCCTTTCGTGCGATCGGTGGTTTGGGCTTAGCTCGTTGTGATTTCTTCTATACGGATAAAGGAGAGATCTTCTTAAATGAGCTCAATACCATGCCAGGCTTTACCCAATGGTCTATGTATCCCTTGCTTTGGGACAATATGGGACTCAATTATACAGATTTGATCACCAAGTTAGTCCAACTTGGAAAAGAAGTCTTCCAAAAACACGAAGCACATTTGTTGTAAGAAAAGGGAGAGTGGGACAGAAATCGGTCATTCGTTAGAATTCGATTTCGTCGTCCCACCTCCGCACAGTTGAGTAGGGCTGTAAAAGCTGATGAAATCAGTGTAGTAGATCCCACTCAACCACTGCGTCTTGCTCGACAATCCAAAGACAATTGAGAGGCTAGGACTTCTGTCCCAGCCACTTTTTTTGTGGCCTAGAATATGGTATAATGAGAAGAATTTGATAGGAGCGTCCCCGTTATTGTGGGCGCAATGAAAGATTGAGGAGTCGGATATGAATCTCACCTTACATGAAGTTGCTCACCTTGTACATGCAAAAAATGATATCAGCCAATTTGAAGATGTGGCTCTCGTCAAGCCTGAATTTGACAGCCGGTTGATTGGGCCGGGAGACTTGTTTGTTCCCTTAAAAGGAGCGCGTGATGGTCATGATTTCATCGAGACCGCTTTTGACAATGGCGCTGTCGCTACCTTTTCAGAAAAAGTGATTGAAGGGCATCCGTATATTTTAGTGGAAGATGTGTTAACTGCTTTTCAAGCATTGGCTGCAGCCTATCTTCAAAAAACGAAAGTAGATGTGTATGCAGTGACGGGATCTAACGGGAAAACAACCACAAAAGATATGCTGGCCCAGCTCTTGTCCACCACCTACCTAACCTATAAAACACAGGGAAACTATAATAACGAAATTGGTCTTCCTTATACGGTTTTGCATATGCCAGAAGGGACGGATAAACTCGTCCTTGAAATGGGGCAAGACCATCTAGGAGATATCCATCTCTTGTCAGAACTGGCGCATCCAAAAGCTGCTATTGTCACCTTGATTGGGGAAGCCCATTTGGAATTCTTCAAAGATCGAAGTGAGATCGCAAAAGGAAAACTCCAGATTGCGGACGGGATGCCAGAAGGTGGTCTTCTGGTGGTTCCAGCTGATCCGATCGTGAATGCCTACCTCCCTGAAAAGCAAACAGTGGTCCGCTTTGGGCCAGATGAGGAGATTTTTATTACCGAGTTAATCGAGCGAAAGGACAGCCTAACTTTCCGAGCTAATTTCTTAGAAGAAGCGATTGATCTTCCAGTAACAGGAAAATACAATGCGACCAATGCCATGATTGCAGCTTATGTTGCCCTGCAAGAAGGAGTGAGTGAAGCGGCGATTCAGGATAGTTTTGCGACCTTGCAATTGACCCGCAACCGGACGGAATGGAAGAAGGCCAGTAATGGAGCAGATATCTTATCTGATGTCTACAATGCCAACCCGACAGCTATGCGCTTGATTTTAGAGACCTTCTCGACCATTCCTGCCAATCCAAATGGCCGGAAGCTGGCAGTTCTTGCCGATATGAAAGAACTAGGAGAGCAATCCATTGATTTGCACAACCAAATGATTCTCAGTCTGTCACCAGATGTCTTGGATACGGTGATTTTCTACGGTCAAGACATTGCAGGATTGGCCCAGTTAGCGAGCCAGATGTTCCCACTCGGACATGTCTATTATTTCAAAAAGACCGCTGAGGAAGATCAATTTGAGGACCTGGTCAAACAAGTCAAGGAAAGCTTAAAAGAGCAGGACCAAATCCTCATCAAGGGAAGCAATTCCATGAATCTAGCCAAATTGGTAGAGGAGTTGGAGAATGGCGAGTAATAATGTACTAAAGAACATTCAGCGCTTGATTTCAATCACCAATACAGGCTTAGCGTTCTCAAAAGATCCATTTGATCAAGAGCGCTATCAGGATATTCGTGCCATTTTACAGGATCTTGTGAGAGAAACGACTGATTTGAATCCACAAGAATTATCGGATTTGTTTAGACCGACAGACCATTACGACACTCCCTTGATTGATGTTAGGGCATGGATTGTCAAAGATGGAAAACTTTGTCTGGTGAAAGGTCAGGGAGAAGAGACCTGGGCCTTGCCGGGTGGCTTTGGTGAGGTTGGCTATTCTCCGACGGAAAACATTTTAAAGGAAATCCAAGAAGAAACGGGCTATTCTGCGCGTGTAATCAGATTGTTGGCAGTATTTGATACCAATCGCTACCAATTGCAAAGTCGCCAATATGTGAAATTGGTATTTGAATGTGAATTATTAGATGGAAATTTTGAAAAGAACCAGGAAATTTCCGACCTTGCCTTTTTTGAGAGAGAAAAAATACCTGCTCTTTCTACCAAGCGCAATACAGAAGAACAATTGAACTTCCTTTGGGAGGTCTATGATGGGAAACGAGATTTGTATTGTGATTAAAAACGATCTATAAATTAAAGGAATAGAAAGATGACACTTTGGGATTTATTGTTTACCAACCAAAAATCAGCCCCGCCTGAGTTTGGACTCTGGTACGTTTTCATGCCAGTTTCTTTGATCGTCATTGGCTACTTTTCAGTCAAATATGCCCAGTCGAAAAGTTACCAACGCTTTTGGTATTGGGCGCAATTGATTCAAGTCTTGAGTATCAATACTTGGTATATGTGGGCGCACATGCCGTTGTCCGATAGCCTTCCTTTTTACCATTGTCGCTTGGCCATGTTGGTGATCCTTTTTGCACCGAAGCGAACAGTGGTAAAACAGTATTTCGCCCTTCTTGGGGTGTTTGGGTCAATCGCTGCTCTGCTTTATCCAGTATTTGATCCTTTCCCGTTCCCACATATTACGGCACTGAACTTAATCTTTAGTCACTGGGCTCTTTTTGCCAATTGTTTGCTCTATTTGCAAAGGGAGTACCAACCCATGCGTGTTACAAGTTGGTCCATCTGCAGGATTACTTTTGGATTGAATGCTTTGATTTTTCTAATCAATAGCTTGACGAATGGAGATTATGGTTTTCTTCGCCATCCGCCTTTGATTGGAGATCAAGGCCCACTCCTCAATTACGTGATCGTTAGTAGCGTGATGTCAGTGGCGATTGTTTTGGTTCATGTTTTATGGAAATCTAGATTTGTAGAAAAAAACGAATTGTCTCGCCTGAATTAAGGAGGTTATATGCATCATTTTTTCACTACGGAAGCAACAGCACCACCAGCTATTTCAGTATTT
>OBWI01001141.1_pt1 | contig 10523 bp, 1 predicted proteins | sample 1495201 | NCBI WGS metagenome assembly OBWI01 (sample SAMEA2580050, study PRJEB22360) | human gut metagenome | biome: human gut; feature: human-associated habitat; material: faeces | place: Denmark | collected 2008/2010
AAAACTAATGATTTTATAGTAAATTAATCACATTTATAATTTTCGATTAAAATTATATGTTCTGTATTATACACTATTATGAAAAGTTTGTGAAGCCAAATACAAAAAAAGAACGAAAGTCCTTTCACAGTAGACTTTCGTTCTTTCATTTTATGTACCATATAGGGTTAAAATCATCTAATCTTCATGGGTATTTTCTGGTACATCAGCTCACTTTTTACCACATGAATATAAGATGAAACAGATATGAATTACATGCCTAAACGACTCATAATAAGAGCTAATTGTCGTTTAGTTTCTTCGTTATCTTTCTGTAGACGAAGGTTGTCTTCTTTCAATGCCGCATAGTCTGCAGTTAATTTTTCATCCTGCGCTTTCATGCGTGCATTTTCAGCTTTCAAAGCAGTCATTTCATCCTGCATTACGTACATAGAGCTGATAGGACCGCCCTTGTAGCGCTCAGGAATAGCCTTCTTCTCATCAGAAGAACCGAATTTATGAGTTACACCGGCATTCACCATATTATGACGACTACCAACAGATACACCTGCATGGAACATAGTATCTTCCGATGTATAATGTGCAACACCTAAAGCCGCTGCGGTTTCACCTCTGTAATTGCCGATACCAGCCATCACTTGAGTTGGTTCTAACGGATCATATTGAATCGGTTTCAACGCAGACATAGCTGCCGCATGAGCACCTACACGTTGCGTTTCGCCCGCCACAGAATTAATAGCATTAGCCATTCCCTCCGTAACTCCCTTCAATTGATTTACGTTAACCGCATCCGTGCCGTTTACACCAGGACCTACATTGCTGATTGTTTTACCGCCGTTATTCAACCCGTCTTTAGTAAGGCTTACAGCATTACCGCTAGCAGGAGTAATGGTTATACCACTGCCGTTTACAACCGTAGAGTTACCTGCAGTATCCTTAGTCGTTACGGATGTAAGACCTTTCAAATCTTTCGCCATACGAACTTTAAGATTAGTACCGTCAGATACGACGCCTACATTATCTTCTGTAGTCAACTTGCTAGCATCAGTAATACCACCGATTACGTTTACCTGTTCGTTAAGCTTTTTGTTAATCACATTACCGGAATCACCACCGTATTTCATACCATCGTCTTTGGTTGCCACTTGATGTGTCTTGCCCTGTTCATCTTGGTACTTAATACGAGTAATAGCATTACCTCCTAGATCAGAATCGCCCTTATCAGCAGTAATATCCGCATTGCGCCCATCTTTTCCGGTTAAACCGATGTGACCGACACCGTCTTTGCCGGACATAGATACAGCATCTTTACCGTCTTTACCAATAACAGCTACTTTGCCATCTGTACCATTCGCAGCATCTGGACCTATAATAGATACGCCATCTTGACCATTTTTGCCGACTTTCACCTTATCAGTCGTTACCGTATCGGCAGTGACCGTTTTGGTAGTAACGCTGTCGGTCTTAAGATTCTTAGCCATTTTAATAGTAACATTACCATTTTCGGCTACCGTTTTGATATTTTCACCGGAATAATCACTATCAGCCCCTTGACCTTCACCTTTGATAGTAACCTTTTGACCTAAATCACGGTGGAAATCGCCTGTATTACCGGCAAAATCCATACCTTTCTTCGTAATGTCATCACCTAAGTTATTAATCTTATTATCCAAGGTTTTATGGGACTTCTGCAATTGATCTTCTGTAGCAGCACGACCACTTGTGATGTTGTTAGGATCCCAATCTTTGTTTTCCAAACCTGTCACATGACCGTCCTTACCGTCAACAGCGACTTTACCTGCCGCGATCTTACCGTCTTTACCGTCGATAGTTACCTTATCTCCGGCCTTAATCGTACCGTTTGTACCGTCGATTGCAACATTGCCGGCCTTGATTGTACCCTTATCGCCATCGATTTCAACTTTATCACCGGCTTTAATGGTGCCTTTGTTGCCGTCGATTGTAATTTTGTCACCGGCTTTGATAGTGCCTGTTGTACCATCCATCGCAATTTGTTTCGTAGGATCAGTCCCCATTGTTACTTGGTCTTTGAGACCCACTTTATAATTTGTAGAACCGTCCGCATTAGTGGTCTTATCTACTTGGACATTATTACCTGCCGTTACTGTTGTAGTAGCAGCTGCTGCCGCTTTATCCAATTGAGATTTATTAACCGCATCCTTAGGATTTGTACCGTCAGCTACATTAGTAATCTTATTGCCGGCTCCATCAATACCGCTTTTCGTCATAGATGGACCATTAGTAATCTTCACGCCGTCCTTTGTAACAGCAGTCAACGGATTACCGTCCTTATCTTGAACGGCCATACCTTCACCATTAACAACGGTTTTACCGTTTACACCATTAGTACCATTGTTGAAAATTATGGAATCTAAACCTTTCAGATTTTTTGCCAAACGAACATTAAGGATATTATTTTTACTAATAACACCAATATTATTTTCGGTCAACTCAGATTCATTGGTGACACCACCCTTAATGTCCAATTGTTCATTAAGTTTCTTCTTGATGGTAGTACCGGAGTCGCCACCATATGCCATGCCATCATCTTTGGTTGCCACTTCATGGGTTGTGCCATTTTCATCTTTGTATTTAATGCGCGTAATTTCATTTCCATTGAGATTAGCAGCACCTTTTTCAGCAGTAATATCCGCACTTTTACCGTCTTTACCGCTTAATCCGATGTGACCAACACCGTCTTTACTGGACATGGACACAGCATCCTTGCCGTTTTTATCTGTAATAGCTACCTTACCATCGGTGCCATTCGCCCCATCTGGACCTGTAAGAGATACGCCATCCTTACCGTCTTTACCGACTTTCACGGATTCAGCCTTAAGATTTTTGTTCATCTTCACATCGATAGTCGTGTTACCTGTTGCTGCATCTTGTTTAATGAAAGTCTTAATATTGTCACCACTATAGTCGGTATCAGCAGCTTTACCTTCACCTTGAACAGTGACAGTAGAGCCTAATTTATTGGTTTGTACACCGCCTACATTGGCATTGAATTTGAGACCTGTATCAGTTTGACCTGCCAAGGCTTGTTTCAATTGATCCTCTGTTGCTGCACGACCGGATACGACTTTACCTACATCCCAAGTCTTATTATCAAGACCTGTTACATAATTACCAGTATTAGCAGGAGTTACGCCATCAGATTGTTTACCCATAGTTACAGTGCCGGCTTTCACAGTTTCCGCTGCAGTAACAGATGTAACATTAAGATCCTTTTTCAATTTAAGGCCGATCTTCGTATCGTCACCAGTTTGAGTAATTTCTGTAGTGATGTTATCATCGCCATTTACTGTTACCTTAGAGCCTAGCTTATTCGTTTTTTCGTCATTATTATCAGCATTAAAACGAAGGCCTTTATTGGTGAGTTCAGTCTTAGCGTCACCAATATTTTTATTTAACTCAGTTTTAGTGTCATGCAATTGACTGCCGTTCACTGCATCTTTGGAGTTAGCCGCCACATCGCCATTAGCAACATTGGTAATCTTTTGATCGTTCGCATTGATGCCGTTTGAAGATACATAGTTCTTACCGCCTACGGTCAAACCTCCACTGTTGATGGTTGTACCGCCAGCTGTTACGCTGTCCAAACCAGTTAATGTCTTAGACAACTTCACGTTTAATGTGCCTGTGCCATCAGAAACAACGCCAATATTATTATCAGTTAAATCTGCAGCTGCAGCTCCTCCTTTAATGGCAACAGTACCACCTAGCTTCTTATTAATAGTTGTGCCAGAATCACCGTCAAAGTTCAAGCCTTTATCCACTTCGGATTTAGATGCCACATCTTTAATCGTTACGGTTTTTGTTTGAGCCGGATGGTTCTTATCTTGGACTGTCAATGCTACGTCACCGTTGGCATCTACAGTGTAGTCGCCATTGGAGCCTGCCGTAGGATTCGCAACGAGACTAAAGTCTGTTGCACTAGCACCTTGTTTCTTAACTTCATCACTAACCGTTTTCAATTGGTCTTCCGTTGCTGCACGGCCAGATGCAATCGTAGGATTATCAATACTCCATGTCTTATTATCAAGACCTGTTACGTAGTTACCCGTATTAGCAGGAGTTGCACCATCAGATTGTTTACCCATAGTTACCGTACCGGCTTTCACAGTTTCCGTAGCAGTAACAGTGGTAACATTAAGGTCTTTCTTCAATTTAAGACCAATCTTCGTATCGTCACCAGTTTGTGTAATTTCTGTGGTGATGTTATCGTCGCCGTTTACCGTTACCTTAGAGCCTAGTTTATTAGTTTTTTCAGCGTTATTATCCGCATCAAAACGAAGGCCTTTGTTGGTAAGTTCAGTTTTAGCGTCACCAATATTTTTGTTGAGTTCAGTTTTAGTATCACTGATATTTTTATTCAACTCGGTCTTAGTATCGCTAATGTTTTTATTTAACTCAGTTTTAGTGTCATGCAATTGACCGCCGTTCACCGCATCTTTGGAGTTAGCCGCCACATCGCCATTAGCAACATTGGTAATCTTTTGGTCGTTCGCATTGATGCCATTTGGAGATACATAATTCTTACCACCTACGGTCAAACCACCACTATTGATGATTGTGCCACCAGCTGTTACGCTTTCCAAACCAGTTAATGTTTTAGCTAACTTCACGTTTAACGTACTGCCATCAGATACAACACCAATATTATTGTCAGTTAAATCTGCAGCTGCAGCTCCGCCTTTAATGGCAACAGTACCACCTAGCTTCTTGTTGATAGTCGTACCAGAGTCACCGTCAAAGTTCAAGCCTTTGTCCACTTCGGATTTAGATGCTACATCTTTAATCGTTACGGTTTTTGTTTTATCCGGATGATTCTTATCCTGTACGGTCAATGCCACGTCACCGTTAGCAGCTACAGTATAGTCACCATTGGAACCCGCCGCAGGATTAGCAACAAGACTGAAGTCCGTTGCATTAGCACCTTGAGTTTTGATAGCTTCAGTAACTGTCTTCAATTGATCTTCTGTTGCAGCACGTCCGCTGACAGCAGTAGGATTAGTTACACTCCATGTCTTATTATCAAGACCTGTCACGTAATTACCCGTATTAGCAGGAGTTGCACCATCGGATTGTTTACCCATGGTTACAGTGCCGGCTTTCACAGTTTCCGTAGCCGTAACAGATGTAACATTAAGATCTTTCTTCAATTTAAGGCCAATCTTCGTATCATCACCGGTTTGCGTGATTTCCGTCGTAATATTATCGTCGCCGTTTACCGTTACCTTGGAGCCTAATTTATTCGTTTTTTCAGCGTTATTATCTGCGTCAAAACGAAGGCCTTTGTTGGTAAGTTCAGTTTTAGCGTCATGCAATTGACCACCGTTAACCGCATCTTTGGAATTCGCCGCAATTTCACCATCAGCCACATTGGTAATCTTTTGGTCATTTGCATTGATACCGTTCGAAGATACATAAGTCTTACCACCTACAGTTAAACCACCAGCATTAATAGTTGTACCACCAGCTGTAACACTATCTAAACCAGTCAATGTTTTCGCTAACTTCACGTTCAATGTTGTGCCATCAGATACGACACCGATATTATTATCCGTCAAGTTCGCAGCCGTAGCACCACCTTTGATGCTGAGCTTATCGCCCAACTGTTTGTTAATTACAGCGCCGCTATCTCCATCAAAGTTAAGACCTTTAGCTATATCTTGCTTATTCTTACCGATGTCAGTTGTATTTTGAGCAATATCAGCCTTGTTCTTAGCTATATCTTGTTTATTCTTGCCGATGTCAGTAGTATTTTGAGCTATTTTATCCTTATTTGTGTTAACTTGCGTATTAACAGCTTTTAACTGATCTTCCGTTGCAGCACGACCGGTTACGGCTTGTGGATTATCTACATCCCAAGCAGTATTGGTAAGACCAGTTACCGTGCCTGCAGTACCATCAACAGATACAGGATTAGCAGTTCCTAAGGTGATTTTATCCCCTAGTCCGATTGTAAATTCCTTACCACCAGCTGCATTTGTACCTTCTTCTACAGTGATATTGCTGTTTTTAGCTTTCACAGTACTCGCCTTAGCCGTTCCACCGATAGCATCCTGCAACTGACTAAAGTTAACCGCATCAGTAGGATCTGTGCCTTTTGCTAGACCGGTAATCTTTTGATTATTCGCATTGATACCGTTCGTCGTCACATAGGTCTTACCGCCTACAGTCAACCCACTACTATTAATAGTCGTTCCGCCAGCTGTTACGCTATCCAAACCAGTTAATGTTTTAGCTAGTTTCACATTTAATGTGCTTCCATCAGACACGACACCGATATTATTATCCGTAAGGTCCGCCGTAGCACCACCTTTAATGGTAACAGTGTCGCCCAATTTTTTATTAATCGCAGCACCGCTATCACCGTTAAAGTTTAACCCTTTATTGATATTAGTTACATTTGTGTTGACCTTATCATTAACGGATTTCAACTGATCTTCCGTAGCAGCTCGACCACTTACAGCTTGAGGATTATCCGCGTTCCAAGACTTATTATCGAGCCCTGTCACAAAGTTACCGTTTGTACCACCTGCACCACCTGATTGTTTACCCATAATTACAGTGCCAGCTTTCACAGTATCAGCGGCAGTAACAGTAGTAACATTGAGATCTTTCTTTAATTTAAGACCGATCTTAGTATCGTCACCAGCTTGACTAATTTCTGTCGTAATATTATCATCGCCATTTACCGTTACCTTGGAACCCAATTTATTGGTCTTAGTTCCACCAGTGTCCGCATCAAACTTGAGACCTGTGTTAATCACATCATTCTTCGCAGTCGATATATTATTGTTTAACTCGGTTTTAGCATTATCTATATTGCCGTTCAATTCGGTCTTAGCGTCATTAATATTCTTATTAAGTTCAGTTTTGGCATCACCGATATTTTTGTTTAATTCAGTTTTAGCATTATTAATATTGTTATTTAATTCGGTTTTAGCCGCATGAAGTTGACCGCCGTTAACTGCCTCTTTGGAATTAGCCGCCACTTCACCATTAGCAACATTAGTTATTTTCTTGTCATTCGCATTAATGCCGTTCGGAGTTACATAGGTCTTACCGCCTACGGTCAAACCACTACTATTGATAGCTGTACCCCCAGCCGTTACACTATCCAAACCGGTTAATGTTTTAGCTAGTTTCACATTTAATGTGCTGCCATCAGATACGACACCGATATTATTGTCCGTCAAGTTCGCAGCCGCTGCACCTCCCTTAATGCTGAGCTTATCGCCCAACTGTTTGTTGATTACAGCACCGCTATCTCCATCAAAATTAAGGCCTTTAGCAATAGTTGTATTAATTGTAGAGATAGCATTTTTATTGGTCGCAATATCTTGTGTATTCTGTGCAATATTTTGTTTATTTTGTGCAATATCAGTTGTGTTCTTACCAATGTCGGTTGTGTTCTTGGTGATATTTGCCGTATTTTTAGCTATATCTTGCTTGTTCTTACCGATGTCAGTCGTATTTTGAGCTATATCAGTCTTGTTCTTAGCTATATCTTGCTTATTCTTACCGATATCAGTCGTATTCTGAGCAATGTCAGTTGTGTTTTGAGCTATTTTATCCTTATTTGTATTAACTTGCGTATTAACAGCTTTTAACTGATCTTCCGTTGCGGCACGACCAGTTACGGCTTGTGGGTTATTTACATTCCAAGCTGTATTAGTAAGACCTGTTATAGTTCCTGTGGTTCCATCCACGGTCACAGGATGTGCCGTACCTACAGTAAGTTTATTGCCCAATCCAACAGTGTATTCCTTACCACCATTCACATTGGTACCTTCTGTTACGGTTACATTTGCATCCTTTGATTTTACTGTAGTCGCCTTTGCAGTACCACCGATAGCACTTTGTAATTGACTGAAATTAACCGCATCGTTAGGCGCTGTACCATTAGCAACACCAGTAATCTTTTGATTATTAGCATTGATGCCATCAGGTGTTACATAGGTTCTAGCACCTACACTCAAACCATTTTTACTAATAGTAGTATTTCCTGCATTAACGCTCTCTAATCCTGTTAAATATTTTGCCAACTTTACAGTCAATCTACCGGTACCATCGGATACAACACCAATATTATTATCGGATAATGCCCCTGTAGCACCGCCTTTAATGACTAGAGTATCACCTAATTTTCTCTTAATCGAAGCACCTGTATCGCTGCTAAAATAGAGCCCTTTTTCAAGAGTATTATTGATAGTGTTAATATCATTCTTATTAGTAGTAATATCACCTTGTATTTTTGTGATATTTCGTGCATTGGCACCAATACGGCTTGAGTTATCTGAGATATTCTGCGTATTTTGATTAATAAAATACTGATTGGAATTAACTCTCTCATTAACCCGCTTTAACTGATCTTCCGTAGCAGCACGCCCTGTAACAGGTGCTGGATTATTTACATTCCATGATGTATTGGTAAGACCTGTGACCGTTCCTGTACCACTATCTATGGTTACAGGATGCGAGGCCGCCCCTTTCCCTACAGTAATCTTATAGTTTAAGCCGACAGTATATTCTTTACCACCTTTCGCCGTTGAGTTTTCCCTTATCGTAATATTACCATCATCATTTGCTTTTACAATGGCTTCTTTAGCTGTACCGTTAATTGCTCGTTGCAACTGACCGTAGTTAACTGCGTCCTGACTACCTGTACCGTCTGCAACACCTCTAATTTGTTGATTATTGGCATTAAGGCCACCGGTTGACACATAGAGTTTATTGCCTACAGACACCCCTTTATTATCAATCGTAGCAGTTCCTGCTGTTACGCTATCCAAACCAGTTAATTTTTTAGCCAATTTCACATTTAGTGTGCCATTTCCGTCTGCTTGAACCCCAATATTGTTGTCAGCCAGAGCACCGCTAGCGCCACCTTTTATTCTTACTGTGTCACCTAATTTTACTTGGTTCTGAACAAAGTTATCACCATAAAAGAACAATCCCTTATCAATATTGTCTTTATTATATCTAATAGCATCGTGGATCGTGCTTTTACCTGTAAAACCGATATCGCTCATCGTTAATTTACCGGTATCAGGATCGAGCGCCGCATTACCGCCAAGGATATTTTTAGTAGTAGTGGCTAAATTGCCCAGGCTATTTGCTACGGCATATAACTGACTACCGTTAATAGCATCTGTAGACGAAGCATTCATGCGTCCCGCCGCCACATTGGTAATCGTACGTTTTACCGTATCACTACCCACACTAAGCGTGGAGTCAGCACTGCCGCCAGCTAAATTCTTATACCATAAACCATTTACATGCTGATTTGGCGTACTTACCACATTAGCCGTCTTGGAGTTGGCACCTAATGCAATTGATCGTTGTTGATTCACATCAACTAATGCATTTTTACCGATGGCAATGGAATCATCTGAAGCTGCGATTGCAGCTTTACTCATAGCAATAGAATTATTTTTCGTCGCTTTTGCCGTCTCACCGATAGCAATAGAAGCCTCACCGCTAGCCACGCTATCCCAACCCATAGCAGCAGCATTAGTAGCGTCAGCTGTAGAGTTCGCACCGATTGCGCGAGCACCCGCTGCCAATGCTCTTGCACCGTTACCGATGGCTACGCCCCACTCGCCTCTGGATTGAGAGCCGTTACCCATAGCAACGGCACCGCCTTTAGATGCCTTCGCATTATTACCAAATGCCATGGATGATCCACCCCAAGCTCTGGCATTGGTACCAAATGCCTGATCATTATCGGCACCCACATAGTTACCGGCCTCATCATATCCAGCCCAGGATGTATTACCAAGGGCAAAGCCATTTAAAGAAGCTACTTTTGTCAAATTACCGATAGCAACACCATTATTTACTTCAACCGTTGCATTTCTTCCGATTGCAACACCTTGCACATTACCAACATTAGCCCTATTAGTTTTTGTAACAGTAGCACCTGTACCCAAGGCCACACTATTATCTGCCATTGCTGTACTATTGTCACCTATCGCTACAGTACCATTTTTAGCCTGAGCATTATCACCCCATTTTAATGTAGATGCCTGCGCTTCAGTTGGTATAATCCCTCCTGCTAACATAACAGTACAGATAGAAATTCCGAGCATCTTGGCAAACACAGATGTCATTGTCGAGCGTTTCGACATATTCTTCGCTGTTTCAGCCACAACGACATAACATCCTTTTGTACGACTCCAGATTACTTTAAAAATTCGGTTCATCTCATCTTACTCCTTGCATAAAACTATCAAATTATACGAATATAATAAAATATTTTATAACTATTTTAAAAAGTAAAAATACAGTTAATATATGGCTATTTACCGATGCATATTATATTAAACATATCATATTCTATGGTAAAAGTAAAAAATTTTTCACTCTACACTCACTTCCAAATCATAAATATTTATGAATATACAAAAACTCCGCCATATACCTTATGAATATGCTAAATGTACTAATTTTTTCGCATAAAATTAACTTCATGAAAAAAATGTATT
>OBWI01001144.1_pt1 | contig 10507 bp, 13 predicted proteins | sample 1495201 | NCBI WGS metagenome assembly OBWI01 (sample SAMEA2580050, study PRJEB22360) | human gut metagenome | biome: human gut; feature: human-associated habitat; material: faeces | place: Denmark | collected 2008/2010
GCACCGCCGATGACGCGCCCGAAAACGCGTCAATATGAGTTCGCCGGAATATTACGATGCAGGGACCACTGCAAATCCCGACCGGGAATAACGGCCAGTCAACGAAAACCCCGCCTTCCCGCCTGCAGGGCATGAAAATCATGTCGGTGGAAAAAGGAATGGCCTGGATCCGCTGGCAGGGTAGCGCCTGGGCAGTACGGGAAGGTGACAGGCTGGGGAATATCACCATCACCCGGATTGAACCGTCCAGCCGCTCAGTCATCACCTCTGCCGGTACATTACGATGATGAGCATTGATGCCCTGACAGCCATAGAGAACTTTGCCAGCGGTATATTCAGTGCAGGCATGGAGTTTCTCTTCACCTGGGGAGAGCTGCTGGGGATTATCGGCCTGATTGGTCATCTGATGCGCGCCCGGGCAGAAGGGCGTCACAGTATGGGGCCGGGGAAATTTATCGCCGGTATCGTCATCTGCGGCATGCTGGTCGCCCTGCCATCCTTCATCAATGCCGGGGGTACCCAGATGGGATTCAGGGCTGATTCCTTCGGCCCTATCGCTTATGTACAACCAACCACCTTTGGTGCCGCTGCCGGTGCCGCCAATGCCATGCTCTCACTGGTAAAACTGGCCGGAGTGGGGTTTGCCATGAACGGCATTTCCATCTGGCGTAAATCCCTGCTGGACGGGCATACCGCCCTGAGCAGCAGTGAGTCCATCAGCAAAGGAAACGTCAAGTTTGTTGCCGGCGTTCTGCTGGTTTTTATCGATCGCGTCATCGATGCCTCTCTGGCGAGTCTTGGTCTCGCCTTCTGATCCACATTCATTTTCAGTAAATCAGTCTGTTAGTTAAGGAGACACTATATGTCACGATTCCGTGCCATGACAGCACGTATGTGCGCTGCATTTATTTATGTTCAGTTATACCTGGTGGCCTGCCGTGACCGGCTGATACGCCTGTTACTTCTGCTTCCCGTGATACTGCTGCCCCACACAGCGATGGCAAACACCCTCTTCGATATGATCAAAACCGTTGGTGATGGTGCAAAAGGCTCCAGCAGTTCATTTGTGGCTATCGGTCAGGTTATTGGCCTAGTGCTCTTTATCGGCGGCCTGCTTGGCCTCAAACAAATCGGTAAAAAACCCGGAGCAGGGCTGGCCTGCCTGCTGTCAATTCTGGTCGGCCTCTGCCTTGCCGTCGTACCGGAACTGATGGGCAGCGGACAGAAAACGCTCGGTCTTTCTCCGGTTTCAATCAGTTAATCCGCAAAGGCACCGGGAAACCGGTGCCGTCTTCACACAATGAGGAGGACCAGACCATGTCCTGTGAGCTGCCCCCTTTCACCCTGCTCAGAACAGAGCACGGCAACGTGATTGCCCGCGACAACCGGGATAATCAGGAGTTTGTGTTTGCAGAATGTTATTCCACCGCCATCGCAGCACTGATTCTGGCTGCCGTCACCCTGTATACAGAGAGAAAAACGTATGAACAAAACACCGCCACTCATCGCCCCGGTCCGGGAACGCTGGCTTTTCCCGCTCCCGCAACCGGACACGGTATTCAGCGGTGAATCCCTGCTGCCACCACCCGTGCTCTCAACACCCGGACGCTGTCCCTGCTGTCGCCGGACCGTCACTCACCGCTTCATTCTGGAGGATTCATGGCCATTACAGCAGATGGCTGACACCTGCCGGGATACGGTCGTCCTGCTGGAAAAAAACCTCACCCGGGTGATGCGCCTGAAAAAACATCCGGTACCGGAAAACGCTGACGAAAAAAAGAAACACACCCGACCCCTGCAGGATGCGGAGCGGTCCCTGGCACAGGCCCGCCTGTCGGCCAGGCGACTGACCCTGCGTCATGTGGAAAAGTCACAAATCGTCACAACAGATGCACTCAGCGAAAATGAAAGTGAACTGCTGCAGCCGGAAGGCCCGCCCTTTCATCTCTGTGCCTTCTGCCACGCCTGGCACTGCCTGAACGGCTACGCTGCCGCACAGGGGGTGATGGTCTGGCTCCCCGATTTGCATCCGGCCTCGGTGGTTGCTCTCAATGCACGGGCACTGAAGGAAATTTTCAGCGATGAGCGTAAGCGTGTCAGACAGGGACGGGCGGTCCTGAATGCCCTGGTACAGAACCGTCTGGCCGTTGAGGAGAAATTTCGCACCTGGCGTCCGGCGGATTTTGCTGATGCACTGCGCCGCTGGCCGCCGGCACAGAGTAAAACACTGCGGGAGAAGATGGACGGGGTGGCGCTCATTCTGATGCCAGATTCGTTTCCTGACAGAGAGTTCGTCTGTTGATGCCCCCCCCTGAGCCAGTGATGTTCCATCATCACTGCCAGGGGCTGGCATTACAGTCCAGAGTAACCTGCCCTTGCCTGTGTCACGAAATCAGGGTAAAAAGAGCGGAAGCGCGGTTCTGGCATATCTTTTGTTGCTGTATGTTGTGTTTCTTTGTCGTGCCAGATATCGCGCTGACACCTCAGGTACTGTTTTTACACCTTTCACTGCGCCCTGTTCAGCCATTCAGAAAATATAAATTAATTCAACACGCCAATTGATAAATATGAGAATTATTGATAATAATAACCCGGCATTATCTTATATAAGAGGTTATATATGTTCAGATTTGTGTTTTTAGTTTTCATGTTTCTTGTAAATATAACAACACCGTCTGTGGCTAAAACGTTCACTGCCTTCATTCTTACCGGGCAGTCCAACTCATTAGGCGCAATAAAAGGAAATTTTGCCAGCCCCCAGAATATGTCACCAATTCCTGCAATGAAGTTCTGGCATCATAACTTTGGAGAATATTGTACCGGAACACCTTCTCAGTCATGGGGATATGTATCACCGCAATATGAATCACAAATTGTTATGGGACCAGAATATGGATTTTCTCAGGAAATACAATCCTATTATTCAAATCCGGAATTGATTCATCATATGGGCATCATTAAAGCATCCAGAGACGGCGGTGGTAACTCAAACTGGATTAAAGGTCATGGTGATGCTTATGCTATTGTACTGAGTACAGTAGAGGATGCATTACGACAGTTACCTGCAAAAGGATATGATAAAGTCCGGATTGCCGGATTATTATATTTACAGGGCGAATCAGATAAAGGCCAGGAGATTGCTTTATCGTCAGTGCGGCTCTTAAATTTCATAAAAAACATAAAGTCTGACATTTCAGATATAAAAATAAAAGGTCTTGATATTGATATCAATAACATGATTGTACTTCTTGGCGAAAATGCATCATGGCATGGTATTGATAAAAAATTCAATGGAGAAACAACGCGGGACAATCTGTATAAAACAGCACAACAGAACAAAGACATTATATGGGTGAGTTCCCGCGACTTAAGTAAAATCACCACAGGTGACAATATGGGCGTTCATTATAATGGTGATGCTCAGTTAACACTTGGTAAACGCTTCGCCAGAGCATGGATTAATGCATATGAAATGTAATTCAGTTTTAACCAGAATATTATAAGACATACCATTACTGATAAAATATTCAAAAAATATTTTATACCCCCTGATGCAGTTGTACTGATTCAGGGGGGACAGAATCCTGTCTCACGGAATTACCGGATATGCCCTTCTGTGATTTTTTATTGCCGCCAGCAGTTTATTTATTGAAGCACTGCCTGAGCTGGCCCCCCGATTTACATCCGGCCCCCGGTGATTGCCCTCAATGCGCAGCGCTGCTGGAAATTTTCAGCGATGACCGTAAGCGTGTCAGACAGGGACGTGCTGTACTGAATTGTCATGATACAGAATCGCCGGGCCGTTGAGGAGAAATTCCGCACCTGGCGTCCGGCGGATTTTGCTGATGCTCTGCGCCACAGGCCAGCGTAAAACGCTGCGGGAGAAGATGAACGGGGTGGCGCTCATTCTGCTACCGGGTGCATTTTCTGACAAAAAGTACCTCAGCCCTCCCACACCGGTGCCGGTGACATTCTGCCGGCACACATTCAACTTACAGAGGAACAAAAATGGATACACACTCTGCCGGATATCAGTTCACTGCAGATGCATTCCGGCGTTTTATTATACGGACGCTGACTGACGATATTCCGCCTGACGGAGATGAAAAAGAAATTGCCCGGTTCATTCTCCGCCACCCGGCATTTAACGGCGGCTGGCTGCTCTTTCTGGCTGCAGAAATTCATGAAAGATCCCGTACCCATAAAAGCATCACCGTCACAGTGAGCGTCGATAACTATCTCTCATGGATGGATATTGCCGTATCCGGTCTCCCGGAATTACCGGATATGCCCTTCTGTGATTTTTTCATTCGCCGCCAGCAGTTTATCTATCCGGGTGTGCCCCCGACAAAATCAGGAGAAGAATGATGAAAATTCACCGCATATCCCCGGAGACGCTTATAACACTCATCCACGCACACCTGGCCGGAAAAACTGACAGTACCGCCAAAGAAGAGCACCGGCTACTCCGTCGTTTCCTGCGGGATGATGACGGCAGGCTGGCCGGCGTACTGCTGAATATTGCCGGAATACTTCAGTTCAACAGGGAATTAAGTGTGCAGCATAATTATCCGGCCACACCCCTGACTGAATTTTCATTAAGGAAACGGGGAAAACAACTGCATCTCTGTCTCTGCAGTCTCCGTTTCTTTTATATTCCTCCGGTATTTATACAAAACAAAAGAAGAAAATCTATTATTGTACATCTTAATAAGATCAGTTATAAACAAACCCATTCAATACGCTGACGAAGTGATTCATACTGATTATACTCATCTTTGCCTATATGTTTTTTAAGCGTATTAACAATATCATATTGAGGATGTCCTGAATTGTCAGTATACAGTGTTGTTGCAGGAAGGACTGCATAATCTGATATTTCACAACCTTTATACAGTTCTTTGTCTGTTCGGCAGGAATGGCAAAGAGAAAGACATGTATACAGGTCTGTGTTTTCTGCCTCCTCAGGAGATAACCACGACACATATTGCAAATCATCTGTATCAGGATAACAATTCCCTTCCGGAACCTGAACTCTGAAAATATAGAAAAACAATTCATCTTTTGAAAGACACGCTATTTTATTCCCCCAATGCACCGCATTATCAAGTTGATCCGATAAATAAATCCATCCGGGCGTCGTCTCTAACGACCAGCATATAACAGAAGGTGCATCAGTTCTTATTTTCCCATCTTTTATTATTTGCAGGCCTCTGCTCATTGTTGTCGCATGAAAAAGATTTAATATTTTATTTTCTGTCTTCATTCTATTTTCTCATCTCCAAAAAACATATTAAAAACGGAAAACATTACACATAACCTGGAGGACAAATCATGACTTTAAATTTCCCTGCCGGGGAAAGTACACTATTCTCAGCAAAAAACATCCTGACAGCAATACTCACTCTGCACAACTTACACGCATAGCGTTCCCATTTGAATACAGTTGTAGCCAGCAATTTATTTTGTCTTCCGGAGCCACCTCTGCCATGAATATCAACCGCATTATTTTTGCCATTGAAGACTGTATCAGTACCCTGTCACGGTATTCCGTTTCCGCATTCTTCCCCGATTACTGTGATCTGCACACCGTCATCGGTCTGGACCAGCAGGACCGCGAACGCCGCCCCTGGCTGAAAGCCCCCTACATTGCCACCACCAAACAGGGGTATTACCTTTCCGTCTTTGAAATCAGCGGTGCCCTGAAAGAAATGGATGAAAACCCGGACCTGACAGCCCCCGGCACACTGGAATCACTGATTACAGCGCTGGCCGAGCGAATGAACACTGCCTGGAAAAATTCCGGTCACAAAATCAGTTTTGTTTTCGAACGCGATCCGGAGCGTGGAAGGGATGAAATCGAAGCCATGCTCTTACCCCAGCGAAAATCCATCGCACGCACGGGGATCCTGCTTCAGGACGTTCTGGATGAAAAAGTCACCACTCTCACCCCCTGGCTTGTCCGGGAACGCTGCTGGCTGACCGTCTGGAGCTCTGAAGAACTGCTGAGCCGGACCGATCGCAAGGACCACCAGACCCGTATCAGGAAACTCGCTGAACACGCTCCGCCAGCCCGATTTGCGCAGGATCCCTGGCGATGGACACTTTCCGCACTCAAAATACGGCATGACGCCTTTCTGGACACGCTGGAGCAGGCCCTGACACATGATTCTGACGGTCTGCTGGTTCGCCTGATGGATATTCATGAAGTGGGACGGGAAATCCGCCGTCAACTGGAGCGCAACAGCACACCTGCAGTATGGCAGCCTCATCTGCCTGAAGATGCCCGTCCTGCCGGCTGGCGACAGGGCGAGGATACCTCTGTATTCCACGCACCGTCGCTGAATCTGCAGTTATTCACCACACAGCCTGAAACACACGGCAGCCTGATAAAGGCCGGTGACCTCTGGCACGGTATGGTCGCCATTACCCTGCCACCCCAGAATCTGCGGACATTCAACCAGCTGGTCAGGGATGTGCCCCGCGCAATCCCCTGGCGTATCCGGATGGATCTGATGCCCGGCGGCATGAAGGCGCTTGGGGTCAAGAAAACCCTGCTGACCTACAGCAGCTTTATTTCCCCTCTCCGGCCCATGTATGACTCGGTGATGATGCTGAATGACATCAACAAACATGATCCGGTCTGTATCATGACCATTGTTGCCACCACATGGGGAAACAGCCGGGAAGTCTGTACCCGCAACCAGGCTCTCCTGAAATCTGCGCTGGAAGGCTGGGGAGTATGCGGCACCACCACCACCTTCGGTGATCCGAGACGTGCCTGGGTGAACACGGTTCTGGCGGCCTCCCACGGTTCCGGTCCAGTCCCCCTTTACCCGCCCCTTTCACACGCCCTTTCCCTGTTTCCCCTGAACAGGGCCGGCTCTGTCTGGCGGGGACAGGGAAATCTGATGATGCACACCGAAGACGGCTCTGCATGGGAGGTCGCGCTGGCATCGTCACAACAGAACAAGCACACGGAACTGACGCCCGGCGCACCCGGTCTGGGCAAATCGGTACTCATCAACGCACTGTCGGAGATCCAGATAGCCTCAGCCCAGAAGAACCTGCCTTTCATTGCCTATATCGACAAGGGATTCAGTGCACAGGGACTGGTACAGCTTATCCGTGACAGCCTGCCGGAGCAGAGAAAGGACGAAGTCGTGGGGATCATTCTGAGCAATGATCCGGAACACACCCGTAACCTGTTTGATGTGATGTACGGTGCTAAAAAACCCGCCACCCCGGAAAAGAACTTCATGGTATCTGTACTCTGCGCACTGTGCGTGGATACCGGCACCGGTCAGCCCTGTAATCCCGGTGACACCCGGCAAATCATAAGCAACCTGGTGGATCTGGCCTTCAGGGAGTATGGCGAAAACAACCCCAGACTGTACCGTGCAGGAACAGAGCCCCTTGTGGATCTCGCCCTGGAAGAGAGTGGCATCGCAGAACAACATGACGCTGGATGGTGGAATGCTGCCACCTGGTTTGAAATCAGGGACATGCTGCATATGGCTGGCAATATCCCCGCAGCCCAGCGGGCACACTACCAGGCCATGCCCCTGCTGGCTGAAATGTCCGCCCTGCTGGGACAGCCATCCATCCGGGATGTGTTCGGCACAGTTCAGCGCGATAACTCAGCAGAATTGTTACTGGACTACATCCGCCGTGCCCTCGATCAGGGACACAGTGACTACCCGATGATGTCCGGCTGTACCCGGTTTATGCTCAGCCCCGACACCCGCGTCGTGGCCGTTGATCTGAACAATGTGGCCGGTGACAAGACACCTGCCGGGCGTCTGCGCACTGGCATCATGTACCTGCTGGCAGGACAAATCGCCGGCGGGGATTTTGTCCTGCCGCAGTATCAGGAGGAAATACGGAAAAATCTCGACCCACGCTACCATGAGGTGATTTTCCGCCGCATTGAACAGCTTGATCAGGAGGTCAAGACCAAAGTCTATGACGAACTGCACAATGCAAAAGGGATCAACTTCATCTGGGAAGCCCTGGACACCCAGGAGCTGGAGCAGCGTAAGTTCGGGATACGCACGGTGCTGAGCACCCAGCTGCTGCAGCATTATCCTCCGGCCGTGCTCAAATCCGCCAACACCCTGTGGCTGCTGCGTTACCGCCCTGACGAAATTCCGTTCCTGCGGGATAACTTTGGCGTCCCGGAAGTCACACTGCGGCGCTTCCTGAAAATGCCGGAAGGGGCCGCACCGGACGGCAGCGGTGTCCCGGTACTGGCTGTGTTCCGTGTAAAAAACGGCACGCTGGCCCGGATCCTGAAATTCACCCTCGGTCCACTGGAGCTGTGGGCACTGAACTCCTCTCCTAAAGACAGCGCCCTGCGACGTGCGCTGACGCAGGAGGTGGGGTCACTGCGGGCACGCCAGATCCTGGCCGAACACTTTCCCCGGGGTTCAGCCACCTCACTGATAGAACACCGCGCCCGCACACATGACAGTGAAAACGTCATCCATGAGCTGGCCGCAGAACTCATCCGTAAGCAGGGATATAACCTCTGATGTACAGCATTCATATCACCCCCCGCTGCCGGCGTCCTGCCCGGGGACAGGTCTTCCTGAAAACGCTGCGCGTGGACGGTGACAGTTTCAGCTTCACCCTGCCGTCCGCCTGCTTCACGCTGCGTCCCTCCCCCAATCCCCGGGTCATTTTCGCCAGTGACAGACGGGCTGACGGGGAAATGAGTGGCGTTCGCCTGGCTCTGCCCGGAGAGACAGGCACGCTGATAACAACGGCCACCTGGCAGGTCAACGTGCCGGAGCGGCCTCCTTTTGATATACAGCATGTCATTCACTGGCTTCTGCCCGCCCCACTCACTGCGCTGATGTCTGACAACACCTGGCTGTGGCCTGATGTCCCCGGCACACCGGCACTCACGGCGGGAGACTGGCCGGTAATGGAAACCGATACCCCGACGCTGAAACGCGTGAAGCGTCGTACCTTCACGCTCATCGATAACCGCAACCGTCAGGGATGGATCACCCGTCGCTTCCAGTGCTTCCCGCTGGCTCCGCTGCCGGAATCACACAGTCACCGCGTACCAGACATCCTGTATCCCCTGAAAACGGAGAAAAAAGAATGCAAAGACAACCAGCAACCACACTGCTTGCACTCCTGATAGGCTGTGCGGTTATCCCGTCCACCCACGCCTATCCTGTGACCGTAGTGGCCAGCCAGCCTGTCACCACACAAATCATGCCGGAGCTGGCCGCCATTCAGGGCGTGATGGCAGAGATGGTCCGTATGCAGACAGCCACCGGCACAGCCATCAACCAGAGTTCAGAGAAGCTGGCCTCTGTCATCGCACAGGATGGGCAGGCCACCCGTCAGCAGATGATATTCAGTAATGAAACCCGCCGGCTTGAGGAAGCCCGGAAGAGCTTCAGCGTGCCGGACTCCATCTGCAGTGAATCCGCCTCCGGAGTTGCAGCTGAAAGTCGCCGTGCAGCAGCGTCTGCGGCTGCACGTCTGAGTCAGGGAGGAGGCGTCAGCAGTAAACCCATCCGTGAACGTCTCTCCCGGGCAGCAGACTCACCAACCCGCGAGGCATATGACAGTGCAGGCATTCATGCCGGTTACTGCACGGAAGCTGAATATGCCCGCTTTGGCGGAACCGATGTCTGCCCTGCCGTGGGCGAGCTGCCGGGCGGAGACAGCCAGGTGCGATCGCTCTATCAGGGTGCAGGCACAGCAGATACCCCTGCCGCCCTCACCTGGGATCAGAAACAGATTGATGCTGCCACGGCTTACATGAAAAACACCGCCAGACCGTCAGCGGGTCGTGCCCCGGGGAAAGGTGAAGTGGGAACACAGACCGGGCGCACGTATGTGGGCCTGCAGAATGAATACAACGGCATCATCGATGCCGCCTCTCATCCGCAACTGTCACTGATAGCTGACAGCACCTCTAATGAGGCCACCCGTGGAGCGCTGACTGAAGCCCTGCAGTCACCATCCGCTGCGGCATATTTTGACCGGACCGCATCATCAGAGGCCCGCACCCGTGGTCACATGAGCCAGCGGGAGTTTGAGGCCTTTGAAGCCGGCAGACGGTATGCCAACACCGACTGGCAGCAGGATCTGCAGGGCATGGAAGGCGATAACCTTCTCCGTGAGCTGCTGCGCACCACCGCCCTGCTGAACTGGCAGATGAACGATCTGAAAGAGCAGATTCGTCAGGGTAACGTTATCGCCGGGCAGCAACTTGCGCTGGCCGCACGGCAGTATTACGGACAGCGCCTTGGCGAACTGTCACAGGCCATGAGCCAGGGGAGCGTAAGATGAAAGACGACAACAGCACCGACGAAAAAAAACCAGCCCCCCGTCTCCGCCGCATCGGTGATATCGGGATAAATCTGTTCGCACCACTGGCCGAAACCCGCTGGATGCTGCGCAGCTGCCGCCATATGCTGGACCAGCGTAATGTTCCGGGGACCTCATCTTCACAGAAATATTCTGTTCATTAGCATTCCGG
>OBWI01001159.1_pt1 | contig 10309 bp, 6 predicted proteins | sample 1495201 | NCBI WGS metagenome assembly OBWI01 (sample SAMEA2580050, study PRJEB22360) | human gut metagenome | biome: human gut; feature: human-associated habitat; material: faeces | place: Denmark | collected 2008/2010
TGCAGCAACGACATTTTTATTGTGATTAAAAATAGGTGCTGCTATACAAATTTGATAAATAGAATCTTCCTGAAAATCAACCGCATATCCGATATTTTTAACCCTTTTTAATTCTTTAAGATACTTTTGAGGGCTAGTAATCGTATATTCTGTTAACGGTTTAAAATCAATTTCTTTTAAAATATCTTTAATAACTTCTGGTTTTCTTTGAAAAGCTAACAAACATTTTCCTAGTGCCGGTTTTCTCGTACCAATATTAGCATTAGTGACTATACGATGTGGCGCTTCATACTTATATAAATATGTAACCATTTTGTTATCTAAGATAGCAAGAAATGCCGTTGCATTAAAATGATTAGCAGTTTCTATCAATTGATTTTTGGCTGCTTCTACAAGATCTAAGCGCTCAATATTCCCGCTTCCAATAATAAAAGCATTTATTCCCATTTTATATTTTAATTTCCCATGATTTTGATCCTCGACAATCATTTTTTTATACAGTAATGTCTTAACAATATCAAAAGCACTTGATTTAGGTATATCTAAAGCTTCTGTTATTTCTAACAAAGTACATCCATCTTTTTGATTAGCTATATATTCAAGAATTTTAATTGTTCTTAAGGCTGTACGATTAAGTTTCATTTAATTTTCCTTCTCTAATGTATGTACGAAAAGCCGCTAATGCGGCTTCAGCCTTCTATTGTGAAACAATATCCTTTTGTTTATTAGCGATAATAACAAATGGAGTATAAATAGCAATGGAAATAACAATACATAGTGCTTGGGTAATTACTGTTCCAATACTGCCACCTGAAGCTATCCAGGCATTAATAAATGGCGGGGTTGTCCAAGGGAAAGCATATACTAATATATCTGAGAATCCAATAATCGTCATGAAATATCCAAATGCCATTGTTGCTAATGGGGTAATAATAAAAGGAATCATCAATAATGGATTAAGCATAATTGGTAAACCAAAATGCAAAGTTTCAGAAATATTGAAAATATTTGGAGCAATATCCGTATTAGCTAAAATTGCTGCATTCAATAACGGGTCCCTTACTGGTTTAATAATTTGATTACCATGAATACCTACACACCAGAAAATTTGTGCTACTAACATTAACAATAAGACTCCTGGTAACCCTTGTACTACTGCCTGCAATGGTTTTTGAATAAAAGTATAGATGATATCATATAAACTTAGTCCCGCTAATTGAACCACTGTATAGTTAATCGCTGCAAAGATAATAATTGTCAATGCAAATGGAAATAAGTTATTAAAACTGCTTGCTACATTTGAAGGTACTGAATCTGGCATATTAATCTTCAAATATTTACTTTTACATAATTTTGTAAATAGTTCTACCGAAAACAGTGCAATAATCATTCCCAAAAACAATCCTTTAGAAGCCGTATAATCTTTGGCAATTCCAGCAACCGTAATTGACTCTTCTCCTACTGTAGCTACAATATTTGTACTTAAGCATGCAACAAAACTACAAACCGCTACTATTCCCGTCATAAACCCTTTTATTCCATTTTTAACTCCCAGCTCTAATCCAATTAAAACGACAGCTGCAATTGTAAAGAAATTTAAAGTAGCATAATTTGCTGCATTAAATAGATCAGTGAACATTTCCAGCCAAGAAAACCCTTGCACCTTTGCTAAACTAATCCCTGTTGTTTCCGTCGAACAAACTACATTAACAATCAACGTACAAAAAGCTCCAGTAATAATTACCGGCATCAGTGTTGTAAAAGCTGTTTTAATTGCATACATATGTTTTTGATTACTAATCTTGCTTGCTACAACTAATAATTTTTCAGTTAACGAATCTGAAATTTTCATTTTCCTTCTCCTTTCATATATACGAACTTAGTTCTTATATATGTATTTTAGAAAATAAAGTTATCAATGTCAACGAATCAAGTGTATTTGTGTACAATATCCGTATATACGTAAAATAGTACAAAAAAAACCAGATTACTCTGGTTTTTTATTCATGTTCTTAAATGCAGTTGAAAGCATTAATTTAATACGATTTAATTGATTAACCTCACTTGCACCAGGATCATAGTCTATTGCCACGATATTACTTTCAGGATAAGCTTTGCGTAAAGCTTTAATTGCCCCTTTACCCGTAACATGGTTTGGCAAACATCCGAATGGCTGCATACAAACAATATTAGGAGCTCCTGATTCAATTAGTTCAATCATCTCACCCGTTAAGAACCATCCTTCTCCCGTCTGATTTCCAATCGAAACAATCGAACTAGCTTTTTTAGCTAAATGTTGGATTGATGCAGGAGGATCAAAACGATTAGATTTCTTTAAAGCTTTGATCATATCATGACGAAGTAAATCAACAAACTTAATTGCTAAATTACAAATTCGTGCAGAATTTTTAGAAGCATGAAAATGTTCATTTTCAAAATCAGTATTATAGAAACAATATTGGAAGAAATCTATTAAATCAGGCATTACTGCTTCGCCACCTTCACGTTCAATTATTTCTACAATTTCATTATTTGCAGTTGGATGAAATTTTACTAAGATTTCACCAACTAAACCAACCCGTGGTTTTTTTATATCTAATAGTGGTAATTCATCAAATTCTTTAACAATTTGATAAACATTTTTTCTAAATTGTTTAATACTTCCATTTTTTACATTTTCTTGACATCGTTCAACCCATGATTGATATAAATCATTTGCACTTCCTGGAATTACTTCATAAGGTCGAACTCGATATAATACTCGCATGAAAATATCACCGTACATTGCCCCAATTACTACCTTTTTAATTAGTGGCAAAGTTAATTTAAATCCAGGATTATTTTCCAAACCTTGAAGATTAGCAGAAATAACAGGTACTTGAGGCATTCCTGCATCTTGCAATGCTTTACGGATAAAGGCGATATAATTAGTAGCACGGCATCCTCCGCCAGTTTGCGATATAATTACAGCAGTCTTTTCTAAATCATACTTACCACTCAATAAAGCTTCCATAATTTGACCCGTAACTAAAATACTTGGATAACAAGCATCATTATTAACATATTTTAAACCAGCATCAACTGCCCCTTTATCAACTGATGGTAAAACCACTAAATTATAACCAGACTCCTGCATTGCTGTCTCTACAAATTGGAAATGTAAAGGTGACATCTGAGGGCATAAAATAGTATAACCTTGATCACGCATCTCTTTAGTAAAAGGTACTTTTAAGGGCTGATATTTTGGATAGAGCTGTTTTTTGTTTTTAGCTTGTTTTTCAATCGTTGCTTTTAATGAACGAATTCGGATTCTAATTGCCCCAAGATTGCTCCCCTCATCAATTTTAATCAAAGTATAGATTTTATGACGAGCTTTTAAAATATCAGCAACTTGATCACTAGTCACAGCATCTAGCCCACAACCAAATGAAGTCAATTGAATCAACTCTAAATTAGGCTGAGTTGCTACAAATGAAGCAGCCCGATACAATCTTGAGTGATATGTCCATTGATCGACTACTCGCAATTGATCTAAATCCTTATCTAAGTGGCAAACACTATCTTCACTAAGAACTGCCATGCCCTCAGCTGTAATCAAATCAGCTAATCCATGGTTGATTTCCGGATCAACATGATATGGACGTCCAGATAAAACAATTCCTGTCATCTTATTATCTTTAAGATATTGTAAAACCATTTCTCCTTGATCTTGAATATCTTGCCGACATTTAGCTAATTCATCATAAGCATCATTAATTGCACTCAATAATTCTTTGTCGTTAACATTAAATGCCCGCAATTCATCCTTTAAGTTATTGAATAAAGTTTTTCGATTGCTTAGGTCCATAAATGGATTTCGATAGATAATACTGCGATTCTCCAGATTATCAACATTATTACGAATTACTTCTGGATATGAAGTAACGACCGGACAATTATAATGATTATTAGCATTATCAAATTCTTTACGTTCATAAGCTAGACTTGGATAGAAAATATATTTTATACCTTTCTCAATCAAAGCTTCAATATGCCCATGTGCTAATTTAGCTGGGTAACAAACACTTTCTGATGGAATTGATTCAATGCCCTTTTCATAAATTGCTTTAGATGAGCGAGGAGAAAGAATTACTCTAAATCCTAATTTAGTAAAGAAAGTATGCCAAAACGGATAATTTTCATACATATTCAATACTCGAGGAATTCCCACAGTCCCACGCACAGCCTGATCTTCAGTTAGTGAACGATAGTTAAAGACACGACGATATTTGTAATCAAATAAATTTGGTAATTTCTTTGATGAAACTGGTATATTGGCTCCACGTTCACAACGGTTACCACTAATATACTCACTATTATCATTAAATGTAGATACGGTCAACATACAGTGGTTAGTACATTTTTCACAATATCTAATTTCACTTTGACAAGTGAAATTTTCTAATTCATCCTTAGTTAATAAGGTTGTCGGTTCTCCTTGGTAACTTTCTCGGGCTAAACGGGCAATCCCAAAAGCTCCCATCAATCCAGCAATATCTGGACGAATGGCATTAACACCAGCTTCTTTTTCGAACGCTCTTAATACTGCCTCATTATAAAAAGTTCCCCCCTGGACTAAAATACTGTCCCCTAGTTCTTCTTTACTTCTTAATTTAATTACTTTATATAGAGCATTTTTGATTACTGAATATGATAAACCAGCACTAATATCTTCAACTTTTGCCCCTTCTTTTTGGGCTTGTTTTACTTTTGAGTTCATAAATACAGTACAACGACTTCCTAAGTCGATTGGCGCTTTTGACTCTAATGCCAGCTTTGCAAAATCACTCACCTCGTATCCTAAGGATTTAGCAAAAGTCTCAATAAATGAACCACATCCACTTGAACAAGCCTCATTTAATAAGATATCTTGAATAATTCCATCCTTGATCTTGATTGCTTTCATATCTTGACCACCAATATCTAAAATGAAACTTACATCTTCTTTAAAATAAGTAGCAGCCTTATAATGAGCCATCGTTTCCACTTCACTCATATCAACTTTAAGAGCCGCCTTGATTAATGCTTCACCATAACCAGTGACTCCACTACGAACTAATTTAACATTAGGAGGAATAAAATCATAAATATCTTTGACTATTTTTACTACCACATCTAGCGGATTACCTTCATTTGAATCATAGAAAGAGTATAATAAAGAATCATTATCATCGATCAATACCGCTTTAGTTGTTGTAGAACCAACATCTAAACCTAAATACACATTCCCGACATACCCCTTAATATCATTTTTTCGAACTTTATTAATATAATGACGATGTCTAAATCCATTTCGATCATTTTCATCAGCAAATAGTGGGTCTAGTGTATCTTCGCTAGCAAGCATTGTTTCATCAATATTATCTAATTTCTCAATCAACGCTTCAATCGTTGTTGACTTTTCTTCTTCTTTCGCTAATAGAGTAGCTCCCATGGCAACAAACAGTTGAGAATTATCAGGAAAAATAATTTCGTCATCTTGTAAATTTAAGGTTTCAATAAAACGTTGTCTTAATTGATCTAAAAAATATAACGGTCCCCCTAAAAAAGCTACTTTACCACGGATTGGTTTACCACAGGCAAGACCACTGATCGTCTGATTGACTACTGCTTGAAAAATTGAAATCGCAATATCCTCTTTGTTTGCCCCTTCGTTAATTAGAGGCTGTACATCAGTTTTCGCAAATACTCCACAACGTGAAGCAATTGGATAAATCATTTGATAATTTTTCGCTAATTCATTCAATCCTCCAGCATCAGTTTGAAGTAATGATGCCATCTGGTCAATAAAAGCTCCAGTTCCCCCTGCACAAGTTCCATTCATTCTTTGTTCCAGTGAACCTTGAAAATAAGTTATTTTAGCATCCTCTCCACCAAGTTCAATTGCAACATCACATTCAGGAATATAAGTTTCAATTGTTTTTGTGCAGGCAATTACTTCTTGAACAAATTTAACATCTAGACATGAAGAAAGTGATAACCCCCCTGAACCTGTCATCACAGCCGTTACTTCTAAATTACCAAATTGTTCTTTAACATCATTGATTAATGTTTTAATTGTTGCTTGGATATCAGAATAATGTCGCTCATATTTTGAATAGATACAATTATCATCCTGATCCGTAATATAAATTTTTATCGTAGTTGACCCAACGTCAATTCCCATGTAATACTTCTTTTCCATTTTGTTCTCCTACTCTAAATTTTTCTTAATCTTACCAATTATTCTGATTAAGTCATCGACCTCTTGCGGTTCTAAATCTTTAACCAAAATTTCTTCCATTTTTTGAATATGTGATTCTAATAACTCTTTGAACTCATGTGCTTTGGTCGTGAGAACGATCTTTTTTAATCGTGCGTCATAATCAACACTTACCCGTTTTACAAAACCATTACCTTCTAAGCATTGTAATAACCCCGTTGCTGTTGAACGGCGAATATTGAAAGTTGCTTCGATATCTTTTTGAAAAATATCTTTATCTTGATGATCATACAAATACCCTAAAACTAACCCTTGAGGTCCAGTTAAACCATTGTGCTCTTCATTAAAACCCAATTCATTTAAACACCGGCAAATCAAGTTCGCAAGAATCCTAATTTCTATTCCGATCCGCTTTTCTTTCACTATTTCCCCTCCTATTGTTAGGTTGCTAACATTATATACCAATGTCGAAAGATGTCAACGTTTATGCTTTTATTTTTAAACAATTTTTATTTTTACCCCTTATAATCTACAATATTATCAACTAAATAATTCAAAAGAAAAAGAACATCGGCCCGCCAGTACAATGTTCATCAGTTAAATAATTGGAACCCAACTGACCTAAGTTCTAATTTTAGTTGCACCAGCAATAACTTTTGTTGCTTTCGATAACTGCTAGGACTCATTTTAAACAATGCTTTAAAACTTTTAGAAAATGAACGTTGAGTATCATAACCACTAATCAATGCAATATCCTCATAAATAAGCATCCGCGCTGCCTCATTAAAACGACGTCGTTGAAGCTATTGATAAATTGTAATTCCTGCAATCATAGTAAACATTCGATACAAATGATATTTTAAGTAGCCAATTTCCTGTGCAATCGTAGTAAGTGTTAAATTTTCATCCTGTAGATGTTCTTCAATATAATCTATTACTTTATTAATTTGCTCTTCATTGTTCATTCTTATTTACTTCCCCTGCTCTAAGCATAGCACATTAGTTAATTTCATCTTGCACCATTCTTGCGCAATTAAAAAAGGCTACCAAAATAGCCTTTAAATCTTATCAATATTACTTATTTCTGTAATATTTTGATATGTGTATAAATACCCTAAAAAGCACCATGCTAATGTAGCTGATAAAGAATAAATATAGAATACCCCATAATCAGATAAACTACCAATAAATTCACTTAAAACGATCATAGCGAACATTTGAACAATAAAGTATATTTCTTTGCCGTGACTTTTTTTCAAAACATTAAAAATCATTAAAAGTGTCTTAAAGAAAAATACAACAAATAATATAAACCCAATTACCCCAGTAGTTACTAACGCCTCTAAAAAAACATTATGACTATGAACAACTTGAACTGCCCAATACTCCAATGCATCTGTTTCCTGACTGCCTATTTTTTTAAAATTATTTGCTCCAATTCCAATAACTGGTTCCGTATGCCAAATTTCTAAAGCAGCTTTAGTTAATGATACCCGTCCATTAGAAACCTCATCGATAATTGTCAATCCTTGATTAAAATCTTGCCAATTCCCAGCAATTAATAAATGTCCCGCCTTAACAACTTTATCCATTTGAAAACGACTTGTCTCCTTAGAAGCAATTCCCTGCATCTGTGGAACAATCTCAACTACCCGCTGACCTACTAGACTTGCACCAGCAATAACTACAATTAGACTAATTACCAGCCCTAATCTCTTAAAATTACTATACGGCTTACGACGTATTAAAAAATAATATCCAACCATGACGATAATGATTGCTAAAATAATTAATGCCGCACGACATCTTGTTAAAAGAATATATACCAGCTGAATCCCAATATTCGCAAGATACCAGTATTTTCCCTTAAACTTCTGCCTTGCTGCGACTAACGCTAAAACAATCGTAATACACGCTAAAAAAGCAGCTGGATTACTATTAAAATAAATTCCAAACAAACGATTCCCGACCATTCCTAAAGTCCAGCCGTTAGCTAAACTAGAAAAATGCACTAAATACATTCCAATAGAGATAAGTGAAGCTCCACCAACTAATACATTTACTAGTGGAATAATCATTCGTACTTCATCTTCAATATCATCTTTGCTCATTGAAACAGGATTATTAAAAATCAATAAATAAATAACTAATTGCATTACTGCAATAACATAGGAATTTAAATCACTATAGTCATTCCTCGCTGTAGCAAGCAATAAAATCAGTCCTTGAACGATCATTAGCAGACTGTAATTCTTTTTTAATTTAAACTTTTTTTTATAAATATCATGCACAATTATTACTAATGCCCAAATCAATAATGGCACAAACAGGTAGTTCGTCTCAATACCTAAATAGCCCAATGCTAAAGTATTGATAAACATATATATAATAAAACATAATTTATAATACTTTCGATTAAAAACCATTTTCTTCTATCTCCAATTTAATACTCTTATTATACCATTATTATAAAAAAATAAAACAACAAAGGAGCTCGAAAGAGCTCCTCTTATTTAATGAGTTAATCCTTTTAATTCACTATCTTTAATTTCTTTACCTTCTTCGACTTTATTGATCAATTCTTGTACTCTTTCAATATGTGATTCAAAAGGAATCATAACATCACTATTAGTCCCTTTCATTGAAAAAGTATCATCCATTAATTGATACTCACCTTCAATTTGAACATTGATGATCTTCCAATCCGCCATATCATTTAATTGCATATTTATCAATGACTTAATCTCTTTATCTGACATATCTGTTTCAAAGCAGCCTTCAACTGCACTTAAAATATTATTAAAATTAGTAATAATCTTAGGTGACATAGCTTTATCAAGCATTGCCTTTAAAACCTTTTGCTGATTTTCACCACGAGCAAAATCACCACGTTTTAATCTTTTTCTTTCTCGAACGAAACACAATGCTTTATCACCATCCATCTCATTCAAACCTTCAGTGATTTGATAATTACCATGCAAAGTTTCAAAAGCCTCACTTGAATTAACTGTAATTCCGCCTAAAGCATCAACAATATTAGTCATGCCACTAAAATTAGTACGTGCAAAATAATTAATTTTCATTTCCAATAAATCTTGAATTGTATTAATTGTTTCACTTGTTCCATATATACCAGTATGTGTTAATTTATCCATTTTTCCATTTTTATGCAAGTTAATTTGACAATCACGAGGTATACTTGTCATCAAAATTTGTTTTGTTTTGGGATTTACCGTAACAATTAAATTTACATCACTACGTGATACTGTTTTTAAACTTCCATAAACATCAATTCCTGTAACATAAATTGAAAAAGCATTTTCAGTAACATCTGTTTGTTTAGTCGTTACTTCCATTTTCGCATCATAAGCATATGATTTTAAAACCTTAGTAACATCATTAAATTCTTCATGATTTGTCTGCAGCATCGTTCGATATTGTTCACCAACAACAATTGCATCTACTTTTCCCTCATAAAGAGCATCTGCAAGTGAAGCATAATTATCATACTTAGTATATTCATGATCACCAATCTCGGTATCAAGATCTTTTAAGGCTTCAGCAATCGTAACAGTATCCTTTTCATAAGATACTCCAATTTTTTTGGAACTATCAAGATCTTTTAATTTAGTAATTTTACCATTCTTTAATGAAATCACTGAAACAACATATTCTTGTCCAGTGGCATTAGAAACATTTTCAATAAAATTATTCCCTCTTGAAATATAAGTACAGCCAGCAATCAAAATGATACTTGTCAATAAACTAATAATTTTAGTAACTATTCCTCGTTTACTCGATAATCCTTTTTTGATTTTTTGTTCACTACTATAAATAATTCCAAAGAATCCTGCTAATAACAACGCTAATACCACAATTCCAGCAATTAAATACTTAGTCGGCACTAAATCCAGTTTGAATGTAAAGTAGACTACTGCAATCGTAGCTAATAATTGAATTCCTAAGACAAAAAACTTCGATGTAATAAATTTGAGTATTTTTTCTTTCATATTCTTGCTCCCAACTATAACAGTTTTACCTATCATACATAAAATAACTTTATTCGTC
>OBWI01001162.1_pt1 | contig 10291 bp, 6 predicted proteins | sample 1495201 | NCBI WGS metagenome assembly OBWI01 (sample SAMEA2580050, study PRJEB22360) | human gut metagenome | biome: human gut; feature: human-associated habitat; material: faeces | place: Denmark | collected 2008/2010
GCATGGAGGCTGGTTACTTCTAGGGAATTTTTGGTATTACCTGGATCCAGGAAGCCATATTATGCTCACGGGCTTTGTGCAAGTGGGTACATCCTCCTATTTCCTTACGAGTTCAGGTGCCATGGCAACAGGCTGGGCACTTGCTGATGATACTTGGTACTACGCCGCATCAAGCGGAGCTATTCAACGAGGACGATGGATAAAGTCCGGAAGCGCCTGGTATTACCTTGATGACGTATCCGGCGCAATGCGTACTGGTGAATATACGGTAGGCGACACGCGCTATTATTCTTATGATTCCGGTGCGATGGCATCTTCGTGCTGGATCAACTTGAGCGACGGTATTTCATGGGCGAATTCGTCTGGAGCACTGAGTGAGCCGTTGCCTACTTCATCTGATGGATCTCCCGTAATCGCTGATCGTGCCGACTTGTCTTCATTGCCAGGTACAATTCATATTGGAGACTCGGTTTTCTATGCGGACGCAAACGGTGTCGTTAATGTGGCATCTGGTTGGATTATGTCGAATGACGCTTCTGACGAAAGCGACAACACTTGGTACTGCGCATCTTCCAATGGTGTCCTTAAGTCTGGTTGGCAATATGTCAACGGTGCGTGGTATTGGATGGATCCTTCCACATTCAAGATGAAAACTGGATGGCTTAATGACGGCGGTACGTGGTACTGGCTCCAGCCTTCGGGCGCCATGTTTGCTAACGGGTGGCTGAAAATCGATGGCGTTGACTATTACTTCAATGCAAGTGGTGCATGGTTGAATACGTCTGGTTCTGTTTTAGGGGTTAATAGGTCCAGCCTGGTCAATTGGCTTATGAGCCACGAGAACGATGGCTATTACCGTGGAACACGCTATGATACGCATCTTAGCCAAGAATCATGCATGTATCCAAAGGGTGATCCTCGTTGGGACGGGTATACCGGTATGAACTGCGGCGGATTTGTATCGCATGCATATATGAAAGCAGGCGGGAATTTAGCTCCAATTGCCGCCGAGCAGAGCCATTCCCCTTGGAGTGGTGGTCCCGGAAGGGGCGGCTGCGTTAACGCTTATCGTTGGTACGGCTACGCTATCGATACGTGCGCAAACGTGACTTATTTCAACTCTATTGATGAGTTGTTACGTAGCGGTTTGGCTCGTAAGGGGGACATTGTGTTCTTCAATCCTTACAACCCATATGCGGACGATAGCCACATTGGCTTTTTCTGGGGCAATTCGCCGAGCGAAAACTTGTTTTGGCATAGTGACGGTTATGGAAACCGTATTTCTGGTTTGACTGCTTTGGGTCCATCGAAAGTAATATTGATTCGTTAGAATTCCGAGTTGTAGGGGACTCTCTGGGCCCCCTGCCTTTTTGACATCTGGTTTGAAAGCTAACTGATGTCGGCATTCTTTGGGCAAAGAGTAGGGACCAGGAGTCCTTGGTTTCACCCTGCTGGGAAGTTCTTGTTTACATTGTGGTATTGCGTGCAGTTATTTGTCGTCCTAGATGGCGCTTTGTCCAGTTGGATGTTCGGGAATCTTTCACAGCCATGCTGTAAGCTAGACGCAAACAAGAACGAATGACGAGGTTTACATGAGCAAACATCTTAAGTTATTTTCGGCATTGTTGGTGCTGATGGTCCTTGCGCCCATTTCTGTGTTTGTTTTTCCTTCGAACGCGGAAGCTGCGCGGTCCCTAGTTGAGAATTCCTGGCGTTATGAGGATGGACAATTGGTCGCAGAGGATGCTTCTTCCGAAGAAGATGGAATAGCCTTATTGTCCATGGACATTCTTCCCGATGGGGCTACGGCGCAGGGCATCGATGTCAGTGAGCATCAAGGACGTATTGACTGGAATGCTGTTAAGGCTTCTGGTATCGATTTCGCTATTCTGCGTGTTGGATTTGGCGCTCCATCTTGGGGCGGTCGAGTTGACTATCAATTTAATCGAAATATTTCTGAGTGCGAGCGACTCGGAATTCCTTACGGCGTCTATATCTATTCATATGCTTTTGATAATCAACAGGCAGCCGATGAGGCGTCCATGGTGATTGACTGCCTATCGGGGCACAATCCTAGGCTACCGGTGTATTACGATCTTGAGGACAAGACAATTATTGCAGATGGTCGTCAATCCGGAATTGCATCTAGAGCTCAGACATTCTGTAATAAGATTTCTAGTGCTGGATATAAGCCAGGCATTTATGCAAACCTAAATTGGTTTAACAATATATTGACCGACCCTGTATTTAAGAGCGGTTCTTGGGATCATTGGATTGCTCAATACAACTCCCAATGTCACTATACCGGCAGTTACAGTTTTTGGCAGTATAAGAGCAACGGAAAAGTCCCTGGAATCAACGGCAACGTTGATATGAACTACGCGTATGTTGATGTCTCCCTTTATCATTGGCAACTAATTGACAGCACCTGGTATTATGCAGCCTCCAACGGCAAGGCGTATACCGGATGGTTGTTTCAGAGTGGCACGTGGTACTGGCTCGAGCCCGACGTGGGCGGTGCCATGGCTACCGGCCTTCACGAGTGCAACGGCTCCCTGTACTGGTTTAATTCGTCCGGCGCGATGGCGACCGGATGGGTCCTCGACGGCGGGACCTGGTACTACGCGACTGGCTCCGGCGCCCTCGCCTCCGGCTGGCTCAACCTAAACGGTGCGTGGTACTGGCTCGATCCCTCGACGCACGCCATGGCCACGGGCGTTCAAACTATCGGATCATGTGAATACATATTTAATAGTACCGGCAAGATGATGGCTAATTGCTGGTCAAACGGTGATGGGTCTTGGATGTATCATTCGTCATCCAGCGGCGCAATTGACCTTAAAGGTATCATGACCGATTCGGGAATCCAGCTGATTGACGACGACGGTAATGCCAGAACTGGTTGGATTGAAAGTCAGGGTGCTCGATATTATTGTTCTGCTAGTGGAGTAATTCTGACTGGGTGGCAGCAAATTGCTGGGTCTTGGTATTACTTTAACCCGGATGGTCGAATGGCGACCGGCTGGCTTAACGATGGCAGCAACTGGTACTGGCTGGATTCCGCTTCTGGCGCGATGAAAACCGGATGGCTTTCCCTTGGGGGCACATGGTATTACCTTGATGTCGCACGTGGGGGAGTAATGTTGAGTAACGGTTGGTATTGGATCGGCTCTACTGACTACAAGTTCAGTTCATCCGGCGCAATGGTTGGCGCTTGGGTCGATGTCCCTTGCTATTCGCAGTACCCGGAACTTCCTACTGGCTGTGAGTCGGTTGCCCTTACAAACTTGTTTAACTACTATGGTTTCGGTTTAGGTAAGACGATTATTGCGGATTATTACTTGCCCAAGGGAAGCAACGGCAACTTTGTTACCGCTTTTGATGGCAACCCAAGGCGTAACAGCGGGGGGCTCATGGGATGCGTCGCCCCTGCGATTACTATTGCTGGAAATAATTTTCTGCGTGCTGCTGGAAGTGGCAAGCAGGCAAAAGACGTCTCTTTCTCGTCAATTTCTTCCATTAAGAACAGGCTGACCTGTGGTCAACCTGTTGAGATGTGGAATACCGAGTGGGGAAGTTGGCCAGGAGGCCGTTATGCTGCTCGTTGGTATAACGGGCATTCCTATGGTCTGTGGGGCGGTAATCATGCCGTAGTCCTTAAAGGCTATGATGACGAGCGGGGAATTGTCTTTCTTTCGGATTCGATTAACGGCAATGTTACGCGAAATGCCCAGGTGTTCTTCGGCACGTGGCAACAGATGGATAGCCAGGCCGTGGTAATTGAATAGCCATGATGCTAAAAGGGGAGAGCTCGACGAGCTCTCCCCTTTTGCTTCATTGTTAATCTAGCTACGCCGTCTTCTTACGTCCAAATAGTTCGTCCCAGTTACTGGCTGCCAAAACTGTTCCGCATACAATTACAACGCAGCAGATTACGGATGCCATGTCGGGAATTGTTCCAAGCAAGATCAGGCCAAAGACCACTGACCATGCCGAATAGGAGATATTCAGAGCCATCGCACGTGCTGCTCCGATTGCCGCAATGCCCTTGTAATAGAACAGATAGGATGCAGTTCCTGCGAGTCCGGCGAGTGCAATAATCAATGTGGGCATGCTTGGGATAGCGCCCAACGTGAAATGCCATGCTCCGAAGAGGGGGAGTACGAGCGCTCCATAAACAAGCGCACTTGTAGTTTCGCGGATTTGCAAAGCTGTTTCGTCATCAACGGCATCATCTTTCATTCCCCATGCGCACAGCACCGCTTCGGATCCCCATCCAATAACGGCAAGCACTGCGCCGAGTAAGCCGAGGGGGGCATTTGCAATCTCGCTCGATCCGGCCGATAGATAGCCCATCGTCATTACACCGCAAAGAGCAACGAGAAGGGAAAGAATCTGGCCTTTGCCCATTTTCTCCTTCAGCAGTACGAAGGAAAGGAATGCTCCGACTGCGGGATAGAAGGCGGAGATGATTGCCGTGTAGGCAGCTCCGATGTTATTAATTGCCAATACGTAGCCGGTCATTCCGATAGGTCCACCGAGTAGGGCGCCGGCGATGACGACCTTGCCCGAACGAGTTTTAAGTGCAGCGAGCGTGTCTTTTAGTCTGCCTCGGACTCCCATGTAGCCAAAGAGCCAAATTGCACAGAAGGCATCATGGAGAAAGGATCCCGCAATGGAGGCGCATGCAAGCGCTTCCGCCGATCCAATATAGGGCGCAAGCGCCAAGCCGATTCCAAGAATTACTGTATCAAGGCCCCAAAGAAGACCGCTAAAAAAGCCGAATTGCATCGTTACTCACCTTTCCGATAGATCTCCAGTGCCTTTTTGAGGTATTTGACACCGTAATTGAAGTAGATATAGAGCCATTCGCCCACGAAGTCGCCTTCGGCTTCTTTCAGAAGAGACCAGAGGTACCAGCACCATCCTGCAAGGGCAATGTGCGCATAGTTATGCGCAATTTCGTTGTTTGTTGCCTTGCGCCCAAAATATGCATCAAGCGCGCGGTCGACTTCATCTTCGGAAAGCTCGCAGCAGACACTGCATGTTCCAAAATCGTTTGCGTAATCGCTCATGCCAGCATATTCCCAGTCAATGAGATAGTACTTGTCGTTCTCATCGATAAGGAAATTGAGGTAAAAGAAGTCATTGTGGCAAAGGCATTTTGGTGCATTATCGGCCTGTACAAAGTGCTCCAATTCATCGATTTCGGCGGACATTTCCCTGTAGCCTGGAATGTCGATGGGACCTTTTTCCAGAAGAAGTGATTCGTAGCGCTTCGCTTCGAGGTAGAAGTCAAATTCGGTTTCAACATTTGCACCACTCTCGTGAAGCGAACGACACATCTGCATCATTCGATTCATTTGGGCAGGATCATGCGGGTCAGGCTGCTTTGCGTTGGGTACAAACTTCGAAATTTTCCAACCACGTTTTGGGTCCTCATGAATGAACGTGTCGTCAAGGCCGAGCTCCTTGGCCTTTTTAAGTGCGGCTACTTCTCCATTTCTGTTAATAAGCAGTTCGGTCCCGACTCCCGGATGGCGGTAAACGTACTCTCCGTCATTGGTTCTAAAGTGGCACGATAGATTCGTAAGACCTTGTTTAAGGGGATAAACGTCGTGAATCTCTGATTTGGAGCAGCCGAGCACTTGCTCGATGTTATCGAAAATATCGGAGTCAACGTTTTCGATAAAATGCGGATCAAAGGCACGCAGCTCATCAAGAGAATCGAATTCGTTGATCTCGCCCTCAGGATACTTCTTGATAACCATATCGAGCTCCTTGATGTGCTCGATATATAGATCTTCCCAAAGCTTGTCCGTTGTTTCGGGCTTGTTATATTCCGTTTCGAGAATCTGCTTAAATGCAAGCGAGAAGGCTTTATCAAAGTAGACATGTCCGAGCATATACCAAGCATCGGAACCGCCAATCGTAACATTGGTAATTCTGTCCATTGCTCCGGTTTGAATGCACCATTCTTTGGTGGCGCCTTCAGCATATTGAGCAGAATAAAATGCTTTCCAAACGTATGCTTCGAACGGATTGTTTAGAAGGTAATCATCGCTTGAGCAAATATAGGTGTTGCCAAGCCGCTCTTTTACGCACATAAGCGATGCGTGGTTATTTTTGGATGCATATTCGTTGTTGACGACAATCGAGACGCCGAACTTGCTTTCGAGATAGAAGAAATATTCCTTTTTATAGCCGACAACGACGGTGATATTGCTGATACCTGCGTCTTGCAGCTGCCTAATCTGTCGCTCAATGAGGATCTCACCACGTACTTTTAAAAGGCCTTTGGGCTTTTCATACGAAATGGGAGCAAAGCGGCTCGAAAGCCCCGCAGCCAATATCACTGCGTTTTCAACCTTATAGGGATGAAGCGCTTCGTAACCGCCGTCGGTTAGGCTGTCCGATTCGAGAAGCCCCTCATTCGTGAGCTCTTTATTCGCTGCGTTTACTGATCCAAGTGAAAGGCCGGTGCGCTCGGCAACTTCTCGCTGGCTGGCATATGGGTTCTTTAGGTATTCGTACAGAACTGTAAAGTTACGCTTGGTCAGTTCCACTGCAGGCCTCCAATTAAGATGTTCATTGCTTAGGAAAAGAATAGAATGATTGAACGATATGTTCAATCAATTGTATTTAGCTACATAGACTGAACAGAAAGTAGCGAAAATCAATCTCGAAAGGTGGATTAAAATAACTAAATAGGATATCTGGGAGGGTCGCTTATGTATCGATTCGAAAAGAAGGCCACGCTTGTTTGTGCTGCTGCGTCATTAATCACTGCTTGCTGCTTGCCCCTGAGTGCGAATGTCGCGTTTGCACAGGATTCCGTTGAGGCTCAGAGTATTGAGTCAAAAGCGGATTTTTCTTCTGTGGTTTCCGATGATTTGCAACCTGATAATTCTTCCGTCATAAAAGATGGCTGGCAACGAGACGAGTCGTCTGGAGTTTGGTATTACGGAAAAAACGGTAAACACCAAACTGGCTGGCTGCAAAGCGGGGGCTATTGGTATTGGCTTGATCCGGCCAATGATGGTGCAATGCAGACAGGTTATTTCAATGTGACCGATGCTGGCGGATCGACTGCTTCGTTTTATGCGAATGACGGCAATGCCGCAACGCCTTTTGGCGCGCTATATCAGAACTGCTGGCTACGTAACTCAGATGGAAATTGGTTTTATGCCAATGCTGGAGGCGATTTAGCTGCTGATTGGTTTTATCAAGACGGCACATGGTATTACCTGGATCCTGCCACCCATATAATGCAGGTTGGTTTTGTCGACCTCGGGAGCGGGAAATACTATTTAGATGCCACTGGTGCTATGAAAACCGGCTGGATTCTCGTTGACGGGAATTGGTACTGGGCATATCCATCGGGCGCACTTGCTTCGTCATGGCAGACGATAGGTGGGACTCGCTATTATTTTGACTCTCAGACGCTGGCTATGTTCAAAGGTCGTCACGAGATCGATGGAAGTACCTACATTTTTGGCGACTATGGCCTCGTAAATGGATGGTTCAAAGATGGAGTAGATTGGTATTACTGCTCTAATGGTATTGCGGTCACTGGCTGGCAACTCGTTAACGGAACCTGGTATTATCTCGATCCGGCTTCCGACGGCAAAATGTCTGTTGGGTATTTAGACCTTGGCAATGCAGCATATTATTTGAATTCGAATGGGACTATGGCTATTGGTTGGGCTCAGTCCGAGGACGGCTGGTATTTTGCCTCTGAATCTGGCGCGCTTATTTCTGGCTGGTATAAAGAGGGCGTGAGTTGGTATTACCTGGACCCTGCTAGCCATCTCATGAAAACGGGCTTATTTGAGGTGGGCGGCAACGATTGTTTCGCAAACCTGAGCGGTAGACTTGTGGTGTCAAGCTGGATTACCGTTAAAGACGGCGTAGAAAGATATGCCGATGGCAATGGATATCTTTGCAAAGATGTGATCCGCGAAAACGGTACTATCCTAAAAACAGCTGGAGCTGATGGCTGGCAGGTTGCGTCCGGTTGGGTTAATGTTGCAAATCAAAGGTTTTATGCTGAGCCCGGAACGGGCGTCATTCATCGTGGATGGCTGCAGATTGATGGCGATTGGTATTGGCTTGATGCCGATTCTGGTGCGATGAAAACTGGATGGGTTTTTACTGACGGTGCATGGTATTACCTAAACGCCGACGGAAAAATGGCAACTGGTTGGAAATGCCTCAATGGAACATGGTATTACCTTGACTCCAACGGCAGCATGCATGTTGGCTGGCTTAAAGATTCGGGTAAGTGGTATTGGCTAGACGGCAGCGGTGCTATGGCAACAGGCGCAAGAACCATCGATGGCGTGCGTCGAATTTTCTGGAGCGATGGCCAGTGCGACAAGGTTGGCTGGCAAAATCCTCCGCAGTATCCCAGGTCAGCTCTTGGACTGTTCAGTTGCCTAGCTACTGCACTGGCTACTTTACCTATGTGACTCCTTCTCGCATTTCTGTCGAAGCGACGCGGGAAGATTGCGTGAATGCCTTTATTCAGCGTGCTTACGAATATATCGGTACGCAATATATTGAGCCTTGGTCTACCGCTCCCGGCGGGGCTGTTGATTGCTCTGGTTTTGTCTTGCAATGTCTTTATGCTACTGGCATGGATATGGGTGTTTACAACCCTTATAACCATCGCTGGGATCCAAGCCAAACCTACAATTCGATGAATTGGTATCGAAGCAACATCTTTATGCCCGTGAGCACCAGCTCGATTCAGCGTGGCGATGTGATTTATTATCGCGGGCATATCGCAATCGCACTTGGCGGCGGTATGATGATTGACTCCTGGCCTCATCAGGGTGTCGGTATTCATCCCGTCAGCGCTAGGGGAAATGTGATCGGCGCAGCCCGTCCGTTTATCTAATTGATTCCTTGTAAGACAGTCGGTACCGGTTGGGGGCCTGAAATGAATGCTCGGATTGATCATCGAATTTGCTGGCGAGCAATCGGCTTGGTGCTACTATCCGCCTCGCTCTCGGTTTTCGCCCCCGCGTTTTCTTGCACTGCTTATGCCGTGGAAGAGGGGGCGGATAACGATATCGTAGAGCGCGACTCGACGGAAGGGTCGGGTGCTTTTGTCGGCGGCGGTCTCGCTCAAGATTCCAACGATTATGCTGGCAAAACAGCGGAAGATTCGAATCCACAGGTTGTCGAAAGCCAAGACTCGTCGACGACGGAAAAACTATCTGGATGGCAATGGGACGGTTTGTCCTGGTATTACTATCTTGACGACTGCCGTTTGACCGGAATGCAGAATGTTGACGGCTCGTTGTTTTATTTGGACCCCGCTCGTGACGGCGCGATGAGTTGCGGCTGGATTTTTACTGACAATAAGTGGTATTACGCGAGTCCATCAGGCGCTTTGGCAAATGGTTGGCAGCTTATCGGAGGCCAATGGTACTGGTTTGACTCCCTTGACGGCTGTTCCATGGTTACTGGGCGACGTGTTATCGATGGGCATCCTTATCTTCTTGGAACCTATGGACTGATTAATGGATGGTGTCTTGATAACGGTTTATGGTATTGGGGTAGCAATGGTGAAGTCTTAACCGGTTGGCTTCAAACTGGCAATAACTGGTATTGGCTTGATCCCGCCAATGATGGTGCTATGTCTAGGGGAATCGTTTCCGTTGGCTCATCACGTTATTATTTATCGGATTCCGGTGCAATGGCTGTTGGTTGGGTGTTTGATGGTACGGACTGGTATTACGCAGACGGTTCCGGCGCACTTGCGTCGGGCTGGCGTTCGGTGAACGGCGCTTGGTATTGGCTCGATATCGCAAATGACAATAGAATGGTTACCGGCTTTTTTTCCATCGGATCGAATCGGTATCATTTTTCTTCAACGGGAGCGCTGTCACTCGGCTGGTTTATGAGCGATGAAGACTGGTATTACGCTGAGCCATCTAATGCATCGGGTATTGTAAAGACGGGTTGGCTGAAGGACGGTAGCCAATACTATTATCTTGATCCTGCCGTCGACGGCAAAATGCTGCTCGGGCATTTTTCTGTAAATGGGAAAAGCTATTATGCAAAAGGCTCAGGCGCTGTTGCTTGTCGTGAATGGGTAGATGTCCAGGACTCGGTTCAGGATGGTCCGTCTAAGGCTTTTGCTGGTTCTGACTGCTCGTTGTGCGGAACATTGCGCAATGGGAAGTTATTTACTTCAAACGGCGATGGCGAATTGGTCGAAGCGCGCGGTTTCGTGACGCTTGGTGGCTGCATTTTCTATGCTGATCCGACTAATGGCTCC
>OBWI01001163.1_pt1 | contig 10284 bp, 7 predicted proteins | sample 1495201 | NCBI WGS metagenome assembly OBWI01 (sample SAMEA2580050, study PRJEB22360) | human gut metagenome | biome: human gut; feature: human-associated habitat; material: faeces | place: Denmark | collected 2008/2010
AGCCTTATTGCAAAGAAGAACCGGGTCAAGCAATGCAGAAGTGGTATCTGCGTGGTCCTCAAACAGAGGAATGACCTGATCCCCAATCTTGTCGCATCCGTAAAGGCATACATGGGGCACGAGAATGAGATTCTCACCCGCATTGCCGATTTGCGGTCAAGGGCTTCGAACGCTACAGAGTCCGAGCAGATAAAAAGCGGTACGGAAATGTCCTCGCTTCTGTCAAGACTGAATGTGGCGGTGGAAGACTACCCGGAGCTGAAGGCGAACCAGCAGTTCCTTCATCTTCAGGTCCAGATCGAGGACATGGAGAATGAGCTGCAGGCAATCCGGCGCACCTACAATGCCGCTGCTACCGATTATAACAATTACATTGAAATGTTTCCGTCGTCGATAATCGCATCCTGGCGCAAGCATGAGCAGCAGGAGTTGATAGAGTTCCCGGAAAGTGAGATCAAGGAAGTGAAAGTGGGAGAATTATTCAAGTAAAGCATGGAAGAAAGTCAGAATATAGATTTCAAGGGCATTTCCCTTCACATGAAGAAAGAGATGTCCCGTATCAGGATGCTCCGGATTGTGTTCCGCATCCTGACCTCCATTGTCTATCTGTGTACCGTCGTGTGGTTCGGTTTCTGTATCTTCGGCGGATTCCTCGTGGACCGTACTGACTATGAGACTTCCGTCACCACGGGAAAATACCTCATGATAGGCTTTGCCGTATTTTTTGTACTTCATTTCGCATTCATGAAATGTTTTGCCGCGCTGAACAAGAGAGAAACCTACACGATGGCCCACATCATCTACCTGCTGTTCCCGGGAGCAAGGTACAATCCTTCCGGTTCCATACAGCCGAAAGTCTTTGCGGACAGCCGCCTGTTCGGAACGGCATTGTCATCGGGCAATTCGGTAAGTTCGACCTGTTACGGCCGTCTTGACATTCCCGTCGGAAATGACATGATGACTGTCGTGGATGCCGGTGTGACTTCAGCCAATTCGAAAGATTTCTCGGCCTTCAACTTCCTTGAAGTGCCGTACCAGTATTTTATCCGTCCGATATTCGGAGTCAGGATAGAGAGCACGATGCACAGTTTCAGGGGCATGTTCGGGTGCTGCAAGCTGAACCGCACCTTCAGGGGCTACGTGATGCTGCTGCCCGACCATCTGGAAAACAAAATCGGCTACCTGGCGCAAACAATCCAGGGAATGAAGGAAAAGTACGGGGCAAAATTCGTACATTTGGAAGACCCGGAGTTCGAGAGGCATTTTGCCGTGTACGCGGATGACGAGGTGGAAGCCCGCATGGTGCTCACCCCGGCGATGATGCGGAAGCTGACCGCCCTGCGGAAATCCTTCAGCCGTGACCTGATGCTCTCCTTCAACGGGAACATGTTCTACTACGCATCCGACACTCCGGACGGTTTCTTACGTCCCGGCAGGAAGTCGCTGGATGACGAACATCTGCTGGAACAACTGTACAGGGAGGTGAACTTCTGTCTCACTGTAGAAAATGGAATCAAATAATCAACAATAATCGAAAACGAATAAAAAGAATTACAACATGAGCGAACTTAAAAATCTGTCAGCCATTCTTGAAGGAGGTGCTGTTCCGGCCGGTTATAACGGGAAAGCAATCGGCAAATTGTCTAAGACATACCTCAAACTGGAAAACCGCAAAGTAGTAAACCTCTATCCCATCAGAACCGTGATGCACGAAGACAGCCGCTATTGCCTGTATGCCTGCCCGTTGAAAGGGACTGAAATTGACGAGGCCACCCTTCAGAGCATCAAGGCTGAAGTGGATACGCTGGAAATCGGTGAAATCCGTTATGATTCCGTACAGTCCTGTGGCTATGACTATTACATAGTAGATCCTGATACAGGCCGTCATATACTGACAGGACAACGGGATATGGATTCGGTAATGGAAATAAGCGATCATTATGACGGCGTCATCCTGTTCAGCAAATCGGTATTCTCGCCAAGAAAGGCCAATCAGCTTGATTGTGCCTATGCCTTGATCGGCATTGAAAAACAGCCCAACGAGTTCAAGATAGAGGCTATTCCTAATAGCGCGATAGGCCAAGCACCTACGATACTGGAATTTGAAGCTCCGCAGGAATCGCCTGCTGTCGAAAAATACAGGTCGGCCATGACGGTCCTGTCCATAATCATCACCGCGGCTCTGCTTATCTGGTACTTTTTCATAAAATAATATCACCGAACGAATAACTTCACTAATATCCGAATATGGCTACATTCAATTATTCTTCCAAATCGTCCATCAAGGACAATCTGACTGAAATCCTTGTCGGTGCCGGACTGATAATAGTACCGGTAGTTTATCCTTTCGGTATAAAAGTCGGTACACTTCGCATCCTCGGACCGTTACCAACAGCCATCATCCTTGCCCTTGTCGGACTGTACATGCTGTTCAGAGCCTGGCGGAAGATACATAAGGCCCGCAAGTTGGCTGCCAAAAGCTGTATCATCACGGTTGACGGCGATAAGGTGACATACCCGGTCATCGTGAAAGGAAATGTTGAGATGCGTTCTTTTACATTGTCGGAAATATCCAGTTCAAACTACAATTACGACAATGGTATTCTGACAATCACCCTCGCCAACGGCTCAACGGCCAAATTTGACGTTGATTTCTTTGACGGACTGCCACAGCTTAAAGAATTTGCGGCGCTCTTGAAAAAATAAACCGGTGAGATATGGAATGGTTGGATAAAATAAAGGATTTTCCGAATCTGATACAGCAGGAACCCCGCTACGGCTATCTGGTCGTGGCGGGCCTGCTTCTGATATGGCTTGTCGGTGTCATCTGTGGCTGGAAGTGGACGTATTCCCGTCCGGGTAGTACAGGAGGTAACTTCTGGATGAATCTGCTCGGTCCGAAAACTTTCCGGTTCTGGCTGGGAGTGATTCTTGCCGTCGAGATAGGACTGTCTCTGTACCTGTTCTCTATTTCCGGCAAATAGCTGAGTGCTCTTTCCCGGATGCCACCTGTAAACTTAAAAAGTGATTGAGTATGAAAACAATTCCAATTATAACCTTCTTCCTGTGCACGGTGATGTATGCCCATGCACAGCTTAACATCGTTCCCAAGAACGATGGACTGAAAGAGTACACGGTGACAAATGCCCACCCCTATGACAGCCTGACGAACGTGGAGAAGCGGAGTTTCACTTCCCTTCCGGGACAGACCCTGTACATGCATGGGGTAAAAAATGACAGGAACGGCTACTGGGATGCTTTCTACACGGTCAATTTCCTTACCGGGGATGACCGAACGGTGTACAAGGCGGTCAACATCAGTACCACCCCTTCTAAAGAGGTGGTGGGGAAATATTACGAGGTAGTGAAGGTCTGGACAAAGACAGACTACCTGTCGGCTGGATGCTGCCTGCTGCTCCGTGAAAAAGAAAGCGGTGATGAGATGTATTACAACCCATTCAGGTATCCGCTGAGCATGACCTGTATAGGGTATTATGAGAAACTGAAACGCTTTGTCGGACAGACATTCCTGTCACTTGCCAAGGCCGTCGAGACCGAGGACGGTCAGGTAATCACCCCGGCTGAAGGTGCGGAGTACCGTTGTGTGGACATCGGCCTGAAGATGAACAGTGACGGGGCGTTTCTGCTGATGGAAGGTGCTGACGGTGTCCGTGTGGAAGCATTTCCTATAGGCGGTGACGAGGTGTACGAGTTTGTAAGCACGGCACGTATCGGCCAGCTGGAAAAACGGTACGGCGAGAAATACGGGAAGCTGATTGCCTTCCGCAAGGTCGATACCGGCATGACGAGGGAAATGGTCATCGCCGCGTGGGGCGAACCATACCACAAATCGGAAGTCAAGAAGGAAGGCAGGACTCTGGAGACATTGCGCTTTTCCGACAACCGCTATGTTGAACTGCTTGACGGGGAAGTACAGTATGTGCGCATCTATTGAACGGAGCGCAACCTTTATCTGTAAAGTCACAGGCAGGGCCTGCATTTATCGTATATTAACAGATGAAAGTACCAAGGAATCAGGGTAAAATACCTATCTTGCGCAAGAATCTTCAATAATTGACGACTCAAAAAGAAAGAACTATATGGAAAAGGATAATATCAAAGGATGCTTTGTCTCGTCCGTGTTGCTTTCACAAAATCAATGGGACAAGAAACAGTTCATCCATGACTTCGAGGAAGACTGGGGAATCGTCCTTACCGATGACGACGACAACGGGGACGTACTTGTCGGAATGTTCAGCGGCATGACATTGGCAATAGCCATCATGCCCGGTCCCGTACCCAACGGAGAAGCGGAACACTATGCACAGGGCAACTACCTGTGGAAAGATGCAACAGAAGTGGCACGACAACACGAGGCACATATCCTCGTATCCGTGACCGGAGACCAATCCAACCTGCTGGAGAGAGCCAAACTGTTCACCAGAGCCACGTCTTCCTGCCTGAAACAGTCCTACGCTACAGCGGTATATACCGACGGTATGGTGTTCCAACCCGAATTTTACAGGGATATGGCCGCACTCCTGCAAGAAGATGAACTGCCCGTCATGGACTGGGTATGGTTCGGCATCTACCGCACACAGAAAGGAATCCCCGGCATCTATACCTACGGACTGAGAAAATTCGGGAAAGAGGAAATCGAAGTGTATGCCCCTGCCGATCTGAGTGACATCCGTGATTTCCTAATGGACATCGTGCATTATATCCTGTCGGATGATGTCACCTTGCAGGACGGGGAAACCATAGGATGCTCCGAAGAACAGAAACTTGCCATCACGCTTAGCGAAGGCATCGCTTTGGACGGCATGACATTGAAACTTGAATATCCGGACGAATGAGAAAGGCAAAGGGAAACATAAGAAAAATGCTTGCGGCCATCGTTCTCACGCTGCTGTGTTGTTCTGCCTTCGCACAGCGGATCGTGGAATCCGGTGACTTGCGAACCACCACGGACGAACAGCATGGAACAGTCGTCCATTATCTGAAGGGCGGAAAACGTCCGCTATCGGGCAAATTCCGTATCTTGCGGGGGCAGGATGAGGAAATAGTGCATTTTTCCAAAGGGGTTATGCAGGGCGAGTACAGGCGTTTCCGCAACGGCAGCCTGCGGGAAAAGGGCAAGTATACCGACGGCAGACGGCATGGTCTGTTCGTTTCCTATCATCAGGACGGAAAGACACCGCAACGGGAAGCACCCATGCAGTACGGGAAGATAGACGGTACGGTAAGGACATGGTTCAGCGACGGGAAGCCGAACATGGTTCAGGAATATAGGCAGGGCAAGCGGAACGGCAAGGAACAACTATAATCCGCAAATCGAAATGTTCGCGCATTTCAAAACGAAAAGTTCATTTCACAAAACGAAACGTATAATTTAAGACACTCCTTATTCCATTTCAACAAGCCATTTATAGGCTAAAAATAACAGAAAATCACTTGCAAATATCAGCAAAAAGTGCTATCTTTACATAGTTAAATTGAGGTCGTTTACCCTCAAATCAGTTCAACTCTGTATTCCCCTACCCTATCAATATTCTTTAAAAATTCGACCGGCTTCGCCGGGATTTGAATACCTTTTAAACGGAATTCGGAAACCATCCGAATCCCGTTCTTTCGTTTTAGTCGCTTCGCTCCACGCTTTGGCGCTTTGCGCTTACGCCACCTCGCGTATCGCCTTATACGCTGCCACGCTTTGCGCCCGAACGATTTTACCGCGGAAGGCCAGACGCGAGCCGATATACGCATTCGTATTCGATACACCGCCATGCGCGTACGCATAGTAGCACCCGCGATAGACCACACGGACTGTGGCGGTGCTTATCCAGTACATATCGGTATAGTAGGTAGAAGATGATCCGTTCAGATTACCCACCGGAACCAGGTCCATATACTTGCCGTGCGCCACGCCTGTAATCCACTGACCGCTGTCCTTCTTGCCCTGTACCATACGGATACTGCCGTCCGGCATCCAGATGCGCCATTTGCCCACGTTGCCGCTGTCGTTCGGCAGATCCACGCCGTCCATCATGTCATACTTGTTGCCGTAGATGTCCTCATAGCCCAGGCAGCAGATGTTGTTCACCTGCACCACAGTCACCTGTCCGTATTCGTCCCGACTCTTATACCAGGCAAACTGGTGCACCAGACCGTCAATCAGCGAATTCGTAATTTTGTTGTTGATGGCATACGCTTCATCGTAGCCGATGGTGTCTGTCATCCCATGCTCTGCCGTTCCGCCTGTTGTTCGGTTGTTGGTATGCTGCCCGGCACCGCACTGTTCCTGCATGTCCCTGCGCCCGTACCGTGCATAGCTCAGATTCGCAATGCGGCTGTGCATCAGCGCATCTATCTGCTGCATACCCCGCTGCTGGCTGTAATAATGGAAGTCCGTCCAGGTCATGCTTGCCGTGGTCGAAGCTCCGGTTATGCAGGCACGCAGCTTGCTGCCCACTACCGAACTGCCCACAACGGCACACAGATGCTCCTCGTTGGCCACCCAATCCGGTTCCATGTCCTCTATCTTGTCGCTGTTGCTCAGCACCACGCAGTCAAACTCTGCCGTGTTCAGAATGGAGAAATGCAGAGCGGTCGCGCGCTCCGGAACGTCCGCTATCAGATACATGCCCGCCTCAAACTTCAAGCCGATGGTCGGCACCACGATGCTCTTCAGGATGTTTCCTGCATCATCCACAAACACACTGCCGATAAGCCCCGTGCCGGGAACGCTCGGGAAGCGCACGCGCTTGTAGCCGGCTACGTCCACCTTACATACCGAATAGGCCTTGTCCGTCGTATAGGATTCCATCAATGTAGGCTTTCCGCTCATAATCTTGCGTTCACCCAGCCAGCCGCCCTGCGTTTCCTTGATCGCATCCAGCGTCAGTATAGTTGCCTCCGGGACAGGAGGCATTTCGCCCTCCGGGTAGCTGCTGTAGCAGGCATACTTCTTGTTGTTCAGATAATCGTTGATACCCTTGCTCCAGTAGAACGGCTCATACATCATCCAGTCTCCCTCGCTGCCGTCCAGCTTCGCCACCGTGCAGTCGTTCATATCCTCCGCATCGGCATAGAAGTTCGAACTTTCGTCATGCAGGGGGAAATAGGTCATCACCCCGTCCGGGTTGTTCACTTCCACCTGCTGCCCGGCCATCTCCACCTTCCGGCTCGTGGGCATCTTGGTCACCTTGGCCAATACGCGGTGGCGCTTGGACAGGATAGCATTCACATGCCCGCTCATTTTGTACGTATTGCCGAATTTGTACCCCGTCTTGTTGTCCAGGTTCGAAACATTGGCATCGTCGGCCACACTGTCGTCAAACTCAATCATCGTATAAGGCGGCTGCTTGATCGTCAGTTCCGGATAACGGGCGGCATACTTCTCCAGTTCCTCGTCAGCCAGATACTTCGTCAGCGTCAGCTTACCGCGAAGGCCCGAATGCCGGTCATCCACCGCACCCGTCTGCGTGTACGTTCCGTAATCGAAATACTTCTTCAGCAGCGTTCCGTCGTCTTCCCGGTCTATCTCCAGCACAAAGCGCTCCAGCTTGCCGCTGCCGTTCAGTTTGGCCTGATGCAGGCGTTCCAGCATGGCAAACCCGTCAATGCCGGGACAGTTCGTATAGCGGTAGCCGCGTACGTTGTTGATACCTTCCAGCACCAGCCCGCTGTCCTGCAGCTTGGTCAGATATTCCAGAAACAGCTCCTCGATCGTGTCCGGCAGGCATAACTGCACAACGGGCGCACCGGTGGCCAGTTTCACTCGTGTCAGCCCCGTACCTCTTACGTCCAGTTTCTTCAGCCGCCCCTGCCAGCTCAAATCCAGGGTGGCCACGTTCCCGTTGTCCCCGTTCCGAGCAAGCTGGTTATTCCGCATGTTCACTTCTTCCAGCAGCAGCATCCCGTTCGTCGAGGCCATGAACGAACCGTTCCGGTACCCGCTGGCTTTCTCCACGCTCATGTCCAATTTCACAAGGTTCGTCAGCAAACCAAAATTGAAACCAATTGCGAATGCATCCTCATGCCATACCAGTTCCTTTATTTTAGCTGCACCGACAATCTTCAGCGGGTCATTCTCGCCGAACGAACGGGTCATCTGCAGCGTATGCAGTACATCACCGTCCACCACACCGCTGTCTGCCTGTACTCCGTTAGACGTAGAAATCTGCACACGGTACGGAATAGTCAGCCGATACTGCATCGGCTGCAGCTTATAAGCCTTGTCCAGCGATGCCGTACTCTGGTAGAACTGGGCACCCAGCGTAGATACATAGCCGTACTCCACCTGCTTCAGGTCGTACCGGCGCTGAATGAAGTAGTTCCGGTGCGCTTTCAATGAACCCTTCAGACCGTAAATCTGCGGATACGTCTGCTTAGCACCGTCCGCACCCACCGGCATCTCGTTCAAGAACGGGTACACATACTTGAAGAGTCCGCTCTTATTGTACAAGCGCGAGCACCACCGCTTCATCTGCTCCGTATCGAAGTGGTCCAAGGCCTTCTGAATGGAAAATGCACTCATAAAGCTCGTACCGCCCTTCACACCCTTGGTCATGATTTCCTCCATGAAAGGCATCTTGTTGCCCAGCATCAGGTTCCACAGCCAGCTGTTGTGGCCCTGCATCACGTAGGCACCGTCGCGCTTTGTCTGCCGGTTATCGTTGTACTTGCCTGTCAAGAACGACTTGTTGTCGCTACCCAACTGGCAGTCCCCGTCGTAATAGGTTATCCACCACATCACACCGTCCCACGTGCGCAGCAGCATATTCTTCGCCAACTGGTCCACGCCCAGATTGAACTGCACATACAGGTAATAAGCCGCCAGATTAGCCAGGTTGAAGTACTTGTCAGCCTCTTTCTGGAAGGTAGGGCTCACCCACTTGGCCGTCGGGAACTTGTCGCCGTCATCCTCATAGTCCACCCCGTCGAAGGTGTGCGTTTCCTTGTTGTATGTCAGGTTCTTTCCTGCCGGTGTTTCCTTTACGCATCGGTAAAGGAATCCCATCATGCGGTCCAGCGCCTTGTACATCTTATCGTACTTGTCATTCTGTCCAAGATGCTCCTTCAGGTTCGGTTCCTCCTCGGCATCACCACCGCCATCGGCCCAAAACACATCTTTCGGGTGGTTGAACTCAAATCCGTTGTCAAAGTTGAAGTCCATGAAGTCCGTATGGTCCGGCTCCGTTGAGGGAAGCCAGTGAAACAAGCACAGGTCGTTCGAATTGTTCAGTGTTTCGATGCAGATAGGGATATATTCCTTAGGCTGATCGCCGTTCGCCTGCAGGTAGTTCAAGGTGTCACCGGTGCCCCACTGTTCACCGCCAATCGTCTTATCCTGCCCGAATATCGGGTAGGAGTCTGATTTCTCGTTGTTCATGTTATATTGGCCGTAATACGTCAGTTCCTCGTCGATACTCTTGGCCACAAACAAGTCACACGGCAAACCGTCAATGGCCGAGCGAATGTCGTCCTTGCAAGTGTCCGAGTGGTCTGCCACATACTGCTGTGCCGGGGTGAGGATACCCATCTCCTTCATCCCATCGTTAATAAATTTGGCACCACCGGTATTGGTGGTCATGGATGAGTCTGAGAAGTCACACTTTGGACACGCCAGTTTCGCCCCTACCGAGTTCGTACGAAGGCGGAACAGGTTCTTCTTTCCTTCCGTAGCCGTCGGGCTGCTCTGCTTGCCGTTTGCGTCGATTTCCCCATAGCTCATCGTAGCTGTATAGCCCGGAGCCGTCTTCTGGAAATACCAACGCCAGTTCTTTCGCGCATAGTTTACGGAAGACGTACCCTGAATGCGTCCGAAGAAGTTTCGTGCAATAAAGTCCAGCGAGCGGTTCTCCCCATTGTAAAAGCGCAGTTCCTGGATCAGTTTGTTCGCCTTTTTATTATTAAGTTGGGCCAGTGCATCCAGCACGTTCAGCGTATCACTCTCACTCGGTACCTCGCTGCCGACAGACCCTGTACCGATTACCACAAGAATGGAGTTATGCCGTTTCTTCATCAATCCCATCAGCTTGTCTATGGAAACCTTGTCACCCTCGTTCAGCACACGGTTGTCCTCATCCAGCGAACGCACGCCAGGTTCCCCGTCGGCATCTTCCAGATGGTTGCGGTCCACGATGTAGTTGTTCAGCACCTCATCAGATGTCAGCGCCTTGTCATATATACGCACGCTCTTCACACTCAGGTCCGCACCCACCGACTTGAACTCCAATTGGCTCAGGATGTCGAAGTTCACCTTGTCCAGCCACTTAGAGGCGG
>OBWI01001183.1_pt1 | contig 10106 bp, 6 predicted proteins | sample 1495201 | NCBI WGS metagenome assembly OBWI01 (sample SAMEA2580050, study PRJEB22360) | human gut metagenome | biome: human gut; feature: human-associated habitat; material: faeces | place: Denmark | collected 2008/2010
TGTTGTGGGACGTGACGCCCGCATCTCCGGTGAAATGGTAAAGAACGTAGTAGTCGGTACCCTAATGGGAATGGGCTGGGATGTTGTAGACATCGATCTGGCTTCTACTCCGACTACCGAATTGGCTGTAACAATGGAAGGCGCGTGTGGAGGTATTATCCTGACAGCCTCTCACAATCCGAAACAGTGGAACGCACTGAAATTACTGAATGAACATGGTGAATTTCTGAATGCAGCCGAAGGTAACGAAGTTCTTCGTATTGCTGAAGCTGAGGAATTTGACTATGCAGATGTAGATCATCTGGGTTCTTATCGTAAAGACCTGACCTATAATCAGAAGCATATTGATAGCGTGCTGGCTCTTGACTTAGTGGATGTAGAAGCCATTAAGAAAGCCGGTTTCCGTGTAGCTATCGACTGTGTGAATTCGGTAGGCGGTATTATTCTTCCCGAATTGCTTGAGCGTCTGGGCGTGAAACATGTAGAAAAACTCTACTGCGAGCCTACCGGAAACTTCCAGCACAACCCGGAACCACTTGAAAAGAACTTGGGTGACATCATGAACCTGATGAAAGGTGGAAAAGCTGATGTAGCTTTTGTAGTAGACCCGGACGTTGACCGTTTGGCTATGATTTGCGAGGACGGTGTAATGTATGGTGAAGAATATACATTGGTTACTGTTGCCGATTATGTACTGAAACATACTCCGGGTAACACTGTTTCTAACTTGAGTTCTACCCGTGCTTTGCGTGATGTGACTCGTAAGTATGGTATGGAATATAATGCTTCTGCCGTAGGCGAAGTAAACGTAGTAACAAAGATGAAGGCAACCAATGCTGTTATCGGTGGTGAAGGAAACGGTGGAGTAATCTATCCGGCCAGCCACTACGGTCGTGATGCATTGGTTGGTATCGCATTGTTCCTTAGCCATTTGGCTCATGAAGGAAAGAAAGTCAGCGAACTCCGTGCTACTTATCCTCCTTACTTCATTGCCAAGAACCGTGTCGATCTGACTCCGGAAATTGATGTAGATGCTATCCTTGCTAAGGTAAAGGAAATCTATAAGAATGAGGAAATCAACGATATCGACGGTGTGAAGATTGACTTTGCAGACAAATGGGTACATTTGCGTAAAAGTAATACGGAACCGATTATTCGCGTATATAGCGAAGCTTCTACAATGGAAGCTGCAGAAGAAATCGGTCAGAAGATTATGGACGTAATTAATGAGTTAGCGAAGAAATAACGCTTCATTGATATTGGATAAATAAAAAAGGAGGAACTTAATCAGTTCTTCCTTTTTTTATTCGAAGTAAATTATTGTAAGAGCGGGGATCTCCGCCCTCCTTATAGTTCCTTAGAATCGGCAGCGAAGATCTATCCCAAATTGCATCGGACGTCCTTGTTGCATGAACCCTTTGTTCATCGTTTCAAAGTAGAAGGCTGCATAATCTTTATTCAAGAAGTTACGTGCCCAAAAACTAATCATTGCATCACCTATTTCTAAGTTTGTGCGCCAGTTGAGAGTACCGTAGAAGGATTGGCTGACGTTATTTTGCTCAGTCCAATAGATTCGTCCGGCAGCGTTATAGTTTGCTTGGAACACTACGCGGTCAAAGATAGAACGGGGATTACAAGTAATAGCGTATTCTCCGCCGATATTTAATGTATGCTTGGGGACGAAGGGTACATACTTGCCGTTATATGACTTATCCGTAAGATTACCCTCACTGTCTTTTTGCTTTGTTACATAATCTGTAAAGGTGGCATACGTATATCCGTAGCTTGCATTTAGACTCAACTCATTTGTCAGGCTGGTACGTAGGGCAGCTTCGACACCATAACTTCTGCTTTTTCCTGCATTGATTGTGACACGTCCCAAACCACTTTCTGCCATTTGAGAAATTTGTTGGTCGCGTGTATCCATGTAGAAGGCGGCAAGGTCAGCCCAAAGTTTACCTTCCCACAAAGTCAGGTGAGAACCTATTTCATAGTTCCAGGAATATTCGGGCTTGTATTGAGTCGTTGCTTTCACCTCCGGCAGTTCATCTTTCATTCCTAATATTCTCTCCGCCATTAAAGAAAAGTTCGGGTCGGCAGCTAATGCATCCAACATTGAATTTTTTAAAGCTCCTTGTGCTAAATCAGAAAACATCTGAATATTGTAGCCTCCCGAACGATATCCCTTGGATACAGTTGCATAAATACTGTTTCCTTTTTCCCATTCATACTGGAGAGCGAATTTAGGAAGTAATTGTACGTAGTCGGTGGATTCCTTGCCAATGAATGAGCTTATAGCTTCCAAACCTTTACTGGTAATATTCATAGGTCCCATTGCTAAGGAGAAGTCAAAGTTTAGAGGGTTGCTGATAGAATTATACTCCATCTTAATTTTCTCGTAGTCTAAACGTAGACCGATTGTGGCAGATAGTCCTTTGATAAACAGATTATTGAATGTTGACTGATGAAAAACAGCTCCATTTAATATCGGAGTGTCAAAACTACCGCCAACTCCCAATATGGAATTATTGGCTGTCATGCGCATCTTGGGACCAGCAAGCCCTTCAAATATTTTGTTTACATTACTTTCAATTACAGTTTTTACGCCTTCTTGCCTGAAATCTACCGGACCGCTTGTATGTAACCACTGATAGAATCCGGAAACTCCGGTTGCCCATTGCCAACGCTTCTCCGGCTTTGATTTGAATACGATCTCTTCAGAAATTGTATTTGCTCTTTGTTTCTGTTCCAGAGTATAAATGTCTTTTTCTGTAAAGTCCTGATCGAGAAACATACGGTCATTCAGGTTTTGGTAGCCTGTGACCGCATTTAAAATAAATGTCCTGGCTTGATATTCTATATTAACTCCGGAGTTTAATAATCCGCGACGATAGCTACTGCGTTCGTTGTTGGCGATTTTTCCGATATATTCGGGGCGAGTTTCTTCTCCTTCTGTAACACCTGTATATTTATAAGGATATCCCCCCTGGTCACTATATTCGTAGCTCAATGTCATATCGACTTTCAGATTCGGTGTCGGCAGATAAATACCGCGGAAGCGTCCGCCTCCGGTGTTGCTTTTATCTATTTTCTCATTGTTGCGTACTGCATTCTCAAAGAAACCTCCTGTATGTTCATAGAAACCTCCGGTGGAGAAAGCAAAACGGTCGGAGATACGATGATAATGTGTCAGTGAAACATTATAGTCGTTGTAGGTGGCGGCTCCCATTCGGATATCAGTCCCTTGATAAGTGAAAGGAGATTTGGTATGTACCTTGATTAGTCCGCCCATTGTATTACGGCCGTAAAGAGTACCTTGCGGACCACGAAGAATGTCGATACGTTCGATATCAGCGTAGTTGAAGTCGAAAGCGGACTTATCTATATAAGGGATATTGTCTACATAAAGCCCTACGGAGGGGGTGTTGATACGTGAACCGATTCCGCGGATATAAATAGAGGTAGTAAGTTTAGAACCATAGTCCGGGATGAACAGGTTAGGAACGATGCCTGTCAGGTTTTTCACGGAGTGTACCTGATTTGCTTGCATATCTTTTTGAGATAATAATGTGGTAGCTACCGGCAACTCACGTAGTTTACGGTTCTCTTTCGGAGTAGCGATTACTACCACTTCTTCGATATCTACCACTTTCAGTGAGTCTTTCGGGAAATCTTCCGCCCATGCTGTCCCTGTCGTTAGGAGCGTGAGGGCAATCATAATATTCTTTGTCTTCATCTGTAGTTAATTTGTCCGGTGCAAAGTAACGGCAAATATCGTTGACAGGCAATCCTCATTTATTAGGATTATGCAGTATAGAAAAACAAAATATGCTATGAATATCCGGAAGATTTTGTCGGAAATATTCTTTATTTGCCTGATAATATCATATCTTTGCCCGACAACAGAACTAAATAGAAACGGATTATGACAAAGAATAAACTATTCGCTTGGGCTATAATACTTCTCTGCTTTTCATTGACCTCTTGCAGCGATGAAAAGGACGGCCCGTCAGAAAAGATATTGGTGACTAATGCAGGGGTGACGGAAGCTAACCAAACGGTTAAGCCGGGAGATATCGTTCATATTTATGGTGATGGTTTTCAGGAAGGCGACCAGGTGGACTTTGACTTTCGCTGGGATATTGGAGAACCTTTGTTCCCGGAAGGGTATCTTGGACCTGTCGGTGCGGAGATTGTAGAGAGGCATTCGAATGGAATGAGTATCCGAATGCCTTATCGCAAGCCGGAATCACGTGTTGAGATATTCCTGAACAGGGCAAGTGAGAGAATGTCGTTGGGAAAAGTACTACTTGCAGATGGACAAACGCCTAAAGATTTCAGACTGTATGGAATAAATGAGACCGACAAGACAATAGAGCGGGCGTATGCTGAAGAAACCGTCACTGGAGTGCACATCCGGACTTCCGTTCGGTTGTCAATCTTCAAAAGACTTATGGGCTGTGCGGGCTGGCAGAAGAAAATGGTGTGCAGCAACCCTTCTTCCTTGATTTCTGTACAGGCGAGTGGAAAGCTTTAAGTTTCTACGATTATAATACACTGGCATTGGTTATTGGCAGCGGAAATGATATTGCGGCCATTCAACAGAGAGGTAAAGGATATTCATTATATAATGTTTCCGCAGGTTTGGAACAAAGTAATTATGCAACTAAGACGCGGAGTAATTTTCCTATGCCGGAACCTCAATTTGAACTTCCGGAAGGATTTACTCCTGAACAATTCGGGGATTATCCGGGTGTGTTTATGCAAGGTAATGAGATTATTTTATTGTCGGCAAGGAAAGGAAACGGGAAATGGGTTCCCATGTTGTATAATTATAGAAATGGCTTTTATGTACTTGAAGGGATTGAAGCAGATGCCATTATTCCGTTTTATTTCGGAATGGCACTTCCCGATAGCGGTAGTCCTTCCTTATTATACCAAAAGAAGGTCGGTTACATGATTTATTACTCATCAGGTGACAATCGTGGCAGCAGTTTCCGTCTTCTTGAACCAGATAAGGAGAGCAGCAAGTTACAGTTACAAGAACCGTTTGTTCAATTGTCCGATAAGAAAGTTGTTTCAATAACTAACAGACTTGACCGTATCGGTACAATCACCGTGCTCTTTTCCGATAAAGAAGAAGGGCGCACCACTTCTGATTTTGATTGGAACAGCAAAGAGTGGACAGATTACACCGATCTTTCTGATATGCCATATAACTCAGTAGTATGGGCTAATTGATAGTCAATAGTAAAAACATTTATATCCGGTCTGCTTCTATATATCCGTTCATTACGGCATAAATAGTCAGACCGGATACCGATTTAATACCTAATTTCTCTGTTATGTTTTTCCTGTGAGTGATAACGGTAGTCAGGCTGATATTCAGTTTATCTGCTATTTCTTTGTTGATTAACCCTTTGGTAATCAGCACGAGTACTTCAATTTCGCGAGCAGATAAAAGTACCTGAGGATGTTCTGCAGGAATCATCGGAGGCATATCCTTCACGGGATATCCGTTGTGATGAGCATGTTGATGAAGTTTCAGGATATTCTTTACCAGTTTTTCTTCCGACTCATAAATATTGAGTACCGGAACACCGGAAAGTTGGAATTGCGGGCTGTCACTGGCAAGGACAATCGTTTTTCGCTTCCGGGGAAGGAAGAAAGCGTTATGCTCCACATAGATTTGTGCGGAGATAAAATAATGGGCGTACATATCCGGCGTATCATCCATTAACTCATTGAAGTTATGGAAGGTACGGATCGTTGCCATAGGGATGATCTCTTCCAATATGGATTTGAGTCCCAGGCTACAGAGAGTATTCGGCTCAATAATTGCTATTTCAGGTTTGTAGTTCATTCTTTTCTATTGTTCGGATGATTGATTCAGATAGTTGGCTACTGCTTCCGCACACCGTTCTCCGTCTACTCCGGCAGAAACGATTCCTCCGGCATAGCCCGCACCCTCTCCGCAAGGGAATAGTCCGCGAACGGTTACGTGTTGAAGCGTCTCTTTATCTCGTATGATGCGGACAGGGGAAGAGGTACGTGTTTCTACCCCAATCATAACGGCTTCGTTGGTCAAGAAGCCATGACTGCTGCGTCCGAATTGTTGAAAGCCGAGTGATAATCTCTTGCTGATAAACTCCGGCATCCAGAAGTGAAGCGGAGAAGAAATCAACCCCGGACTATATGAGGATTCCGGTAAGTCATAACTTAGCTTCTTGCGGGTGAAATCCAGCATACGCTGTGCCGGAGCTGTCTGGCGTCTGCCGCCTTGCAACCAACATTGACGTTCCAATTCTTCCTGAAAGTGCAGGGGGAGAAGTTGGGTATTGAACATCGAAAGTTGAGAGCTACTGAGAGAAGGGTTAAGAGCGAGTAGTTGTTCATTTTGTTGCGCAGCTAACTCTCCACTTTCCATTCTCAACTCTTCATTTATGAAATCTTCCGGCTGTATCTCTACCACCATTCCCGAATTACTCCAGCGCGAGCCACGATTCGAAGGTGACATACCGTTCACTACCACTTGCTCCGGTCCGCTGGCTGCAGGGACGATAAAGCCGCCGGGACACATACAGAAACTATACACGCCTCTGCCTTCTGCCTGTGTTACAAAGCTGTATTCTGCAGCGGGCAGATATTTTCCCCGTCCGTTTTTATTATGATATTGTATCTGGTCGATCAGTGTTGCCGGGTGTTCCAGACGGACACCGACAGCGATACCTTTTGCCTCAATCGTTACATTATTAGCTGCGAGCCAACGATAAACATCCCTTGCCGAATGCCCGGTTGCAAGTATCACAGGACCTAGAAAAGTCTTTCCTGTATTTGTCTCAATGCCTTTGATCTCGTTATTCTCAATAATCAACGCATCCATTCTTGTCCGGAAATGTACTTCTCCGCCACATTCGATAATCGTATTCCGCATATTTTCAATGACACGCGGCAACTTGTCCGTTCCGATATGCGGATGTGCATCAGCCAGTATAGCCGTAGAAGCTCCATGCTGGCAGAATACATTGAATATCTTGTCTACATTTCCTCTTTTCTTACTGCGGGTATAAAGTTTTCCGTCCGAATAAGCTCCTGCACCCCCTTCTCCGAAACTATAATTGGATTCCGGATTTACCATATGTTCCCTACTGATTTGCGCCAGGTCCTTTTTCCGTTCACGCACATCTTTTCCGCGTTCTACAATCACCGGGCGTAATCCGAGTTCGATAAGGCGCAGAGCGGCGAACAATCCGCCGGGACCTGCACCAACCACAATTACTTGTGGTTTTCCTTCCACACTATTATATACCGTATGCTCGTATTCATCTTCTTCAGGCGTTTCGTTGATGTATACCCGTATTTTCAGATTGACGAAAATCGTTCGCTGACGAGCGTCAATGCTTCGCTTTAAGATGCGGGTAGCATTGATATTGCGTAAATTTAGTCCTTTCTCTTCAGAGAGATATTCTTTCAGCCGTTGTTCGTTCGCTGCGATTTCGGGAAGTACGCGGAGTTGGTATTCTTGTATCATTTGGTTATTGTTACTTTAGATTATAAAAAGATAAGGCAGATAACATAAATCAGTGTCTTATCCGAATAACGCCCTGAACGCCTCTTCTACCTTTCTTACGGGCACTAACTCTATCTTTAGCTTCTTCGTATCAATGCCTTGCAAATTATATTTGGGCAACAGGAAACGCTTGAAGCCAAGCTTCTCGGCCTCTCCGATACGTTGTTCAATCCGGTTCACCGGACGTATCTCTCCCGACAAACCGATTTCTCCTGCCATACAGACTTCCGGTTCGATAGCTGCATCCATATTTGAAGAAAGAATGGCACTGATAACTGCGAGGTCGATGGCCGGGTCATTCACTTTCAGTCCTCCGGCGATATTCAGAAATACATCTTTCTGTGCAAGCTTGAACCCGACACGTTTTTCGAGGACGGCCAGAAGCATATTCATTCTTCGTATATCAAATCCGGTTGCCGAACGTTGGGGATTACCATAAACAGCGGAGCTTACCAGAGCCTGAGTCTCAATCAGGAAGGGACGTACTCCTTCGATAGCAGAAGCGATTGCTACTCCGCTCATTCCTTCATGGTCTTGGCTAAGCAGTAGTTCCGAAGGATTGCTCACCTGGCGTAGCCCGTCCTGCCGCATCTCATAAATACCCAGTTCGGCCGTACTACCGAAGCGATTCTTGATACTGCGTAAAATACGGTACATATAATGTTGGTCACCTTCAAATTGGAGAACTGTATCAACGATATGTTCCAACACCTTGGGGCCTGCAATGCTCCCTTCTTTATTTATATGTCCGATAAGCAAGACCGGCGTATGAGTCTCCTTTGCGAAACGTAGGATAGATGCCGAACACTCTCTGACCTGAGCGATACTTCCGGGAGACGATTCGATGGTTTCCGTAGAGATAGTCTGTATGGAGTCGATAATAACCAAATCCGGATTCGTATTTTTGATATGGACATAAATCTGTTCAAGGGAAGTCTCACAAACAATGAAGCAGTCGCTGGAAACCTCAGAAAGACGGTCGGCACGTAATTTTAATTGCCGTGCACTTTCCTCGCCGGATACATAAAGGATTTTCTTTTCCGGCATACGGAGTACGGTTTGCATGACGAGAGTTGATTTTCCGATTCCCGGTTCGCCGCCGATCAGTACTAAAGAACCCGGAACAAGTCCGCCGCCCAGTACGCGGTTCAGTTCATTATCATGCATATTGATTCGCGGTTCATCGTCCGCTATGATCTCACTAAGAATAACCGGCTTGGGCTTTTGCGTTTCTATGCCCGATACCGGCCGGCGGTTAACCGGCTCTTTCCGTACGATTTCCTCAACATACGTATTCCATTCTCCGCACGACGGACATTTGCCTACCCATTTCGGTGAATCCTGTCCGCAGTTACTACACACATATACGGTCTTTTCTTTAGCCATTGTATTCTTATTAGTTTTCTAGAGAATACAAAAGTATGTATAATCTGTTCAACGCGCAAAACAAATCCCGGCAAAATCAGTTTATTGTTCAATCATCCGTTTCCAAACTCATCGTTATTGCTGAAATGTTATTAACTGTTGGACGGTAAGGAAAGAAGTCCTCATCGGTACCGGATACCTTCCTCAATGCCGGACGGAACGTTATATAGAGCCGGTAAGTTTATAGAGTTATTTCTCCCGCCATTGAACGGTTCATCCGGTCACGCACCTCATCCGGTGTATAGCCGTGTCCCAACAGAAACATTAATTTGGTAACGGCGGACTCCGTCGTACTGTCATATCCGGAGACGACCCCTGCCTGCAACAACTGATATCCGGTTTCGTAACGTTCCATTTCTACGGTACCTGCACTACATTGTGTCACGTTGACAATGATGATTCCCCGTGCACTGGCCTGGCAGAGCAAGCGGATGAACCATTCCTTCCGGGGAGCGTTGCCGGAACCGTACGTTTCGAGTACTACCGCTTTCAATCCTTCTATTTTCAGAATGGTAGCCACTACATTCTCCTGAATGCCGGGGAAAAGTTTCAGAACGACCACATTGGTATCCAGTAAATAGTGCGGTTTCAATTCCCGTTCTTCTCCGTTCACATGAATCTGTACATTATTATATTTAATATGAATCCCCGCTTCGGCCAGTACCGGATAATTGAATGACCGGAAAGCGTTGAAGTTTTCGGCATTTATTTTGGTAGTGCGATTTCCCCGCATCAAATGGTTCTCGAAGAAGATACAGACCTCCGGGACAAGCGCTTTTCCTTCCTTATTCTGTGCAATGGCAATTTCAATACTCGTCATCAGATTTTCCTTTCCGTCCGTGCGGAGTACCCCTATCGGCAGTTGCGAACCTGTCAGAATAACAGGTTTGTCCAGTCCTTCCAACATGAAGCTGAGTGCTGACGCAGTGTACGCCATTGTGTCCGTGCCATGGAGAATGACGAATCCCTGATAGCGGTCGTAATTTTCGTGAATGATACAGACCAGCTTCCGCCACATATTCGGTTCCATGTCCGAAGAATCCATGGGAGGGTCAAACTGGTAAGTATCAATTGGAAAGTTGAATTTCTGCAATTCGGGAACGTGTTTCTG
>OBWI01001190.1_pt1 | contig 10002 bp, 9 predicted proteins | sample 1495201 | NCBI WGS metagenome assembly OBWI01 (sample SAMEA2580050, study PRJEB22360) | human gut metagenome | biome: human gut; feature: human-associated habitat; material: faeces | place: Denmark | collected 2008/2010
GAGGTGGGACGACGAAATCGAATTCTAACGAATGACCGATTTCTGTCCCACTCTCTTTTTAGTTCCTATAGAAACTTTTTTCTTGACAGGCTTCTTTTGTTGGTGTTAAAATAGTTCTCATAAAAACTTTAAAGTTCTCTTAAGAACTATTTGGAGGAATGATGGAAAAACCATTACAAGAATTTAAAAAAGTAGGTCATCTCATTCACCTTTTGGTGGAAAGAGAAGCTAAAAAGCGTGGGTTTGAATTTTTTGCAGGACCCCAAGGACAAGTTCTTGTCTTTTTATCCCATCGTGAAAAAGAGGGAAAAGTGACCTTGATTCGGGATATTGAACAAGAGCTTCATATTTCAAAATCAGTAGCCAGTAACCTGATCAAACGCATGGAGAGAAACAGATTTATCTATATTGAGCCAAGTCCGACAGATAAACGGGCCAAGTATGTCTACCTGACAGACAGTGTGAAAGATAAGTTGAATGACATGAAACAATTCTTTGAAGAAGTAGATCGAGATATGATGGCTGGTGTATCAGAAGAAGAATTGACCATCTTTTTCAAGGTCATGCATCAATTTTATGAGAACATGAAAAAAAGGAGTAAAGAATGATCAACATGTTTCGGCGGTTAACCGCCAAAGAATGGGGTATGATCGTCCTTAGTACGGTCTTTATCTGTCTGGCTGTTTGGATGGATTTAAAGACCCCTGAATACCTATCCGATATCACGACTCTCCTAGCAAAGAAGGGGACAAAAGTTTCTGACATCATGGAGCCGGGGAGTAAGATGTTGCTCTTCTCCTTTGGAAGTTTTTTGATGGCGGTTTTTGTGGGCTTTCTAGCTTCACGAGTCGCTGCCAGCTTTACAACACGACTGCGAGGAGAGATTTTCCACCAAGTGATGGATTACTCTGATGCAGAGATCAAGAAATTCTCTGTGCCTTCTCTCTTGACACGGACGACCAATGATTTGACCCAGTTACAAATCATGATTGTCATGGGGATGCAGGTGGTGACGCGTGGTCCTATTATGGCCGTTTGGGCTTTGACAAAGATTTGGGGCAAGAGCGGTGCTTGGACAACGTCTGTTGGTGTGGCGGTCTTAATCGTCTTGCTTCTCCTCTCTGTTCTGGTTCTGATTGCCTTCCCTCGCCAGCAAAAAGTGCAAGGCTTGACGGATGCCTTGAATGCCACAACACGGGAGAGTTTGACAGGGGTACGGGTGGTTCGCGCTTACAATGCGGAAACTTATCAAAATGAAAAATTCCAAGCTGAAAATAAGGGTTTAACCCGCCTTAATCTCTTTGTTTATCGGTTGATGTCTCTGATGAACCCAGTTATGACAGTGGTTTCAAGTGGCTTGACCCTAGCTATCTACTGGATCGGGGCGCACTTGATCAATGATATCGCCATGCCAAAAGATCCTACCAAAATCTTCACCAGTCCAGCTTTAGCGGATCGGACCAAGGTCTTCTCAGATATGATCACCTTCTCTTCTTATGCTATGCAGGTTGTCATTGGCTTCATGATGATGGTGGCCATCTTGATTATCCTTCCACGCGCCTTGGTGTCAGCGAAACGGATTAACCAGGTGCTGGCATTGGATCCTTCTGTAGCCTTTCCAAGTGAATCAAAGACAAGAACCGATCTTGAAGGTACAGTAGAATTTCAAGACGTGTCCTTCCGATATGGGCGGACTTCTCGTGCGGTGATTGAGCATGTGACCTTTTCAGCTCAGAAGGGCCAAACTGTTGCCTTCATTGGATCAACCGGTTCAGGGAAGTCCACTTTGGTCAACTTAATTCCGCGTTTTTACGATGCAACAGAAGGAAAGATTCTTGTGGATGGCGTCAATGTCAAGGACTATAGCCACCAAGATTTGAACAATAAAGTCGGCTACATTCCTCAAAAAGCAGTGCTCTTTAGCGGTACGATTCGCTCCAATATGGAATTTGGAGAAAGTAGTCAAGAAAAATTAGAAGATGAAGCCATCTGGAAAGCTCTTGAGTTGGCTCAAGCCAAAGAGTTTGTTGCCGCAAAAGAAAAGGGCTTGGATACAGAAGTAGCGCAAGGAGGAACCAACTTCTCTGGAGGTCAACGGCAACGTTTGGCGATTGCACGCGCTCTGGCACGCAAGCCCAAGATCCTTATCTTTGATGATTCCTTCTCAGCCCTGGATTATAAAACGGATCGGATCCTTCGCCAAGCTTTGAAAGAAGAGCTGGCAGATACGACAAAATTGATCGTCGCCCAACGGATTTCAACCATTATGGATGCGGATTTGATCTTGGTATTGGATCAAGGGAAGGTCGTCGGTCAAGGGACCCACAAGGAATTGCTTGAGACCAATGAAGTTTACCAAGAAATTGCCTATTCTCAATTGTCTAAGGAGGAGTTGGAACATGCATAAGAAAAAACAAACATCGACTCGTTGGAGCCAACTTTCTCCATATTTAAAGGGCTTCCACCTATTTTTTGGAATTGCCATCCTCTTTTCGATCGTATCCAGTGTAATCACGGTGGTTGGACCGGATAAATTGAAAGAGATCACGGATACCATTACAAAGGGGATGGGAACATCCATCGACATCGATAAGATCTCCTCCATTGCCCTGACCTTAGCTATCCTTTATGGACTAGGGACCTTGGTCTCCTACAGCAGTAGTTTTATCATCTCCACCATGATTCAGCGTTTTGCAGAACGCTTGCGCAATGCCATCGCTGAGAAGATCAATCGGGTACCTCTACACTATTTTGATAGTCATGAGCAAGGAGATACCTTGTCTCGTGTGACCAATGATGTGGATTTGATGACCCAATCCTTTAACCAAAGCTTGGTGCAAATGGTATCCTCTACCGTCTTATTGATTGGATCGATCTTTATGATGTTTAAGACGGACTGGCACCTCGCCTTGACAGCTATCCTCTCTGTTTTTGGAGGTTTTGGCTTGTCTAGTATCATTATGGTTAAGAGCCAGCCTCTCTTTAAGCAACAGCAAGCCAATCTTGCTAAAGTTTCAGGCTATGTAGAAGAAATCTATAGTGGCCACAATGTCGTCATTTCCTATAATGGTCGTCATCAAGCCAAAGAGCAATTTGATGCCATCAACCAAGAGTTGTACCATAGCATGTGGAAATCCCAATTCTTCTCTGGGATCATGATGCCCTTGATGCAGTTTGTAGGGAACTTCGGCTATGTCATGGTCTGTATCGTTGGGGCTGTCCTTACTATCAACGGAGACATCACCATCGGGACCATTGTTGCCTTTATGACCTATGTCCGCATCTTTACCCAACCAATTGGTCAAATGGCCCAAGGAATTACCCAATTGCAATCAGCCAGTGCAGCCATGGGGCGGGTCTTTGAATTCTTAGATGAAGAAGAAATGGAAGACGAATCCCAAAAAACTCGCCAATTGGAAGCACCAAAAGGTCATGTTAGCTTCGAGCATGTGCGCTTTGGCTATTCACCAGATAAGACCATTATTCATGATTTTACTGCTGAAGCGAAACCAGGACAGAAAGTGGCCATTGTTGGTCCGACAGGCGCAGGGAAGACCACCATGGTCAATCTCTTGATGCGTTTTTACGATATTCAAGCTGGTAAAATTGCTATCGATGGTGTGGATACCAAGGCCATGAGCCGCGAAGAAGTTCATGATGCTTTCTCCATGGTCTTACAAGATACCTGGCTCTTTGAGGGCACCATTCGGGAAAATCTGGTTTTCAATCAAACCGATATTTCCGATGAAGCCGTCGAAGCGGCAACACGGGCGGTTGGGGTCCATCACTTTATCCGGACCTTGCCGAATGGCTACGATACCGTGCTAGATGATTCGGTCACCTTGTCTGTCGGTCAGAAGCAACTCTTGACCATTGCGCGTGCCCTCTTGAAGGATGCTCCACTTCTCATCTTGGATGAAGCAACCTCATCTGTCGATACCCGTACAGAAGAGTTGATTCAAAAAGCCATGGACAAACTTATGGAAGGCCGGACCTCTTTTGTCATTGCCCATCGCTTGTCCACTATCCGCAATGCGGATTTGATCCTCGTGATGAAAGATGGAAATATTATCGAACAAGGTAACCACCAAGAACTCATGAGCCAAAATGGCTTCTATGCTGATCTCTACAATAGCCAATTCACAGAAGAAGTAGCGTAAAAATAAGATACAAAGCCCGTGAAATGCAAAGTGAAAAAAGGAAATTCTTGCAGTGAGCCATGCTCACAAGAGAATTTATCTTTTTCACACAGCATTTAGGGCGTGTTCATTTCAACAAGATACAAAGGGCGTAGCGGATATAGTGAAAATAGGGAGTAGGACAGAAGCTTTACGATTTTGGATGCTTCGTCGTCCTACCCCCACAAGGCTGCTTAGGATTCTTCCAAGCTTAAAAAGCGAATGAAGAGTTCAATCAGCTACTGTGTTTTGAAGTTAGTATAGGATCAAGGTTAGCAATTGCTACTGTGGTCCTATTTTTGTATCCAAAAAAGAGTTGGAAAAGACGGTTCTTAGGGTCAAAAAAATGACAAAAAGAGGGAAATAGGAGCTCATTTGGCAATGAAATCGCCCAAAGATTGTGAAAAAATATCACTTGCTTGACAGCTTTTCTTGGAATCACGTATACTAATAGTATGAAAAAAGATTGGAAGCAGGAGTCTTAAAATGAAGCGAAATTCTCGCGATTACCCTGAATTTTATAATTGGCTCATCCAGCCTTTTATCAAAAAACCGCATCGGATCCAGCTTCTTCGAAGACTCAATCGACTTCTTACGTTTGTGATGCCAGGCGTTTATGGCCTGGTCTTTTGTTGGCTTTTTGCAAAGCAAGTTTCTTTGGAGAAAATGTGGCCTTTTGTTTGGATTCCTGCAACAGGATTTGTCTTGTTTAGTCTCGTTCGCCATTGGATAAACTTTCCAAGACCCTACGAGAAGTGGGAGTTTCAACCCTTATTGGAGAAGCATTCATCGGGCCATTCCTTTCCCAGTCGGCATGTTTTTTCAGCAACCATTATTTCCATGTGCCTTTGTCAATTATCTTTGTCTTTAGGTCTTTGTTCCCTGTTTTTGTCTCTTATGTTAGCCTTTGTTCGAGTCCTTGGAGGGGTTCATTATCCCAAGGATGTTCTGGTGGCGTGGGGACTTGGTATCCTATGGGGAGGACTCTTTTTAGTGGTTTAAATGAACAAAATGGTTCAAATTGTCCTTTGAATAAAGGGGCTTCATCGTGTATACTGAATGAATGACATAGAATAGGAGAAAATATGCAGTATAGAAAAGCAGAAAAAAAGGATTTAGAGGAGATTGTTCAAGTAGCGAGCACAGCCTTTGAAGAATATCTATTTGTAAAAGTCATCAAGGATGTCATGCGAGATCAACATCAATACCCTGATTTTGTAAAGAGTATGATGCGCATCTTGGTCAAAGTTTTTCTCAAGCACCATATTTGCTTGGTAGCTGAAAAAGATGGAGAAATCTACGCGGTCGCCTTGTTGCAAAAGGGTCTAATTCCTTTTCGGGCCTATCTCTTGAATGGTGGCCTTGGCCTGCTCAAGTATATTTCTTTAAAAAATATGTTGGCCTACTTTGCCTTCATGGAGAATACGGATAAAGAATTGGAGAAAAATGCGGATTTTGATTGGTATTTGATGCTTCTAGGTGTTGCGCCCAAACACCAACGCCAAGGGTATGGCAGTCGCTTTATGGCCGAAGGTATCGAACCCTTCTTAAAAAGTGTCAAGGGAGAAACGTTAGCCTTCTATACCAATACCAAAGGCAATGTCTATTTTTACACGAAAAATGGATACAAGGAAGTCTACGAAAGTACCATTCATTTTAACAATGTGAAAATGGGAAGTTGGTATTTCTTGAAGGAAATGAAAAATCACTAAGGTCGAATCCTTAGTGATTTTTCATTGTCCTTGTTCCTAGTCTGGAATGCCAAAGCGTTCAAAAAAGGCTGTGCGTTCGTGGATAATGTCTTGAGAGGGATTTTTAATGTCTAGCAAGAGTTGCACCAGCTCTGGGGTAGCTTCGCGCACCAATTGCCCCAGAGACCAGATGGCCGTAGCAATATGGATCTGATTTTGTGAGGTCTCAATGATCGACAAGAGCTTAGGAATGGCTGAGCGATCATGGGCGTTGGCGAGTGCGATAATGGCATTACGCTGGAGAATATTTTTTCCTCGCCAACTACCGGCAACACTACCAAATTTTTCTTTGAACTGACCATTTGAAAGCTCTAAAAAGGGGATCAATTCAGGATGGGCCAATTCGGGATCAATTTCGGAGGCTAGAGGATTGTCAAGTCCTTTATTGTACGGACAGCAGATCTGACAGATGTCGCAACCGTAGATCACCGTCTTAATTTTTTTACGGAATTCCAGATCCATCATGCCCTTGTCCTGGGTTTGAAAGGATAGGCAGCGCCTTGCGTTCATGGAACCATCGCCAATTAAGCAAGAAGTTGGACAGGCATCTAAACAACGCCTACAGTCCCCACAGCCATAGTCGACAGGCTGGTCAGGTTCAATCTCAAGATTGGTAATCAGTTCTCCTAAAAACATATAGGAACCATATTCCTTTGAAATAACCAGGCCGTTTTTTCCAACAAAGCCGATCCCTGCACGTTGGGCAACCGCAGTGTCCACCAAGGCTCCGGTATCCACCATCCCCTTGTATTCAAAATCCTGGGTTAAGTCTTCGATTCCAGCTGCTAGGCGATCCAGCTTGTCTTGTAAGACATAATGGTAGTCCAACCCCCAGCTATTAGGAGTGAATTTTCCTCTTTTATAGGCCGTTTTTGGAGGCTGCTGTTTTAGTTTATGAGGATAGGCTACAGCGATCGAGATAATGGTCTTGGCAGAGGAGAGGCTTAACTTGGGTTTGATGCGTTCTTCGATATTTTTATGCTCAAATCCGGAATTTCGCCCTTCCTCAACGGCAAGGCGTAGTGATTTCTCCAAGTAATCAAAGTCGTCAGCAGTGGTAAATCCAATTTTTGAAATCCCAATGGAATGGGCTAGTTGAATAATTTTTTCTTTTAGTGTCATCGTTTCTATTATACACAAAAATGAGGATCTAGGCGAGTGTGAAAAAGCGGAGAAAGGCTTTTAATCACGCTTATTTTTTTGTATAATAGGGGCAGGAAATTCCAGGAGGAGAAGATGTCAGAACCATTATTTTTACAATCTGTGATGCAGGAAAAAATCTGGGGTGGGACTAGGCTACGTGATGAGTTTGGCTATGACCTTCCGAGTGAAAAGATTGGTGAATATTGGGCTATCTCCGCGCACCCAAATGGGGTGTCTAAGGTAGCCAATGGCCGATTTGAAGGAACAAACCTAGCTACTTTGTATGCGGAACACCGTGAATTGTTTGGCAATCGTCCAGAGCCAGTATTTCCGCTCTTGACCAAAATTTTGGATGCCAATGACTGGCTCAGTGTCCAAGTTCACCCAGACGATGCTTATGGACTCGAGCATGAAGGCGAACTCGGGAAGACCGAGTGCTGGTATGTGATTGCGGCAGATGAAGGTGCTGAGATTATCTATGGTCACAATGCCAAGTCAAAAGAAGAGCTTCGTCAGCAAATCGAAGATAAAAACTGGGATACCTTGTTAACCAAAGTACCTGTCAAGGCTGGGGATTTCTTCTATGTACCAAGCGGGACCATGCATGCGATCGGTGCAGGTATCTTGATCCTTGAAACGCAACAGTCTAGCGATACAACCTACCGTGTCTATGACTTTGACCGTAAGGATGATAATGGCAACTTACGGGAGCTTCACCTTGAAAAGTCCATCGATGTTTTGAACATTGGTGAGCCTGCAAATAGCCGTCCAGATACAGTTGTTGTCGACAATCTTCGAATGACAACCTTGGTTGCCAGTGGCTTCTTCACTGTTTACAAGTGGGAAATCACAGGAAAAGTGAACTTTGAAAAGACAGCTGACTACAGCTTGTTGAGCGTCTTAGCTGGTCAAGGTCAGCTAATTGTAGACGGAGAAAATTATCCAATCAAAAAAGGAAGTCACTTTATTTTACCAAGCGATGTTGAAGCTTGGACTTTGGAAGGGCAAGGTTTAGAATTGATTGTTAGCCATCCATAAAAAGAAAGGCCTTGAGTGAATGCTGTAGAGCGACTCAAGCCTTTTTCATCTGCATAAAAATTTTTTAAAAAAGCCTTGACTCTGCCCTAAGGGGAGGGGTTATACTATCCTTGTAAGGAGGAGATCATGTATCATGTAAAAGAAGCTGCGCGACTTTCAGGTGTTTCCGTCAAAACACTACACCACTACGATAAAATAGGGCTCTTAGTTCCGTTAAAGTCGAAAAACGGCTATCGAATTTACAGTCAAGAGGATTTGGAACGACTCCAGGTCATTCTGTATTATAAATATCTAGGCTTTTCTTTAGAAAAAATAGCAGAGCTGTTAAAGGAAAAAAGGACAGATTTATTGCCCCATTTGGTCAGGCAGTTGGACTATCTGACACGAGAAAGGCAACATCTGGATACCTTGATTTCTACCTTGCAAAAAACTATCCAAGAACAAAAAGGAGAAAGAAATATGACGATTGAGGAAAAATTCACTGGATTTAGCTATCAAGACAATCAGAAATACCATCAAGAGGCAGTAGACAAGTATGGCCAAGAAGTTATGGACCAAGCGCTTGAACGCCAAAAAGGGCGTGAAGATGAGGTTGCAGCAGCCTTTAATAAAGTCTTTCAAACCTTGGCACAAAATCTTCAAGCTGGTCTACCAGTAGCAGCAAATGAAAACCAAGATCAAGCAGCCAAGCTTTTAGATGCTATTCGAACGTATGGATTTGACTGCTCAATGGAGGTCTTTGGTCATATCGGCAAGGGCTATGTCTATAATCCGGAATTTAAAGAAAACATCGACAAGTTTGGAACTGGGACAGCCCAGTACACATCAGATGTCATCGCCCATTATGTGGCACATCAACCCAAATGAAAAAGTGAGAGTGAGACAGAAATCGGTCATTCGTTAGAATTCGATTTCGTCGTCCCACCTCCGCACAGTTGAGTAGGGCTGTAAAAGCTGATGAGATCAGCGTAGTAGAGCCCACTCAACCACTGCGTCTTGCTCGACAATCCAAAAATAATTGAGAGGCTAGGACTTTTGTCCCAGCCTCTTTTATTCAATTGATTTTAGAAATTTATCGAGTTCTTTTTGGTTCCTTAATTCGTAGAATTTCTGAGGAAAGGCTTGATGGATTCTCTTATATCTTGCTAGTGCTGTCTGGCGCCGTCCCTTCCAGAGAACCCAGCTGATAAATTCCCAGTCAAACTTTTCGGGACAACCTGGAGCCATGCTTTCTCTAGTTTTATGACGGTATTTTAGATAACGTTTGAAAGCTCGATAGAGACAGTTCCATCGAGAAAAATTAAGAAAGATGATCTGGTCTGCTTGCTCCATCCTTTCCTCATAACAGCACCATGAATAATTGCCATCAATGACCCAGTCTTTATGTTGGCTCAGAAACTGTTTCATCTCTTTCTCCATCCAGTCTCGGTCACTGTCTATCCATCCCGGTTGAAATTGAAGGGTATCCATATGAAGCTTGGGGATGGAGTAGTGGCGAGATAAGGCTTCAGCCAAGGTGGATTTGCCTGCTCCAGAATAGCCGATAATAACGATTTTCATGAGGCCCTCCTTAAAATTTTTGCACAAAAAAAGCTCCGTAGAGCTCATTTTGTATGCAATTCTTGATTAGCCAAGTTTTGCTGCAAGACGTGCTTTATCACGACCAGCTTTGTTCTTGTGGATCAAACCTTTAGTTTCTGCTTTATCGATAGCTGAGCTAGCAGCGCGGTAAAGTTCTTCAGATGGGTTTTCTTCAAAAGCTTTGATTGCAGTACGCATAGCTGATTTTTGAGCTGAGTTTTTTTCGTTTTGTTTAACGTTCAATTCAGCGCGTTTAATAGCTGATTTAATGTTTGCCAAGTTATTCACCTCCATTGATAATCTAACTATCT
>OBWI01001192.1_pt1 | contig 9985 bp, 9 predicted proteins | sample 1495201 | NCBI WGS metagenome assembly OBWI01 (sample SAMEA2580050, study PRJEB22360) | human gut metagenome | biome: human gut; feature: human-associated habitat; material: faeces | place: Denmark | collected 2008/2010
GTTGGTTTTAATGACGGTACGATGAAAGAATTTACTCATTCATCGCTAGATTCAGAGTTCACAATCGGTGAAATAGTTGAAGTTTATGGAGATATTATCATTAAATCATCTAATCTCCATTCTACAAAAAAATTACGGCAAAACTCTCCCATAGTAAAATCAACCCCCAAAAACAAGTCAAAGTTCTTACGTTATTCAATATTATCTGCTCTGAGCATACTAGTAGTTTTTAGTATCTTTTACTTAGTAACATTTAACCATGTGGACTCTACCAAAGGATTTAAAACCATAGATAACTATCTCAGAGCCAGAGGACTCACTGTACAAGGTTATGGAAAAGTTATGAGTGAACCAGAGGAATCTGGTAACTATGTAACTTTCCAAATCGGTGAGCTGGATGAGTTTATATTTAATAACAATGCAAATAACATCTTTAACAAGGAACATACAAATCTTGTTACAGCTACTGTGAAAATACCTAAAAGTAAGTATTTAGGTGATGTACATAAGGATGACATTATTGGTATCAATGGTAAAACTTCTCAGCAACAGATTGAAGAAATTATCGCAGATAACTACTATACAGCTAAGAATATAAATAACCCTACTTCAAGTTCTTCTGCTGATGACTCTTCATCTGAATTGTCAACTACAGAGAAGAATAAATCTGACTATATACCAGTTAATTTTGAAAAGTGGAGCAATAACGAAATCCCTAACGGAACACAAGCTAAAGTTAAAGGAAAAGTATTGCAAGAAGTCAAAAGATTTGCTAGCCGTACTCTAAAAATTGCCGTAGATAATGACGAAAATAAAATACTTCTAGTTACTATATTTGACGTTAATTACGAGGAACCAATTCATCTAGGTGACCAAATTACTCTATATGGTAATACAGGAGGTCTATCTGACGACAATGAATCCCTTACCGAAGGAATCGAACTACCAAAACCTGTTCCATTTATGATTGGATTCATATACGAAAACTAGGAAATATCATGAAACTAAGATCTAAACACAAAATCATTAGCATCACGGTTACACACGCACATATCCTTCTCAACACAGGTGAAACCACAAAAGTTGCCTTGAATGAACTTTCATTCAAGCCCAAAGTCAATGATATAGTAGAGGTTTACCAGAACAAAGATCAAATCATAGTGATGAAAGTGCGTGAAAAACGTAAGCCATGGATTTACACAGTGATAGTGACAATTGTAGCTCTTGTGATAGGCGGTACAAGTCTTTGGTTTCTCAATCACAGGGACGACTCCACACAAGTTGTCACAAAGCAAAGTTCTTCAAAGAAAAACACCTCTGAATTTTCTTACAGAAGTTCTTCCTCAAATTCCTCCTCTTCTAGCAGTGAACCAGAGGCACCTGTGATTGAAACCTCAGCAGAGGCTCTAAGAGATATGGAGAACGATGGAACGCTTAAGACGGGGCAACGATACCGTTTCACAGCAGAACTTTTTAGACAAAGCGAATGGGCGGATTATTCGGGACATTTCAAGAAACTTAATCCTTACTACTCCATTTGGGTTAAGGCTAGCAATGCTCCTATCTCAGGTATTGAGATCCAAATCATGAAATCACTCACCACAGGCTGGACAGAAGGAATGAAAATCACTTTCACAGTTAAAATCATGGAAGATTCTGAGAAATTTCAATTTTGGGTGGTCACAGAAGCTATACCAGCACCAACACCAAAATTACAGCAACAAGAAAGTACACCACAACCAGAGATACAGGGTATTGATACCGATGCAATCCTACGAGGAGACTATACAAGCATTGCAGGAGTTTGGCAAAATGCATCAGGGCAACAAATTATCTTTGATAATAAAGGGTTGGTAAATTTAGGGACTATTACCAGTGCTAATGCTGGAGGAACTAATGGTATAATTGGTTTACAAGTAGGTTCAAATTCTTCAGGAGGTAGTATAATTATATACCCTATTGGAACTAGCATTATTACGAGAAGTGGTATAGATAATTCTGATAAAAATCAAATTAGAATTATGGCTGGTCAATCACAGACAATTGACACCTCCGATGTCTATTATCATATATCGAATTAATCAGCTACTCCTCCAATTACTGACTTATATAAATAAAGTACGTCGACAATAATATCCCATAAATTAAAAAAAGAGTCTGGGGCAATAGTCGCCTAGTACCAAAAAAGCAACGGCAAATCCGTTGCTTTTTTGGAGCTAAAGGACTTTTGTCCCAGACTCTTATCTGTATCGTAAGGAAAGGACGGGATTTGAACCCGCGCGTGAAGAAAATCCACTTGCCGGATTTCGAGTCCGGTGCCGTACCAAGCTGGGCCACCTTTCCAAGATGCGGAGAAAGGGATTTGAACCCTCACGCCCGAAGGGGCACATGCGCCTGAAGCATGCGTGTCTGCCGTTCCACCACCTCCGCATAGTTCTATTATACACTTTTTAGGAAAATTGCCAAGGAAAAAAAGGAAACACGTCAAAGTCCCTAACATGAAAACCATAGACAGTATGAGACTACAACCTGTTACAGGAAGTTCTTGCAGATTTTCTTATCAAGCAATCCAGCCTTATTTCTCATTTTTTGGTATAATAGATAGTATTAATCTCAAAGGAGTGCGATTTGCAAGGAACCATCGTCAAGGCCTTGGCTGGCTTCTACTATGTGGAGTCAGACGGCCACATTTACCAGACACGGGCTCGTGGAAATTTTAGAAAAAAAGGACAGACTCCTTATGTGGGGGATCAGGTGGAGTTTTCAGCTGAAGAGAATTCAGAAGGCTACATCTTGAGTATTGCCCCTCGAAAAAATAGCCTCGTGCGCCCTCCAATTGTCAATATTGATCAGGCAGTAGTCATCATGTCGGCTAAGGAGCCGGATTTTAATGCCAATCTCTTGGATCGTTTTCTGGTCCTTCTAGAGCACAAGGGGATTCATCCCATTGTCTATATTTCAAAACTGGACTTGTTAGAAGATATGGCAGACATCCACTACTACCAAGGAATCTATCAGGCTATTGGCTATGATTTTGTCTTGTCGATTGAGGAACTTTTGCCCCTTTTAACCCATAAAACTACCGTCTTTATGGGACAGACCGGTGTGGGAAAATCGACCTTGCTCAATAAAATCGCTCCGGACCTGGAGCTTGAAACGGGTGAGATTTCAGATAGTCTGGGGCGTGGTCGACACACGACTCGAGCTGTCAGCTTTTACTATCTAAATGGTGGCAAGATTGCAGACACCCCTGGTTTTTCATCCCTTGATTATGAAGTGACAACCAGTGAAGATTTAAATCAAGCCTTTCCAGAGATTGCGGACGTGAGCCACTCTTGTAAATTTCGTACCTGTACCCACACGCATGAGCCTGCTTGTACGGTGAAACCAGCCGTTGAAAGAGAGGAAATTGCGACTTTCCGATATGAGGATTACTTGCAATTTCTAAGTGAGATTGAAAATCGTCGCGAAACCTATAAAAAAGTTTCGAAAAAAATGCCAAAATAGGAGACAATAGAAGAATGAAAACAATGAAAATAGCACCCTCAATTTTGAGTGCAGATTATGCCAATTTTGAAAGTGAGTTGAAACGCTTAGAAGCAGCTGGAGCCGACTATGCTCATATCGATGTCATGGATGGTCATTTTGTGCCAAATATCAGCTTTGGGGCTGGAGTGGTAGAGAGCATGCGTCCGCATAGCAAGTTGGTCTTTGATTGCCACTTGATGGTGACCAATCCCGAACACCACATTGAAGAATTTGCCCGTGCAGGTGCAGATATCATCAGCATTCATGTGGAAGCGACTCCTCATATCCACGGAGCTCTTCAAAAAATTCGTCAAGCCGGTGTGAAAGCTAGTGTTGTGATTAATCCAGGAACTCCTGTAGACAGTATCAAACACGTCTTGAACTTGGTGGATCAAGTCTTGGTCATGACCGTTAATCCAGGATTCGGTGGTCAAGCCTTTCTTCCAGAAACAATGGACAAGGTGCGTGAATTAGCGGCTCTTCGTGAAGAGAAAGGATTAGACTTTGATATCGAAGTCGATGGCGGAATTGATGGCCAAAGTATTTCTCAAGCAAAGGAAGCCGGGGCTAATGTTTTTGTAGCGGGCTCTTATGTCTTTAATGGAGATGTCAATGAGCGTGTGCAAACGCTCCGAGATGCCATCAATGGTTAATATAGGAGTATTGGCAGGTGGAGATTCTTCTCTACTACCAAAAGATCAAGAGCTTTACGTAGGTGTCGACGGAGGCTGTTTGAAGTTGCTGGAACAAGGCTTGCCTTTAGATATGGCTGTGGGGGATTTTGATTCCATTTCTGAAACTGATTTGAGCAAGATCCGCACCCAAGCCAAGCAAGTGGTTCAGTCCGTCCCTGAAAAGAACGATACGGATTTGGAATTGGCCTTGAAAGCAGTCTTTGAAGCCTATCCAGATGCTGCAGTCACAGTTTACGGTGCCTTTGGTGGTCGCTTGGATCACTTCTTGTCTAATATCTTTTTGCCGACCGATCCAGACCTAGCTCCCTATATGGAGCAGATCCAATTAGTCGATGGTCAAAATCGTCTGATTTACAGACCAGTTGGCTGCCATGAGATTCAGCCAGATCCTACTAAGCCCTATGTTGGTTTTATGCCTGTCGGACAAGGGCGTTTAGAGATCACAGGGGCCAAGTATCCGCTCCATTCGGAGAATTATTTTTTGAAGGCCATGTATGGCTCCAATGAATTTTTAGATCAACCGATTCAAGTGAGTCTCGACCGTGGCTATCTTGTCATTGTTTATAGTAAAGACAGAGGTTAATATGAATATCATTCTGCTTCTGATTGGCTTGCTCAATCTGGGCCTCCTCATCTATCTCTTGCAACGGTCAGATGATACAAGACCGGCTTTACGAGAGATGTTGGAAGATCATGAGGATCATTTGACAGACCAGTTGGACTATCGTTTTGAAAAAGAAAGACAAGCGAGTCAGATTGCCAATCAACAGTTAGAGATTGCCCTGACAGATCGCTTGACCGAGATGCGAGTGGAGATCCACCAACAGACGACAGCTCTGCGCGCTGAGATGAATGAGCACTTTACTAAAAATCGGGACAAAACAGATGAGCGCATGCGCCAGATCCAAGAGTCCAATGAAGTGCGGCTAGAACAGATGCGCCAAACGGTAGAAGAAAAATTGGAGAAAACCTTGCAGCACCGCTTGCAGACCTCCTTTGAGACTGTTTCGAAACAGTTGGAATCGGTCAACAAAGGGTTGGGAGAAATGCAGACGGTGGCGCGGGATGTCGGAACCCTTAATAAAGTTCTTTCCAACACCAAGACCCGTGGGATTATGGGCGAATTGCAGCTGGGACAAATCATTGAAGATATCTTGACACCAGCCCAGTATGAGCGAGAATTTATCACTGTTCCCCAGTCCAGTGAGCGCGTGGAGTACGCTATCAAGCTTCCAGGACAAGGAGAGGAACCAGTCTATTTGCCAATTGACTCTAAGTTCCCTCTGGAAGACTACTATCGTCTGGAAGAAGCTTATGAATCAGGAGAGAAAGAGGAAATTGAGCGTTACCGCAAGGCCCTTCTTGCTAGTATCAAGCGTTTTGCTAAAGATATCCAACAAAAATACCTCTTTCCACCAGCGACGACTAATTTCGGAATTCTCTTTTTGCCAACCGAGGGCCTTTATTCGGAAGTCGTTCGCAATCCAGAATTCTTCGATCGCTTGCGTCGGGAAGAACAAATTTTAGTAGCTGGTCCAAGCACGCTATCTGCCCTTTTGAACTCCTTGTCTGTCGGCTTTAAAACGCTCAATATTCAAAAAAGTGCAGACGATATCAGTAAAGTGTTGGGATCGGTCAAATCAGAATTTCATAAGTTTGGAGGGATTCTCGCCAAGACCCAGCGTCATTTAAAGAATGCTTCCAATAATATTGATGATTTGCTAACCAGACGGACCAGTGCCATCGAGCGGACGCTCCGCCAAATCGAAAGCGATGAAGACCTGCTGGGACTAGATGTATATATAGAAGATGGAGAAGATGATGGTCAAAATTAACCAAATGAAAAAAGATGAATTGTTCGAAGGATTCTATTTGATCAAGTCAGCAGAAGTGCGTCAAACGCGGGCTGGGAAGAACTATCTAGCCTTTGTATTTCAGGATGAGACGGGCACGATTGAAGGTAAATTATGGGATGCTCAACCCCACAATGTAGAGAGCTTTATAGCTGGGCGCGTGGTCCATATGTCAGGACGTCGGGAGGTTTACAATAATACTCCGCAAGTCAATCAGCTGAACATACGCTTGCCACAAGCAGGTGAGCCTAACAATCCAGCAGACTTCAAAGAAAAACCACCAGTAGATCCCAAGGAATTGCATGAATACCTATCAAACATGATTTTCAAAATTGAAAATCCAGTCTGGCAACGGATTGTTCGTGCCCTCTATGGGAAATATGAGAAAGAGTTTTATAGCTACCCAGCTGCTAAGACCAACCACCATGCCTTTGAAGCAGGCCTTGCTTATCATACGGCGACCATGGTCCGCTTGGCAGATAGTATCGGTGATATCTATCCTCAGTTGAATAAGAGCTTGCTCTTTGCGGGGATTATGTTACACGATTTGGCCAAAGTGATCGAGTTGACGGGACCGGAAAATACAGAATACACTGTTCGAGGCAACCTCATTGGCCATATTGCGCTGATCGATGAAGAAATCACCAAGGTCTTACAAGACTTAAAAATTGATGACCAAAAAGAAGAAGTGATCGTCCTTCGCCATGTGATCTTGAGTCACCATGGCTTGCTCGAATACGGTAGCCCTGTTCGCCCCAAGATCATGGAAGCAGAGATTATTCATATGATCGATAATTTGGATGCAGAAATGATGATGATGACGACAGCTCTTGGCTTAATTGGGCCTGGCGAGATGACCAATAAAATCTTTGCTATGGAGAACCGATCTTTCTATAAACCGAATATCGATCAGTAAAAACAGAGATAAATACGGAAACTATTCCAAAAAAAAGAAAAAAATTAGGGAAAAACGGCCTTCTGTAAATCAGAATGTTCGTTTTTTTCGCTTCTTATGGTATAATGATAGAAAAAACTACATGGTGAGAAAATGAAATTAAGAAGAAGTGAACGGATGGTCGTGATTTCTAATTACTTGATCAACCATCCCTATGAATTGACTAGCCTCAATACTTTTGCGGAAAAGTATGAGTCTGCGAAGTCTTCCATCTCAGAAGATATCGTGATTATTAAGCGGGCTTTTGAAGAGATGGAAATTGGAAATATTGAGACCATCACAGGAGCTGGAGGAGGCGTGATCTTTACGCCGTCTATCTCAGATCAAGAATCCAAAGAAATCGTCGAGGATCTTTGCAAGCAACTGTCTGAAAGTGATCGTATCCTTCCTGGTGGCTACATTTACCTGTCTGATCTTTTGAGCAATCCGAAGATTTTGAATCGCATCGGACGCATCATTGCCAAAGCCTTCCGAGATAAGAAGATTGATGCAGTCATGACCGTGGCGACCAAGGGAGTTCCTCTAGCCAATGCAGTGGCTAATGTCTTGAATGTTCCATTCGTTATTGTCCGTCGTGATTTAAAAATCACAGAAGGATCCACCGTTAGTGTCAACTATGTTTCAGGCTCAAGTGGGGATCGCATTGAGAAAATGTTCCTTTCAAAACGTAGCCTAAAAGCAGGAAGCCGAGTCTTGATTGTTGATGACTTCCTTAAAGGTGGCGGAACGATTAACGGAATGGTCAGCCTTTTGTCTGAATTTGATTCAGAATTGGCAGGAGTAGCTGTCTTTGCAGATAATGCTGTAACCGACCGTGAGTTCTTTGAACACAAATCCTTATTGCGTGTGACCAACATCGATGTGAAAGAAAATAAATTGAGTGTCGAAGTTGGGAATATCTTTGATTAAGAGCAATTAAGGAGGATCAGAAAGTGAAAAGAATTTTAGATCGATTTGATAATAGTCCTTTGTGGATTCGTTTGGTGACAGTTCTGTCTCTATCCTTTATTTTGGTAGCTGGCTTGTATACCGTTAAAAAGAATACGGCTGCCCAGGTAACGACAGAAATTCAACCTGCTAAAAAAACAGGTTCCCTTCCAGTGAAAAAGGAAACAAAGGAAGAAAAAGAAAAGAAGGAAGAAAAGAAAAATACAGAAGCTGCTGAAAAAGCAGTCGTTCAAATGGAAACGACTCCGAGTCAAGATTCTGTGAACGCTGCCCAAGCTGCTGTGAAGAAAGTAAAAGATGCGACTCAAAAGGAAACGCTTGAAGCTCGTATTCAATACATTGCTAACTATTATGGACTGGCCTATGAGAGTGATACTGCGACAACGCAGCAGACTCAAACAGACGCTAATGCCAACGCAAACGCTAATGCCAATGCTGGAGTAGCTGGAGCTAATGCGACAGTTCAATCACAACAGCAACAACAGTATGCTCCGGCTGCAGATGCAGGGGCAGAAGAACCTGCTCAAGCTGGTCAATAATGAACTTTTTCGACTTCTTTAAAAAATAAAAAAACATCTTGCAATCAAAGTGCCGTCATGTTATAATAATAGACGGTACTTTTTACTTTTGGTCTCTCAAGAGTGTACAGGGACGTGCTGACAAATGTTGCAAAAGTACACACAGATGGTAGCTGTCACCAAGTGTACCATCACCAAAAATAAAAAATTTCACAGGAGAATGTAGATGCCTACAATTAACCAATTGGTTCGCAAACCGCGTAAATCAAAAGTAGAAAAATCTAAATCACCAGCTTTGAACGTTGGTTACAACAGTCATAAAAAAGTTCAAACAAACGTTTCTTCACCACAAAAACGTGGTGTTGCAACTCGTGTTGGAACAATGACACCTAAAAAACCTAACTCTGCCCTTCGTAAATTTGCCCGTGTACGTTTGAGCAACTTGATCGAAGTAACTGCTTATATCCCAGGTATCGGACACAACTTGCAAGAACACAGCGTGGTTCTTCTTCGTGGTGGACGTGTAAAAGACCTTCCAGGGGTACGTTACCATATCGTCCGTGGAGCACTTGATACTGCAGGTGTAAACGATCGTAAACAAGGCCGTTCTAAATACGGTACTAAAAAACCAAAAGCATAAGGAAAGGGGATAAAGAAAAATGAGTCGTAAAAACCGTGCGCCTAAACGCGATGTATTGCCAGATCCGCTTTACAATTCACAATTAGTTACTCGTCTTATCAACCGCGTTATGCTTGATGGTAAACGTGGTACAGCTGCTTCAATCGTTTACGGAGCTTTCGAACAAATTAAAGAAGCTACTGGAAACGATGCTCTTGAAGTATTCGAAACAGCTATGGAAAACATCATGCCTGTACTTGAAGTACGTGCTCGCCGTGTCGGTGGTTCTAACTACCAAGTCCCAGTTGAAGTTCGTCCAGAACGTCGTACAACTCTTGGACTTCGTTGGTTGGTAACAATCGCTCGTCAACGTGGTGAACACACAATGGTTGATCGTCTTGCAAAAGAAATCTTGGATGCAGCGAACAACACTGGTGCAGCTGTTAAGAAACGTGAAGATACTCACCGTATGGCTGAAGCTAACCGTGCATTCGCACACTTCCGCTGGTAAGATTAAGATACTAAGGGCGTTAAAAAAGCGACTGAAAATTAGGAAGCTTGACGCAGAATCAAAGATTCTAGGAAAGCTTATCTATTTTCCGAGCTTTTAGCCCGGGTTCAATTATGATACCAAGAGCGGCAAAGGCCCAAGGCAAAAATAGGAAACTGATGCAGTGTTCCGTGAACACAAAGCAGTTTATCTTTTTTGCACCGGGCCTCGCTCGGGTTCAAATTAACTAACTTGAGCTTTTAGCCCGGGTTCAATTTAGCTAAACATATAGTTTTAGCTTCAATTCAACTCATCTACAAGTTGAAACCAACAAATCAAGAAACCAATGAGAACGGGTAGGTCCTGCCTATCCGTTTTT
>OBWI01001193.1_pt1 | contig 9949 bp, 9 predicted proteins | sample 1495201 | NCBI WGS metagenome assembly OBWI01 (sample SAMEA2580050, study PRJEB22360) | human gut metagenome | biome: human gut; feature: human-associated habitat; material: faeces | place: Denmark | collected 2008/2010
CTCAATCCCCCGCTGTTGTTCTTCCGACGCAGAGGCAATTTCTCCCATAATGTCGTTCACGCGGGTCACCGAACTGACAATATCGATCATGGTCGCGGCGGCGTTATTCACCAGTTTCGAACCCTGCTGGACACGATTGACTGACTCTTCGATCAGCCCTTTGATCTCTTTTGCTGCCTGCGCGCTACGGCTGGCAAGATTGCGCACTTCACCTGCCACTACCGCAAAACCACGCCCCTGCTCTCCGGCGCGAGCCGCTTCCACTGCCGCATTCAGGGCCAGAATATTGGTCTGGAAAGCAATTCCGTCGATAACGCTGATAATGTCGCCAATTTTTTGCGAGCTGGTGGCGATCTCCTGCATGGTGTGAGTCATGGTACTGACCTGAACACCGCCCGCCTGCGCCGTTGTCGCGGCATTTTTTGCCAGTTCCGACGCCTGTCGTGCGTTATCGGCGTTTTGCCCTACCGTGGCGGTTAATTGCTCCATACTGGCGGCCGTTTGTGCCAGCGATGCCGCCTGCTGTTCGGTACGACTTGAGAGATCGTTATTGCCTGCGACAATCTCCGCGATCCCAATGTGCATCTCATGGCTTCCCTTACGCACATCACTCACCGTCCCACGCAAAGCCTGCTGCATGGTCTTCAGGCTGGCAAAAATGGCGGTGATCTCATTACGACCATATACCGCAATCGGACGCGCCAGATTACCCGCAGCAATGCTGTCAAAATGGCTACCAATAATGGCCAGTGGTTGAACAATCATCTTGCGCGTCCACCACAGCGCACTGCTGATGTAGATTGCCGCAACAATAATCATGCTGATAAACACCAGCGCCGAAATCTGATAGTTACGCTGACTTTGCGCACTGGCGGCTTCCAGCACATGGTTGATCTCCAGCTGCCAGGCCTCAAAGTTAACGTCAAACGCATTCTGTGATCCCTGCACCGGCGCAGTGAGGAAATCCGAAAGTTGATTACTTTCAAGCCAGGTCGCCTGATGTTCGAGATCGTTGTGCCAGCGGGCAAAACTTTTCTCCGTCTCTTTTTGCAATGCCCTGACGTGCTCGTTGCCCGCAGTCATCGCCATAAAACTTTTAAACAGCGTGGTGGATTGCGTCAGACTGGCGCGCGCCGTCGTCATCAACGTTTTAATGTCATCCGCCGGATAGCTAAGTGCCGTCAGAGTGCCCGCTTTGTTCAGCGCGGTACTGGCCTGTAACATTACCGCCCGAGTTTGCGCTAATGCCGCACGTTGCTGATTGCTCTGTTCGACCTGATTCAGTCGTTGCAAATCGTCGCGAAATGCCCAAAAAGACATGCCGTTACTGCCAATCTGCAAGATCCCACAGAGAATCAAAATTAAAAACAGCGTGGTCGAAATTCGAATACGATTAAACATCAACGCTCCCCATCAGGCGGCAATGACCGCGTTAGTAAATACTCGTCAAAATGTTTCCCAGTTTGGATCTTGTTCAGCAATTCGCAGTCGTGGCTGTGTCGGTGGTTGCTCACTGGCAGGACGGGATGGTGTTTGCGGTTTATTGGTGAGTGGGCTGGCTGCCAGACGGAACGCGGAAACCGCTTGCGTTAAACGACTCGCCTGTTCTTCCAGCGCAGCGGCGGCGGCAGCTGATTCCTGCACCAGCGATGCGTTCTGTTGCGTGACGCGATCCATTTCCGAAACCGCCAATGCGACTTGAACGATGCCACGGCTCTGTTCATCCGATGCCGATGCAATCTCGCCCATAATGTCAGTCACGCGAGTGACAGCATTGACGATATTGTTCATTGTTTCCCCGGCGCTTTCGACCAGCACCGAACCGGTATCAACGCGCGAGACGGAGTCTTCAATGAGAGCTTTGATCTCTTTTGCCGCCTGGGCGCTGCGACTGGCAAGATTACGCACTTCGCCCGCCACCACGGCAAAACCACGGCCCTGTTCACCCGCACGCGCGGCTTCAACCGCGGCATTCAGCGCGAGGATATTAGTCTGGAAGGCAATACCGTCGATAACGCTGATAATGTCGGCAATTTTCTTCGAACTATCGGCGATCTCATGCATCGTTTTCACTACGCCATCCACCACTTTGCCGCCGTGCTGGGCGGTGTCGGAGGCACTTTGCGCCAGTTGCGAGGCCTGGCGGGCGTTATCGGCGTTTTGCTTCACTGTCGCGGTGAGCTGCTCCATGCTGGCGGCAGTTTCTTCCAGCGCGGATGCCTGCTGTTCAGTACGGGAGGAAAGATCGGTGTTGCCCGCCGCAATTTCACGGGTACCGGCATAGATGGCATCTGAACCTTCTCGCACATGAGTGACGGTGTCAGTCAAAGAGCGTTGCATATGTGAAACGCTCTGCGCCAGGTCGCCCATTTCACTGCGCCCGTCAATGGTCAGGGTATTCGCCAGGTTACCACCGGCGATTTCGCGAATGTGAGCAATAATTTTTGCCAGCGGAGTAAGCAACATACGGCGAATGCCGTACCACGCCACCAGCAGAATCAATACCACCACCAGCGCGATAATCGCCAGTTGCCACTGCGCAAATCGGTAATCATCTGCGTTGTCAGTGACGATATCGCGATACAGTTTTTCACTGCTGAGGGCGTACTGAGCAAACGCTTCGCCATTGCATTTTGCATTCCCTGGGTTGGCTGAGCGAAATAAGCTCCAGTATTGCCATAATCAAGATAATCAATCAGTTCAGTTAACGCTGTGTGATAGTTTTTATATTTTTCATCAATATTACGACTGGTGGCGACCATTTCAGGTAACGGTGCCATGCTTTTGAATTTTTTATAATGCGTCGCGGCCTGGGCCAATGTTTTCCTGGCGCTATCGAGCAATTCAACTTTGGCATTACTTTGTTGATTGGAGGAATCCATCATCATCCGCACCGCTGAACGACTCAGGTTAATACGCGTTTGCAGCATTAAATCCCAGGTTGACGTCAGCTCGCCCTGCTGTTCCCGTAATTGATTGGAAACCACAAAGCTCTTCTGGCTATGGTGAAGGGAAGAAAAAAACAGACTGCCGGAAATAAGTTGTAACAGTGCGAATACCCCCAGCACCATTACCAACAGCGTGACTACGCGGATACGGTTAATCATAAGGCACCTTCCTGAAAACAAGTTGATCTCGTTATCGGCAAGAAGGGGGGAAACTTTATTGCTGATGCCACCCGCCGCGAAATTGAAATAAAAAACCCGATGCGCAGATCATCGGGTTCATTTCAATTGAGGAAATCGGGAGAATTACGCCACTTCTGACGCCGCGCTATCTAACAGCGCCATCTCTTCGCTATTCAGCAGTTTTTCGATGTTCACCAGAATCAACATACGGTCGCCCAGTGCGCCCAGTCCAGTGAGATATTCTGTTGAAAGCGTCACGGCAAATTCCGGTGCCGGACGAATTTGCTCCGCCGTCAATGAAAGCACGTCTGAAACGCCGTCAACTACGATGCCGACCACCCGCTGTCCGAGATTCAGGACGATAACTACCGTGTTGTCGTTATAGTCCACATCCACCTGGCTGAACTTAATTCGTAAGTCAACAATCGGCACAATAACCCCGCGCAGATTCGTGACGCCTTTGATAAACGCTGGCGTGTTCGCAATCCGTGTTACCTGATCGTAGCCACGGATCTCCTGCACTTTCAGGATATCAATACCGTACTCTTCATCACCAAGGGTAAATACCAGAAATTCCTGGCCTGACGGCTCGTCATACCGGTCATATTGTTACCTTTTTACTCATTCAGGCGGCGGTGTTCGCCATACGTTGTTCGCGGTTTATCGCCTGCAAGGCGGAGACATCAACAATCAGTGCCACGCTGCCGTCGCCAAGAATGGTCGCAGCAGAAATGCCGGGGACTTTGCGATAGTTACTTTCAAGGTTTTTAACCACAACCTGGTGCTGACCAATTAATTGATCCACCAGCAAGGCGTAGCGGCGACCGCCACTTTGTAAGATCACCACAATTCCCTGGGTGGCTTCGGTTTTCGCGCCCGCGACGTTGAACACTTTCCACAGTTCGACGATGGGCAGATATTCGCCCCGCACTTCCAGCACCCGCTCGCCGCCGGCCAGTGGATGCAGATCGGCTTCACGGGGTTGCAGTGATTCCATGACAGCATTCAGCGGCAGAATGAAAACTTCATCCGCAACGCGTACGGACATGCCGTCGAGGATGGCCAGCGTCAGCGGCAGTAAAATGCGGATCGTAGTGCCAGTACCCTGCTTCGACTGGATTTCGACATGACCGCCCATCTCCTGGATATTACGTTTAACGACGTCCATGCCGACGCCGCGCCCGGAGACGTCGGTGACCTCCTCTGCCGTGGAGAAGCCTGGTGCAAATATCAGCATCGCGACTTCGTCGTCGCTCATGTTTTCGCTGACAGTCAAACCTTGCGAGGCCGCTTTTGCCAGAATTCGCTCACGGTTTAGCCCCGCCCCATCGTCGGTCACTTCAATGCAAATGTTGCCGCCCTGATGTTCGGCAGACAGAATTAAATTTCCGACGCTGTTTTTACCTGCGGCGAGCCGTTTTTCTGGCAGTTCAATACCGTGATCGAGGCTATTGCGTACCAGGTGGGTCAGCGGGTCGATAATGCGTTCTATCAGGCTCTTGTCGAGCTCGGTGGAACTGCCCACCAGCGTCAGTTCTACCTGCTTGCCGAGTTTTCCCGCCAGATCACGCACCAGCCGGGGATAGCGACTAAAGACATATTCCATCGGCATCATGCGAATCGACATCACTGATTCCTGCAAATCACGGGCGTTACGTTGTAACTGCCCCATGCTGGTAATCAAATCACCATGATTAACCGGGTCCAGTTCGCTGGAACGCTGGGCAAGCATGGACTGGGTGATAACCAGCTCGCCGACGAGGTTAATTAATTGATCAACCTTTTCTACCGCTACACGGATGCTGGTGGATTCACTGCTGCGCGTCGTTTTTTCCCGCTCCACGCGACCGGTTGGCGCTTGTTCGGCTGCCAGTTTAAGCACTGGTGGGGTGGATATTTTTGGCGAGACTTCTACTGTTTCAAAGGTAATCTGATCGGCTTCAATCACAAAACAGAGTACCGCTGTGATGTCATCTTCGGCGATATCGCCCGGTAATATTGCCGAGAGAGAATCCGCCCCTTTCACCACGTCAGTTAACGTTGTCAGATGCCCCAGCTCTTCTTCCAGCAGGTCGACTTCGCCGGCCTTCAGGCGCGAAAGGATAATTCGTCGCGGCGACTGACTGCGACTCTGCTCATCTTGCGGTTCACTTTTGGCAACCACACTTAATCGGGTCACTGCGGATGGCGTTTCGCCTTTCGCTTCTAATGCCAGTTGACGCAAGGCCTGGCAGATATAATCGAAGCTGGCGGCATCCGGCTCTTGCGACTGTTTATAAGCGTCGAGCTGTTCTTGCATGATGTCCTTCGTTTCCAAAAACAGATTGATAATGTCGGTGTTGAGTTGCATCTCACCTCGTCTGGCTTCATCGAGCAGGTTTTCCATCAGATGCGTGGTTTCCTGCAAAACGCTGAAGCCAAAAGTTCCTGCCCCTCCTTTGATCGAGTGGGCAGCCCGAAAGATGGCATTCAATTGTTCGGCATCTGGCGCTTCCGGCTGCAAAACCAGCAGATGCTGCTCCATATCAGCCAACAGTTCGTCCGCTTCATCAAAAAATGTCTGATAAAAATCGCTTATATCCATGCTCACGCTGTCACCTCGGTTCGGCTGATGGCATTGTGGGAACACTGACCTGTGGTGCAACCTCAGGTTTTTCCAGGGCGCTTACTGGCTCATTCTGGCTTTCGGCGTTTTCATGCAAAATGGCCTGTTCGGCTTGTTTGTTCAGTACCAGCAGGCTGATGCGACGGTTGACGGCATCATCAGGTCCGCGATCGCTTAAGCGCATCGTTGCCGCCATGCCGACGACACGTAACACTTTGCCGCTATCCAACCCTCCGACCATCAGTTCGCGGCGGGATGCATTGGCCCGATCGGCAGAAAGCTCCCAGTTGCTATATCCTTTCTCACCGCTGGCGTAGGGGAAATCATCGGTATGACCTGAAAGGCTAATACGGTTGGGAATACCGTTCAGTACAGGCGCAATGGCACGCAGAATGTCGCGCATATAGGGTTCGACATCGGCACTGCCGGTTCTAAACATCGGGCGATTCTGGCTATCGATGATCTGAATACGTAGACCTTCCTGGACCAGATCGATTTTGAGATGGGGACGTAACGCCCGCAGTTTCGGATCGGACTCTATCAACTGGTCGAGATCACCCCGCAATTTCCGCAATCGACTTTGCTCCATGCGTTTTTTCAGCTCTTCGATGTTCGGCTGCTTATTCACTTCCCCCTGGCTTTGGGTGTAATCATCACCACCGCCGGGAATTGGGCTTTCACTATTAGAAATGCGATCGCCGCCCGTAACCGCAGTCGCCAGTGGAGTCCGGAAGTACTCCGCAATCTGAATCAGCTCTTTTGGGCTGGAGATGGAGATCAGCCACATCACCAGAAAAAAGGCCATCATCGCAGTCATAAAGTCGGCATAAGCAATCTTCCACGATCCATGTGCTGCCCCGTGGCTTTTGGCTTTGCGTCGTTTGACGACAATAATCGGATGCGCTTGATTCTTCATGCTTCCTCGGTTGTCGTCTGTTGTTGCGGATTTTTCACCGCACGCACATGCTCTTCCAGTTCAATAAACGACGGACGTTCGCTGGAATAGAGCGTTTTGCGACCAAACTCAACGGCGATAGGCGGTGCGTAACCGTTCAGATTAGAAAGCAGAGTGACTTTGACGCACTGCATCATTTTGCTGGTTTCGGCGCTTTTCTGACGTAAAACACTCGCTAATGGGGAAATAAATCCGTAAGCCAATAAAATGCCGAGGAAAGTCCCCACCATCGCATGTGCGATAAGCGCACCCAGCTCGGCGGCAGGACGATCGGCTGAACCTAACGCGTGAACGACCCCCATTACAGCCGCGACAATACCAAACGCCGGAAGTGAGTCCCCGACCAGCGCCAGACTGTTCGCCGGGACTTCTGCCTCGCTTTCGTGCGTCTCAATCTCTTCATCCATCAGGGCTTCGATTTCGAAGGTGTTCATATGACCGCTGATAATCAGACGCAGATAATCGACGATAAAATCAAGCATGACGCTATCCGCGAGGATGCGTGGGTAGCTGGCGAAGATCTCGCTCTCACGGGGATTTTCAATATCACGTTCCAGCGAAAACATCCCCATCTGCCGCGATTTCGCCATCAACCGATAAAGCAGAGCCAGCAGATCCATATACATTGCTTTGGTGTATTTGGAGCGACGAAACAGCAACGGCAGCGCCTTCAGCGTGCCTTTAATCGCTTTGCCATTATTGCCGACGATAAACGACCCAATCCCTGCACCGGCAATAATCACCAGTTCAGCGGGTTGATAGAGTGCTCCAAGGCTTCCACCGGTCATCAAATAACCGCCGAAAACTGTACCGAGAACAACCAGGTAACCTAATAAGATAAGCACGACATCATCCTTCCACTGTTGACCATGACAGGATGTTCAGTCGTCAGGCGTTAACGCGCGATTGGGGCAAAAAAAAGCAGCGGTACGTCGTTACCGCTGCTGGAATGTTGCGCCTCACCGTATCAGTTAAACAGCCTGTACTCTCTGTTCATCCAGCAGTTGTGGGATAATATCGGCAGGATTCTGGGAAAGTTTACGTCTTTTTACTGCCCGGGATGGCGGTTGACATAAGCTGCAGGCAAAGCTGCCAACAGGCTGGTGAGCGTGGGTAATAAAATTGCCGCCGCAGCAGTTGCAGCTGGAAAGTTGCAGTAATCCACTTTCAACAAACCGCACCAATGTCCAGGCACGGGTTAATGCCAGCAGTGGTCCTTCTTCTGCTTGTGGGCACTGTTCAAGGTATAAACGGTAGGCTTTGATCACCGCATCGACGCCATTACACAAACCGGTTTTCAGTAAAAACTGCCATGCATTACAGAACATCGAAGCATGAACGTTTTGTTCCCAGGTCATAAACCAGTCGGTTGAGAATGGCAGCATGCCTTTCGGCTGTGGGCTTCCGCGCAGTTCTTTATAAAGTTTTATCAGGCGTCCGCGACTTAACTGTGTTTCGCTTTCCAGCATCTGCAAACGAGCGCCCAGGGTGATCAATTCCATTGCCAGCTGAATATCCCGCGCTTCCTGAACAATGCTTTTTTCACTCATGATCAGGCCCTTTTCTTGCGCAGCGCTTCTTCAGGCTGATTAACATCATTCAGCAAGCGTGTTGAGAGCATGATGCCGGTATGAATTTGCTGGAGATCGTCAACGCGGGAATCTTGCGTCAACTGAGTAATCGTCTGGTGGCTGTCAAAACGGAAGTGACAAACCAGTTGATTGGTTTCTGCCAGCTTAACCATTTGCGGAAGAGTCAGTGCCGCTAACGTTGTCGCCATTTCTTCATTTATGCCGAGACGAAACATAGCGGACGCTTTGTCCTGAACAATCAAACGCTGTGCAAGTAGTAAATATGACAAGTTGATGTCATAAATGTGTTTCAGCAACTCGGAGGTATGCATTATTCCCACCCAGAATAACCAACTTTATTTTTATGCGGTTTCACCGCACCCCGTGATGTCGCCGGGAAGCCCCGGTAAAAAATAATTAGCATTAGAATAGTTGCGATAAGCTGCAATAAGCAGAACCACCTTTTTGGTTTAATATGTCCTTACAAATAGAAATGGGTCTTTACACTTACCTAAGATTTTTCCTAAATCGACGCAACTGTACTCGTCACTACACGCACATACAACGGAGGGGGGCTGCGATTTTCAATAATGTGTGATGCAGATCACACAAAACACTCAATTACTTAACATAAATGTATAAGTCATACTTTTGTTTTGGGTGTATTTCAATCTGTTAAAAAGTTTTTCGCTACGCTAGCAAGCAAAAATGAAACAGGAATAATCGAAATGGGATGTTGCGCACAGTTAAAATAACTCACCGTAAATAATCATCTGCTATAAATAATCACTTTCATGCAATACCAGATAAGCTATTTTTAAACAGACACTTACCGCACAACAAACTAATTAAATACAAAGAAAGGCAACAATCAACTTAATGTTAATGAAATGTTTTACATATATTAACCACTTGTTTAATGCGGAGAATCAGTACACTATTTTCTTATAATTACATTTGAAATTATATGATCACCGGGAGTGATTGATTAATTGTCTTTACTAATAATCAGACTAATATTTACCTGTTTGACCGAGTTGGGATTGCGTCGTTTCTCCATTAGGAGTAAAGCTTTAATGTCACCTGAAGTTCACAGAATAAGGAACAGGTTATGAGCTATAGCAATATTCTTGTCGCTGTTGCGGTTACACCGGAAAGTCAGCAACTGCTGGCAAAAGCGGTATCTATCGCCAGGCCAGTAAAGGGACACATCAGTTTAATTACTCTCGCTTCCGACCCGGAAATGTACAATCAATTAGCCGCGCCGATGCTTGAAGATTTACGCAGCGTGATGCAAGAAGAAACGCAAAGCTTTCTTGATAAGTTAATTCAGGATGCGGGGTATCCCGTTGACAAGACGTTTATTGCCTACGGTGAGTTAAGCGAACATATTCTGGAAGTATGTCACAAACATCATTTCGATTTGGTGATTTGCGGTAATCACAATCACAGTTTCTTTTCGCGAGCATCCTGCTCGGCGAAAAGAGTGATTGCCTCAAGTGAGGTCGATGTGCTGTTAGTTCCACTTACGGGTGATTAACCGCTCCTACGCAAGCTTTGGAAAGGTAGCAACTTTATCGCGCTGCTGGCTTTCCGCGCTTCGCGGAACTATCTGCTTTAGGTCGCTAATGAAGCACTCCTGCCAGTGGTTAATATCGTTTTTCACGATAACGTCCAGCATTTCTGCATG
>OBWI01001195.1_pt1 | contig 9937 bp, 8 predicted proteins | sample 1495201 | NCBI WGS metagenome assembly OBWI01 (sample SAMEA2580050, study PRJEB22360) | human gut metagenome | biome: human gut; feature: human-associated habitat; material: faeces | place: Denmark | collected 2008/2010
CTGTCCGCGCCAAAACATCGGCGTTGCCGGGCCGGCACTTGGGGACGTTCCTTTTCTGCCGGCACCTGGGGACACTCCTTAGCCGTTGGGGGCGTTCTTAAACGACTAGTCTGGGCGGCGGCCGTGTGCTGCTGTCCGCGTGGCGGCGTATAATCGGCGGCAGATGACTTGAACGTTAGGAAACCATGACCGATAGCATGCAGCAGATGGCGCTCGACACGCTCGGCGCCTATTTTGGCTACACCTCGTTTCGCCCGGGACAGGACCGCATGGTCGATGCGATCCTTGCCGGTCGTGATGCGCTGGGTGTTATGCCCACGGGCGCCGGCAAGTCCATTTGCTACCAGGTGCCCGCGCTCATGCTGCCCGGCATCACCTTTGTGGTGAGTCCGCTGCTGTCGCTTATGGAGGACCAGACCCGTGCGTTGCTCGCGGCGGGTGCGCGACCCAGCTATCTCAACTCCAGCCTTACTCCGGCCCAGCAAAACACCGTGCTCAAGCGGGCGCGCGAGGGCCGCTACCAGCTTATGTACGTGGCGCCCGAGCGCTTGCTCGAGCCGCGTTTTTTGGCCTTTGCGCAGGAGGCTGCGGGTTCCGCCGGCATTGGCGTGCCGCTCGTGGCCATTGACGAGGCCCACTGCGTAAGCCAATGGGGTCAGGATTTCCGCCCCGCCTACCTGCAGATTCGCGAGTTCATCGATTCCCTGCCGCAGCGCCCCATCGTGGCGGCTTTTACCGCTACGGCGACCGAGCGTGTGCGCGCGGACATTCAGCAGATGCTTGGCCTGCAAAACCCCGCGACGGTAGTGACGGGCTTCGATCGCAAGAACCTCTACTTTGGTTGCGAGGAGATGGGCGACAAGGCCAAGACTGCCTGGGTGCGCGACTACGTGATCGCGCATTCGAGCGAGAGCGGCATCGTGTATTGTTCGACCCGCAAGACAGTTGATGCGCTGGCGGGCGAGCTTGCCGAGGCGCTGGGCCCCAGCGGCATTCGCGTTGGCCGCTACCATGCCGGCATGGGCAACGACGCCCGTCGCCAAAGCCAGCGCGCCTTTATCGACGACGATATCCAGGTGATGGTTGCCACCAACGCCTTTGGCATGGGCATCGACAAGCCCAACGTGCGCTACGTGATCCACAACAACGTGCCCGAGAGCATCGAGGCCTACTACCAGGAGGCGGGCCGCGCCGGCCGCGATGGCGACCCAGCCAGCTGCCACTTGCTGTGGAACGGCAACGATTTTCGCATGCGCCGCTTTCTGATTGACCGTGGCGATGCTGCCGATGAGGCGCTCGACGATGAGCAGCGCGCGTGGGCGCTCCAGAATCGATATCGTCTGCTCAGCCAGATGGAGGGTTACTGCAATACCACCGGTTGCCTGCGCGAATACATGCTGCGCTACTTTGGCGACGAGGCCGCGGCCGAGCATGCGGCAGCCGCCGCGGCCAGTACGGGCGGCACCGCCACGGACGAGGCCGAGGGCTGCGGCAACTGCAGCAACTGCCTCACGCAGTTCGAGGTCGAGGACGTCACCGATATGGCCCGCGCTGCCGTGCGCTATGTGGCCACGCGTCCCATGCGCTTTGGCAAGTCGCTCATCGCCGATGTGCTCCATGGCGGCAACACCGAGCGCATTCGCCAGATGCATCTGGACGAGGATCGCGGCTACGGTGAGCTGTCGAGCGAATCGGTCGGGCGCATCAAGGACATCATCGGCCAGCTGTGCGGCCGCGGTTATCTGGCCACCTCGCAGGGACAGTACCCGGTCGTGGGGCTTGGCCCGCGCGCTGGCGAGGTCGAGGACGAGACGTTTGCCTTTACCGTTAAGCGTCGCGCGTCCAAGCGCAAGGCCTCGGCCCGCGCCCGCCGTGCGGTGGATCTGCTGCGCGAGGAGGCCGAGCTGGATCAGCGCCCGCGCGTGGGCGACGATGCCGAGCTGTTCGAGTGCCTGCGTGCCCTGCGCAAGGAGATCTCGACCGAGCTGGAGATGGCGCCGTATATGGTCTTTTCCGATAAGGCCCTGCGCGGCCTGTGCCGCCTACGCCCACAGACGCGCGACGAGCTTATCCAGGTCAACGGCATCGGCGAGAAAAAGGCCGACGCCTTTGGCGAGCAGTTTATGGCGGCGATTGAAGAGTTTGAGTCCGAGTATGCACGGGATGGAGCGTAACGATGGCATCCGATGATAAAACCGAGCGCACTGAGGTGTCCGCTGTGCCGCTGTACCAGCAGGTTATGGACGACCTAAAGGGCGAGATCGCGCGTGGCGTGTACGCATCCGGCTCGCGCATTCCTTCCGAGATGGAGCTCGCGAAGTACTACGGCGTGGGACGCATCACCGTGCGCCGCGCCATCGAGGAGCTGTCGCGCGCGGGGTATCTCAACCGCCAGCAGGGGAGGGGCACGTTCGTGTGCGCGCCCAAGCTCAAGCGCAAGATTGTCCAGAAGGGTGACGTTCAGAGCTTTTCCGAGGGTTGCGCTGCCAACGACATGGTGCCGGGTGCGCGCCTGGTATCGCGCACGGTGGTTGCGGCGACGCGCGAGGACGCGGCGTTCTTTGGCGTAGAGCCCGGCTGCGAGCTTATCGTGGTCGAGCGCGTGCGCACGGCCGACGGCATCCCCGTCATGCTCGAGAACAACGCCTTTGTGCTGGCTGACCATCCCTATCTGCAGACACTTGCCGATAAGGACCTCACCGATAACTCGATCTTTGCGCTCGTTGCCGAGCATTCGGGCCGCGCGCCGCTCAAGTCCGACCCTTGCACCGTGGAGATTGCGCTTGCCGATGCTCAGGCGGCCCCGCTGTTGGAGGTGCCGGTCGGCGAGCCGCTCTTCTATATGGAGGCGTACTTTACCGATGCGGACGAGCGGCCCTTGCTGCTCGGACGCCAAAAGATCGTGGGCTCGCGCTACGTGTTCGACATCTAACGTCCATAGATAGAACAACATAGAACAAGTTTGGTGAAATGACTTCACGAGCGTCGTCGTGCGTGCTATAAATAGGACAATATAGAACGACCGCAGGTACGAGCTGTCGTCGTTCAAAACCGCCACACAAGGAGGAGCATCACCGTGAACGCACGCGATCTGGTTCAGGAAATTATCGAGCGCAAGGGCAAGATTGAGAACGTCTTTTGGATCGCCTGCGGCGGTTCGATGATCGACCTGATGCCGGCCAACGAGCTGCTCAAGCGCGAGGCCACCACGTTTGCCTCGACGGTCTACACGGCGCGCGAGTTTTGCCTGATGGCTCCCAAGAGTCTTGGCGAGAAATCACTCGTCATCGCCTGCAGCCACAGCGGCAATACGCAGGAGGTCGTCGACGGTTGCGAGATGGCGCTGGCAGCCGGCGCCGAGGTCGTGGCCATGACCGACTGCGAGGGCTCCAAGATTGATAACGGCAAGTGGACCACCTGGGTCTATCCGTGGGGCGAAGGCGTTCCGCAGGCCGAGGTTCCGCAAGGCATCGGCGTCCTGATGGCTGCCGAGCTGCTCGACCAGCAGGAGGGTTACGAGGCACTCGCCGACATGTACGCCGGCCTTAAGCAGATGGATGCGCTGTTGCCCGCTGCCCGTGAGAAGGTCAACGCCGAGCTGGGCGATCGCTTTGCCGAGCTCTGCCAGCAGCATAAGTTCTTCTATATCCTGGGTTCCGGCCCCAACTTTAGCCAGACCTACGCCATGGCGATTTGCTCGCTTATGGAGATGCAGTGGCAGCACTGCTGCTACATCCACTCCGGCGAGTATTTCCACGGTCCTTTCGAGGCTACCGAGCCCGGCGTGTTCTACTTTGTGCAGCTCGGATCGGGCGAGTGCCGCCCCATGGAGGAGCGCGCGCTGGCGTTCCTCAACACGCACACCGATACGGTTATGGTGCTCGATGCACTCGAGTACGGCGTGGGCGAGGTGCCCGCCAGCGTGCGTTCGTACCTGGAGCCGATATTCTTCTACAACATGAGCTGCGAGCTGCGCGCCGCCCGCGGCAAGGTGTTCGATCACAGCCCCGAGGTTCGTCGCTACATGGGCATCGAGCAGTACTAATCGAGTGGTATTAGGTTACCGGGTTAACAACTTTTCACGACGGGGCCCTTGCCAAGCGCGGGTCCCGTTTGCGTTGCGGTGCCCTTTCCTGTTTGTTGGAAAACGAAGTCTAATACTTTTCCGCGAAGTGAACGACCTGTTTTGGACCCCCGAAGCATCCACACTTTTTGGCGGCAAAACCGCAGGAAAACCTCGACGAAACCGCAGGAAACAGCGCCTGAAAAATGTCGATGCTTCGGGGGTCCAATTTTGCTCGTTCACTTCGCGGAAAAGTATTTAACTTCGATTCGTATGGGCACTGCGTGAGTCAAAAATGCGGGCCGCTCCGGTAGTATTCCGGCGCGGCCCGCTTGGTATCGCGCTTAGATTCGCGAGATTGCGGCGATTGACGGCCTACTTGCCGACAACGCCTTCGGCGTCCCACCAGTCGAGCTGGGCGATGTTGTCGCGGATGTGCTGGCAGCTCTTGTGGAAGCCCTCGAGTTCGTACTCGGAAAGGTCCAGCGTGTAGACCTCCTCGACGCCCTCGGCACCGATCACGCACGGTAGGGAGGTAAAGATGCCCTCCTCGCCATACTGGCCGGTCATAAGCGTAGAGGCCGAGAGCACGGCGTGCTCGTTGTGCAGCACGGCGGCGCAGACGCGCGCGGCGGAGTTGGCGACGGCGTACTCGGTGCACTGCTTGCCCTGGTAGGTCACATAGCCGCCCTTGCGAGCGAGCTCCTCGACCTCCATGTGGTCGAAGGCGTACTTGTCGGGGTTCTCGGCCTGGAGCTCGTTGAGGCTCTTGCCGGCGATGGTCGCGGCCTTAAAGGCGGCCAGCTGGCTAAAGCCATGCTCGCCGATCATGTAGGCGTCGATGGACTTGGGGCTCACGCCGACCTTCTTGGAGATCTCGGTGCGCAGGCGAGCGGAGTCCAGACCGCAGCCCGAGCCGATGATCTTCTTGGGATCGTAGCCGGTCAGGTGCCACAGCTCGGTACACACGACGTCGCAGGGGTTGGAGATGCTTACAAAGATGCCGTCAAAGCCGGCGTCGACGATGCGCTTGGCAAAGGTGCGGGCGGCGTCGGTGGTAAAGAACAGCTCACCGTCACGGTTGCCGGCGGCCAGCGCAACCTTGCCGGCGGCGTTGACGATGACGTCGCAGCAGGCCAGCTCCTCGTAGTGGTCGTAGCAGTTGACGATCTTGGTGTTGTACGGGACAAACGAAAGGGAGTCGCGCAGGTCCTGGACCTCGGATGTCACCTTGGCCTCGTTGATATCGCACAGGTACAGCTCATCGGCAATGCCCTGCATGAGCAGGCTGTTGGCGACATGCGCTCCTACGTGGCCCTGGCCGACCACACCGATCTTACGCGTCTGGTACATATATGTATCCTTTCGGCCGAGTTTTTCGCGTCGAACCATTGTAGCGTCCTGCTGCCACTTTGCTAGGCTAAAGCGCCGTAGATTTTTGGGACATGCCTTAATTTCTACTTTTGGAGTGATTTGGGCCGCTGGCGGCATCGCGGGGCGATACACTCGCGCGGATGGGGCTGCTCGTTGTACCATAGCTGCAACTGACTCATAAGGAGCATCTATGCCCATTCGCATTCCCGACGCCCTCCCTGCCGCCGCGCAGCTCGAGAGCGAGAACATCTTTGTCATGACCGAGTACCGCGCGCTACATCAGGACATCCGTCCGCTGCGCGTGCTTGTCCTCAACCTCATGCCCACCAAGATCGCCACCGAGACGCAGATCATGCGCAAACTCTCCAACACGCCGCTGCAGGTGGAGGTGGACCTGCTGCGCACCAAAACGCACGAGGCCACGCACGTGAGTGCCGGCCACCTGGAGACGTTCTATCGCACGTTCGACGACATTCGCGACATCCACTACGACGGCTTGATCATCACGGGCGCGCCGGTGGAGCAGATGCCGTTCGAGGAGGTCGACTACTGGCCCGAGCTCTGCCAGATCATGGACTGGTCCACCACGCACGTGCACTCTACGCTGCACATTTGTTGGGGCGCGCAGGCTGGCCTGTACCATCATTACGGTATCCAGAAGTATGACCTGCCGGCAAAGGCGAGCGGCGTGTTCGAGCATTATCTGGTGAAGCCGCAAAGCCCGCTGGTCCGCGGCTTCGACGACCGCTTCTATGCCGTGCATTCGCGCAACACCGATGTGCGCCGCGAGGACGTGGAGGCCGAGCCGCAGCTTGAGGTCGTGGCCGTGTCCGACGAGGTGGGCCTGTATATCGTCAAGTCGACCGACAGCCGCCGTTTCTTTGTTTTTGGCCATCCCGAGTACGACACCGACACGCTGCGCCTGGAGTACGAGCGCGACGTGAAGCGCGGACTCAACCCCCAGGTGCCGGCGCATTACTTCCCGGGCGACGACCCTGCCGCCGAGCCGCGCAACGTCTGGCGCAGCCAGGCTCAGCTGTTCTACACCAACTGGCTCAACTACTACGTCTACCAGACCACGCCCTACGACCTGGCCCGCGCCGGCGAGGAGCACTAGGCCTGTCGGGAGGTGCGCCAGCCGCTAGGCGCTGATGATGTGGGACAGCGGCAGGTCGTGGGCGTCGGTGGGAACGTGGTCGACACGCTGCTCGTCAAAGGCGATGCCGATGATTTGACATGCGGGTGAGAGCATAGGCAGGTAGCGGTCATAGCAGCCGCCGCCGTAGCCCAGGCGCGCGCCGGCGCGGTCGAAGGCTACGAGCGGCACGATGATCATGTCGAGAGCTTCGGCAGGCACGATGGGGAAGCGGCTGCTGTCGACGTCCGTGGCGGCGAAGGCCCGCGTGGGGTGGGCGATAAACGGAGCCGCGGACGCATCGCCGGCAGAGACTGCCCGCATGCACATGCGCTGGCCACAAGCCATGGCATCTGTTGCCGAGAACATGCACGGATAGGCCACGCGCCAGCCGCGTTTGGCAGCCGCAGCGGCAAACGCGGCAGGGTCGACTTCGGAACCCATGGCGGCATAGACCGCAACGGCGCGTTGGCCCGCAGTGCCGCTGGAGTCCATCAGCTCAACAAGTCGCGCGCATACAACAGCAGACTTCGCCGCCCGCACATCCAAATCAATCGCATCGCGTCGGGCAATCACCGTCCGCCGCAACTCAGCCTTGTTCATCCCAGCCTCCTCTAGCAAACCTGCCAAATAGGGACAGGTTTATTTTGGCAGGTTTCATCTGGGCAAACGTCGAGGCCGCCACAAAGGTGCCCTTTGTGGCGGGCTTGGCTCGGCGGTGGGGTTCTCAAGGCGGATGGTCGCCGGCCTCGACTCGACGTTGGCTTCACAGCGCCGCAGCGATTGCTTCAGTCACAAACTTATTGAGTGACACACCCTTCTTTGCCGCTGCCAGCGCTGCTTGCTTGTGGAGTTCAGAGCCCGTCCTTACGTTGAACGAGCCTTTAAAAGCCCGCTCGGGTTCCTTGCCCCTCTCGGCGCAAAACTCAAGGTAATCGTCGATGGCGTCGTGGAAGCATTGCTCCACTTCTTCAGCTGTGGAGCCTTCAAATACGATTGCGTCCCTAATGCCGGCGACCATACCTGTTAGCACATGCTGTTCGGCATCGAACTCGACTGGGGCGAAATAACCCTTGTATGCCAAAACGTTACTCATGACTACCTCCGACATCTTGCAGAAATCGAACGATGTTTCGAATGGTCCCCGCTGTCAATTCGTCAGATGGATGTGGTGCGTGCATTACGAACATCCTGCCATCTGATGGCCTGTAGAGGCGAACGCGCGATCCGGATGTCTTGCCTTTGTTGTCCATTTCAAAGCCATATGAAGCCATGACTTTTAAAAAATCGGTATACCGATACGTCGAAGGGCAGCTAAGCAGTTGGGCGATGAGTTTATCGGTCCGAGTCATCCCGCCTCACATTCTGCAACTATATTCTAGTTGCAATTTAAGTCCGATGCAAGCATCCCTACTATAGAACATGTGTACGTATGGAACAAGTGTTCGAACCACCACGAAGGTGCCTGTCCCCTTTGCGGTGGTTTGGGCTGAATGTTGCGCAACAAGGGCTACGGCTTTGGGTTTACCTTCATGGTGGAAGGAATGAACCGAAAGGAGCCCGCCATGTTTTGTCGCTCGTGTGGTACGCCACTTGTCGACGAGGCCCTCTTCTGCCCCGTGTGCGGAACCCCCGTGGCGTCCGACCAGATTGCTGCCTCGCAACAGCCCGCTGCTCGATATCAGCCCCAGCCTGCCGCGCCCGCTCCTCAGCAATACGTGCCCGCGCAGCAGCCCGTTCCGCGCAAGCGTTCCAAAAAGCCCCTCATCGCCCTCGCCGCGGCACTTGTCGTGGCGGCAGGTATCGGTGGCGGTGCGCTGTTCTACTTCACCCAGATTGCGACCACCCCAATCGACGAGAAGACCTTCCCGGATAGCGGCATGCGCGCGCTTGTTTCGACCAAGTACGACACCAACGGCGACGGCCGCATCTCGCGCGACGAAGCCAAGGCGGTGACATCGGTCGAGCTAGAGGGTGTCGCTTCGACGCAGGGTCTGGGCAAGACATTCCCCAATATCGTTACAGTGGAGTCCAGCGACGACAAACTCGCCAACCTGGACCTCTCGGGCTGCGGAGACCTTAAAACCGTCGAGCTTAACTCGGCGAGCAACGTCACCGTCGTTAACCTGGACGGCTGCGACAACATCGAGAAGCTCGACCTTTCAAATGCCGAAGGCCTTAAAAGCATCGATCTTTCGGGCAAAAAGAAGCTCACCACGATCGCGCTGCCGCAGGATACGAAGGTTAGCGGCATTAAGGACACGCAGCTCGAGGAGTTGTGGCTGCCGGTGTACTACGAGGGTACCGACGAGGACGGTGTGCACGGCAGCACGTATGAGATTGAGCGCGACGAGGACGGCTATGTTACGGGGTATACGAGCAGCCTCAAACAGGGTGGCGGTATGGGCTACGACGTCGAGCACGACGAGTCGCATCGCATTTCGGAAATAGCGGAAGTTCGCTCAGGTGACTACGAAGATGAAAACATGTTCACGTACGACGCCGACGGAAACTTGACGCGTATCGATTGCGATGCCGCCATTGGTGATGCGTCGACCTCCACGACGTTTACCTACGATGCAGACGGAAACCTGACCAACAAGACGACCCACGCAGGCTACGGCGAGAGTGCGAGTACGTATGTCTACCAGGGCGGCAACCTGGTGTCCGACACCGAGACCGGTCCGGGCAATCCTCGCACGGTCGTCTATTCGTACGGATATGACAGCGGTCGCGTGACATCCTTTACGACGGACTGCCAGGGTGACACCGTGGGCACGAGGTGGACGCTCACGCTCAACTACGAGTACGACAAGGACGGCAATATTACGCGTATCTCGCCCGTGACCTATGACACGCACGGCAACGATTACGGTTCGCTGAGTTCGTTTTCCACGGTTAATTACTCGTATAGTGGCGGCAAACTCGACCGGATCGATTCCACGCGCGACGGGCATGCGGAGTTCTATTACGACGAGCACGGCAATCTGACGGCGGTCGATGAGTATGCCGATGGCGGTTCGGATGACGAGTTTGAGTTTGAGCACGAGATCGAGTACCAGCGGTACTTCTGCAATAAGAGCGAGAAGAATAAGCCGGAGGAGTGGATCCGCCTGGATTCGAAATACGACGTCTGCAACGGCAGCTGGGTCAACACCTCATCGTCTCGCAAAGAGCGCTTTGTGAGTCTGTATCAGCTCAATCCGCTGAAGGCGCAACTCGATCCGTTCCACAAGTAACGACCAGCCGCAAACTACCACGAAGGGGACAGTGAACTGCCTCCCATTTCTTGGACATCGGGAAATGGGAGGTTTTCCATGAGTATAGACCTCAGGGTGAAGCACGACCTGGAGTCCAGGAGGCGG
>OBWI01001198.1_pt1 | contig 9902 bp, 8 predicted proteins | sample 1495201 | NCBI WGS metagenome assembly OBWI01 (sample SAMEA2580050, study PRJEB22360) | human gut metagenome | biome: human gut; feature: human-associated habitat; material: faeces | place: Denmark | collected 2008/2010
AATCGCATCTTTATCTTTGGCTGCAGGTTGAACGGCTGCGCTCTTATGTCGTTCAAGGCGAGCCGCTTTTTCGCGCTCCAGACGAGCCTGGCGCGCTTCGAAACGCGCTTTGGCTTCTGCGGCGCGCTTTTCTTCCTGACGAATAGCCGCAATTTCAGCTTTTTCCTGACGGAAATATTGCACCAGGGGAATATTGCTCGGGCAAACCCACGCGCAAGCCCCACATTCAATGCAATCAGCAATGTTATGCGTGGTAGCTTTATCGTGTTGCTGACCTTTGCTGAACCAGTACAACTGTTGCGGCAAAAGATCCGCAGGGCAGGCGTCAGCACAGGCGCTACACCGGATGCAGCTTTGTTCTTCCTGTGGTTCGCCAAGTTCATTGGCAGAGGGAGCCAACAGACAGTTGGTAATCTTTACGACCGGGACATCCAGCCATGGCAAGGTAAAGCCCATTAGCGGGCCACCCATAATCACCATTTGATCGGCAGAGGGGCAGAATCCGGCATCATTCAATAAATGACGCACTGGCGTCCCCAGCCGTGCCCAGACGTTGCCCGGGCGAGCGATTGCTTCGCCAGTCAGGGTTACAACACGCTCGGTAATCGGCTCGCCATCAATAACGGCACGTTTCACTGCATAAGCAGTGCCGACGTTTTGCATTAATACGCCGATATCGGATGAACGCCCGCCATGTGGAACCTGCTTCCCGGTCAGAATGTAGGTTAATTGTTTAGCACCGCCAGAAGGATATTTGGTTGGAATCACCCGCAGAGAAATATCGTTAGAGTCCGCCAGCACCGCGCGCAGCATGGAAATCGCCTGCGGTTTGTTATCTTCAATGCCGATAAGAATTTCGCGTGGCTGCAGAATATGCGCAAGAATGCGAATACCCTCTACGACCTGAGCCGCGCAATCCTGCATCAAACGGTCATCGGCGGTAATGTACGGCCCGCACTCAGCCGCGTTGATAATCAACGTTTCAATCTTATCTCCGCCACCCTGCAATTTAACGCCTGTCGGGAATCCTGCACCGCCCAGCCCGGCAACACCAAACTGATGTATGCGCTCGATTAACTCTTCGCGACTGCGAGTGCGATAATCGGCCCAGCCGTCGCGCGGGATCCAGCAGTCTTCACCATCGGCATCAATAATCACGCTTAATTCAGCTAAAGCTGAAGGATGAGCCGTAGAGTGGGGCGCAATAGCCGTAACGGTACCCGAGGTGGGCGCGTGAACAGGCAGCATTTTGCCGCGACCACGGGTAAGCGGCTGGCCGCGCAATACTTTATCGCCGACGCTAACGCACAACTCACCTTCAGCGCCAATATGCTGTTTCAGTGGAATAACAAAACGCTGCGCCAGTGGTACCTGGCGCAGGGGTGTACCGTTGGACTGGGTTTTCATCTCCGGTGGATGGATGCCGCCGTTGAAATCCCAGATTTTATTTTTTCTGAATGCAGAGAATAACTTAAGCATGGTGTTCCACGGGAATGATACGCACGGGAATGGTGTTCAGATCCCATTTCCAGGAGTCAGGTGTTTCTGCGACCGGTTGCAACGAGATGCAGTGCGTCGGGCACGGATCAACACATAAATTGCAGCCCGTACAGAGATCACTCATTACCGTATGCATGGCACGGGTAGCGCCAACGATGGCGTCTACCGGACACGCCTGAATACATTTAGTGCAGCCAATACAGTTATTTTCATCAATAACCGCCACCATCCGCGCAGGCGTTATCTCTTGTGCTTCGCCATCCAGCGGCTGCGGCTCGACATTAAGCAACTCGGCAATTTTTAGCATCACAGCTTCGCCACCTGGGGCGCAACGGTTGATTTTTTCACCGTTACAGCTGATGGCTTCCGCGTAGGGGCGACAGCCGGGATAACCGCACTGACCACACTGGCTCTGCGGTAAGATTTCGTCAATTTTCTCAACGACCGGATCGTCTTCCACCGCAAAACGGCGGGAGGCATAACCCAGAATGGCGCCAAACGCCAGGCCCAGCAGGCTCACGGCGGCAACGGCAATCCAGATAGCATTCATTACAACTTCACCAAACCACTAAAGCCCATAAAGGCCAGAGACATAAGACCTGCGGTAATTAACGCAATGGCATTACCGCGAAAAGGTGCCGGGACATCAGCCACAGCAAGGCGTTCGCGGATGGCGGCGAAGAGCACCATCACCAGCGAGAAACCGACAGCGGCGGAAAAACCGTACAGCGCCGACTGCAAGAAATTGTGCCCGAGATTGATATTCAGCAACGCCACGCCGAGCACTGCACAGTTGGTGGTGATAAGCGGCAAAAAAATCCCCAGCAGACGGTAAAGCACCGGGCTGGTTTTGCGCACCACCATCTCGGTGAACTGCACGACCACAGCAATCACCAGAATAAATGCCAGGGTGCGCAGGTAAATCAGATTAAGTGGGATCAAAATCCACGTATCGATAAGCCAGGCGCAAATAGACGCCAGCGTCATCACAAACGTTGTTGCCAGCCCCATGCCCATCGCGGTTTCCAGTTTTTTGGAAACCCCCATAAACGGACAGAGACCGAGAAACTTGACCAGTACAAAGTTATTGACCAGTACAGTTCCGACAAACAGTAACAGGTAGTCAGTCATTTTTCGGCCTGAAATAAAAAAGCCGCCTATTATCCGTTAATCCAGAGCAGGCGACAACAGGTTAACTGTAAGGTTATTACGGATTCACAAACGTCGCTTTTACCCGCGACGAGCGTTTGAAATAGGGGACGATCAATGCGGTTGCCAACAAAGTAAACAGCAACTGGCGAACGGCTATGCCATCTTCCACGGGTGAAAAAGCGAATGCTTTTACTGCCAGCAATACGGAAATAAGCAGCCAGATAATATAGTGTTTAGGAACACAACGCCGACGTTTAAAGAAAGCGATGGTCAACCACAGTGTGTAATACCACATGGCGATAGCGGTAATAAAAGAAACGCCCCATAAGATTTGTGTCGTCAGTGCTTGTCCGCCGAGCGTTTGAAATGTTTGCGGAGAAGATAACGCAGCGGTATACAGCAACAACGCCAGCGTCGTACTCAACAGAGCGACTAAAAGCCAGGCCAACGGGCCAAGCAACCAGCCTCCAATACGTTGTGGCGTTGTGGTGGTCATAGGTTCTCCAGAATAGCGACGCAAACAGGCAAATCTAATTTTAGGGGCGTTATTATAAGGCTTTTATAACCGATCGCTACTTTCTTTATTGGACATAGTGCCAGACGGACTTCGGTACCTGGCCGAGGTCAAACAAACGCCCGCCAGAAACCAGCTCTGCGCGACGGTGATCGGCAGCACGATACATATTGATCAGTTCCTGATCGTCCGTCAGGGTGTAATTAAGATGGTCGTAGAGTTTTTCCAGACTTTCGAGTGAACTGATTTTGCGAAATTTTAATAAGTAGTCCTGAACAGTCATAAAAGGTCCATAAAATAATTAATACCAAAGGGGTAGGTATTATTAGTGATGATAAAATTTCACTAAAAGTGAACGCTTGTGTTATTACAATAATAAGAATGCGCTGATGGCAAATATTCAGGGATGAAAAACTGCTCTGAAAAGAGTAACGCGCTTTACTATCCCTGACAATCACCAACAACATCGAACAAGATAATAAATTCCTGGTTTAATATCCGACAAGTGAAAACATGCACCCGGACGGGCAGCATGTCGCTCCACAAGTGCAGAGCTTACTTGTGTTGTACCGAAGCACTCTGTTCAGGTGGCTGATAGTTGTCAATGTGACTCGCCACGCCAAGAAGAATGACTGAAACGACAAGAACGATCCAACCTGTTAATTCAATAAGACGATTCATTACAGCCCACATCTCTCTTGATTGATCCATTAACTTCAGGGGGTAAATGTTACTTAGCAATAATAGCTCCAGCAAGATTTTTACTGAGGTTTTTGCGATATTTAGCTTTTGTCGTTGGAAAATTCGCTATTTTTTTGACTTAAGTTAAACAACATCCCTTATTGCTGGCAGGTTATTAAACTGTTGAGCGTGGGTAAAGGATAGTGTCAAATAGCCATCATACTTCAATGAGAGGCAATGACATGAGCGACAACATCCGTGTTGGGTTGATTGGGTATGGTTATGCGAGCAAAACCTTCCATGCGCCCCTGATTGCGGGCACGCCCGGGCTGGAACTGGCGGTAATCTCCAGCAGTGATGAAACAAAAGTAAAAGCCGACTGGCCAACGGTTACGGTTGTCTCTGAGCCGAAGCATCTGTTTAACGATCCCAACATAGACCTGATTGTCATTCCTACACCCAACGATACCCATTTCCCGTTAGCCAAAGCGGCGCTTGAGGCGGGTAAAAATGTGGTCGTTGATAAACCCTTTACCATGACACTGTCACAAGCGCGAGAGCTGGATGCGCTGGCAAAAAGCCTGGGGCGTGTGCTGTCTGTATTCCATAACCGTCGCTGGGATAGCGATTTCTTGACGCTAAAAGGTTTACTCGCGGAAGGCGTGCTGGGTGAAGTTGCTTACTTTGAGTCTCATTTTGACCGCTTCCGTCCGCAGGTGCGCGATCGTTGGCGTGAACAGGGCGGCCCAGGCAGCGGTATCTGGTACGATTTAGCACCACATCTTCTTGATCAGGCCATTACGCTTTTTGGTTTACCGGTCAGCATGACGGTAGATTTGGCACAGTTACGGCCCGGAGCGCAGTCGACCGATTATTTCCACGCCATCTTGTCCTATCCACAGCGGCGAGTCATTTTACACGGTACCATGCTGGCAGCCGCTGAGTCAGCACGGTATATCGTGCATGGATCCCGAGGCAGTTATGTGAAATATGGCCTCGATCCACAGGAAGAACGTCTGAAAAATGGCGAGCGTCTACCGCAGGAAGACTGGGGCTACGATATGCGTGATGGCGTACTTACCCGCGTGGAAGGTGAGGAACGTGTCGAAGAAACGCTGTTGACGGTGCCTGGGAATTATCCGGCTTACTATGCGGCTATTCGTGATGCGTTAAATGGCGATGGTGAAAATCCGGTTCCGGCAAGCCAGGCAATCCAGGTAATGGAGTTGATTGAGCTGGGCATCGAATCCGCCAAACATCGCGCGACTTTGTGCCTTGCATGAAAAATGGATGGTGCAATTTGCACCATCCATTTTGTTACTTCGCGGCGACTTTTTCTCGCAGTGCGCGTTTTTCCTCAGCGCTGAGGAAAGCCATTTCCAGACCATTAATCTGTGCCTGGCGGATTTGCTCGCGGGATAACCCAGCAGCTGGCGCGGCAACGGTATATTCGTGAATGATATCCACTCCCTGTACGCCGGGATCGTCAGTGTTAATGCTGGCACGAATGCCATGCTCAAGGAACGTTTTCAGCGGATGTGCAGCCAGCTCTGCTACGGTGCTGGTCTGAATATTGGAGGTCAGACAGGATTCAATACCAATTTGTTGCTCGGCGAGAAAATCCATCAGCGCCCGATCTTCAATGGCTTTTACGCCATGTCCAATACGCTCCGCACCCAGTTCACGAATCGCCTGCCAGATGCTTTCCGGCCCGGCAGCTTCGCCTGCATGGACGGTAATATGCCAGCCCGCATCACGCGCGCGGTTGAAGTGAGAAAGGAACAGACTTCCCGGGAAACCAAGTTCATCACCGGCTAAATCAAGTGCGGTAATCTGGTCACGGTGGGCTAAAAAGGCCTCCAGCTCTTGCTGACAGGCGGCTTCGCCGAAGGTCCGGCTCATAATGCCGATAAGCTTCGCCTGCACACCAAAGGTGCGGCAACCTTCACGTACGCCATCGATCACCGCTTCGACAACACCCGCTACAGGCAGCTGATGTGCCATTGCCATGTAGCCTGGTGAAAAACGCAGCTCGACATAGTGCAGGCCGTGACGGGCTGCATCTTCAATGTTTTCAAATGCCACGCGGCGACAGGCATCAAGAGAGGCGAGAACTTTAACGCCCCAGTCAAGTTTGGTCAGAAAGCTCACCAGATCGGGTTCGTTGGCAATGACCTGAACGTGGGGAATCAGTGTTTCCAGGGATTGTGCAGGAAGCGAGATATTATACTGGCGGCCAAGTTCAAGAATGGTCTGGGGACGAATGTTGCCATCAAGGTGGCGATGGATATCAGTTAATGGCAGGGGGGGATCAATCATGGTCGCACTCTTTTTCTGAATATAAAAGTGCGCACCATTATAAAAACAAAGCAGGGTAAAAATCCACGATTGCGCAACGATTTTTTACGTTGCGCAATTGGGGTTAGCGAACAGCGCGGATGGCGTTTATTAATCCAGCCACACCTTTTTCCAGTTTCGAACGTGGGCAGCCGGCATTGAGACGGACAAAACCACGACCTTCTTCACCATAGGTATACCCCGGCATGATCGCGACTTTTTCTTGCTCGATAAGCGCTTTTTGCAACGCGTTGTCGTCAATATTCAACGGACGTAGATCAAGCCAGGCCAGATAAGTGGATTGCGGGATCTGCCAGTTGAGTTCAGGAAACGCGGCGTTCATTTTATCTGAGATATACGTCAGGTTATCTTTCAGATAGACGCGTAAGGCATCCAGCCACGGTGCACCTTGCTGATAGGCGGCGATATGGGCAGTTAACGCCAGTACCGAAGGGGAAGAAAGCCCATCACGTCCTTTCAGTGCCGATAAATAGGCATCACGGCTGCTGCTATTTTCTATAATCCCGTAAGCACCGGTCAGCGCGGGAATATTGAAACTTTTCGAGCCCGACGTCAGCAACGCCCAGTCTCCCCGCGCCACATTACTCCAGGGAATATGCGGCTGCTCGCCCCAGACCATATCCATATGGATTTCATCGGAAATAACCCGCACACCATGACGCTCGCACAGGTCAGCCATGATCTCCAGCTCATCGCACGTCCACACTTTCCCGGTAGGATTCTGTGGGCTACACAGGAGCATAATTTTACATTCTGGTTTCGCCAACACGGCTTCCAGCTTGCCCATATCGCAAAACCAGTCGTCAGCCTGCTTCTCTAAAGCAACGGGCATTACTGTGCGCTGGTTACCTTCAATGGCCTTGTAAAATGCGTCATAGGCGGGCGTGTGGATCACCACGCCTTCACCTGTTTCAGACCACTGACGAATCAGTTCTGAAACCATATAGATGACAGAAGGGCCATACACCACCGTCTGCGTATCAATTGCGGTGTAATGCTGGGTGGAAAACCAGTGGGCAATAGCCGCGTGAAACTCATCGTTTTTCCAGCGGCTGTAGCCAAATACGCCGTGCATCAGGCGCTGATTCAGCGCCTCGATAATGCAGGGGGCAGTGGCAAAATCCATGTCTGAAATCGTGAACGGTAACAGGTCAGCAGTGCCGAAACGGTCAGCGACATAATCCCACTGTGTACACCATGTGCCATGACGATCCACGACCTTTGAAAAATCGAACATATCTTATCCTTATGCCTGGACAGTATGCATCAGACCGGCCATTTCATCTTTTACTGACTGAACTTGTGGCCCGATAACAACCTGCAGGTTATGTTGATTAAGTTGTACTACGCCAATTGCCCGATTGTCCTTCAGTGCCTGCACATTAACAAGCGACATATCTTTCACAGACAAACGCAGACGGGTAATGCAGTTATCGAGGCTGACAATATTGTCGGCACCGCCTAATGCTTCGAGGATTGCAGGAACGTTGTAACCTGATTTACCCGGCGCACCGGCAACGGCTTTTTCGATTGAGCTGGCAACTTCGCTATCGCGCCCCGGGGTTTTCAGATTGAAGCGGGTGATAGCGAAACGGAAGATGACGTAGTAAACGACAAACCAGATTGCCGCCACCACTGGCACCATGTACCACTTGGTTGACAGACCATGCAAAATACCGAACACCACGAAGTCGATGATATTGCCGTAGGTATTACCGATGGTGACGCCGAGCACAGACATGACGGTGAAGCCGAGGCCGGTTAACAGCGCGTGGATGACATACAGAACTGGCGCTACGAACAGGAACAGGAATTCCAGCGGTTCGGTAGTGCCGCCAACGACGCAGGCGATCAGGCCAGAAATCAGCAGACCTTTAATTTTATGGCGATTTTCCGGGCGCGCGCAGTGATACATAGCTAACGCTGCACCTGGCAGACCGCCGAGAAACGCAGGCATTTTACCTTGCGAAAGGAAACGCGTGGCGCTTTCAGAAAAACCGTGAGTGGTCGGGCAACTCACTTGCGCCTGGAAGATGGTCAATGCGCCGCTGACGGTTTGACCGCAGACTTCCTGCGTGCCGCCTGCGTCGGTAAAGCGAATTAATGCCACCAGAATGTGATGCAGACCAAACGGCAACAGCAGACGTTCACCGGTACCAAACAGCATCGGTCCGAAATCACCCGCGCTGTTTATCATATGGCCCAAGCCGCTAATACCCATCGCGAAAATCGGCCAGACTAATGGAATCACCAGGCCGACAAGGCCCATCACCAGCGAGGAGATGATTGGTACGAAGCGCGTACCGCCGAAGAATGCAAGCGCATCCGGCAGGCGGATATTATGGAATCGCTCATGCAGCATCCAGACGATAATACCGGCGATCACCGCACCGAGGATACCGGTGTCGATCGACTGGATCCCAAGAATGCTCTGGATGTTATTGGCTTTCAGAACCGCGGCGTCCGTGGTTGGCAGAATGCCTTTATTGGTCAACCAGAAGTTTACCGCGAGGTTCATTACCGCATACCCGACGAAGCCAGCGAATGCCGCTACGCCTTTGTTTTCGCGTGCCAGACCCAGCGGGATGGCGATACAGAACATGACTGGCAGGAAACTAAAAGCAAACGAGCCAATCTTACTCATCCAGGTAAAGATAGCCTGCAACACGGGGTTGCCCAGGACCGGGATCAGGGTGATGACATCGTGGCTACTAAGAGAACTACCAATGCCGAGCATAATGCCGCAGAACGACAATAATGCCACGGGTAACATGAAGGTTTTGCCTAACTGCTGGAAGAACTCCCACAGCGTGACTTTCGGTGCTGTTTTCGCCGTCATAAAACGACTCCTCGTAGAGAACAATCTGGATTCAGTAAATTGCGCGAGAAGATAAAACGTTTTATCAAATTTTAGTGAGGCATAAATCACATTACGCAACGATAATAGCGGGTATAAGATAAATAAAAGGTAAAACGTTTTATCTGTCACATAATCAGGGAGTAGGTCATCTGCATGGCTACCGCCAAAAAAATAACCATTCATGATGTTGCGCTGGCTGCGGGCGTGTCGGTAAGTACCGTTTCGCTGGTGCTTAGTGGCAAAGGGCGAATCTCTACCGCCACAGGAGAACGCGTTAACGCCGCCATTGAAGAGCTGGGATTTGTGCGCAATCGCCAGGCGTCGGCGCTGCGCGGCGGGCAAAGCGGCGTCATTGGTTTGATCGTCCGTGATTTATCTGCGCCGTTTTACGCCGAATTGACGGCCGGATTGACGGAAGCTCTGGAAGCGCAGGGACGGATGGTTTTTTTGCTTCACGGCGGTAAAGACGGCGAGCAGCTGGCACAGCGGTTTTCACTGTTACTGAATCAGGGTGTGGATGGTGTGGTAATTGCCGGGGCTGCAGGAAGCAGCGATGACCTGCGACGGATGGCAGAAGAAAAAGCTATCCCGGTGATTTTCGCTTCCCGTGCCAGTTATCTTGATGATGTTGATACGGTTCGCCCGGACAACATGCAGGCTGCACAGTTGTTGACGGAGCATCTCATTCGCAATGGGCATCAGCGGTTCGCCTGGCTGGGAGGGCAAAGTTCCTCATTAACCCGTGCAGAACGGGTGGGGGGCTATTGTGCAACTCTACTAAAATTTGGCCTGCCGTTTCATAGCGATTGGGTGTTGGAGTGCACTTCCAGCCAGAAG
>OBWI01001200.1_pt1 | contig 9895 bp, 7 predicted proteins | sample 1495201 | NCBI WGS metagenome assembly OBWI01 (sample SAMEA2580050, study PRJEB22360) | human gut metagenome | biome: human gut; feature: human-associated habitat; material: faeces | place: Denmark | collected 2008/2010
TAAAATGTCTTCAAAAAAGTGTCATTTTTCTTGACATTTTTTGTTTTGCGTAATAATATTTAAACATATCAATATAAAAAAAGGAGGACTAACCATTATGAACAAGTCAATTCAATTTGTAAAATTTACAACTACATTAAATGCATATGACTGTCTCGACGAACTTGCCGAGGAACACTATAAGTGGACTGAGCAAAAACTGAAAAATTATGCCTATAAACGCTTGAAATGTCGTTTTCACTATCTTGAGCAATATCCCGGATTACAGTTCACTTTAAGTGAACCCGATGAATATGGACAATGTAAACTTCAAATAACTTATCCTACTAATATTGACAGGGAGTTGTTGAAGTATTGTAAAAATATTGCAATTCCAATCCAAAAAATTACTTCCTACGCTGATGGAAACAAAGAAAAATTCAATTTGTATGTAAAGGCAATGCATGAATGGGAAAAGAAGAAAAAAAACAATAAAAAATTACGTAAAGAAGATTTTCTAAAAGATCTAAATATAAGCCGTTCAACTTTTTTTCGTTATCAGAAGATATACGAAGAATTAACAGAAGCACAAAAAGAAAATATTATTCAACAGGTTGGTGACTAATATGGCAAGTATAAGAAAAAGAAGTAAGACATATCAAGTGTCCGTATCCAATGGACGCGATTCCAGAGGTAAGCAGATCATCGAATCTGCTACCTTTGTTCCCGATCCGGGAAAAACCGAAAAGCAAAATCAGAAAGCATTAGAACGTTTTGCAGTAGAGTTTGAAGCAAAAGTAAAAGCAGGGAAATATCTTGACGGTGAAAAATTAACATTCCAGTCATTTGTTCCAATATGGCATAAAGATTATGCAGAAATGCAATTAGAAGAAACCACCCTACAGTTATATGACCATCTTCTCAGACTGCACATATTACCTGCTATAGGTAACATCAAACTTGCAAAGATACTTCCTGCTCATCTTAACAAGCTATATAATCAGCTGGCAGTAGAACGAAAAGACGGAAAAGACGGTGGATATGCCCCGAAAACAATTAAACACGTTCATAACTTAATTAGTAGTATTTTTTCCATGGCAATAAAATGGAATATTGTTACAGATAATCCTTGTGACCGAGTTGTCCCACCTAAACAGATTCCCGCTTGTGATAAAATAAAATATTTCACCGTAGAACAGACCGAAATTTTTATAGGCTTACTCGATCAGCGTTATACTTCTACATATCGCTCACATGACAGAATAGACGATACCGGAATAGCCTATCATGTTGATGAATATACGGAAACACGAACAGTCCCAACACAATTTAAACTATTCTATCTTCTTGCAATATATTGTGGTATGAGAAGAGGTGAAATATTAGCTTTAGAATGGTCTGACTTAGATTTTTCTAATAATTCCATCAGCATTACCAAAAGTACTACTATTGCCAACGGAAAGCCCATAACAAAGACCCCCAAAACCAAAGCATCTATCAGAAAAATATCTGTTCCTGCTTTTCTAATGGAATTAGCCAGAAATTATCGTAGAGAACAGTTGCAATATAGATTAAGTCTCGGTTCTGAATGGGTTGGAGAAAATTATGTCTTTATCCAAGCAAATGGAAAGCAAATGCATCCCGATACACCTTATAATAAATTTAAAAGTATCATTCGTTGTTATAATGCTCATATTATCAAAGAAGAAGAGAAATTGCCAGAAATCTCATTACATGGATTACGACATACATCTGCTACACTTATGATTAGTCAGAATGTGGACATCCGTACTGTATCAAATCGACTCGGACATGCTCAGACGAGTACAACTTTAGACATCTATAGTCATGCCCTGCAAAAAATGGACGAGCAGGCATCATCCGCACTTGATACTCTGCTCAATCACAAAATATCTAGTTAACATTTAAAAAAAATGTTAGTCAAATGTTAGTCAAATCAAAAAAAAGAACATCCCTTTCTAGGAATGCTCTCTCTCAAACCCTTGATTTTACTGGGTTTCTATAGCGTGCGTTAGAGGATTCGAACCCCCGACCTTTTGGTCCGTAGCCAAACGCTCTATCCAGCTGAGCTAAACGCACATCCTTGTGAAGTTCTTATCTCGTGTCCCTCACAACAATGAGTATTCTACTCTATACTGGAGCATTTGTCAACACTTTTTTTGAATTTTTTATTTTTTTCTTTTGATTCGCAAAATTATAACAATTTACAACTATTCTGTAATGATATCAGTACACAGGTACACCAAAATACCATCGCAGTTCTGTTTTCATTAATTCCGCCGCAAAGCCTCGATCGGGCTCAGTTTTGCTGCTTTCTTCGCAGGATAAATTCCAAAGAATACTCCTACTGCACAGGAAAACAAAGTCGCCGCCATAATTGTACTCAGGCTGATTCCCGGAGTGATGGACATTCCCATACTGCTGCTTATGATTGAACAGATTACATATCCGCCGATCACACCCAGAACAATTCCTATCACCCCTCCAATCACCGTCAGAATTGCCGCCTCTGCCAGAAACTGCATCATAATAGAAGAGGTTTTCGCTCCCAGTGACTTACGGATACCAATCTCTCTGGTACGTTCTGTTACGGAAACCAGCATAATATTCATAACGCCGATACCACCAACCAGAAGGGAAATTCCCGCCACAAAGGAGATAAAAGCAGTCACCATATCCAGCATCTGATTCATAGAGCTCATAATATCCTGAAAGCTCTGTACCTGAAAGTAATCTTTTCCTGCACACTGATGTCTTTTTTCCATCAGTTTTACCACTTTGTCAGCAACATCCTGACTGTTTAAGCTCTTATCTGTCTGCATTGTTACTGAGAAAAAGTAATCGGATACACCGGTGAATTCATTCATTGTAGTATAGGGAACATTAATAGTCACCGGCATTCCCTCATAAGTATAACTGACAAAGGTTCCATTTTCTTTCTGGGTTGTCACCCCGCAGATACGAAGACTTTTGGTCAGTCCATAACAATTGACATCTACAGTCATTCCAACCACATCATCTGTGCCAAATAGTCTTTTTGCATCTGCATCGGAAAGCACACAGACATTTTTTGCTTCCTGAACTTCATTTTCCCCGAAATATACTCCATGCTTCATGGTGGCATTATTTAACAGCTTTGCATCCGGTCCCTCACCCGTCAGCATAAGAGAAAAATTTCCCTTACCTGTGGTAGTTTCTCCACTGAATGAATCCGAAACATTTACTCCTTCTATACCGTCTACCGCCCGGATTGCTTCCACATCATCCGCAGTGATCCACTCCTCGTCTGTCTGTGCCTCATCGCTGACACTGATGGCAATCTGCCCGCCGCCGATATCATCAATTTCACTGTTCATCTGGTTCTTGGTTCCTTCACCCACAGATACAATGGCAATTACAGAAGCAATGCCAATGATAATGCCAAGCATAGTCAGAAAAGAACGTCCCTTATTTGCCATAATATTATGGACTGCCATCTTGATATATTCATACAGATTACTCATCGGCATCCTCTCCTGTCTGCTCAGGAACTGCCTGTACTTCCATTCCCTCTGTGTAATCACCCAGATCTGCGATTACTTCTTCTCCTTCTTTGATTCCATCCGTAATTTCCACATAATCCTCTGAGCTGATTCCTGTGGTAATATTTCTCTTTGTCACCAGTCCATCTTCTATCACATAGCAGAAGGAGCCTTCTTTTCCGATATTGACCACTTCCACAGGAAGAGTCACCACATTTTTCGCAGAAGCCGCATAAATCTTAACCTTTGCATCTACTCCCAGGAAAATATCTTCATCCGGATTATCAATGCTTACTGTTGCTGAAATGACCGGCGTTCCTTTTTCATTCTGCACCGCAATATGACTCATTTTTGTTACAGTACCCTGATAAGTATTATCCCCCAAGGTAATCTCAACAGACTGCCCCTCTTTCACTGTATTATAATCATATTTAGAGAGAGTCACATCCACACTTGCCTTGTCTGTATTCTCAATAGTAAACAGTTCCATACCCTGAGTAACTGCTGCTCCCTGCTTAATATCTGCCTTGGATATGATTCCGTTAAATTCTGCGGTGATTCCTTTCTTTCCTTCCTTCACCAGCTCCTCGGCTGATTTTGCGTCCAGTTCGGAAAGATTATCTGTTACTTTCAGTTTCTCTTTTTCTTCTTTTGTCAGGCTTGTGGAATCTGCCTCTGCGATAGTTTTCTCAGAAGCCAGATCTGACTGAAGCTCTGCAAGTTCATCGCTTGCTGTCTCAAGCGCACTTTCCAGAGCAGAAGTATCCGCAGTTACTGTCCCGCCATCACTTCCACTGTAATCATATCCGGAGGAGGAAGAATCTTCCCCATCACTGTCATCTGCATCTGAACCGTCTGAAATTCCCCATGAGTAATCTGCACTGCTTTCTGTGAAATCAGAAAGTACCGGCATTTTCGGTGTCTGCTGCTTAAGATCATTATAAGTCTGCTGTGCCTGCTGCATTGCGAGCTGTGCCTGTGTTCTTGCAGCCTCCGCATTATCCAGAGCCTGTGTATTCTCATCTGAAGGGTCTGCCTGCCATGTTGCAAATGCCATCTGATATGTGGTGTCTGCCTGATTATAATCGCTTTGTGCCTGATTATACTGTGCATTCAGATCTGAGAGCTGCTGCTGGTACTGCGGAAGAGTCTCCGTCTTGTATGTATAAAGTGCGGCCTGATATTTACTCTGGATTTCCTCCTGTTTCTTTGCCTCTGCCTGGGCTTTTGCCTGAGCTTCCTGCTGCTGTGCCTGAGCCTGAGCTGCTGCCTGTGCGGATGCCTGAGCTGCCGCTTCACGCTGTGCCGCTGCTGCTGCCGCTGAAATCTGTGATTTCAGAGACGAGACATAAGCTTTTTTATCCTTTATTTTCTTCTCAAGCTCCTGAACATTCTTTTTGGCATCCTTCTGCTTCTTCTCTGCTTTGTCAGATTTATTTCTTGTATCCTTTGTATCATACTTTGTTGATTTCAGATTCAGTTCTGCTTTCCGATTATCTTTCTCCAGATCCTCTGTATTAAACTCGATCAGTTTTGTTCCCTTTTTCACCACATCTCCCTGGGCAAAAGAAACCGTTTTCAGCTCTGCATTTACAGGAGAATAATAGGTCTTCTCCTCTTCACTTCCCACTGTTCCTGTAGCATCTACAATTTCCTCAACATCACCCTTCTCTGCAATTACCACCTGAACCTGCGGGATCTGATTTTCTGTGGAATTCCTCTGACCTGCTACTGTAACTCCGCCGGCAACAACGAGAACAGCCGCTGCTCCAATAATAATTTTCTTTTTTTTCATAATATTTGTCTCCTTGTAACCGGGTTTATGCATCCAGCTGATTTTTTATATATTCTTCTTTCCCATAGTTTTTATTGATAAAATCTGACTCTATCTTTCCATCCATAATTCTGACTACACGCCTTGCCTGAGCAGCAATCCCATTATCATGTGTGATCAATATAACCGTTTTTCCCTGCTCGTGCATACTTTTAAGAATCTGAAGAATCTCCTTACTGGATGCAGAATCCAGATTTCCTGTAGGTTCATCTGCCAGGATCACCGGTGGCTGGGCCGCGATTGCTCTTGCAATAGCCACCCTCTGCTGCTGTCCTCCTGACATTTCATTTGGTCTGTGATCCATACGTTTCTCAAGCCCTACCATGGTCAGTGACTCTACTGCCAGCTTATGTCTCGTTTTTCTGTCTACCCCTCTGTAAACCAGCGGTAGTTCCACATTTTCAATTGCAGTCAGATTTGAGATCAGATTAAATCCCTGAAAAATAAATCCGATCTCCCGGTTTCTGACTTCTGAGAGTTCATTATCTTCCATTGTGGACACATCAGTTCCATTCAAAAAATATTCACCGGATGTAGGCACATCCAGACAGCCCAGCATATTCATAAATGTAGACTTTCCTGAACCTGACTGTCCGATAATAGCAACAAACTCACCCTTATTAATTTCCAGATTAATATGATCCAGCGCCCGTACTTCATTCTCGCCGGGATTATATATTTTACACAAATCTTTTACTCTGATCAGCGCTTCCTCCATCTTTCCCTCCCGTCTATTAAATATCCTGCTCTAATCCAGATCTTACAGAATCGCAACCTGTCTTTCGTAAGATATCAGAAATACCTTTTACAATCATAACCTCACTTATATGTTAAAAGGGCAGCGCTTCAGTTTTCCAAAAGCTCTGCCCTTATCTGCGGAATCTGCAAGTCTCTGTTATCAGAAACGATACAGCTTCCACGATTTCTTCATATTTTTATTCCGCATCTGCCCGACTTTTTATGCTTCCAGCAGAAATGCCTTATATGCTTTCTTAGCTTCGTAAATATCTGCCTTACTTGTCACTTCCCATGGTGCATGCATACTGAGCACTGCCACACCGCTGTCAATGACTTCCATTCCATAAAGCGCTGCGATATAAGCGATTGTTCCGCCTCCGCCTACATCAACTTTACCAAGCTCAGCTGTTTGGAACGCAACTTCATGGCTGTCAAAAATATTTCTGACTCTTGCCACATATTCTGCATTTGCATCATTCGAGCCGGATTTACCTCTTGCTCCGGTAAATTTATTTAATACGATACCTCTTCCAAGATAAGCTGCATTCTTTTTCTCAAATACCTCCCCATAAGCCGGATCATAGCCTGCACTTACATCAGAGGAAAGCATACTGGAATTCTTCAGAGTTCTTCTCAATCTCAGATCACTGTAGCATCCCATTGCATCCAGAAGTTCAGCCACTGCGTTCTCAAAGAAACGTGACTGCATACCGGTTGCACCTACGCTTCCAATCTCTTCTTTATCAGTAAACAGACAGCAGGAAGTGTGTTTCGGGGTGTCCATCCCAAGCATTGCAAGCAGAGAAGTATATGCGCACACTCTGTCATCCTGTCCATAAGCAGCGATCATACTTCTGTCCAGACCACACTCTCTTGCCTTTCCTGCCGGCACGATCTCCAGCTCTGCAGAAAGAAAATCTTCCTCTTCCATATCATACTTCTCTTTAAGGATATTCAGTACATTCTGTTTTACTGCCTCTTTCTTCTTATCATCTTCCAGGTCTTTCAGTGGTCTGCTGCCGATCAGAATGTCCAGATTCTCTCCCTCGATCACTTCTGTCGCTTTTTTCTGCATCTGCTTTCCTGCAAGATGGATCAGAAGGTCTGTGATATATACGATCGGATCATCCTCATCCTCACCGATATTTACTTCTGCTGTACTTCCATCTTTCTTTACCACTACGCCATGGATTGCCAGGGGAAGAGTCACCCACTGGTATTTCTTAACACCGCCATAATAATGGGTATCCAGATATGCAAGATCCGTATCCTCATATAATGGATTCTGTTTGACATCAAGACGTGGAGAATCAATGTGTGCTCCCAGAATATTCATTCCCTCAGAAATATCATCCTGTCCGATATGAAACAGTGCAATGATCTTCTTCATTCCGACTGTATAAACTTTATCTCCTGCTTTCAGTTTCTCACCCTTCGCAGTCTTCTCTTCCAGAGATTCATAACCTGCTGCCCGTGCTTCTCTGATGATCTGCGTCACACATTCACGCTCTGTTTTTCCCACATTAAGAAAATTGCGATACGCTTTTGCAACCTGCTCCAGTTCTTTTTCTTCTGCTTCTGTATAAGAAAGCCATGCATTTCTACGTTCCATTTACTGTTCCGCCTTTCTTTATGACTGTCATTCATAGTATTGCTTTGATAACGGTAACTATTCATCAGTTCGCTATTATGTAATGATATTGAACAATTACCTGTTTTTCATTATAAAACATCCTCTGAAAATTTTCCATATGATTAATATTTATTTGTCAGTGGACATTATGATTCATTTCCGCTATAGTTGATGGCAGGTTAATGTTTCTCCTCTCAATTCATTATTTGCGAGGATTATTATAAAAATATCTGCAATACCAGGAGGTTCTGTCATGAAAAATTCAGAGGAACTGCGTCAGCAGCTTCGTTCCATAAACCGCAAAAGTTATCCGGCATATAAAGGGCTGAAAGGTCTGTATCATTTTGGAAATTATATTCTGTCCATCGACCATGTGCAGGGAGATCCTTTTGCTTCTCCCTCTCATGTCAGCATTCAGATTTCACACAGAGATGCCGGATTTCCCGTCGAATATTATAAAGATACGCTTACCGGGACTACTCTTTGCGACTATCTTACACGTCAGTTTGAAAAACAGGTCAGTCAGTACAGCTTTCGTGCAAAAGGCTCCGGCAAAAGCGGCCTGCTCACTGTCAGTCATTGTGGTCAGGAGATTCTTTCCCGGACAGCCTGTGAAATAACAGAAAAAGGCATAACCGCCCGCTTTTTTGTGGGCTTCCCTGCTAATGGCCGCACGATCAATGCCACTGAACTGGAGAAAATCCTTTTTGATTTTCTGCCTGTATGCATTCAAAAATCCTTTTTCTATTCCAGCCTTAATGCAAAGGAATTACAGAATTATATAGAGCTTGCAGAGGATCAGGAATTTATCCGTCAGACGCTGCCCGCAAAAAATCTCTGCGCATTCATAGCCGACGGCTCCATTCTCCCAAGAGAAAGTGGTATTTCCTCCCGCCCTATGAAAGCTTCCGTTCCCTTTACTTCTCCGGACAGTCTGCGCATTTCCATAAATCTTCCCCATAAAGGAAAAATCACAGGCATGGGAATTCCAAAGGGAATCACTCTGATCGTAGGCGGTGGATATCATGGCAAATCTACGCTTCTGAATGCACTTGAACTTGGTGTATACAATCATATCCCCGGAGATGGACGTGAATACGTGATCACAGATGCAACTGCTGTCAAACTGCGTTCAGAAGATGGCCGTTTTATCAAGGATGTGGATATTTCCATGTTTATAAATGATCTTCCAAACAAGAAAGATACCCGCTGTTTCTCTACACTGGATGCCAGTGGAAGCACTTCCCAGGCAGCCGGTATCGTAGAAAGCATGGAAGCCGGAAGCCACCTTTTTCTTCTTGACGAAGACACCTCCGCAACTAACTTCATGGTTCGTGATGCTTTCATGCAACAGGTTATTCAGCGTGAGAAAGAGCCGATCACTCCGTTTCTGGAGCGTGCAGAAGATCTTTATAAAAAAGCAGGGATTTCTACAATTCTTGTTGCCGGAAGTTCCGGGGCATTCTTTCATATTGCAGATACAATTATCCAGATGGACAATTACGTTCCAAAAGATATTACAGCTTCTGTCAAAAAATTATGCAGCCAATATCCTCTGCCTGCTGTTTCAGTTACTGATTTTCAGCTTCCGCACAGCCATCGCATTATGAGCAGACCTGCCGAATCTTCTAAGCGCCTCATACATAACAGTCGTGGAAATCATTCCGATTCCGGTGCCGCAAAACCTGAGCGCCTGAAAACCAGAATCTCCGGAACAGATGGCTTCTCTCTCGGCAGACAGGAGATTGATCTCCGCTATACAGAACAGCTTATTGACGCAGAACAGACCGCTGCCTTAGGTCTCCTGCTGAAATATGCAGTTGAACATCTGGCAGACGGCAGACGTACCCTGCCTGAGATTGTGCAGTTTCTCTGGAAAAATCTCTCTTTACATGGTCTGTCCTTCTTTACGGAGAATCAAAAAATTTCCTGTGGTTACGCTACTCCCCGTATTCAGGAAATTTATGCCTGTCTTAATCGTTACAGAGGTTTATAAGAAAGAATCCTGCTTCAGTGACATAATAAAATCACCGCTTCTCCGTCGATCTTGTCGGCTAAGCGGTGATTCACGTTCATTTTACACTTTTTAGGGAAAGGAAAGATTTTCTCTTAAGGTACGTCATTTCCTTAAGATGTAAATATCATAACCTATAAATGTGAGAGAAATTT
>OBWI01001201.1_pt1 | contig 9893 bp, 10 predicted proteins | sample 1495201 | NCBI WGS metagenome assembly OBWI01 (sample SAMEA2580050, study PRJEB22360) | human gut metagenome | biome: human gut; feature: human-associated habitat; material: faeces | place: Denmark | collected 2008/2010
AGAGTACAAGGATTCCCTTATCCTTGTACTGGTGAGTTGCTTGTAGTGTGGAATTAGAAGCGATTTTTTAAATCGTTCTGTTTCACACTATTTTTGTTCACAAACGAACAAATGAAACCGCTGTCTAAAAACTAAACAATTCGTTTATGACCAATTAAAGATAAAATCAAACAAAAAATGTTGACTTTTTGTTTATAATGGTGTATATTATAGGTGTATGTAAAAAGTAACTTAACATGCTTTGCATCTGAGGTGCTTTTTTAACTGATCGAGCAATCGATCAATCATAAATAAATTTTTGGAGGCATAGTAATGGCTATTGTAATTGGTGCAGATGCATCTGGAAAACGTTTAAAAGAACTTGTAAAAGACTTTTTAAACACTGAAGGATTTGAAGTAGTTGATGTAACTGCAGATGGTCAAGATTTTGTTGACGTCACTTTGGCAGTTGCAAAAGAAGTGAACGCAGCTGATGGCAATTTGGGTATTGTGATCGATGCCTATGGAGCTGGTCCATTCATGGTTGCTACTAAGATCAAAGGAATGGTTGCTGCTGAAGTTTCTGATGAACGTTCTGCATATATGACTCGTGGACACAACAACGCTCGTATGATTACTATGGGTGCTGAAATCGTTGGGGATGAATTAGCAAAAAACATCGTTAAAGGTTTCGTAAATGGTAAATACGATGGTGGTCGTCACCAAATTCGTGTAGATATGCTTAATAAAATGTGCTAGGAAAGAGGAAAGAAAAAAATGAAAATTGCAATTGGTTGTGACCATATCGTTACAAATGAAAAAATGGCTGTTTCAGAATTTTTGAAATCAAAAGGTTACGAAGTACTTGACTTTGGTACATATGACCATGTCCGCACACACTACCCAATCTTTGGTAAAAAAGTTGGTGAAGCTGTAGCTAGCGGTCAAGCAGATCTTGGTGTATGTATCTGTGGTACTGGTGTTGGTATCAACAATGCGGTAAACAAAGTTCCTGGTATCCGTTCTGCATTGGTTCGTGATATGACAACTGCTCTTTACGCTAAAGAACAATTGAACGCGAACGTAATCGGTTTTGGTGGTAAAATCACTGGTGAATTGTTGATGTGCGATATCATCGAAGCATTCATCCATGCTGAATACAAACCAACTGAAGAAAACAAAAAATTGATTGCAAAAATCCAACATGTTGAAACCCATAATGCTCACCAAGCAGATGCAGACTTCTTTACTGAATTTCTTGAAAAATGGGATCGCGGTGAATATCACGACTAAGGGGTAGAATATGATTCTAACGGTAACTTTGAATCCATCTATTGATATTTCTTATCCACTAGAAAAATTGAACTTGGATACCGTCAATCGCGTATCTGAAGTTTCTAAAACAGCTGGTGGGAAAGGTCTTAATGTTACACGTGTCCTTTCAGAAAGTGGAGATCAAGTAGTAGCGACAGGTTTTGTCGGTGGTACAAATGGTCAATTTTTGAAAGAGCATTTGCCAGCAGGAGTTCAGGCAGCGTTCTTTGATATCGATGGTGATACACGGAATTGTATCGCGATTCTACATGAAGGAAATCAGACAGAAATCCTGGAAGCAGGACCTGAAATTAGCAACTCTGAGTCAGAAGGATTCTTAAGCCATTTTGAAGAATTGATGAAGGATTCAAATGTTATTGCTATTTCTGGTAGTCTCCCAGCCGGTCTGTCTACAGATTACTATGCAAAACTGATTGAAATCTCACAAAAGCATCAACGCAAGGTTGTACTAGATTCATCAGGAAAATCTTTAGAGGCTGTTTTGAAATCTAGCTTCAAACCAACTGTTATCAAACCAAACAATGAAGAACTTTCTCAACTTTTGGGTAAAGAAGTAACAGAAGATCTTTCAGATTTGAAAGAAGTGTTAACAGATCCGTTGTTTGATGGTATTGAATGGATTATTGTCTCACTTGGAGGAGACGGTGCATTTGCCAAGCATCAAAACACCTTCTACAAAGTGGATATTCCTAAAATTGAAGTAGTCAATCCGGTTGGTTCTGGAGATTCTACGGTTGCTGGAATTTCATCAGCTCTCAATAGTCAAAAAAATGACGAAGAATTGTTGAAACACGCAATGGTATTGGGAATGCTTAATGCACAAGAAAAAATGACTGGCCATGTGAATATGGACAACTACGATCAACTATATAAAGAAATTAAAGTAAAAGAGGTATAAAAATGGCACTTACAGCACAAAAACGTAAATCATTAGAAAAACTTTCAGACGAAAATGGAATCATCTCAGCTTTGGCATTCGACCAACGTGGTGCCTTGAAACGTTTGATGGGTCAATACCAAGACGCTGAACCAACTGTAGCTCAAATGGAAGAATTGAAAGTTCTTGTAGCAGATGAATTGACAAAATATGCTTCATCTATGCTTCTTGACCCAGAATATGGACTTCCTGCTACTAAAGCTTTGGATAAAAATGCTGGACTTCTTCTTGCCTATGAAAAAACAGGATACGATACTTCAAGCACAAAACGTTTGCCTGACTGCTTGGATGTATGGTCTGCAAAACGTATCAAAGAACAAGGTGCAGATGCTGTTAAATTCTTGCTTTACTATGATGTAGATAGTGCAGATGAATTGAACCAACAAAAACAAGCTTACATCGAACGCGTAGGTTCTGAATGTGTGGCTGAAGATATCCCATTCTTCTTGGAAATCTTGGCTTACGATGAAAAAAATGCTGACACAGGTTCTGTTGAATTTGCTAAAGAAAAACCTCGTAAAGTTATTGAAGCAATGAAAGTATTCTCAAACCCACGCTTCAATATCGATGTATTGAAAGTTGAAGTTCCAGTAAACATGAAATATGTTGAAGGTTTTGCTGAAGGTGAAGTGGTATACAGCCGTGAAGAAGCTGCTGCTTACTTCAAAGCACAAGACGAAGCTACAAACCTTCCATACATCTACTTGAGTGCTGGTGTATCAGCTAAATTGTTCCAAGAAACTCTTGAATTTGCTCACAATTCAGGTGCAAACTTCAACGGTGTACTTTGTGGACGTGCAACTTGGGCTGGTTCAGTTCAATCTTATATTGAAAAAGGTGAAGAAGCAGCTCGCGAATGGTTGCGTACAACAGGATTCCAAAACATTGATGAATTGAACAAAGTTCTTCAAGAAACTGCTACTTCTTGGAAAGAAAGAGTTTAATCGACGAACTTACTAAAACAAGTTCAACGTAACCTCCTGATGAAGTCCAATCTCATTAAACTGGATTGGGCTTCAATTGAGATGAAATTGAATAGGAACCCTTGGTAGATAGATGTCAACGTCTGTTTTCCAAGGGTTTTTGTTTATTCAAAAAAGGGACTTATTCCTAGTTTTAGAGGATATTCGTATGCTCTTCTAGATAAAGTATAAAAGAGAGTTGCCCTCGAAATTATTTCTTCCATTTACTTTGGGAAATAGTAGTCGATGGAAAAAGCTGAATAGGGGCTGAGGTTGTTCTTTCGATCTCTCTATTGTTTTTTAGAGTGGACCCCCTTCATTACAAAACTCTGAATGTAGACATGTAAACAAGAATCGTGTTTGAAATAAACAAAATTTTAGAAAAAATAGCAAAAAAAGAATCAGAAAGGGTTTACAAAAACATTTTTAAATGTTATAATGAAAACATAGTTTGAATAGGGTGGATCGTAACTGAGTCATATTAGGCGAGACTGCAAATGAATTCGGGAGTAGTAGTATTCTGTTTTCCCAGCTCGTTTGTGGTCTTTTTGCAGTTTTTTCTGTGTTCTGCCATTCTACCAGTTCGGTTCATAATAAAGTGGAAAGGGGGAGTTGCAGTGTATCGGATCGTAAGCCCGATTAATAATAATATAGCTCTGGTGAAAGATGAAAGCCAAAGAGAGTTAATTGTTACAGGTAAAGGGATTGTCTTCCAAAAGAAAAAAGGGGACATTATTGCTTCAAGCCTGGTAGACAAGGTCTTTCGTTTAAATACGGAAGAGTCCAAAGAAAACTTTTTAGCTCTTTTAAAAGACGTACCACTGGACTTTATTACGGTAACTTATGATGTGATAGACACATTAACCCTGAAGTACAACTATCCGGTGCAGGATTATTTATATGTAACTCTAACTGATCACATTTATTGTACCTACCAGTCTATTCAAACAGGTAACTACCAAAGCAGTAAGTTACCAGATGTTTCAAGAGAGTATCCAATTGAATATCAAATTGGTGCTGAGGCTCTGTCCATTTTCAAATCGAAACTACTCGATCGTTTTCCAGATGAAGAACTTGGAAGAATTGCTATTCACTTTATAAATGCGAGACGTGATGGAGAAGTAGCTCCATCAGTTGAGATTAGCCGAACCAAGCATATTCTTGACTTAGTCAAGCAGGAGTTAGCTCGAAACCATATCGAACGAACTTCCCTAAATAGCAATTTTTATGACCGCTTTATGGTCCATCTAAGTTATTTTTTGGATTATATCGATCGATCCAGAAAGGACAATACCTCTTTACTTGGAATGGAAGAACATCTGAAGATTTCGTATCCTGAGGCTTTTGAAATAGGAAATCGAATCTATGATGTGATTGCAAGAGAAACGGGTGTGGATTTATTCCACAGTGAACGCATTTACATTGTGTTACACATTCAACGTCTCTTGTAAAAATTAGTTTGCTCTATCATTAAATTTATAAGGAGGAAATATTATGAATAGAGAAGAAGTCCAATTGTTGGGTTTTGAGATCGTGGCTTATGCTGGCGACGCTCGCTCAAAATTACTTGAAGCTTTAAAACAAGCTGAAGCTGGCGATTTTGCTAAAGCAGAAGCTCTTGTTGAAGAAGCAGGTGGTTGCATTGCTGAAGCTCACAAAGCGCAAACATCTATGCTTACTCAAGAAGCATCTGGAGCAGAAATTCCATACAGCATCACAATGATGCATGGACAGGACCACTTGATGACAACCATCTTGTTAAAAGATGTGATTCATCATCTCATCGAATTATATAAAAGGGGAGCTAAATAATGAACAAACTCATTGAGCTTATTGAAAAAGGGAAACCATTCTTTGAGAAGATTTCTCGTAATAAATATTTGCGAGCAATTCGTGATGGTTTCATTGCAGGGATGCCTGTAATCCTATTTTCTTCTATTTTTATCCTGATTGCGTATGTACCAAACGCATGGGGATTCCATTGGTCTAAAGATATTGAAACTTTCTTGATGACTCCATATAGCTATTCTATGGGCATCTTGGCCTTCTTCGTTGCTGGGACAACGGCTAAGGGTTTGACAGATTCAATGAACCGTGACCTCCCAGCAACCAACCAAATCAACTACATTTCAACAATGTTGGCTACTATGGTTGGCTTCTTGCTCATGGCTGCAGAACCTGCTAAAGATGGCGGATTCTTAACAGCATTCATGGGGACTAAAGGGTTGTTAACAGCCTTTATTGCTGCATTCATTACTGTTAATGTTTACAAAGTCTGTGTGAAAAACAATGTGACCATCCGCATGCCGGACGAGGTTCCACCAAATATTTCACAAGTATTTAAAGACTTGATTCCATTTACATTGTCAGTTGTACTCTTGTATGCACTTGAATTAGTTGTAAAAGCAAGTCTTCATGTAACGGTTGCTGAATCAATCGGTACTCTTCTTGCTCCACTCTTCTCAGCTGCAGACGGATACCTTGGTATTACCTTCATCTTTGGTGCTTATGCCTTCTTCTGGTTTATAGGGATCCATGGTCCTTCAATTGTTGAACCAGCTATCGCAGCGATTACTTATGCAAATGCTGAAGTAAACTTGAAGTTGATTCAACAAGGAATGCACGCAGATAAGATCCTTACTTCAGGTACACAAATGTTTATCGTTACTATGGGTGGTACTGGTGCAACTCTTGTCGTTCCATTCATGTTCATGTGGTTAACGAAATCAAAACGTAACCGTGCAATCGGACGTGCATCTGTAGTTCCAACATTCTTTGGTGTTAACGAACCAATCTTGTTCGGTGCTCCATTGGTATTGAACCCAATCTTCTTCATTCCATTTATCTTTGCTCCAATTGCAAACGTTTGGATTTTCAAATTCTTTATTGATACACTTGGAATGAACTCATTTACTGTTAACCTATCATGGACAATTCCAGCCCCACTTGGTCTAGTTCTTGGTACTAACTTCCAAGTACTTTCCTTCATCCTTGCTGCACTTCTTGTTGTAGTGGACATTGTTATTTACTATCCATTCGTTAAAGTTTACGATGAACAAATTCTTGAAGAAGAACGTTCAGGTAAATCAAACGATAGCTTGAAAGAAAAAGTTGCTGCAAACTTTAACACTGCTAAAGCAGATGCTATTCTTGAAAAAGCTGGTGTTGAAGATGAACCAGCTCAAAACAATATCACAAAAGAAACAAACGTATTGGTTCTTTGTGCAGGTGGTGGAACTAGTGGACTTCTTGCCAATGCTTTGAATAAAGCTGCTGCAGAATACAATGTTCCTGTGAAGGCTGCTGCTGGTGGCTACGGGGCTCACCGTGAAATGTTGCCAGAATTTGACCTTGTTATCCTTGCTCCTCAAGTAGCTTCAAACTATGAAGATATGAAGGCTGAAACAGATAAACTTGGAATCAAATTGGCTAAGACTGAAGGAGCTCAATACATCAAGTTGACTCGTGATGGTAAAGGTGCTCTTGCATTCGTTCAAGAACAATTTCAATAATAATAAGATTTACTGTTGATTGAAGTGAGATGGAGAAGGATTGCTCACTGACTCCTCTCCATCTTGCTTTGTTTTTATTTTATGATTGAGAAGGGGAAACTTATGTCAAAAACATTACCTAAAGATTTTATTTTTGGTGGCGCAACAGCAGCTTATCAAGCAGAAGGTGCAACACATACAGATGGTAAAGGACCAGTTGCATGGGACAAATACTTAGCAGACAACTATTGGTATACTGCTGAACCAGCGAGTGATTTCTACCATAAATATCCAGTAGACTTAAAATTAGCAGAAGAATATGGCGTAAATGGTATCCGTATTTCAATTGCTTGGTCACGTATTTTCCCAACTGGCTATGGTGAAGTCAATCCAAAAGGGGTAGAATTCTATCATAAGTTATTTGCAGAATGTCATAAACGTCATGTAGAACCATTTGTAACGCTTCACCACTTTGATACTCCTGAAGCTCTTCATTCAAATGGAGACTTCTTGAATCGTGAAAACATCGAACACTTTGTGGATTATGCTGCCTTCTGTTTCGAAGAATTCCCAGAAGTAAATTACTGGACAACTTTCAATGAAATCGGCCCAATCGGTGATGGTCAATACTTGGTCGGTAAATTCCCACCAGGTATTCGATACGACCTTGCCAAAGTCTTCCAATCTCACCACAATATGATGGTTTCTCATGCTCGTGCTGTGAAATTGTACAAAGACAAAGGCTACAAAGGTGAAATCGGGGTTGTTCACGCCCTTCCAACTAAGTATCCATTGGATCCTAAAAATCCTGCAGACGTACGTGCTGCTGAGTTGGAAGATATCATCCACAACAAATTTATCTTGGATGCTACCTACCTCGGACACTATTCAGATGCAACCATGGAAGGGGTAAACCACATTCTTTCAGTTAATGGTGGTAGCTTGGATCTTCGTGACGAAGACTTTGCAGCGCTTGAAGCAGCTAAAGATTTGAACGACTTCCTTGGAATTAACTACTACATGAGTGACTGGATGGAAGCCTTTGATGGTGAAACTGAAATCATACACAACGGTAAAGGTGAAAAAGGAAGCTCTAAATACCAAATCAAAGGTGTTGGACGTCGTGTGGCTCCTGACTATGTACCTCGTACTGACTGGGATTGGATCATCTATCCTCAAGGTTTGTATGACCAAATCATGCGTGTCAAGAAAGATTATCCAAACTACAAGAAGATCTACATAACTGAAAACGGACTTGGATACAAAGATGAATTTGTGGACAATACTGTTTACGATGATGGCCGTATTGATTATGTGAAACAACACTTGGAAGTATTGTCTGATGCGATTGCCGATGGTGCAAACGTAAAAGGATACTTCATCTGGTCATTGATGGACGTCTTCTCATGGTCTAATGGTTATGAAAAACGTTATGGACTCTTCTACGTTGATTTCGATACACAAGAACGTTATCCTAAGAAATCTGCACATTGGTACAAGAAATTAGCTGAAACTCAAGTGATTGAATAACCTCACTTGAAGGTATCCTATTTTGTTATCAGATACTCTAGAAAAGGTCAAAGATTTTCATAAAATGGTCTTTGAAAAAGTCTGTACCATTCGTTTCGAGGTAGATTTTTTCCCTTTTCAATAACAAAAAGAAAGGAATTGATTGTGACGATTGAATTAAAAAATGACTACTTAACTGTCCAATTCCAAGAAGTCGGAGGAGCCCTTTCTTCCATTAAGGACAAAGACGGGATTGAATACCTCTGGCAAGGGGATGCAACTTATTGGAGTGGCCAAGCGCCAGTCTTATTCCCGAATTGCGGAAGTGTTCGTGACGATAAGGCTTTGTTTGGTCAAAAAGTGGGTCAGCTTCCAAGACATGGATTGGTCCGCAAAAAAACATTCCAGGCTCATCCTGTAAACGATCACCAAGTGAAGTTTACAATTGAAGATACTCCAGAGATGTTTGAGCAATATCCTTATCATTTTAAGTTGAGTATTTTGTATACTTTGAAAGAAAAATCAATTGTAACAGAATACATTGTTGAAAATCTTTCAGATGAAGTGATGCCTTACTTTATCGGTGGTCACCCTGGTTTCAATTGCCCTCTTCTTGCGGATGAAGCTTATGAAGATTATTATTTGGAATTTGAAAATGAGGAAACTTGTACAGTTCCAAAACAATTTCCTGACACAGGGCTTTTAGATGTACAAGATCGTACGCCGTTCTTGCAAGGTCAAAAAACACTTGATTTAGACTTCAAGATTTTTGAAAAAGATGCGGTAACGCTTGATCAATTGTCCTCAAGAAGTATTCGTTTGAAATCGAAAAAGCATGATAAGGGTATTCAGTTACAATTTAAGGACTTCCCTCATCTGATCTTATGGTCTACGACCAATAAAGGTCCATTCATCGCTTTGGAACCTTGGAGTGGTCTATCTACCTCTTTAGAGGAATCTGACCAGTTTGATCAAAAACGGGATGTTTCATTTGTTGAACCAAAGCAAGCTGATCAAAAGAGCTTTGTCATTGAAGTGCTAGGAATCTAGCCTCTATCATACTTGTTTATTAGCGATAGTCCAAGATCTCCCTCCTTTAAAATAATGTTCAATTGAGACAATTTTTGACTTGGACTATCGTTGATTGTAGATGATAGCGATGGAAAGTTTGATTGAAAATAGAAGAACAAGACTGAATGAATGTTATTCAAAGATTTATTCAGTCTTGTTTTTTATATGGTGATCATAACAAAAAATCAGCCGCAGGATCAATAGCGTTATCACTGATCCTGTGGCTGATTCGTTTATTGTGGTCGTCTTATTCGACCACTGATTTAATTTGTTCAATGATTTTATCGGCATTCATTGTACCGTAGTCCATCATATTAATGACTTCAACATGGATATTTTTATCTTTTACAAGGTCCAAGATTGTATCTTTTTGGAAAGCTACTTGAGGGCCTAAGAAGATACCGCTGATATCTTCTTTAGCAAGTTCTTCAGGTAATTCACTTGTTGGAACTGCATAAATGTGATAATCATATCCTTTTGTTTCTGATGATTTGCGTAATTTAGTAACCAGCATACTAGTACTCATTCCAGCTGAACATGCTAATACAATTGTTTTTGTCATGATAGAAATCCTTCTTTCTTTTATAGTGAATAGAAATTATTTTTTTT
>OBWI01001204.1_pt1 | contig 9873 bp, 7 predicted proteins | sample 1495201 | NCBI WGS metagenome assembly OBWI01 (sample SAMEA2580050, study PRJEB22360) | human gut metagenome | biome: human gut; feature: human-associated habitat; material: faeces | place: Denmark | collected 2008/2010
CGTTTAAAACAATATGAAGATACCTATCGGGATTTTGATATGTATTATGAGTAAACACCACTTTACAACTTTTTCATAAAAAAATATCGTACAGGACTTTCTGATGTATAATGAATTTGACCCAAAACATTACAAAGGAAAGTGACCCTGTACGACAAAAACATTATACAACGAAAAAACACTGATTGGTAGACTTCATCAATATTTTTTGATTTATTTTGAAACTTTTGTTACTGTTCACTCCGTTCACAGTAACGTAGCCAAAATTCATTACAGATTGCATTATTTTGCGGAATTGCTATAGAACCAAAAGAGACAAAAGAGACCACTTGTCTCTTTTGGTCTCTTTTCTGTCTCTTTTTAAAAAACTATAGCAATTTCATAAGATTTCTATAGTTTTTTCAGGGTTTCTGTACTATAATGAAACCCATAAAGAGATTGTCATATCAAAAATGGTAATATAATTTTCTTCCAGAAAATCAGATCATCTCCCATCAAACTGGAAATTCAGGGAAAGTTGTTCTGATACTATTATGAAAAAGATGATCGAAGCCCAGGAAAGACAGATGTCCAGTGGTTCCCAGGGCGGACAGTACTAATCAGATAAAAGCCTCTCAGTTGAGGAACTGAAAAAAACCGATGGTGATGACTGAAAACAGTCAAATCCATCGGTTTTTCTATAAAAGCGAATTAATAAAATCAGATCATCCCTATCAGATGTACGATCAGTGCAGCTACCCAGGCAATCACACACTGCCATACCACAACACCAACAGCCCATTTGCTGCCCATTTCACGTTTGATCGAAGCGATAGCCGCCACACATGGTGTATAGAGCAAACTGAATACCAGCAGAGATGCTGCTGCCAGCGGAGTCAGTACAGAGGCAATATTTCCACTGAAAAGTACTTCCAGAGTAGATACCACGCTCTCTTTTGCCATAAATCCGCTGATAAGAGCTGTACAGATTCTCCAGTCTCCCAGTCCGATCGGTTTAAATATAGGTGCCAGGACTCCCGCCACCATTGCCAGAATACTGTCTGCAGAATCTTTTACAAGATTTAAATGCAGATCAAAGCTCTGCAGGAACCAGATTATCATTGATGCAAGCAGGATAATAGAAAACGCTCTCTGCAGGAAATCTTTTGCTTTTTCCCACAAAAGCTGACCTACATTCCTTGCTCCCGGCAGCCGGTAATTGGGAAGTTCCATGACAAACGGTACGGGATCTCCCTTGAAAAGAGTTCTGTTATACAAAAACGCCGCCAGGATTCCCACCAAAATTCCAAGCAGGTAAAGAACTGCCATAATAAATCCGCCCTTTTTCGGAAAAAAAGCACTTACAAAGAAAGAATAAATCGGCAGCTTCGCAGTACAGCTCATAAATGGAGTCAGCAAAATCGTCATCTTTCTGTCACGCTCACTTGTAAGTGTACGTGTAGCCATAACAGCCGGAACCGTACATCCGAATCCGATCAGCATTGGCACAATGCTTCTTCCGGAAAGGCCGATCTTACGCAGAAGTTTGTCCATCACAAAAGCAACACGTGCAACGTATCCGCTGTCTTCCATAAGAGACAGAAAGAAAAACAGGGTTACGATAATCGGCAGAAAACTGAGTACACTTCCCACACCTGTAAATATACCGTCAATGACCAGGCTATGCATGGCACTGTTTACATTTGCTGCTGTCAGTGCTGCTTCTACCAGCGCGGAAACCTTATCAATTCCAATCTCAAGAAGCCCCTGAAGCCACGCTCCGATCACATTAAAGGTAAGATAAAATACCAGTACCATGATTCCGATGAAACAGGGAATCGCTGTATATTTTCCTGTAAGAATCTTATCAATTTTCTCACTTCTGATTCTCTCCTTACTCTCTTTTGGCTTTACAACTGTCTGTTCACACAAACGCTCAATAAAGTCAAAACGCATATCTGCGATCGCAGCGCTTCTGTCAACCTGACGCTCTGTTTCCATCTGCTGTACGATATGCTCCAGCATCTCCATCTCATTTGTGTCCAGCTTCAGCTTCTCAAGAATCAGCGGATCTCCCTCGATTGCCTTGGTTGCTGCAAAACGGGTAGGAATATCAGCCTGCGCCGCATGATCCTCAATCAGGTGCATGACCGCATGAATACAGCGGTGTACTGCACCATCATGGTCACTCTTATCACAGAAATCCTGACGCAGCGGATGTTCCTGATATTTCGCTATATGTAACGCATGGTCAACCAGCTCATCAACCCCTTCATTCTTTGCTGCGGAAATAGGGATTACAGGTACTCCAAGCAGCGATTCCATCTTATTTACATCTATAGAACCCTGATTTCCCAGCACTTCATCCATCATGTTCATTGCAACTACCATAGGAATATCCATCTCCAGAAGTTGCATGGTCAGATACAGGTTTCTCTCAATATTGGTAGCATCCACAATGTTGATGATCGCACTTGGTTTCTCATCCAGGACAAAATTTCTGGAGACAATCTCCTCACTGCTGTAAGGGGACATGGAATAAATTCCCGGAAGGTCTGTGATTTCTGTATCCGAATGACCTTTGATTGAACCGGTCTTACGATCCACCGTTACTCCGGGAAAATTTCCCACATGCTGGTTGGATCCTGTCAGCTGGTTAAACAGCGTAGTTTTTCCACAGTTCTGATTCCCCACCAATGCGTATGTCAGCGTAGTTCCCTCAGGCAGCGGATGTTCATTTTCTCTGGAGTGATACTTTCCATCTTCTCCAAGTCCCGGATGTGCCAGGTCGCTTACAGCCTCTATTCCAGCGTGACTTCTGCTTCGCTTCGGGATCTGTTCGATTTCTATCTGATCTGCTTCCGCAAGTCTTAATGTCAGTTCATATCCATGTACCTGTAATTCCATGGGATCTCCCATGGGTGCAAACTTCACGACTGTGACCTCAGCTCCCGGAATCATACCCATATCCAGGAAATGCTGACGCAGGGCACCCTTGCCGCCAACCGACGTGATCACAGCACTTTTTCCGATTTCCAAATCTTTTAATGTCATTTTCAGTCGCTCACCTTTTGTATTTGTATTTGGTTATCATCGTCGTTATTGGCCGATTTTTCTCAATAACCTTATGCAGATAGCTTATATTAACTGATAAATTTTGTCAAGTAGCAGGTATGTCGTTATGCCTGCGGCAATGGAATTTTGGCTTGTACGTCTCAACTTTTTATAACCGAAAGCACAAAAAACTCAGATGACTTTATGTTATCATCTGAGTTTCTCAATGTCTTAACCTGACAGGTCATTAAATCCGTCTGTGATTACTTCATTACTTATTATTCTGATCATTCTCAAGTAACTGATTTATGTGATTGCCATGAGATTTGAAAATTGTTCTTATTTTTTATATGTCAGATCCACACAGAACCTGTGATATCACCGTTAATTACATAATATGCTTTGTTCTCTTCAGGTTTGATATAAATCTTAATATCTTTGAGATCTTTCTCCTTTTTACCCAGTTCGTCTGTCCAGATTCTTCTGACATTACTTAAAATATTTTTTGTATATACTTCTCTGCCCATGAACTGAATATATACTTCTGCTGTTGCTTCTTTCTTAGTGGTTCTTCTTGTTGTCTTCTTCTCGGCAGCTGTCTCTTCAGCCGGTTTCTCAGCTGTCTTAGCAGGAGCCTTCCTTGTAGTTCTTTTCGTTGTTTTTGTTGGTTTTGCAGCAGTCTTTGTTGTTTTAGCTGTCTCTTTTTTCTCAGCTTCTTTCTCTGTTTCTGCCGGTTTCTTTTCTACAGTGTCTGCTGCTTTAGCTGTTTCTTTCTTCTCGGTTTCTTTCTCTGCTTCTGCTGATTTCTTTTCTGCAGTCTTTCTTGTTCTTCTTGCTGCCGGTTTCTTTGCTGTTGTTTCTTTCTTTACAGTCTCTGTTTCAGCAGTTTCTTTCTTGTTTGCTTCTTTATTTACAGCTACTTCTTCAGCAGTTGTCTTTGCAGGAGCCTCTTTAACTTCGGTTGTCTTCGCAGTGGATGTGTTGAGATCTGCTGTAGTTGCTTTTGTTGCCATATGATTAGCCTCCTTACAAGGTATAAGTATTCGTAACTGCTCAGTTTTGTACAGTTACAGGTATTCTTATGTTACCGAAAATATGATAAACAGTAACATTCTTTTATGAAAATAGAATACTACGAATCTTCTGCTTTTGCAATGTTTTTCTGTTTTTATAATTTAGGCATCTTATGAACAGTATTATTTTTTACTCTGTATCCGTCATTTTCTATAGTCCAAGATTCTGCAGATCTTCCTTCATATATGCCGAAAGTCTCCTCTGAAGTTCCTCATTCTGCGGAAGGCTTAAATCCGCATCAAGGGACAGAATCTCCGAAGCCGTTTCACTGGCAGCTTTCAGGATATCCGCATCCTGATAGATGTCCCCCAGTTTAAATTCCAGCAGACCACTCTGTCGGATTCCAAAAAGATCACCAGGACCGCGAAGCTTCAGATCCTCTCCTGCAATATAAAATCCATCATTGGATTTGTTCAGGATCTGCAGACGTTTGGAAATTTCCTTTGCACCATTTCCCTGCATAAAAATGCAATATGACTGATATTCTCCTCTACCGACACGCCCGCGAAGCTGATGAAGCTGTGCCAGCCCGAAACGCTCGGCATTCTCCACCATCATCACTGTAGCATTAGGCACATTCACCCCTACCTCAACTACAGTAGTAGATACCAGGATCTGAATTTCCCCTGCGGCAAAAGCCTCCATGAGCTCATTCTTCTCTTTTGCTTTCATCTTTCCATGAAGAGAAGCCACCTTAATATCCGGTGGAAAAACATTGCGAAGCTTCATGGTATAGTCCACCACATTTTCCCCGTCCATTCCTTCGCTCTCCTCCACCATAGGGCAGATCACATAAACCTGCCGTCCCTGACGAATCTGCTTCTCCATAAAGGAATAAGCTTTCGGCCTGTAAGAAGTATCCACCACACAGTTCTTAATGGGGAGTCTCTGCGCAGGAAGCTCATCGATCACCGAGATATCCAGATCACCATAAATAATGATCGCAAGAGTTCGCGGAATCGGCGTCGCGCTCATTACCAGAACATTTGGCGGATTTCCCATAGTAGTCAGTGCTTCTCTCTGCTTCACACCAAAACGATGCTGCTCATCCGTGATCACAAGACCCAGATCACAGTACACAACCTTCTCCTGGATCAGCGCATGTGTTCCGATCACCAGATTCGTCTCTTTCGACGCGATCAGCTTATACTTCTCTCTTTTCTCCTTCGCTGTATCTGAACCGGTAAGCAGCACAGGATGACAGAAATCTATGTTCTGTTCTTCCAGAAGCTTCTCCATTGCCTGAAAATGCTGCCTTGCAAGAACCTCCGTAGGTGCCATAAGCACCGCCTGATATCCATTCTCCACAGTCATGATCATTGCGAGAAACGCAAGGATCGTCTTACCGCTTCCCACATCTCCCTGCACCAGTCTGGACATCAGAGCCTGGCCGCTTAAATCCCTCTCAATCTCATGCCACACATTCAACTGCGCCTTTGTCAAATCATAAGGCAGATTCTCTATGATCTGCTCCGTCGTCCACACCGGATGCATAGGAAATGCATTCGGCGCTTCCTCCGTCCTCTCCTTCAGCATCTGCACTGCAAGGATAAACAGCAGAAACTCATCAAACACCAGACGTCTTCTGGCAGATAACAGCTCCTGCATATTTTTCGGAAAATGAATCGCAGGAATCGCAAAATTCCTGTCTGCCAGATGATACCTCTCCTTATACTCATCTGCCAGATACTCTGCCTGAAGCTTCTGCTCATCAAGCACCTGATGAATCAGCTTCACAATCGTCTTATTAGAAAGCCCCGCAGTCAGTCCATAAATCGGCTGAAGACTGTGCAGAATCTCCTCATAAGCCGCAGGCGTAAAAATCTCAGGATGCTCCATCTGCAACTTCCCCTGCTTCCTGACGACACGCCCCCGCAGAACAAACCTGCTGCCTTTCCTGACTGCAGAGCGCAGATAGGGTGCATTAAACCACGTAACAGAAATTTTCCCTGTAAGATCTGCCACAGTGGTCGTGATCACCTGAAGATTCCGCACCTGATTCACATACACACCCGTGATAACCGCCACAGAAATCGCCACAACAGCTCCCTCTTCCAGAGACCGGATCTCAACAGGCTCCTCATACGCATCATAATTACGTGGATAATAACTCAGAAGAGATTCCATATCCGTAACTCCTATTTTCGCAAATAACTTTTCCGTTTTCTCCCCCACGCCCTTCAAAGTACGCAAAGATGTTGACATATACCACCGATTCCTTTCTACTACAATATAATTATGAATATCCCTTACAGCCAGTAAAAATTATCTATCTTATCCCTGCAAAAAATAACCAAATCAAGCAACCCTCATTCTTCAATCACAATAATCTGCCGACAATAAACTTCCACTATCCAAATCTCAGGCAGGAAAATATTTGTGTCAGGATGCATTTGCAGGTATCTCTTAGATGCCGAAACCGCATCCTGACACAAATATTTTCCTGCCGGCCCCTTTTATAACACGAAAACGGATATACCCACCCTCAACAATGGCCTATACCCGTTTTCATCACATGAACTATTCGTTTATCTCTCTCAAAAACTCTATTATCCTACTCTACAGAAATAACATAATAATAAATCGGCTGTCCACCCGCATTCAGTTCCACATCACAATCCGGATAAGCCTCCTCCAGAGCCGTTGCCAGCTCCTCAGCTTCAGCCTCCTCAGTATCAGCACCATAATAAATACTGATCACCTCAGACTCATCATCCACCATCTGGGCAACTGTCTCCTTGGCAACTTCCATGCGGTCCTTGCCAACAGCCAGGATTCCATAATCACCGATACCCATCATATCACCCTCATGGATCTCCTTATCATCAATCCTTGTATCACGCACAGCATACGTAATCTGTCCGGTCTTCACATGTCCGATTGCCTGAAGCATAGCCTCAGTATTCTCTGCACTGTTCTTCTCAGGCACATAACTGATCATGGCAGTAATTCCCTGCGGAATGGTCTTAGTCGGCACAACCACGATCTCTTTATCCTCAGTAAGATCCCTTGCCTGGTTTGCAGCAAGAACAATATTCTTATTGTTCGGGAAAATATAAATAGTCTTTGCATTTACTTTTGCAATGGCATTGAGCATATCCTCTGTACTCGGGTTCATTGTCTGACCGCCCTCGATCAGGTAATCCACACCCAGTTCCTTAAAGATCTCTGTCATTCCCTTTCCCACAGATACGGAAATAAAGCCTACTTCCTTCGGCGGCTGCGCTGCTTCTTCTTTTTCTTCCTGTTCTGCCTGCTCTTTCGCCATTTTCTCGGCATCCTTTATAAGCTTCTCCTGATGCTCCTCACGCATATTGTCGATCTTCATACGTGAAAGTGCACCAAAGGTAAGGGCTTTCTCAATAGCCTGTCCGGGATGATTGGTATGAACATGAACCTTCACGATCTCGTCATCTGCAACAAGCACAATAGAATCACCAAGGGACATCAGGAATTTCTTAAATTCATGCTCTGTCTCCTCGGACATCGGCTGGTTCAGAAGAATAATAAACTCTGTACAATAACCAAATTTAATATCAGCCTCTGTCTGTGCATCGATCTTAGTCACAGCAGGACCTTTTGCCTTGTCAAACTGTGTATAATCAATCTCTTTGCCAAGGAAACCATCATATGCACCATGGTATACTTCCAGAAGTCCCTGTCCACCGGAATCCACTACTCCTGCTTCTTTCAGAACCGGCAGCATCTCCGGTGTCTTTGCCAGAGTTTCCTCCGCATGAGCGATCACGCTCTGGAAAAATGTATCCAAATCCTCTGCTGTCTCCGCAAGCTCTACAGCCTTGGCAGCAGCCTCTCTTGCAACAGTAAGGATTGTTCCTTCCTTCGGTTTCATGACTGCCTTATATGCAGTCTCCACACCTTTCTCCATGGCTGCCGCGATATCAATGGCATCCAGTTCCTTACTGTTCTTAACACTTCTGGTAAAGCCACGCAGAAGCTGAGAAAGAATAACACCTGAGTTACCTCTTGCACCGCGCAGAGAACCGGAAGAAATCGCCTTGGCCAGTGACTCCATGTCAGGCTCTCCCAGAGAACCTACTTCTGCTGCTGCTGCCATGATCGTCATTGTCATATTGGTTCCTGTATCTCCATCCGGTACCGGAAATACGTTCAGTTCGTTGATCCATTCTTTTTTAGCTTCCAGATTCTTGGCTCCTGCAAGAAACATCCTGGAAAGTATTCTGGCATCTATGGTTTTGTTATTCACCACAAGTTCCTCCTCTATCCTAATCAATTGCGCGTACACCTTCTACATAAATATCGATCTTATCGATCTCCATTCCTGTAAAGGCCTCGACTTTATATTTGACATTGCTGACAAGGTTGTCTGCAATTGTACTTATATTCACGCCATATGCCACAATAACATGGAAATTCAGGCGGATTTTATTGTCCTCTGTAATTCTGACGCTGATGCCATGTTTCAGGCTGTTCTTTCCAAGAAGCTTTACCAGTCCGTCCTTCATACTGACTGCAGCCATGCCTACGATACCAAAACATTCTACAGCAACGCTTCCTGCGTAGGTTGCGATTACATCTGTGTCAATTATGATCTGACCTAATCCGGAATCTATACGTCCATTCATATGGTTACCTCCAATGCTCATTATTGTATGTAAGTGTATTATAACCTCTTTTCACAGAAAAAGAAATATAATTTTTGAGTTTTTTCCTTTTTTTGCTTGCAAAAGCACAATTCATCTGTTACAATGTAATCTGTTGAACACAAGGTTACTGTTCAGACGCTATGCACACAGCACGACAGTAACAATAAAGCGTCAAGGAGGTGCTATCATGGCTAAATGTGCAATCTGTGAGAAAGCTGCTCATTTCGGAAATAATGTAAGTCATTCACATAGAAGATCCAATAAAATGTGGAAATCTAACGTAAAATCCGTTAAAATCAAGACTGCTGAGGGTGGAGCTAGAAAGACATATGTATGTACTTCTTGCTTAAGATCCGGTAAAGTAGAAAGAGCATAATAACACCATTACCCCTGTTGCAACAGGGGTATTTTTTTTGCAAAAAAGACTGTCCCTCTGTTCAGATATTCTTTACCGAATATTCTGCCTGAGCTGACAGTCTTTTTTTATTTCATATGTCAAACGGGTTATTCGCAATCTTCTGTAAAATTAATGACAGAAAAGATGATATCCCAACAACAGGAAAACTCCAGCCGAAACCACCAGAACCACATTTTCTGCGATCAGCATCCCGATTATCATCCCAATCCCTATGAAAAACAGCATAAAGCCGAACAGCTTTTCCAATTCTTCTGCACCTTTTTCATCGGTTTGCTATAGTCTATGCAAAAATTATTTTTCTGATTCGCCGACAGATTCTTCGTCACCTTTTCCGGAGGTAAAACGGTCTACAAAATCCGGAACCATATCAAGGATCTTGGTGAGACCATCCTGATTTTTCACATTGACCAGCTTTGTTGTTCCATTCTGGATCACAAGCACTGCACAGGGAGTCATCTTTCCTGCCATTCCGCCGCCGCCGTTATCCTTCTTCTCTCCTGAAAAAGCACCGGCACCTACACCGAAAGATACATCCATCAGAGGAAGAATGATCGTATCGCCTACATGGATTGCCTCTCCTACCACTGTTTTCGCAGAAATAAAACTGTCCATTCCCTTGAATAATGAATTTACGGTTTCTTTAAAATTGTTTTCATTTGCCATGGTCATGCCCTCCTGGTTTTCCAACGTTTTATAACGTATTTTATATTTTTATTGAAA
>OBWI01001235.1_pt1 | contig 9683 bp, 10 predicted proteins | sample 1495201 | NCBI WGS metagenome assembly OBWI01 (sample SAMEA2580050, study PRJEB22360) | human gut metagenome | biome: human gut; feature: human-associated habitat; material: faeces | place: Denmark | collected 2008/2010
GAATCAGATCGGCGGCACTCTGCGGCTCCATAAAGTTGAGCGTTTCAATACCGCTGGCGGTATCGCGAGTTTCGAGAATATCTTCCAGCAGGCTGGCGGCACGTTCCTCACCCAGAGCTTTGACCAATACCGAACGCAGATAATCGTTGGCGTTGATATTCAGTGCGGCAAACTGTTCAGCTTCTTGCTCAAACTCCGCCAGCACATCGGTTAGCTGCTTGTTGGAGATCTGCGTGACGTTCGCCATTGCAGCGCTCAGGGTTTGCACTTCGCGCTGGGAGAGGTGCTTGAACACCTCTGCCGCCCGGTCTTCGCCAATGGTCATCAGCAGGATGACGCTTTTATCGGTGCCTGTCAGGTTTCTCATGATCGTTATTTATCCACTGGCGAATGACCAGCGCCACCACGCGCGGATCGTTATCAGACATTTCACGGATACGCTGGCTCATGACTTCTGCCCCCAGACGTTGGTTAGCGCGTCGTTGTTGGAGTTGTTCGTCTTTGCTCAGGCGGACTTCCACCGCATCTTCCACTTCCTCACGGGCCTGCGCCTGTTGCTGTACAGCTTTCATCGCCTCGGCGCGACGTGTTAACTGCGGGCGTACCGCTTTCCGCCACAGCAGCCACGCCACCAGCAGTACCAGCAACCAGCGACCGGCAGCCAGCAACTGATCGATAAACGCTTGCTGTTGCCAGAACGGCAGTTCTCCGCCGCTTTCGTCACTGCTATTGAACGGCGAGTTAACGACATTGAGCGAGTCACCGCGTTTTTCAGAAAAGCCCATCGCCTCGCGGGTCAGATCTTCAATTTGCTTCATCTGTTCGTTGCTGAGAGGCAATGGTTTACCGTCTGGCAAGGTTTTGTAATTCACCACTACCGCGACTGACAGACGTTGCACATCGCCCACGTTCATTTTGGTATGACGAATGGTGCGATCGACTTCGTAGTTACTGGTTTCATTCCGCTGTGTGCTACGCGGCCCGCTATTGCTGGTGGTGCTCGCCTGCTGCTGGCGGTTATTTTGATTTGCCGGAGGCGTGCTGATTGGCGCGTTATTCGCAGGTGCCGGTTGATTCGACAACGCCCCCGGTACGCCGCCCGGATAACCGGAACCGCTTTGCTCGCTCTCATTAAGCTGGCGTGAACGAAGCGCCGCATGAGATTCATCACCGTTAGGGCGATACTGTTCTTCCGTTTGTTCTTTACTGGCGAAGTCCAGCTGCGCCGTGACCTGGGCGTGAATATTACCGTTACCAACAATAGGCGACAGGATTGCTTCAATACGCCGCTGAATACGGCCTTCGACATCGCTGGCATATTTCAACTGAGCATCATTAAGATCGCGCCCGCTGGTATTGGACTGGGTTAACAGATGTCCGCCCTGATCCACCAGCGTGACGTTTCCCGGCGGCAGACCAGCAACGGCGCTGGAAACCAGATGCACAATGGCGCTAATTTGCCCTTCATCGAGTGCGCGGCCGGGTAACAGATTTACCGTCACCGATGCAGAAGGGGATTTTTGTTCACGGACGAATAAAGACGGTTTCGGCATTGCCAGATGTACGCGCGCCCCTTTTACCGGGCCGATAGTTGCGATGGTACGAGAAAGCTCGCCTTCCAGCGCCCGCTGATAATTCACCTGTTCGCTGAACTGGCTGATACCAAACTTTTCCTGATCGAGTAGTTCGAAACCGACCGCGCCGCCTTTGGGCAAACCTTGTTGTGCCAGGCGCAGACGCAGTTCGTGAACTTTATCTGCCGGAACTTCAATAGCGCCGCTGGCTTCGCTGAAGCGGTAAGGAATATTCATTTGCGTCAGTTGGCTGACAATTGCGCCACCATCCTGATCGGAAAGATTGCTGAATAATGTGCGGTAGTCGGGGGCTTTCGCCCACAGGATCAGTGCGACCATGACCGCCACTGCCGCGGAACCGGCAACAATCAATGGAATTTTCGGATTCGCACGCAGGCGATTAAGCCACTCAAGAGATTTTGTCTGGGCTGCAGTCGCATTCATCGCGCACCTCGTGGCTGATTATGGACGGCGTTATTGGCAAAGTGGAACAAGACTCACTCCCGGGTCAGCAAACTCGAAAAATTGACGCTGCCATTATTTGTGCTTTCGTTTTTTTCTATCCGCCAATAAACCCGTTTTTTTGTTGCTATTTAGCGCCTTTGTCTTATTGACTTACTGGTAGGCTTTGCTACCAGAAATTATCCAGGAGACGAAAATGTCAGCGATACAGGGGATTGAAGGGGTTATCAGCCAGTTACAGGCTACGGCGATGAGTGCGCGTGCGCAGGATTCACTGCCGCAACCGACCATTAGTTTTGCCGGGCAGCTGCACGCCGCGCTCGATCGCATTAGCGATACACAAACAGCTGCCCGCACGCAGGCAGAAAAATTCACCCTCGGTGAACCCGGCGTGGCATTAAACGATGTGATGACCGATATGCAAAAAGCCTCAGTTTCTATGCAAATGGGGATTCAGGTGCGTAATAAGCTGGTGGCGGCGTATCAGGAAGTGATGTCCATGCAGGTGTAGGTTTTGTAACCTGTTGTTAATTACATCCCATCTGCCCGCGTGGGGCATGGATGGGGCAAACTCACCCTATTTCTGGTTTAAAATGGATACCTGATCCTGAAAGTTTTCTGCCATCCACGATCCGTATACGCGATAAACCCTCTGATCATCAGAGGCCTCATTTGATACACATCACCACGTCGGATGTTGTTACGACCGCAGACGCAACAGTAACGTTTGAATAATTTAATCTTTGTTGATGTTTTTATTCATATTCCGGGCTAGGGAAATAATCAGGCGTAATTGTGTCACTGGAATAGAGGTTTCTTGTGGCGCATGTGGAAGGAGCGTCTACTTTGTCTAATAGAGATTTCTTATGACGCAGTATTATTGATCAATAGTCTCCTGGCTTATCAAACCGGTTGAATTAACTCCGCGCCCTGGTTTTTGACATTACCTACCGCGCGCGATACCGGGTGCCAGGTGAACTGGTTTGCTGGCACACAGCCGTTGGTAGCAATTTCTGATGCTTCTTTACCGCCAATCTCTTGCCGCATCCATTCCCGCGCAGCTTCTGGCGACAGTACCAGTGGGCGGCGGTCATGAATGTCTACCAGACCCTGGTCTGCTGCAGCAGTGACAATTAAAAATCCTTCGGCTTCGTCACCACGCTCAAACGGTGTGCTACCTATCGCGGCCATAAAAACAGGTTGTCCATCAGCGCGATAGATAAAATAAGGCTGTTTTTTGTCGCCTTCTTTTTTCCACTCAAACCAGCCATCGGCAAAACAGATTGCCCGACCATGTTGCCAGAGCGGTTTAAACATACGACTGGTGGCCGCAGTTTCTACGCGGGCGTTAATCAGCGGCGGTTTATCCCACCATCCGGGAGCATATCCCCAGAAAACCGGATCCAGATGAAGGTGTTCATCACGTTCACTGAGCAGAAGAACTTTGGTTCCCGGCGCGACGTTGTATCTGCCAATGGGTTCGGGATCGAAGGGAATATCGCGTTCAATATCTTCCGCGAGAAGCGCAAGGTAATCTTCACGCGTTTGGGATTGGGCAAAGCGTCCACACATAGAAACCTCCTGAGATCATACTGAAAAGAATAGGAGAGGGGGCGGGTAAAATCTATGTGTCAGAGGCAACGATGTTCCCGCTGTGGGCCACAGCGGGAATGAGGGATTACTTCTGAATTAAATAACGAATGGTCGGCCCGTCTTGCTGAATATCCAGCACCGTATAGCCGTGATTACGCGCATCCAGTGGAATATTATTGATCGACTGTGGACAGTCGCTCATCACTTCCAGGATTTCCCCTTTTTTTAACTGCGGCATCGCCTCAAGAGTTGCGACTGCCGGATAAGGGCAGGGTTCACCCACCATATCAAGGCGGTAATCAGGAACGATATTTTTCATGCGATCTCCTTAGCAGTCTGCGGTGCCGCACGGCGGAAGAAGCGTTTTTCCCAGCCGATAATCAACATCAGCGCAGTAAACAACAGCAAATATGTCACCAGCTGGCCACCCATCGGGCCAAAGGTTTTCAGCAGGTTGATTTTGTCCCAGTCGGTGGCCAGCGCCGGAGCGAAATCATCCCAGTAATACGCCAGAATCGTTGAGCCGATCACGTTGCCCAGACCGACCCACCAGTAGTGCACCTGGCCTTCTACCGCGCGGTACATCCAGCCGGTTTCGCAGCCGCCTGCCAGCACGATGCCAAAACCAAACAGTAAACCACCAATTACCGCGTTTGGTCCCGCCCACATGATTTTGGGTTCAACGCCTAACTGTACGTAACTGAAGATCCCGATGGCACTCACCGCCATACCAATAATGATTGCTTTCGCCATATGGGTACGTCCGGTGATCCACATATCGCGGAACGCTGAAGTAAAGCAGATTTGCGCACGTTCAATCAGTAAACCAAAGCCGACGCCAAACAGCATTGCCAGCCCCAGTTTGGGTTGGTTCATCGCCGTGAGCAGCGCCCAGCCCAGCATGCCGAAAAAGACCAGCATCCCGAGACGAAAACGACGCCGCGCCTGATCCGGTTTTTGCGTCAGCGGTGAGGCGGCAGAAACTTTCTGCATTTTCACGGGAATACGGAAGATGGGCAGCAGGGTAAAGCGCGCGCCAAACCATGAACCAATGGCAGTGGCGATGGCAAAGAACCAGGCATGCAGCGAGAACTGAGGAATACCGGTAAAGAACGCCGCCAGGTTACAGCCCATTGCCAGACGCGCGCCAAAACCGGCGATAATGCCGCCAATGATGGCCTGCATAATGCGGATACGGCTGCGCGGCATTCGCAGTTTGACATTGTTGGCCCACAGCGCTGCGGCAAAGCAGCCGCCAAACATACCGAGGATCATCATCCCGTCGATGCGGGTTAATGGCGATCCTTCCAGATGGATAATTTTAAAATAACCCCACTCTTCAGCATGGACGCCGAACAGTTGCAGGAGCTGGCCGCCCCAACGGGTAAATTCACCCGTGACAGCCCAAAAGGTGCCAGTAATGCCAAAATAGTAAGTGGAGAGAATACCTGCCGCGATGACCGCGGGGATGGGCGCCCAGAATTTAATCAACCAGGCGTGTTTGAATTGCTGCCATGACATGAATGTAGCCTCTGAACTCAGAAGGTTTGAAACAAGAGTCGCGAATCATACACCATGCAAATTTATTTTCGGGGTAATAATTCACAAAAATAATAGTTAGATCAAATTTCTCTCTGAACCTTGAAAGGCTGGCGACATCAGGGCTTTAATGCCACAATCTTCTTTTCTTCTCATGCAGGACGAATGATGAAAAAACTCGCAATTGCAGGCGCGCTCATGTTGCTGGCGGGCTGTGCCGAAGTCGAAAACTATAACAATGTCGTGAAAACCCCCGCGCCGGACTGGCTGGCGGGCTACTGGCAGACCAAAGGGCCGCAACGTGCGCTGGTCAGCCCGGAAGCGATAGGCAGCCTGATTGTCACTAAAGAGGGCGATACCCTGGATTGCCGTCAGTGGCAGCGGGTGATTGCCGTACCGGGTAAGTTGACATTGATGTCTGATGATCTCACTAACGTTACCGTAAAACGTGAGCTGTACGAGGTTGAGCGTGAAGGTAACACCATTGAGTACGATGGTATGACGATGGAGCGAGTGGATCGCCCGACAGCAGAGTGTGCCGCCGCGCTGGATAAAGCGCCGTTACCGACGCCACTGCCGTAATGAAATCTCCCCGGCTTGCTGCCGGGGATGAATTTAAATCACCTCTTCGATAACCCACACGCTGACGCTGCCGCCGTTGCAAAAGAAGGTTGCTTCGCCGTTTTCGTCGGTCACTACGCTCTCTTGCCGGTTCCCCAGAAAATCACGCCAGGTTTTATTGCCGTAATTCTCTCCCAGATGAATGGTTTTTTCGCCATCATCCCCGTTCGACATGACCACCACGCAGCCGGGATATTCGTCGGTGCCACTGCGGCTAAAGGCAATGCAGTTCGGATGGTCGAAAAATAACGTCTGTACACCGTGGGCGAAACGCTGACGGGCGAGAATTAACTCATCAAGCTGTTCGATTATTGGCATATCTATCGGATAGGTTTGCCCGTCACCGCCGACATCTTCGTAATGCGCACCGTAGAGGTCCGGATAGAATACCGAAGGAACGCCATTTTCCCGCAACAAAATTAAGGCATACGCCAGCGGTTTAAACCACGGTTCGACCGGCGCTTCGAGGGCTTGCAACGGTTGGGTGTCGTGATTGGCAACGAGCGTCACGGCGTGGAAAGGATCGGCTTCCACTAATGTACCCGTGAAAATCTGCGTCATGTCGTAGTCGCGCCCCATGCGCGATGCTTCATGGAATTTCATCTGCAGCGGCGCATCAAACAGCATGGTTTTGCCTTCCACCTGATCAATATACGTTTGCAGCTTATCAACTTCATGCGACCAGTATTCCGCCACAATAAACAGCGGCTTTGGCGCAACTTCTTGTACGTGTTCGATCCACTCTTTATAAAACCATGCCGGTATATGTTTGACCGCATCAAGACGAAAACCGTCGCATTGCGTTTGTTCCATCACCCAGCGCGCCCAGTATTTAATCTCTTCCGTCACGGCATGATTGCGGAAATCGATATTCTCGCCCATCAGATAATCGAAATTACCTAATTCATCATCAACCTGATCGTTCCAGCCTTCGCCGGTGTAGTCGTTAACAATTTTAAATATGCCATCTTCATCAGGGTTTTCGATATGGTCGATACCGCTAAAACATTTGAAATCCCAGATAAACTGCGAGTATTGCCCGGCACGAGCGGGGAAGGTGTAACGCGTCCAGCCTTCACACTCAATGATTTCTTCGTCAATTTGCGTACGGTCATCAGCATTTACACGCTGCACGCGAATAGCTTCTTTTTCATCCGCGCCCATTTTGTGGTTGACTACCACGTCCAACAGCACCGCAATGTCATTACGTTTCAGGGCGTCAATGGCGGCCAGCAGTTGTGCTTTATCGCCATATTTAGTAGGGATGCTGCCTTTCTGATCAAACTCACCTAAATCAAATAAATCATAGGAGTCGTAGCCGACCGAATACCCGCCCGATGCGCCTTTATAGGCGGGCGGCAACCAGACCATATTGATACCAATATCATTAAAACCGTCGGCGCGCTCGGCCAGTTCAGGCCAGAGCTTACCGCCTTCCGGGTAATACCAGTGAAAACATTGTAACAGCGTGGGATTACGCATTCTTCGACTCCATTCAAGGGGAACATTAGAAGCGTAGCCGTAATCGGATTATTCGCGAGCCATCGACTCATTCAGATTCAAAAGAGGTTATCCTGCGGAGCCAGCACAAAGCCGCCCTGATCGCCATAGGCACTTAACACCGATTTTTGCACCGATGACTGACCGACCAGTTTCGCCAGTTCATCCATCCGAATCTGTAATAACTGCTTTACCTTGCTTTCGTTGTCGAGAATCAGGCGCAGCATCGGGCGGAGCTGCTCCTGCATCGTGGTGGACGGGTCAATCTCTTCAGTCAAATGTGCAATCTCCTGCACCGCATTAACATACGCCATTTCGCTGGCGATGAGTTCGTCCCATTGTTCTTCCGTTGCCAGGCGTAACATGAGCTGGCTTTTTTCGACGAGTTGTTGCCAGGCGAAATACAAATGCGGTGCGTGGTTCATCAGACTGGGTCCTGAATCAAAGAAGGGGAGAGTAACGACTCTTTCCAGGCATCGGCAATATTGCGCATTAATGCTTCCACTTCTTCGACTGCGGAGACATCGTTGCGTAAATTGGCTTGCAGCAAGCGCCTGACCATATAGCTATAAAGAGCAATCAAGTTTTGGGTTAATTCGTCTTTGCTCTCTTCATCAAGACTCACCCGCAGTCCGTTCTCAATGATGTTGATCGCTTTTGACAAAGAGACGCCTTTGCCTTGCTGATTGTTGTCCTGCATAAACAGGCGCGCTCTAACCAGTGCGCTCAGCACTCCATCAAATAGCATGGTGACCAGCTGCTGCTGGCTGGCGCTCATTACGGCGCTTTCGACGCCAATTTGTGCATAGGCCTGGGTGCCTTTTGCCGCGTACATGACCTGTCTCCCGATGAATATTGATTACTTGGAATTACTGTTGTTTTCGAACTGCTGCGTTAAGTAGCTGCTGGTGCTGTTCAACGAGGTCATTAAAACGTCCAGTTGGGTAAATTGTTCTTTATAGCGCGCGACCTGCGCATCAATGCGATCGCTGGCGGCGTTGTAGTCTTTAGTTAATTTATTCAGGGTCTTACTAACGCCATTGGTAGCGGCTTTAATAATGCCCGTTGTCGAAAGCCAACTGGTCAGGTTGCTGCCGATGGTGGTCGTGATGCCGGTTTTTTTACCATCGCCAACAATCAATGCACCTACGCCGCTGGCATCTTTTTTCAGTGCAGCGGTGAGTTTGTCGGCATCCAGTTCCAGTTTGCCATCGCTGGGATCGGTCGTGATACCAATCTGCGCCAACGTTTTATAGTTGGAAGAACTAACGGTATTACTCAGCATCGACTTCAACTGCGTCTGAATCGTCCGCAGCGTGGAGTCGCCGAGCAGTGCGCCATTGCTAGAACTCTGGCTATCAGCTCCCGCATCTACGGCGGTGTATTTGGTCAGGCTGCTGAAGGTATCTATTAGCGAGTTGTAGGCATTCACCCAGTCTTTAATCGCCGTTTGCGCTTTGGAGGTGTCCTGAGTGATGGTTAGCGTCTGGTTGCCCGTGGTGACATCGTTCAGGTTCAGGGTGATGTTTTCCAGCGCGTCGCTGATGGTGTTGCTGCTGTTCTCAATGGCGACGTTGTTGACCGTCAGCTGCGCATTCTGGGCGGCGACCGAGACTTCCATACCGTTGCTGCTGGCACTGGCGTCATAGCCCATAAAACTTTGTAGCGCATCATCACCGCTGACCGAGAGTGTCATCGCATTATCAAGGCCGGTGTCATTTGATGTGACTGACAGACGATATTCACCGTTACCCACGTTAATGATGCTTGCGCTTACGCCTGCTTTTGCATTGTTGATGGCATCACGGATCCCGCTTAACGACGAGTTAGCCGCGCTGATATCAATGGTAATCGGATCTTTGTCGCCGCCTTGTTGAATGGTGAGTTTACTGTCGCTGGTGGCGATCGCCGTTTTCGTATCGTCTCTGGTGGTGCGCGTGGTCAGGGTTTGCGCCTGCGCCAGATGGGTGACGCTGATGGTGTATTTCCCGGCGATGGCGTTACCCGCGGTGGTGGCACTGAACGCGGTGGTGCTGCTGGTAGTGCTGGTGGCGGAAAAAAGATCGGCTTTAGACAATGCAGTATTGGCGGTCTGGAAAGTCGTCAGCGCGCTTTTCAGCGTACCGTAGGCGCTAAGTTTAGCGGTAAACGACGATTGCTGATTTGAAATAGGGGTTAGCGTCGCTTTTTGCGCGGCGGTGAGGCTATCAAGGATTGAACTTAAATCCAGACCTGACCCGACTCCCAGCGATGAAATACTTGCCATGCGATTTCCTTTTATCTTTCGACACGTAAAACGAATACCGGGGTTATCGGCCTGAATTGCGCAAAGTTTACGTTTAATTGTTTTTTTTAATAGCGGGAATAAGGGGCAGAGAAAAGAGTATTTCGGCG
>OBWI01001238.1_pt1 | contig 9661 bp, 7 predicted proteins | sample 1495201 | NCBI WGS metagenome assembly OBWI01 (sample SAMEA2580050, study PRJEB22360) | human gut metagenome | biome: human gut; feature: human-associated habitat; material: faeces | place: Denmark | collected 2008/2010
GGTAAAATAACTGACAAAATAAGTTGCACATTCAACAACGTAATGATGCCGGTTAAAACGTATCCCATCCAGCGCACGACCGGAGAATTAACGTGCTGGCCCATTAAGTCACGCCGATCGGTTAATGCCACTAGCGGAAATAGCGTAAATGGCAGCGCAATGCTCAGTGCTACTTGCGCGTAAACAATAACCTGCTCAAAGTGTTGCTCGCTAAAACCCATCACAAAGCCAATGATCATGATCGGAATCAGCGTAACCAACCGCGTCAATAAACGTCTGGCCCACAGCGGAATCTGAATGTTCAAATAGCCTTCCATCACAATCTGACCAGCTAAGGTACTAGCAATCGAACTGATTAATCCCGTGATCAATAACGCAAAGGCAAACAAGGTGCTCATTAAGGGACTGGCCAAACCACCCACGATTGCCGGATTTTTCAAGCCGTTATAAACACCTTCAAATGCGGTCGCGTGGCTACTCATGCCATAAAATAAAGTTGCCCCCAGAATCAGCAACAGCGCATTAATCACAAATGCCGCGACTAAATGGACATTAGAATCCCATTTGCCAAACCGCAGCGCCTCGGTGACTTGTGCGGGAATATGTTCATCGTATCGGCGGCTTTGGGCCAGCGATGAATGCAAGTAGATATTATGCGGCATAATGGTTGCACCCATAATACCTAAGCTTAATAACAACATACCACGATTAGTCAGAATCTCGGTATGCGGAACCAACCCTGCAACAATGCCTCCCAGTGACGGCCGCGCCCGCACGACTTCAATGCCGAAAATAATGCCAACTGTCAGAATAGATGCCAACACAATCAACTCGATCCGGCGAATGCCAAACCGCAAAAACATCAACACCACCAACACATCCGCGATCGTTAGTAGCATCCCCCACATCAATGGCAGGCCGAATAATAGCTTCAACGCAATCGCCGTACCGACAACTCCGGTCATATCCGTTGCCATCATGGCTGCTTCGTTCACCAGCCACAATCCAATTCGACTCCACTTCGGAACAAACGCCGCAATCGCCTGAGCCAGATCCAACCGCGCGACCACCCCGAGTTTAATGGCTAGGGTTTGCATGAACATCGCCGCCAAAATTGACAATAGCAACACCGCTAATAACGTCTCATGATAGCGACTCCCGCCTTCCAACGCCGTCAGCCAATTGCCGGGATCCATATACCCAACCGCAACCAACGCACCGGGACCACTGTAGGCCAGGAACTTTTGAACAAATGATGGTTCATACACTCCCGGTACCTGCACACTGCGATTAATCTCATCCAAACTAGGCTTTGCTTGCTGGACGCTGAGCTGCTTATTTCGCTTGGTCATGACGCATCACCTCTGCAGCAACCTTTTCTTTCGCCAGCGTTGCTAAAAAGGCACAAAACACAGGGCTGCCATTCATGGGGCGGACAGTTTTAAAGACTTTACCGCCATTAGCGCGAAAAGTTTGATAGTTTTGAACATCATTTTCTTCTAACGTCTCCAAACAATCCGTCACGAAACTTGGCGTCGTCACCAACACCCGCCTTTTTCCTAACGCTGTTAAGGCCATTAAACGGTTGCGTAAATACGGCTTTAACCACGGCACCGGTCCGAACTTCGACTGATAACACGTCTCTACAATGGCCGGTGGCACTTTGGTCAGATAACGCTTAACCCCTGCTGTAGTCGCTTCACAGGCTTGCTGATAAGGATCGCCATGCCGCACCATCGCGGTTGGAATGCCATGATAACTCATAATCACGGCATCATAGTCACCTTGTATGTAAGCATCGTCAAGCTGTTCTGCCAATAACTTCTGATAAGCGGACTGCTCGTAAAAGTGCTCAATATTCAACGTTTTAACACCCGATGCAGCGACTTTTTCCAAAATTGTCTTGGTGGTGCTTTGGGTATACGCCGGAAAAAGGGGAATGACAACAATCGGCCGATCCCCACGCGCCGCCATTGCTTGCAAAGTGGCGGCAATGGGATACTGACCGCCATAAGTCATCGCCATTTGAACATCCCAATCCGGAAGTGCCTGGCGCAAGCGATCACGTGTGACTTGCGTATAAGCAATCAACGGTGAGCCAGCCTGCGTCCACTCGTGCTGATAAAATGTCGCTGACCGCCAACTGCGAAATGGTAGCACAAATCCACGTAAAATCGGTTGCCATAAAATTTTAGGCATGGTAATCACATTCTGATCGCTTAAAAACTCCCGCAAATAACGCCGGACATCTTTGGTTTGCGGCGAAACCGGCGATCCCAAATTTACAATTAATAACCCCTTTGCCATTTAACTGCCCCCATTGTCTCCAAAAATTATAATTTAAGAATAACACAGGTCCATCACTTTAAATTTGGTTTCTTGGATCGAGGCGTTTAAGATACCCCAGTTATCAACTGCCAAATCCTACGCTGACGGCAAATCTTTTTCGCGCTTTCGGGACACAAAAACCTCGCCGCACCACAATATTGGGCACGCTTCCCGCCAACCAACTCCTGCTTCTATGCTAAACTAACATTAGAAGGATAAAACGTTTGCCGAGGTGAAGTCGGCGAGCGTTAGACTGTCGAGGAGGCAAATTTAATGGCTACGAAAGGCATTACCGTCTACCTAGTGCGCCATGGGCAGACATGGTTTAATCACTTTAATAAAATGCAGGGTTGGAGCGACTCACCGTTGACTGAAAACGGGATCAAGGATGGCACCAATACCGGAGTCATCTTGCGTAATGTTGCCTTTACCCACGCGTATTGCAGTGACACTACCCGGGCAACCCGGACAGCAGACTTGATTTTAAGCAAAAATGTCACGGGCAAGATTCCGCTGACAGTGACGCCGTTTTTCCGGGAACAATTTTACGGCTATTTTGAAGGGGAAGATTCGGGACAAACCTGGTACATGGTTGGGTTCCCCCATGGCGCCCGTACTTATCCGGAGATTCTCGAAAAATACGGTGTCGATGCGTCTAAAGACTTCATGCATGACGCTGATCCGTTTCATGAAGCAGAAGACGCTCGAACTTACTGGACGCGGCTAATGAAGGGATTTCGGCAGTTGCGCTCGGAGAATCATGAAGGCGACAAGGTGCTGATGGTCAGTCACGGCACAACGATTCGCAGTATTGTTGACAAGTTTGGCAAAAATGATGGCTTCGTAGTAACCGACTCACCGCGCAATGGTTCAATCAGTAAAATATTACTGACGGACACAGGCATTAAGGTCTTAAGTTATAATGAATTCGAAGCCTGATTCAATTTAAACCTTCAAGCGGTGATTTTTCAGCCACTTTTTTTGATAAAAGCAAAGGAACTGAGATTTAATTCTATCTCAGGATGTGATACTTACTAAAATCCGAATACTGTAGCTGAGAAAGTAACTAAAGTGGTTCCGGGCCGTGCCAAACTCCGCAATCTCCGGCCAGATGGGGTGGCGACGCGAAGCTAGAGCGGAGACGGCGCTTGGAGCCTGCAAGCCCGGCAGTCTCCAAGTCGCCTAACAACATCAGCGACAAAACCCGGTCGCTGTGTTGTTCCCACGGCTGAGCCCCATCCGGCCTACGATTGCTCCGCCTTGGCACTGGAATCGTTAAAGCTCATTTATACTAATTCGAAGAAGCCAAAAAGCGTACTATTTCTTGTAAAAGTCGGAAATAGTACGCTTCTATTTTGAAGCTGTGAATTATGACCCAGCCTCTTCCTACAATTTATTCCTTATCTAGGCCGCTGCGACTAGTGAACCAATTCTTTTTCCTCAATGAGTGAACCGCCGTGGATGAACTCTGGATTCGGGGTCAAATCGAAACGTTCGGCAAGCTGTTCCAGATTTTCGTCTGTGATTTCGTTGACAAACTGACCACCTTGCGCCTGAATTGCGGTATAGATAGTAGCGGCTTTTTCAACGGTTTCAATTAAGCCGTATGTTTCGTCAATCGAATCGCCGGCACCGAAGATACCATGCAGCGGCCACAAAACGATCCGGTATTGACCCATTTTTTCGGCAGTTGCCTGGCCGATTTCGTTGGTTCCTGGCGTCATGTATGGTAAAACGCCAACACCTTCAGGGAAAACAACGATTGATTCTGCCTGCATCTTCCAGAGAATGCGGCTGAACAATTTTTCTTTCCACGGTAACGTAAAGGTCATGGCAATGGTGTTCGTTGGGTGACAGTGCATCACAACCCGCTGATTAGGATCCTGCTTAAGCCGTTGGATATGGGTCATCAAATGTGCCGGGAATTCACTGGTCGGCTGGCCGCCATCGGAAAAGCCCCAGAGTAAATCAACACTTTGACCGTCTTGATTAATCCGAACCAGTCCCGTATCGCGTTCCGGGAAGTCTTTGACGTTCTTGAAATAGCGACCGGTCCCGGTTACCAAGAAATATTGACCTGCCAAGGCACTGGCATCAAACTTAATCGGGATCGTGCGCTTGACTTCATGAACATCGCCGTACTGACTGACTTCCTGCTTTGTAAGCCGATAGCTGACATTGCCACCATTTCGTTCATCCCAACCATGTTGATAAAGATTCCACGTCACCTTACGCATCTGCTGTACAAATGGTGAATCAATAAACGCCTGTGTATATTCCGGATTCAAGAAATCTTTTTTGAATCTGCCATGAAAACGTTCCTTCTTTCTTCTGATCATCATGCCAAAGCTATCCCTATACAGTGTCAAATAAACAGATCAACTTTTTTGTTGTCTTAAAAAGCGTCAAACCTACTGCACCCGAATAGCCATTAGCATGTTTGTTATCAATCTTTCTTACAGCTTCTATTTTACGAAGCCATGTAAGCGCTCGACCAGACCAAATGTACGCATCAAAACAGCGAAATCGGAACAGATGCACATATCACCCAGTATCCTGGAAATGAAAGCTCAATCAGGTTATAGCATGACGAATAATACTTCATGGTTGGCCCGTCAGCATTTTGGCTTCTCCATCACGCACTACACCAAAATCGGCTTTAGCATGATGGATAAGACCATCGCTAAAGCCGATTACGATTCATTTTAACGGTTCAAATCTTTTCACACCACATTGCCGGGTTGCTTACGACTTTGAGGCCAGGTTCTTATTAATCACAATACTCTGGTAAATCCAGACGGTTGCCAGATAATACAGACCGTACAGCACGATGAATAACGCGAACGGTACTACCAAATGACCATATGGCTCGCTTAACAGGGTCTTGAACAACTGTAATCCGAATAACACATGCACGATGCCGACCACTCCTGGCAAGAGGAACAAGGCGCCGATTTCCTGGCGAATCGACCGACGTAATACGCGCGGCCGGGCACCGATTTTTTGCAACATGAGATAACGGTTCTTATCGTAATTGGCACCCGATAGAATTTTGAACATCAACGTCGAAGCCAACATCGCCAAGAAAGCAATTCCTAGGAAGAAGCCCATGAAAGCCAAGCCGGAATACAGGCCATTGACCACCGCATAGAAGACGAATTTCTGATCGCCATTGCTGCTCCAAAGCCGTGGATATTGGTGCTGCTGCAGCGTCACAATCCTTTGAATCGTATCGTAATTCTGATTGAAGTCTTTAACTTTAATGGTTGTCAAGGTTTCCGGATTTCCCAACTTGGCAAAAGTGGCAGCATCCGCAACCTTCATCTGCTTGCCGCGATTGTTCCCGATGAAGATGCCAAAAGCACCGGGGTACATTTCGATCAGCTTTTCAAAGTTTTGACTGGTGACTTTGATGTTGGGTGCATTGATGCCTTTATCCACCGCTTTAATTTCCAATGGATGGGCGTCAAGTTCCGCCTTACTGATGTAGACGGTTTTAGCATCTGATTTAAGTTCGTATTGCTGTTTGGCGGTCACATCCTGCAACTTATTGATTTCTGCGCGGGTGGCGGCATTTGGTGAAGCAACTGTCACGTCGTAAACTGTCGACTGACTTGCCAGCTTGGGAATGTCATGCGTAAAGCCCATCCCCACGGTAATGGCGCCTAAAGCCAGTGCAAACAGCATGGCAACTACGGATAAGATGCGGGTATAGTCCCGAATCCGAAAACTGAGCTGGGACAACGTGAACGTATGCAACTGCTTGGCTGCAAATGTCCGATTCCGCTTCATTAAACTGATTAAAGCCACAAAGACGGAATTAAATAAGAAATATGTTCCCAAAACAATGGTTACCAAAGCTAGCGGAATCGCCATTAACTGAAACTTAGGGACATTGGCCATGCTGTAATAACCGATAGCCAGCAAGATCACACCGAGGACAATCTGCAAGGCAAAGCTGCTTTTGTGTTGCTTAATCCGATTCGGTGTCTGGGCCTGATGTAATAACTGCAACATCGGCGTTTTCAGCAATTTTGCCGCGTTATACATAGCAGACAAAAGAAATAGAACGAAGAAGAACCCTAGTGTCCATAAAATGGCTGGCACCCAGATCGGGGAAAAACCCGTGGCTGGTGCATGTAAAGCGGCGATAATCCATTTTCCAATAAAGAGTGTGCCAACCATGCCAATAAAAATCCCGCCAATCGTCGCCATAATCCCGACTGTGACGGTTTCAAGGAAAATCAGCTGGCCGATTTTACGACCTTTTGCGCCCAGCATCATGAACATCGCATAATCACGTTGACGCATACTGAGCAAAAAGCTGTTGGCGTACACAATATAAACCAACGTGATAATCGCCAGCAAAACTGCCCCGAACCCGAAAATAAACGGGGTGAAGCCGATGGGTGAATTTTTCTTTAAAAAGCTCGTGTTCGTTGCTAAAGCCATAAACATGTAGAAAACAGCGCTGGCAATGACCAGTCCGGAGAATAAGACCGCATAGTCGCGGAAACGGTTTTTTAAGCCGCCAAGTGCGAGTTTACTTAACATTCTTGCTGCCTCCTACTTCTGAAATGTGCCGAGGGTCTCAAGAATCTCTTGATAGAAAGCTTCTTGACTCTTGTCACCGTGAACGAGTTCAGAACCGATCTGACCGTCTTTGATGAACAAGATCCGACTGGCATAGCTGGCGGAAAACGGATCGTGGGTCACCAGCAGAATCGACACACCTTCGTCACGATTCAAATGCGCCATGGTATCCAACAATTCGCGCGCAGCCTTGGAATCAAGTGCGCCGGTCGGTTCATCACCAAAAAGAATATCCGGCTGCTGAACCAATGCCCGAGCCGCGGCTACCCGTTGTTTTTGACCACCGGAAAGTTCGGTTGGGTAATGATCCAACACGTGTTCAATGCCAAGCGTTTGCGCGATTTTATCAACGGCTTCGGTTTGCTTTTTAGCGCTGACATTTTGCAAGGCAAGTGGCAATGCAATATTTTCCCGACCGGTTAAGTTTTCTAGTAAGTTGAAATCCTGGAAAATAAAACCGATCTTTTTGGCGCGAAAATCGGATAAGGTGTCTCCTTTGAGTTTGGTCACATCGGCGCCTTTGATGCGAACGGAACCGGATGTCGGGGTGTCTAGCGTGCTCAGAATATTCAATAAAGTGGTTTTACCGGAGCCTGAAGCACCCATAATCCCAACGAATTCACCGGGTTCAACCTGAAAACTCACACCTTTTAAAGCTGGCGTTTGTTTTTCCCCTTGTTTGCCATATGTTTTCGTAACATTTTCAACCGTTACAACAGGTTGCTTGTCCATGATAAACCTCCATTTGCAATGTGCTTGCTTTTTATTTACAAGATTAATGATAATGGCTGCCAGCAATTTTTTCCTGATAATGCACTAACGGATGACGGATCGAAACTAACGGGTTTGTAAGCTACTTTAGCTTTTCTTTATTTTTGGCCCCCATCTAGCCGCAATCCTTGCTATAATCACACATGAGCTATGAAAATCCTTATGAAAGTTGGTTAATCGTGGGAACCTTTCGCAACAAAGCGCCCGGGCTAAGTTCAAAATCAGCGGCTAATTGAACTTAGTAAAGGAGCACATTTTAATATGAATGATTTAGAAAAACCGCAAAAGCAATACATTCCCTGGATGATTGTCGGTTTGATGGACTTTGTCACCGTCATCGGGTTTGACGACATCATCTATAACTTCCAGAATCAAGGCTTGGTGGCATTCACCAGCTGGATTATCATGACCTTCTTTTATGTCATTCCGTATAATCTGATTGTCGCGCATATGGGTTCGACCTTTTCCGAACATGGTGGCGGGATCACCAGCTGGATGCGCGAGACCAATGGCGATACGGTTGGTTACTATGCGGCTTGGTTTTATTGGATCACCGGGCTGCCTTATGTCGTGGACGTGGCCAATTCGGTTGTTATTTCTTTTGGCTGGATCACCAACGGCAACGGTAACATTCAAGCCAACCTTGGTAATGCATGGTTCGGTATTCTCACGGCCGTTATCTTTGTGATCTTTATCTGGTTACAGCATTTCTTCAAAAATAAAAGTCTTGAGATCATGTCAACGATCGGCGGCGGGGCTATGTTTATCATGACGGTCTTATTCGTGATCATGACCTTCATCGGTTTATCCAAAGGCGCCCCGATCGCCACCCACCCGTTTGATTTCAAGGCCTTCATCCCCAAAGATTTCTTTTCACTGAGCTTCCTATCGACTTTTGGCTTGTTCGTCTTTGCCATGAACGGCTCCGAACTTGCCGCCCCTTACACCAAGGACATGCGCCATCCTGCCCGTGATTTTCCCAAAGCGTTGAAAATGATCGCGATCATGACCATGTTCCTGACACTTTTTGGCACCTTTTCATTAGGGGTTTACTTTAACGCCCACCATCTGCCAAACGATTTGAAAATGAATGGTTCCTACTATGCGTTTCAAGCCATTGGTCGTCAATTCGGGATGGGCAACAGTCTGATGTATCTGTTCGCCGTGGTGCAAGGTATTTATATGTTAGCCCAGCTGGCTGTGATTCTGGACGCCTCAACCCGGGTCTTCCTGTCCGATGTGGCCAAGCGCTTCATGCCGCGTCAGTTGACAAAGATGAACGAAGACGGCTTGCCGATTAATGGTTACTGGATGACAACGATTCTGTGTGCGTTGATCATGGCACTCGGCGCACTTTTGCCGAAAATCAATGACATCTTCAACTGGCTGCTCAATCTCAACGGCATTGTCAGCCCGCTGTCCACTTGCTTCTTGTTCTGGTCCTACACGATGGTCCGGTTACATCAGGATCGGTTCCCGACGCCTGATTATACGTTTCTCAAAAATCGAAAAGTCGGCTTGGTTGTCGGTATCTGGATGCTAGGGATTACCTTCCTACTTGGCACCCTTGGTTTCTTCCCGACTGACGCCACTGCGGACACTTTTGCACTCATGCTCGGCTTAAATATTGTGGTGCCAATTGGCATGGTCGCGCTTGGCGTTTTGATGCCGTGGATCGCCAAACGCCAGCGGCAGGCGGATAACGGCCTTGCGTTTAGCCGCAACACCTGGTTGGTACTCACTACCCTCAGCTTAGTCGGGCTAGTTGTTGCGGCTACTTATGGGATGCACGTCAACTTACTCGATCACTTAACGCCTGTCATTCAATGGCCACTGATTGTCATCGTTGACCTTGCCATTGCCGGGGTGGTGCTCAAAGTCACCGCAAACGGCCGGCATCAACGGGTGGCTGGTTCGCCTGATGAGGGATGAGTTCTGGCTTACTATCTTAAGAGATAATTTTATAAAT
>OBWI01001244.1_pt1 | contig 9609 bp, 8 predicted proteins | sample 1495201 | NCBI WGS metagenome assembly OBWI01 (sample SAMEA2580050, study PRJEB22360) | human gut metagenome | biome: human gut; feature: human-associated habitat; material: faeces | place: Denmark | collected 2008/2010
AAGTGTCCGGCGGTAACGGGGTCATACGAGCCGGGGCATACTGCGATAGTCATGCCTTCTAGCCTACCGCGAATGGTGTGCAATGGTGCGCTTCGTGCGGCCACATGTTACATGCGGAGAGTTTCGCGGTTTGCGATGGGAATCTATGATGGGATGCAGTTGAATCGTACAGTTACGAGGAAAGAAGTGCACTATGACTTTTGCTGATCTGTTCTCCAATGACGCCGAACCGCTGCGCAACCCCGACCAGGGTGCCGGAATCTCCGTGCTGGAACGTCCGGAGACCAAGGAATCGCCGGTGCGCGACGATGGCGGCGACGCCGACCGCTTTGCACACTATGTGTCCAAGGACCGTATCGCGGAATCCCGCGCGACCGGCCGTCCGGTGGTGGCCCTGTGCGGCAAGGTCTGGGTGCCCAAGCACGATCCGTCCAAATACCCCGTCTGCCCTGACTGCAAGCGCATCTACGAGGAAATGGCGCGCTGAGCCGCTGCGGGTTATTGCTTGGCTCCCCTCTCTGAGGGGAGCTGTCGTCGTAGACGACTGAGGGGAGTAGCGGGCGCGGGCCCACTAGATTTCCTGAATATGTGACACTGAGGTTGCGTTAGTGTTACATATTCACAAGCGGGGAAATGGTGGTTTGTGTTTCAGCTGTCGTATATGGATATGTCCATTATGTGGATTTTCGCTGTCGGAATCACGATGTGACCAAAGGATTCGCTATTTTCTGCGGTTTTTGATCACCGATGATCAGCCGTTATAAGTACTCTCTTCATACTTTCGTAACACGTTAGCCACGGGGGGAGGGTAGCAATAGCGCCATATTTGTTGTCTTCGCGAAAAGGAGTGGCATATGGCGTCTTCACAAACGCAAGTTGCCGGCAATGAGGATTCCGCAAGCAAGATATCCCAGACACAGAATGAGCCCATTCGGGACAGCGACTACACCCTGTCTCGTGTTCCGGCCGAGGCCAAGCAGCCGTTCTGGAGGATTCTGGTAATCCGTATCGGCAGCATATGCTGCGTCTCTCAGCTGGTGCTCGGTGCATCCCTCGGCTACGGCATGAGTTTCTGGGGCGCGTTCTGGGCGACAATGCTCGGATCAGTGCTATTGCAGGTGATTAGCTGGGCGCTGGGTACTGCGGCGGCGCGTGAAGGCCTGTCCACCAGTCTGCTGTCCCGTTGGACCGGATTCGGTAAAATGGGTTCCGCCATCTTCGGCGGCGTGATGGCCATTTCCATGGTTGGATGGTTCGGCGTGCAGAACTCGGTGTTCGGCGAAGGCATGGCGAACATTCTTTCGTTCACTGACTTCCTTGGCAAGTTCGAGACCCCCGCGTGGTCCATCGTTACCGGCATTGCCATCACAGTGTTGGTGGTTTTCGGAGTCAAGGCCATCGCCAACTTCGCCACGGTATTTGTGCCGCTGTTCATCGTCGTTGTGCTGTATGCATCCTTCGTGATGTTCCAGTCCAATCCGCTGTCCTCGCTGTTCAACACTCCTGCCCCTGGTCCGGCGCTTTCGCTGGGCGCCGCAACCACCATCGTGGCTGGCGGCTTTATCGCAGGTGCCATCTGCACTCCCGATTACGGTCGATTTTTGCGTAACGGCACCGAGGTGTTCTGGATGACCCTGATCGGCACGTTTGTTGGCGAGCTGGGCATGAACCTATTGGCAGTGCTGTTGGCTCACGCCACTGGTACCAATAACGTGGTCGACATGATGATGGCCACCTCCGGTGTAATCGGCGTACTGATTGTTGTGGCTTCCACCGTCAAGCTCAATGACATCAACCTGTATTCATCATCCCTTGGCCTGTCCACGATGATTAATGCGCTGTTCAACCGTAAGCTCAACCGTGACGCACTTGTCTGGGGCCTGGGCATCGTAGGCACATTCCTGTCCGTAATCGGCATCATCAACTACTTCACTGGCTTCCTGACGTTGTTGGGCGTCGCCATTCCTCCGGTCGCTGGCGTAATGGTCGTCGACTACTACATTCTGCGTCGCGGCCGCAAAGATCTTGAAGCCACCCGAGAAGCGGGCACCCTGCCGGAAAGCGTGGAGAAGTGGAACCCGGTGGCGCTTGCCGTGTGGATTATCGGATTCGCAGTGGGCGAGGTCACCAGCATCTACTCGATTGGCATCCCCGGCCTGAACTCGCTGATTGTTTCCGGCATCCTCTACTGGGTCATCATGGTCGTCTATGCCAAGGTCAAGGGCGTCGAGACCGTGGAGTTCGCCCGCACCAAGCAGGTCCTGTAGGAGGACGGAGCAATGCCGAAGATTACGTTGGCGCAGTTTGAAAGCAAACTGTGTGACCCTCCGGCGAACGTTGTCAAGGCCATCCCCATGATTCGTCAGGCCGGCCTTGACGGTTCGGACATGATCATGTTCCCGGAGATGTTCACTACCGGATACGAACTGAGCATTGTGGGTCCGCGCATCACCGAACTTGCGGAGCCCGTGAACGGCCCGACCATTACCGCATTGCGCGAGGCCGCCAAACAGGCCGGTGTGTATGTGGTGGCTCCCATCGCGCTCTATCACGATGACCTGCCGGGTGTGCCGTTCAATAGCGCCGTGCTTATCGATCGCGAAGGCAACGTGGCGGGTGTCTACGACAAGCAGCATCTGTGGGCTTTGGAGAGGTTCTATTTCCGGGGCGGCAACGGCACTCCCGTGTTCCAAACCGACTTCGGAACCATCGGCATCATGATTTGCTATGACATGGGCTATCCGGAAGTGGCGCGCATGCTTGCCCTGCAAGGGGCTCAGATTGTGCTTTGCCCGTCCGCCTGGTGCGAGCCTGACCATGATGTATGGGACATCAACGTACCTGCACGAGCATTGGAGAACACGGTGTTCCTTTGTGCCGTGAATCGGTACGGCAGGGAGCAGGACCTGTATATGGGCGGCCATAGCAAGATGTGTGACCCGAGAGGGCGCGTCGTTGCGGAGCTGCCCGACGAGGGCGAAGGCGTGCTGAACGTGGAGATTGACCTCGCCGACGTCGTTTCCAACCGGCAGACCAGCCCGTACCTGCGCGATCGCAGACCGGAGCTATACGGCAAGGTATTGCTGCCCTGATGTGAAGTGTCGGGACCGGATCATTGTTTTCCCATCAAAAGAGGAAGACGATGATCCGGCCCTCGTCTCGTATAAAAACCGTAAATATATCAGTAGTTCAAGGAGTGTGCCATAACCATGACACAGACAACGGCCGTCGCGCCGGCACAGGAGCCGGCTTTCGAATCAGACAGCCTTCATATTCCGGATAGCGACAGGCGCGGATGGTGGTCCATCGCCTGCATCTGGATCGGTAATTCCATCAACGTGTCCACCCTGATGACCGGTGCGGTACTCGGCGCAGGACTGACCTTGTGGGATGCATTCTGGGCCGCATTCATCGGTTTTGGCATCATTCTCGCCTACATGTGTTTCGTGGCCATGGAAGCAACCGACACCGGCCTTCCCACCTCCGCTATGTCCACTGCAGCCTTGGGACGCAAGGGCGGACGCTACATCATCTCAATCATCCTGGGTGTCTCACTGATCGGATGGTTCGGTGTGCAGGCGGCAGTCTGCGGATCCTCATTCTCCCTGATGGTCGGCAAGCTCGGGCTAGACGTTTCGCCGCAAATCTGCTCTATCGTGCTGGGCGCGCTGATGCTCGTCACCGCCATCCTCGGTTTCGACGGCGTCAAGTGGGTCAACTACATCGCGGCTCCTTTGCTGTTCGTCATTTGCGCCTATGGCCTGTTTGCCTCCCTGTCCAATACGGGCATGGGCACGTTGACCTCCTACGTGCCCAAGGAAAGCATGGGACTGGTAGCCGGTATCAATATTGCCGTGGGCTTCTTCGCCGTCGGCGGCGCCACTGTGGGCGACTTCACCCGTTACGCGCGTGATCGAAAAGGTGCAGTGCTGTCCAGCATCATCGGCATCTGGCCACCCATGGTCATCCTGCTTATGATGGGTGCGATGCTCTCCGTCGTCAAGCCCGAATCGGGCGGCGATATTTCCCAGATCATGGCATCCATGGGTCTTGCCGGAGCCGCTTTGATTGCTCTTGTGCTATCCACGTGGTCCGTCAACGTGGGCAACGCCTACTCTGCAGGACTCGCTTTCGCCGTCATCGCCGACAAGGGAGATAAGGGCTATCGCGTTTCCACCACCATCGCTGGCATTCTTGGCATTATGCTTGCCGTGGCTGGCATCATGGACTACTTCCAGATGTTCCTGACCGTACTTTCCGCGATGATTCCAGCGCTCGCGGGCTCGATGATCGCAGATTACTGGTTTGTTCGCAAGGCCCGTCCGCAAAACTTCAAGCCACTTGACGGGTTCTCCGTGCCTGGTCTGGTTTCGTTCATCGTGGGATCGATCGTGGCTCTGATTACCGGTGGCACATTTGCTTCGGTGCCGGCACTTGCATTCCTTGACCACCCATTCTTCCTTGGTCCGGTCAATGGCATAGTCGTGTCCATCGTGCTGTATGTGGCCGTGTACAAGCTGATGAAGCTGCCGAGCTTCGACGGTCCCATTCTGTTGACGCGGAAGGGGCAGTGATATGCGTCATCTCGTATCTTCGGACATCCCCGATATCGCACTTGGTTCATCCCTGCTTGGCGCGGGAGGCGGCGGCGACCCCTATGTGGGCGGTCTTATCGCCCGTCAGGCGTTGGACAAAGCCGGCAGCGTCGAACTCTACGATGCCGACGAAGTGCCGGATGAATGGCTGGTCGCCACCATCGGTGGAGTGGGCGCTCCCAGTGTATTGGCGGAAAAAGGCATCAACGGCTGTGAAATCACCAACCTGCTCGCTGCGCAGGAAGAACAGTTGGGGCGCAAGCTCGACGCGATCGTTCTGTCCGAGATCGGTGGCATGAATTCGGTCATCCCCGTGGCCGCCGCTGCTATTGCCGGCATCCCGCTGGTCAATGTGGATGGTATGGGACGCGCGTTCCCCGGCCTGCAGCAGGATTCGTACAACATTGCCGGCGTGCACACCTGGCCTATGGCGTTCGCCGATGAAAAAGGCAACGTGGCCATGCTCACCACCGTCGACAATGATTGGATGGAGAACCTTGGACGTGCCACCGTCGATGCGATGGGCGGCCAGGGTATTGCTCTCGGCCAGTTCATGTCCGGTGAGACGATGAAACGCGCCGCTGTGCGCGACTCCCTGACCAAGGCGAAGTTCATCGGAGAAACCATCCGATCCATCAAACAGATTGCTTCGGATGAGGGATACTCTTCGCCTCGTGCCGCTCTGTTCGACAAGATCGGTGCGGTGGGCCTGATTGAGGCAAAGATCTGCGACGTGACCCGCGAGACCCGCGGTGGCTTCAACTTTGGCCGCGCACAGTTGGATGGTATCCGGGGCTCGCGCGGGCACACCGGAGCCATCGAATTCCAGAATGAAAACCTCATCGCATATCTTGACGGGGAGCCCGTGGCCACGACTCCAGACCTGATCTGTCTGGTCGATTGCGATACGTTCATTCCGGTCACTACCGAGAGTTTGAAGTATGGCAAGCGTGTCATCATGCTGGTTCTTCCGTGCGATCCGGTGTGGCGTACTCAGGCGGGCATCGACCTGGCCGGCCCCCGATGGTTCGGGTACGACCTCGACTACATCCCATACGAGCAGATTCGCTCCGTACTCGCGTAACGTGCCATGCCGGCCGCTGCTGGCCGGGATTGCAACGCAGAACATGTCAATAACAGAAAGGGAATGTGATGAGAACCATCGGTGTCGATGAGATCAACGATATAGCCCTAGGTGCTTCGCTACTGGGAGCAGGTGGAGGAGGAGACCCATATATTGGACGTCTGATGGCCATGCAAGCCGTCAAGGAATGCGGCCCGGTAACGCTGATCGAGCCGGATGAGGTTCCGGATGATGCGTTCATTGCCCCATGCGCCATGATGGGTGCGCCTACCGTAATGACGGAAAAAGGCGGTGGCAAGGACGACTTCGACCGTCTGTTCGACTTGGTCGAACAGTATTCCGGCAAGAAGATATACGCCACTATGCCGATGGAAGCTGGAGGCGTCAACTCGATGTTGCCGATTGCCGCTGCCGCCCGTCGAGGCATCCCGCTGGTGGATGCGGATGGTATGGGCCGTGCCTTTCCTGAGCTGCAGATGGTCACGTTCACCATCGGTGGTGCCTCGGCCACACCGCTTGCTTACAGTGACGAGAAAGGCAACGCCGGTGTAATGAACAACGTGTCCAACAAATGGACCGAGGACATCGCTCGTTCGATTACGAACATCGTCGGCGGACAATTGATGATTTGCCTATACACGATGAGTGCAAAGATGTGCCGTGATTGGGGCGTCTCCGGCATCGTGACCAAATCCGAGCAGCTCGGCAAAGCGATTCGCTCCATTAAGGAAGGGCTTATCGACACCACCACTGAGCAGCGTTTCCTTGAACTCACTGGCGGATGCCGACTATTTAGCGGCAAGGTGATTGATGTCCTGCGCGAAACCCGTGGTGCATTCAACTTCGGCAAAGTGGTGCTTGAGGGCATTGGCTCCGACAAGCAGCATGAAGCTTATGTCGAATACCAGAATGAGAACCTGCAATGCGTGGTGGACGGCGAGACCCTCGCTACGGCTCCCGATCTGATTTGCCTGGTGGACCATGACACCTATATTCCAGTCCCCAACGAAGCCGTGAAATACGGCAAACGAGTTCTTGTGGTCGGCCTACCCTGCGCGCCGCAGTGGCGCAGCGAAGCGGGCTTGGAACTTGTTGGCCCTCGATATTTCGGCATTGACACAGAATACATTCCCGTTGAAGAACGGTCGAAGCGCAAAGGAGAGTGACCATGTATAAGCTAGGAATTGATGTCGGTGGAACGAACACCGATGCCGTGCTGATTGATGAGAGCATGAACGTGGTGGCTGCCGTGAAACAGCACACAACCAAAGATGTATACGGCGGTATTATGAATGCCGTCGATGCGGTACTGGAGGAATCCGGTGTGGATGCCGCGTTGATCAACCAGGCCATGTTGGGCACCACGCAGTGCACAAATGCGATTGTCGAGCGTAAGGGCCTGTCCCCAATAGCCATCTTGCGTATTGGCGCACCTGCCACCGAGGGCATTCCTCCGATGGTGGATTGGGAGGATTCCATTCGGGCTGTGTGCGTCGACTGGATGATCATCGGCGGCGGTTTCGAGTTCAACGGCAAGCGTCTCAACGAGTTCGACGAGGAAGCCTGCCGCGCATTTCTCAACAAAGTAAAGGGCAAGATCAAAGCCTTGGCCATCTCCTGCGTGTTCTCCACCATGCGCAACGATGACGAGGTGCGTGCGGCGCAAATCGCCCATGAGATTCTTGGCGAGGATTTCCCAGTATCCGTTTCCAGCGAAATCGGCTCCATGGGTCTGATCGAGCGCGAAAACGCCACCATCCTCAACGCCGCGTTGACGGAAGTGGCCGAACGATTTACCGATGGCTTTGCGCAAAGCCTGAAAGACAAGGGCATCGTCAACGCTGAGGTATACCTCTCCCAGAATGACGGCACTTTGATGACCCTTGATAATGCACGGCGTTATCCGATTCTCACCATCGCATGTGGCCCCACAAACTCCATTCGTGGTGCCAGCTACCTGACTTGCCGTGATGATGCGATTGTGATTGATGTGGGCGGTACCACTTCCGACTTCGGTGTATTGTCTCACGGATTCCCCCGCGAGAGCGGTGTCGCCGTTGACATCGGTGGCGTACGTACCAACTTCCGTATGCCGGATGTTATCTCCATCGGGTTGGGCGGCGGTTCCATAGTGCGCGAGCATGATGACGGCACGGTCACTGTAGGCCCCGATTCTGTGGGATACCAAATCACCGAAAAGGCGCTTTGCTTCGGCGGCGATGTGGTGACCGCCACCGATATTGCCGATCGTCTTGGCAAGGCGAACGTTGGCGATCCCTCGCTGACCGCAAGCATCAGCCAGGAAGTTGCCGATAAGGCATATGCAGCGATGCGAGAGATGGTGGAGGACGCCATTGACTCCATGAAGATTTCCAGTGATCCCATCGATGCCATTCTGGTTGGCGGCGGTGCCGTGCTGCTGCCGCACGATTTGGCCGGCACTAAATCTGTGGCTTGCCCGGAGTTCGCCGGTTGCGCCAATGCGATTGGTTCGGCTATCTCCAAGGTCTCCGGCATGTTCGAGAAGCTGGTTGACTATGAGGAGACCGGCCGTGAAGAAGCTCTGGAACACGCTCGCCGGGAGGCCATTGCCGCTGCTGTGCGTGCCGGGGCGGACGAGGCTACTGTGGAGATCATCGACTCCGAGGATGTGCCGCTGGCCTATTATCCGGGCAAGACCAGCCGAATCAGGATCAAGGCCGCTGGCGATCTTCGTATGGCACAGACTGAGAAATAGTGGAGGTTCCGAGATGCTAGTGCGTCAAATGCTTGAGATCTACGATCTGCTGGATACTCCACAGGCCAGTGGAGAGGCGGTCGCAGCGCTATTGCGTGAGCGCGGCGCTCAGGATGTGACCGTCACCGTAGTCGGCGGCAATCAGGGTACCACTGATTGCGTCAAAGTCGTCATTCCCGGTCGTCACGGCAAGTCGGCTGGAGGTGATGCCCCCACATTGGGCATCGTCGGGCGGCTAGGCGGTATTGGTGCACGCCCTGAAATGATTGGTCAAGTCTCCGACGGTGATGGGGCCTTAGCCGCGCTCACGGTGGCGCTTAAGCTTGCCGAGATGCATCATAACGACGACATATTGGAAGGTGATGTAATCATCGGCACCCATGTCTGCCCGGATGCGCCGACCATTCCGCATGAGCCTGTGCCATTCATGGATTCGCCCATAGATATGGCCGCGATGAATGAGCAGGAAGTGGATGCGCGCATGGATGCCGTGTTGTCCATCGACACCACCAAGGGAAACCGTATTATCAACGTTAATGGGTTCGCGATTTCTCCCACAGTGCTCAAAGGCGCCATTCTGCCGGTCAGTAATGACGTGCTGGACATCATGACCCGTACCACGGGCCGTATGCCTCAGGTCTTTGCGTTGAGCCAGCAGGACATCACCCCCTATGGCAATGACCTGTACCATCTCAACAGCATTCTGCAACCGGCCACGGCCACTCAGGCACCGGTGATTGGCGTTGCCATCACCGTGGAACAGGTGGTTGCAGGTTGTGCCACCGGGGCCACTCATGGTGGCGATGTCGAGGAAGCGGCTCGATTCTCGCTGGAGGTGGCGAAATCCTTCACCTCTGGGGCATGCGCGTTTTATGATGCGCAGGCCTATGAGAGACTGGTTGCGTTGTATGGCGGATTCGAGCGCTTCCAGACGCTTGGCAAAGCCTGACGGCGATTTCTGAGATACGGAGTTTCCCTCTCTGAGGGGGAGCTGGCTCGCGCAGCGAGACTGAGGGGGGCAACGAGTTCGCACCCGTTGCCCCTCAGTCGTCTACGATGACAGCTTCCCTCAAAGGAGGGGAGCCAGGACGTTTCTAGCGTGCCGAAATCTCGTCGATGAGCTTGAGCTCCTCGTCGTTGAAGTGGGTGTTCTTCAGCGCGCCGATGTTGTCGAGAATCTGCTGCGGCTTGGA